>VAPM010335914.1_pt1 | contig 15743 bp, 15 predicted proteins | sample 3395091 | NCBI WGS metagenome assembly VAPM01 (sample SAMN08290445, study PRJNA428436) | hydrothermal vent metagenome | isolation source: Deep-sea hydrothermal vent chimney 3 | place: Pacific Ocean: Juan De Fuca Ridge | reverse complement strand
GATGGCATTTCAATAAATCAATTTGTAGTGTCAGCAGTTGCTGAAAAAACATCTGCGTTTTTGACAAAGAGCTATTTGGAAGATCGTGGCCAGCTATCTTCCAAAACAAAATTCAAAAAAGCACTATCAAAATTCCCAAAAGGTGACTCTGATTTTTTCGACGAATTGTAGTGTAAAACATCTAACCAATAGCTTCGCCCCCTCGGATAAATCGAGAGGTGTACGTCCAGCTCTAAGAGCGACAAAGGGGAGAGCTTTGTCGATTCACCTAGGAGGCTGAGGGGGAAGTTCCCTAGATCTACTCAGCTAATACGCTCTGAGTCCGATTCAATGTAAATAAATAACGGGCTTCATTAAAATGCTCCATTGAACGTTACAAAGCATCGTGATTTTTTCGGGGAAAAATGCATGTCTCTTCACCCCGCCAATGAGCATGGTGTTATGCTCAAAAAATAAGACATAGGTGATATGACAAACTTAAGTGTAAATTTAAACAAAATCGCTCTTTTAAGAAACTCAAGAGGGCGTGATTATCCAAATGTAGTAGAATTTGCGAATAAAATGATTGCATTGGGAGTTCAAGGTATCACCGTTCACCCTCGGCAAGATGAACGTCATATTACAAAAAATGATGCAGTGGATTTGGGCGAATTGCTTTCAAATCATTCAGAAGTGGAACTTAATATTGAAGGCTACCCTTCACAAGATTTTATGGAGCTGGTGGCAAGGATAAAACCTGACCAGTGTACTTTAGTTCCCGATAGTCCAGACCAATTAACCTCTGACCATGGGTGGGATTTAGAGAAAGATGGTCGTTTTGTTCAAGATCTTTGTTGTCATCTAGCTTCTGAAGGCATTAGAAGTTCTATTTTTATTGACCCAAACCCGAGTCAAGTTGAATTAGTAGCAAATACCGGTGCAAATAGAATTGAGCTATACACAGAAGAATATGCTTCAACTTTTAACAAGCCAGCACATGAAGCTGTATTTAATCAATATAGAAAATCAGCTATTGAAGCCCAAAAATTAGGAATCGGTGTTAATGCTGGGCATGATTTAGACTTAATGAACCTATCAAAGTTTTTAACCATTAATGGGATTCTTGAGGTTTCAATTGGTCATGTGCTTACAGTTGAATGTATAGAGTACGGAATGAAGAGCATTATTGGTAAATATCTCAAAATTTGTAATTCGACCCAATGAAAAGCAGAACATAGATGAACCTTACCGCTGTTAATTAGGAATTAAACATTTTTTCAACTCTTTTGAGAGCTAAAAATAAATCACATACAACAAACACACGCGAGGGGTCTCTTAGGTAAATTATCCTGCTGTAAACGCTTTCGGCATCCATTTGTCGACGTTTTTGTTTGTATTGGTCGCTCCTGATTTTATAATGTCGATTGCTTGAGCGACGTTCACTTCAAGCTCGCTATTGTTCATTTGTTTGTTGTCGGCGTAGTAATGTGCCTGTACCGTTTTAATACTACTGCGCAGTATGGGGCTGGGGGTATTGGTTTGCTCCCACAGTTGCAGGCCTTCTTCCAGGGTGCGACTATCGAAAGCTTGAAGCAGTTCAGCAATGTGCGGCTGGATGGGGTTCATTTGTTTACTGCTATTGTCCGGTGTTGTTGATTTTTTTTCTCTGCGTTGTCGTTTCAGAAAAAAATAAAGTGTGCTCAGCCAGATGAGCAGTAATGCTGCGGTGCTGATTTGCCAACGTAGCACCTCTGATAATGTTGGTTTGCTTTGAGCCTGTATTGTATTGTCTGAGGATAAAGCCGTGTTGATTTCTGTGCTATGAGTGGCAGCTACTGCGGTAAAGCTGGGACCGGGAAGGGTTAGGGTTTGCAATGATTCACTGTCCGTATCAAAGTAGCGCAGTGTCAGCGGTGGTAGCTCGGTTTTGCCAGCAGCTTTAGGTAATACTGAAAGAGTATAGTTCATTTTAAATTCGACCGTGTCTTTATGTTCAAGGCGATCGAGCTGTCCTTTACCAATATAAAGTTTCAGTTTGTCCGAACTTGGGAAACTTAAGGTTGCGGGTAAGAGGCTGGAATGGTTTGCAATGGTCAGGCTGTATAACCAGTTGCTGATTTGGTTGCTGACATGTTCAGTGCTGATAGCGGTGATGCTGACTTTAGGTTTACCAATAAAGACAGGGGTTGCATTGCCGAGAGGCAGAGTTTGAACATCAACCGTTAATTTGCTTTGAGGGAGTCGTATTCTTTTTTTTGTTTTACTGACTAACCAGGCATCAGGAAGATAAAGCACTAATGAACCTGCTTCCATAGGATGTAGTACCCATGAGGTGCGCAAGACCTGGTATGTAAAGCCATGATGTTCTTCAGTTCGTTCTTTTTTCGGCAACCGAATATGTTCAATGAGTTCCAATGGGGTGGGTTCGGTTTCAAGTGCGCCACCCAACTTGGCGCTCTCCAATGGTATACGAGTAAAGAGATCCAGATGAATGACCAGTTGCTGCCCCACCCAAATTTTTTGCTGATTAACAGCGGCCTGGGTAAAGGCCAGTGGTGCATCTGATGGGGCTTGAACTTTAATGGGGATGACTGCGGTTGTTAAGCCATCAAGGCGAAAGGCAGGGATGGTGAGGTTGCCCGTTTTTTTAGGAAAAAGGCTAATACTGAGGCTGGAAGTAGAGCGTCCTCGGTTACGATAGATATTGTAATGGTTTTTCGCCTCCGGTGTACCCAGGTCAAAATCGGAGGTTAAAACAGATAAATCGATATTTGGTGAAACACCCTGAGCACGTAGCCGAGTGTCGCTATTGCTCAGTGATAAGGTTAATGTAATATGTTCGTCGGTGTTCAATTCGCTGCGATCCACCTCAGCGGTGAACTCGGCAGCGATGCTCGGCGCGGTGAATAAAAATAACAAGACCAGCTTATATACCCATGGCAGTATGAATTTAACCATTTTTACGTCCATTGGTATCTCATCTTTAGCTTTTCCTCGGTAAGTTGCTCCGGCATTCATGCAATCGGTAGTCGAAAAAACTGAATCTAAAACACCTCTGTACGCGCTAATACCTAAATTCATAGCGCCATGGGTATAGATTGATTTTTTGTAACTACTCACCCCCAAGTGATCCGATTTCATCAGCAAGAGCAATTTGAATAGCAATAAGAGGATTATATCCTTTATTTGCCATGGTCTGTAAATAGCTTGATACTCTACAATATGCTTGAGCATAGAGCTTTACTCTGAAACAGCCAGATATCTTCTGTTTCACCTTGGGCATTTTCAATATCTCGTTCAACTCTTGAAACATAGGGGTCTTTTGCGAAAAATAACACGGCGACTTCATGATGTTTTCGTAATCGCTCCAAAAAATTATGTGCATCAGACTTCACTTCTTACCCAGAGTTTATCAATGTTGCCATCAAGTGCCATACGTTTCATTTAGAACATACCGTATGATAACATTGAGTTTTTTGGCGCTATGACAGAGCTGCAGCTTTGTTGAATTAAGTTACTCAGTGGGTGCGCGTGTATAAAGCATGCGCAAATCCTACTCAGGCAGAGTAGCCACCTGTCTTCTGTTACTTAACCTGGTATAAGATGAGTTGCTATCACTTTCTTGTGAGCAAGACGTTTAATGGAAAACTAAAGTGAAATGAACAAACGAACTATATTATTCGTTTTAATGTTGACGTATTCGATGGTCTCGTTATCAGCAGAGTGCGTGGTATTGCTTCATGGGCTAGCGAGAACATCGAGCTCAATGAATGAGTTAGAGAGTCGTTTAACTGAACAGGGATACTATGTGGTAAACGTTGACTATCCTTCACGAAAAAAAGAAATATCACCGCTTTCTGAAATTGCAGTTGGTGGTGGTTTAGAGCTATGTCGTGAAAATCATTCGAACCCGGTTAATTTTGTAACTCATTCACTAGGGGGTATTTTGGTTCGCCAGTTTTACAAAAATCATTCTCCTGAAAAGATCAAAAGAGTGGTAATGCTTGGCCCCCCAAATAAAGGTAGTGAAGTTGTGGATAATCTAAAAAATATGCCAGGGTATGAATTACTGAATGGCCCAGCGGGTATGCAACTAGGTACAGGAGAAACAGATGTTCCGAAAAGCCTTGGGGCGATAAATTTTGAACTAGGCGTGATCGCTGGTACGCAGTCTATCAATCTAATATTGTCCACATTCCTACCGAATCCAGATGATGGTAAGGTTTCAGTGGAAAGCACTAAGATAGAAGGTATGTGTGGCTTTGTCGCTTTACCTGCCACACATCCCTTTCTGATGAAAAATGATAAAGTTATAAATGAAATAATACACTTTTTAGCTCAAGGGGAGTTTGAGAGTGAGAGCGCTAAAAACTACTGTCGTGATTCAGCGGGTTATAAGGGGCATAACCTTATTCGTTATGCCTTCATTTTATAATTGTACCGTTATTTAAGAAGGCAGAGACCCATATGAAAGAGGTAAGAATCAACGAGTTTAGAGCCAGCTCCCCTTATTTTTCTTCCAGATAAGTATATCCCTGCAAGCCTGATTCTAGTGCGTTATAGTAGCTTTGTTGTTTTTTTATTTCTAAATTCGCGTCGGCAATTTTTTTTCGATAATTCATTAACATTGTTTCGGGGTCAAAGTGCACATATTTCAATACATGATCAATCGCATCACCTTTACGCTGCTCTAAAATTTGATAATGACCCTGTGCATCCATATCGACGTTAACCGAATGTGTATCGCCGAACAAGTTATGCATATCCCCCAATATTTCTTGATAAGCTCCGACTAAAAATAGTCCTAGTAAATAGGGTTCACCCGGTGTAACAGGGTGTAGTGGTAAACTTGATTCTACACCTGCTCCGTCTACATAATGCTCAATACAACCATCTGAGTCGCAAGTTATATCTTTAATGACACCTCGCTGTGTTGGTTGTTTATCCAACTGGGATAAAGGCACAATTGGAAAAACTTGTTCGATAGCCCAAACATCAGGCATAGATTGAAATACAGAAAAATTGCAAAAATATTTATCTGCCAGTTTTTCATTTAACTCGTCTATCGTTTCACGATGATTGCGTACACTGGGTTGTAAATGCTCACGTACATGGCGACAAAGCAAGTAATAAAGTGCTTCGCCTATGGCTCTGTATTCTAAGCTAAGCACGCCATGTACATAAAGAGATTGAATTTCTGATAGTTGGTAGGTTGCATCATGATAAATTTCCAGTGGTGAGGCCCCTGCATCCAAATCCTTCAGGCTTCGCCTTAAAGCCTGAAGGATCAAGGGTTCAGTTTCTGAGCTTGTACTTAATGTTGTAGCGGGTTCAGTAATTTCAAAAGATTTTTCATGGTCGATTACATTGCTAATCAAAACGGCATGGTGCGCCGTCATGGCTCGACCGGACTCGGTAAAAATATGGGGGTGTGGTAACTGGTTTTCTGCGCAAACATCAGCAATAATCCGCACTATATTTTTCGCATATTCAGTGAGTCCATAATTCACTGAGCAATAACTTCGAGAGCGTGTACCCTCGTAATCAACCCCAAGTCCACCACCCATATCTATAGTTTGGATGTGAGCACCTAAACGTTGCAATTCTACAAAATAACGTGCACATTCCAACACACCTTGTTGAATCGCTCGAATGTTCGGTAACTGGGAGCCTAAATGACAATGCAATAATTTTAAAGAAGAGAGTAATCCGGCTTGTTTAAGTCTTTTCACAGCAGTCAATACTTTGTCTGCGGTTAAACCAAATTTCGATTTTTCTCCACCACTATTTTGCCATTTTCCGCTTGCCACAGTTGCCATACGTACACGCATACCGAGTCTCGGTATTACTCCCATATGACGAGAGGCTTCAATAACGTACTCAAGTTCAGATAATTTTTCGATGACAATATAAACTTCATGCCCCAGTTCGTTACCGATTAACGCCAGACGAATGTATTCTCTGTCCTTGTAACCATTACAAACAATAACGCTGTGAGACCTTGCAGAGACACCCAGCGCTGCCATCAGTTCAGGTTTACTACCCACTTCCAGACCCACCTCGCCTGGTTTATGAGCTAATATTTCACTCACTACCGAATAATTTTGATTCACTTTAATAGGATATACGGCAGTGTAAGTACCTTGGTAATTATATTCATTCATCACGTTAGAAAACGCGCGACACAAGGCATCAACCCGGTGTCGCAAAACAGGTAAAATACGAACCAAAACAGGAAAAGACAAGCCACTTTCTTTCAACTCTATGGCCAGCTGATAAAGATCTAGCTTATGCCGATGCTCTGTATTTTCTCCAGTTAACACGGTCAAATGACCGGCATCATTGATATCAAAATAGCCGTTACCCCAATTAGCAATATTGTATAGGCTTTTGCTGTCTTTTATACTCCAGCTCATCGATACTCCCGCTGTGACATCACCCAAAAAAAATGCTGATTCGTGAGGAAAAGATTCTGAATTTCCTCGTTATTCTGATCTATACTCAAACGTTTTGAGTATATAATACAATAAATTGTATGTTGGAGTATTGAATTTATGCCCCTCAATGGCAACTGGTTTACTGAGCACTGCTCTGAAAATGGTACGGCTTTTTCATTAAAGGTAAAACATAAATTACATAAAGAGACGACAGACTTTCAATGTATAGAAATTTATGAAACAGAAAAATTTGGTCACCTAATGGTGTTAGATGGCTTCATTATGCTGACTCAGCGCGACAATTTTATTTATCACGAAATGATGAGTCACCCCGTGCTGTTTACGCACCCCAAACCACAGCATGTTGTTGTTATCGGTGGTGGTGATTGCGGTACGATGTGCGAAGTTCTTAAACACACTGGTGTTCAAACTGTGTGGCAAATTGAAATCGACGAACGTGTGACTCGTTTATCTGAGCAATATTTTCCTGAGCTTTGCCGCTCAAACAAGGACCCTCGTGCGCATTTTTTTTTTGGCGATGGCATTAAATGGATGGCAGAGACAGAAGCGAAGAGTCTGGATGTGATTATTATTGATAGCACCGACCCGATTGGTCCCGCTAAAGGTTTGTTCTCCGCCCCTTTTTATCGTCACTGCATTGATGCATTAAAAAATGATGGTATTATTGTGCAACAAAGTGAATCCCCTCTGATTCACCTTGACATTCTCACTGCGATGCATAAAGAAATGAAAAAATCGGGATTCAAAAATACCCAGACCCTGCATTACCCACAATGTGTTTATCCATCAGGGTGGTGGAGTGCAACCATGGCAAGCTGTTCTCGTCAATTAGATGTCATTCGAGACGATGCCGCGTCACTCACTTTCGCAACAAGTTATTATAATAAAGGTGTTCATGTTGGTGCATTAAATTTACCGACTTATCTTAAAAACAAACTCAAGGCCTGAGTTCGATATACCCACGGCGTTAATTAATATTTTGAACTCTACATCTACGCCCAGTCGGGTTGTTCAGATCAAGAATAGCTATCCAGGTCTGAAAAAAACTGCTGTTCATCCAAGCCACGTTTAAATAAAGCCTCTCTAGCGGCAAGCACCATCGCCGGTGGCCCATTAGCGTAAACGTCAAAGTGAATGAGTTCTGAGAAATCCTGTAAAACTGCATCATGTACATAACCGTGCCGGCCTTGCCATTCCGATGTAGGTTCTACATTTGAAAGCACAGGAACATAATCAACCGCATAATTTTTTACCCAGGAATGAACTAAATTTTCCATATATAGACTAGCAGAGTGCTGTCCACCCCAATAAATAGAAACAAGTCGGGTTTCTCTACGCTGTATATACATTTCCATCAATGCCTTGATCGGCGCAAACCCGGTACCTCCCGCAATAAATAAAATGGGTCTGGTTGATGCAGTACGAAATACAAAGTTGCCAAAGGGCCCCTGTACATAAAGAGGGTGATGACCTTCCGCAGCAGCTCTTAACGACTGTTTAAACAGTGGATCAACTTCGCGAATATGTAACTCTATATCATGTGACCCCATCCCCGGCGCATTGGCAATAGAAAAAAAACGGGGCTTGCCATCTTCGGAGAGCAAATTAAGATATTGACCCGCCTGAAAATTAAAGTCACTCTCAATATCTAAATAGACGCTCACGACATCAGAAGAAAGTGGTTTTATTTTCTTAATTTTAACCAGGTATTTTTTTTCTAAAACATTCATTATTCAATTAGCCTATTTGTAACAAGGTAAAGCTTTGGGAAATGCTGTCCCAATACAGGAGTGAACTAGTTTACTATACTCGTGGCATTTGGGACTTAGGATTTAAGTGTGTGCTATTTCATTTCATGGTCAGCTTAAATAGAGAGGTGCAATTGGCTGCGGCGAGGCGTTTGCAACGTCGTCATGGAATATGAAGAGGGCATGCAATGACACCACGGGTATATGCACTATGAAGAATAAAATGAAGCCCATCACTTTTGTCGTTGGGTTTGGTTATATTGGTGAATTGATAGCCAAAGCTGCGTTACGCGAAGAGCAAGAAGTCAAGGCACTCATTCGTTCTGCAAATAAAACACAGCGACTCAAACAATGGGACATCGCAGTGACGATGGCTGATTTGGATCAACATACCGATCGACAATTTCCCATTAACGCCAACACCGATGTGTTTTACACCGTACCACCGCAACCCAACGGGGAGCAAGATACTCGATTGCGATATTTTCTCAGTGTTCTTGATGCCCCTCCCGCATCTTTAATCTATATCAGTACCAGTGGTGTATATGGTGATTATCAAGGTGCTTGGGTGACGGAAGAAGATCAACTTAAAAGCACTTCACCCCGTTCATTGCAACGTATCGATGCCGAAAATGCCTTGTTGGACTGGCATACCCAGAACCCGGATACTCATCTCGTTATTTTGAGGTCAGCCGGTATTTATGGGGGACATCGTTTACCGGTTGAGCGTTTAAAGCGGCGTGCGCCTTTAGTCAAAAAAAATGAATTACATGCCTATCTAAATTTGATTCATGCGGACGATTTAACTCAAATATGCAGGCAAGCAACAACTGATTTAAAAAGGGGTGAAAAATATAATGTTAGCGATGGCCAGCCTACGACAATGGCACAATACTTAAATTACGTTGCTGAACAGCTAGAGCTACCCCGCCCCCCTCTTGTTTCATTGGCAGAAGCACATAAAACAATCAGCCCGGCTATGATGAAATATTTAAGTGAATCCAAGCGACTATCAAATAAAAAATTATTAGACGCGCTGCAAAAAAAATTATTGTTTCCAAACTATATTGAGGGGGTTCAGCAAGCAGTCCGAGAACAAATTGAAGAATAAGGAATGGGCACAGAATAATTTTCCGTTTTAGCACTCTGATTTGATTTTGCGTTGGACGTTCTGATGGCCTACATCCCTATAGGCTATCAGAACGAATACGTACTCAATCCGGGCGTTAAACCGAAAAGTTATTACGTGCGTGCACGTTCCTTAGGCATTAGGTGCGGAGCACACCTGGGCAACGTCTTCATATTCGCCAATTTCAGCGCCATCACCACAGAAACGACAATTTTCTTTACGCTTGAGTTTGAACTCTGAAAAACTGGCGGCCAACGCATCGTAATACATCATGCGCCCGACTAGGGGATCACCGACGTTCAATAAAATCTTTACGGCTTCCACGGCTTGTAATAAACCCATTACGCCAGGTAATACGCCGAGTACACCAATTTCAGAACAGGACGGTGCGGAACCCGGTGGAGGGGGCTCCGGAAACATACAGCGATAACAGCCCCCGCGTCGCTTTTCATATTGGGGCCAAAAAACCGTAATCTGACCTTCAAAACGATAGACCGCAGCGTGTATATTCGCAATGTCGTGTTTAACACAAGCATCATTAATTAAATAGCGTGTAGGCAAGTTATCCGTACCATCCAGGATCAGATCATATTGTGAAAAAATTTCATCAACATTCTCACTATTAAGATGCGTTTCGTGCCCCACGACCTTTACGTCTGGATTTAATGCGGTGATCGCTTCTTTTGCAGAAGCGACCTTAGGCGTGCCAACACGGGCCTCGGTATGGATAATTTGCCGTTGCAGGTTACTTCTATCGACAACGTCATGATCAACTAAACCCAAGGTACCAACACCCGCAGCCGCTAAATAATAAGCTGCTGGAGAACCCAAACCACCGGCGCCAATCAAGAGCACCTTGCTTTCCAGTAATTTTATTTGGCCTGCTTCGCCGACTTCAGGCAACAACAGGTGGCGCGAATAACGCTCACGCCCTTCGGCATTGAGCATGCGAGGCACTTCAAAAGGCAAACCGTTATTTTTCCATCGGTTGAAACCACCCGCTATGGAACGGACATCTTCATAGCCTAGGTTTTTTAGAGAATCTGCGGCAAAGAGCGAACGACTGCCACCTGCGCACATCACCAGCAAGGTACGATTTGCGTCAGGTACTTGCTCTTCTATTTTTAATTCCAAAAAGCCACGCCCCAAACGCAATGCGTCATTAGGACTGCCATTTGCAACCTCGTCATTTTCTCGAACATCAAGTAAAATGGCTCCTTGTTGCTGCAATGCGAGTGCTTCTTTTGGCTCAATTTCTGCAATAGATTTTTGCAGCTCTGCCAAGCGTTGATTCTTACCTTTCATTAAAAAATTCCTCTGAATTACGACCAAACCAATTTTTTCAGGATTACGCCCGCTGGCCTCGGCTTAAAATAAAATGATGTCACTCATGCTGAATCTTTCACACAACGAAAACCCAAATCAACAAAAGCAGACTCTGGATCTAAATAAAAACGGTAAGCTCCGCGAAAAAAATGACTAATGGAATAATGGCCTAAACCACCCCATCCTCCGCCCCGTACGACTTTGAAGCGCTGGCCATAATCTTCACTTTTATAGTCTCCCCCCGGATAAATCTGATACCAATCATTCACCCATTCCATAACATTACCTGCCATATCTTCTACGCTATAGGGTGATTTTCCCTGTGGATAGGACCCCACGGGGGCGACCCCCCATGTCCATTGATCGCCATCACCTGAGTTAACACGATGCGCTGCCCACTTCTGCCCCCATGGATATTCCTGTCCGGTTGAACCGCGTGCTGCCTTTTCCCATTCGGCTTCAGTCGGCAGGCGTTTTCCCGCCCAATGACAATAATCGCGCGCGTTGTTCCACTTTACGCCACTGACCGCCAGGTTATCCATACTCCGCTGCTTTTTTTCTATAGCTTCTAATAATGCCGGGGGATCCATCTTGCTCACATCAAGGTCCAGCTCAAAAGTTTTGTCGGCAATACGGCGTAGTGTAGGCAGATCCGCGACAGATAAAACACGCGAATTCAGCAAATAACCATTGCGTTGCCAGCTCTCAGGCACCCAGTAATTATTTTCAATGACAAAATCACGGAAGTTGGCATTACTGACCTCATAACGATCTATCCAGTATTCAGGCAGAGAGATTTCGCGTTGTGGATGCTCATCCAGATACCAAGGTTTTTTTGAGCCAAATTCTTTGGCCTTACCCCCATCGACAACTTGATCACTGCCCATTATAAAGGTACCGGCAGGGATGTGAACCATTTCAGAGCGAGCCAACGCACTAAAAGATACGATCCACAACAGTATGAACATGAGTAAACATTTCATTTTAATCAATGGGGACTGCCGCTGCAGATAATTCGGGTTGCTCTTCAACCACAACCGATTTGACTCCCCGTTTTTCTCGCAAAAGATGATAAATTTCGACTTCCCCTTCTTTTTGTGCCAACATTTCTGCGGTTAGCCTGTCGTTTGTTTTGATTGAGGTATCGGCGCCGTTTTCAAGTAACAATTGGGCTATTTCTTTACGGCCACGCGTCACAGCCCAATGCAAAGCGGTACGATTCATGAAATCGACCGTATTCACATCAATATTATTTTGCAGTAATATTATTTTTACAATTTCGAGATGCCCCGCGAGTATTGCCTTCATTAGAGCGGTGCGTCCATTGTCATCCTGCAAGTGGGTATCTGCGCCTTTTTCCAGTAATAGTTTAAACACATCGAGATTTCCCACTCGCGCGGCATGCATTAAGGGTGTCCAGCCATAAGCGTTGGTTTCATTTATGTCGGCACCCTTGGCTAACGATTGTTCAATCGCTTCTTTCTCTTCGTCCAATACCCATTCCATGAGTTCCGTATTATTGTCGCATGCGGCCAAACTCAGCAGCAAGAGAACAGCCAGCATACACGCTCGAAAAACATTATTAAATTTCATTGTTAAAAACGACTCCCATCATTATTTCTGTTCATTATCCTAGAAAATGCAACTGGACGCGAATGCGATAGATAACCGGGGGCAGAGTAAAGTTAAATGGTGCCGGGCATCTGTTAGCGTCATCAACATACTCCCGCAGCACATAGTCGGTTTTCTTACGTAACGCCACCTGATAAAACTCATACAGCAACGCTATTCTCAATCACTACTATCTTTTTTGGTAATATTACCATTTACATAAAAGGGTATTGGTATATCATGAGTGAAGTCATAGAGTTACTAATCGTAGAGCGCAATATTTAATCGCAACGGACTGCCTTTATAACCCTATTTATATAGACATGAATAGGGTACGAGCGGGAGTAGTCACCCACCCTGAACAGTGGCAAGTCAGTGGTTTCAATGACATTCAGCAGCCCCCTACACGCTACCGCATAATCGACCAACAGGCATTGATCGAATTGGGACACTTCCGCAATGAGAAAAGTTTAAAACAACATCACCGTGAATGGATTGAAACTCAGATTACCAACTCAACTCTAAAACGCGAGTCACTCTGGACTGAATCGCTTGCTGTCGGATCGAAACAATTCGTTAACAACGTTAAAACACAACTCGGTACAAAAACACGATATAGATCTATCGAAAAAACTGACGACACTTATACCATTAAAGAACAGCACTCTTCTTATTCACCTCATATTGACTAAAAAATAAACCCTTTAAGACTCAAATTTACGCTTTTTTGAACCCCTTTTTTATAAAAACAATTCATTATGTAGGTTCGACCCCGCACGCACCGCACCACCCCGCAAACAAGCAGTATTTATCCGGTACGGTTGAGGGTCTGAATCGCATCGTTAATTTGGTTACCAGAGAAGCCTTTGATTTCAGAGAGCATGAAACGCTTAAAATGACGCTATTTCACACTATGGGAAAACTTCCTGAGCCAAAATCAACCCACAGTTTTTTCTGAAGAGGCAAAATTATATACCCTTGGTGTTATGTTGTAGGTGTTAGCGCGTACAATAAATCCTCAAGGTTTTATGATAAGATCTGAAAAATTAGGTAGGATCTAGGTGTTATATTGATGCATCAAAAACGATAAAAATAATGTAGCCGAGAGATGATATGTTTATTTGCCCAAACTGTGAAAAAGACACTATTTCCTGGAAAATTAAATACTTAACTGGGTTTTGGTTCACCACCCATTGTTCAAGCTGTAATGCTAAGCTGACTGCTATGCCTATTCCTCTGGCATTATTTCAAATACTCTATGTTTGGAATATAGGTTGGTTTTCTGGTTTATATTGGTTTAATCGGGAGCCGATGAACTTTGTTTATATGACTATCATCTGGATCATTTTAGATATGCTCAACGTTAAGTATATTCCGCTGTCGGTTATGAAGAGCAATAACTCTAAATAGCTCTATTTTTGTAGCTGTTCAGAGCTCCTCTGGACGATGACCTGTTTTCAGCGTTGGTATGATAAACGTGAGCCCCTATGATCACCATCTTTGATAAACGCGGTTTCACCAAACTGATAGAGCTTAACGATACGACGCTCTGTGGTGCTGACCTTTCTCATCAAGACCTTTCCGAAGGTAACTTTGTACAAATGGACTTAAGGAACTGCAAATTTAATCAAGCCACGCTACTCCGTGCAGATTTGCGTTTGACTCAATTAAACCATGCGGACTTTACAGGAGCCAATCTTGAAGATGCCGATTTTTCAGGGGCTAACCTTATCGGTGCGATATTTACAGATGCCAATCTACAAGGAGCTCATTTCAGTAATGCCACCATACACCTCATGGGTTTAAATGCCTTGATTGGAAATGATATTGATGTTGAAAACATCAATATCGCATCTCATTTCTAAATTATTTTTCGTGTATTTCGAAGTTACTGACATCAGGCTGTCAGTAGTCGTATGCCATACTGACTACTATACCTGTAGTGCTTGAGACTTAGGTGTTAAGGAATGGGCACGTCATAACTTCCCGTTTTGGCGCTCAGATTTAGCTTGTATTTGTTCGTTCTGATTGAGCAAAAGCGCAGGAATAGTCACTCTTATTTCGAGGTTTTGAGATTGAAAAACGGGCAAAGACGAATTGAAGATGAGATTCCAAAACGGGAAGTTATGACGTACCCATTCCTAAGTGTGCGGCTCTATTCATTTCCTGGCAAGGCTTCCGTGTCCAGCTCACGCCCCTTATCTACATCCCTCTAGAGTAAGTAATAGCTGGCGGGCTATTGCGAGACATTTGCAACGTAGTTGGTAATGAAGAGAGTGTGCAATAACACCTAAATCTCAAGCAATACGGGTGTATAGCCCATACAGTTTAGTAGAGTATAAACATGCCCGAACCCTTTAAGAATTTTTTTAACATCACGGTCATTCGTGGCATAGCACGGCATTTTAAAAAGCAGTGGCCGAAATTTAATGCTAAAGCCTTTGAATCCGCTGCGGCAAATAATCTAGAGGCGCTGGAGTTAAAGGCACGTTCTCAGCAAATCACCGAGGCGATGATCCAATATTTACCTGGTGATTTTGAAAAAGCTGGTAAAATTATGCTGGCCAGTTTGGGGACAAGATTAAACGCCGATCTTTCTGCCGGAACCATCAATAAAGAGGGCATTGCTGGCTGGGGTGTGATGCCGATGGCCGACTATGTCGGGTTATGTGGTCACGATCACTTCGAGCTGTCGATGGCGTTGCTAAAAGAAATGACCAAATATTTTTCTTCTGAATTTGCGATTCGTTTTTTTCTGTTGGCTTCACCCACTGAAACTTTGGCTGTATTAAAAGTTTGGGCGACAGATGACAATCATCATGTGCGTCGACTCGTCTCTGAAGGATCGCGACCCCGATTACCCTGGGCGATGAAACTGCCTTTGTTTATTGAAAATCCTTCCCCCGTTATCGAGTTACTGAATAGGCTCAAAGACGATGACGAAGAATATATCCGCCGTTCAGTGGCCAATAATTTAAATGATATCGCCAAAGATCACCCCGATGTTGTGGCTGATATTGCCGAACAGTGGATGAAAGATGCAAGCAAAGAGCGCAAAAAACTAGTCCGGCATGCTTGCCGAACGTTAATCAAAAAGGGTCATAAAAAGACGTTACGCGTTTTGGGTTATAGCGCACCGAAAATTCAGCAGGCAAATATTGAAATACTGACACCCAAAGTTAAATTTGGTGGTGCTCTGCAATTTACCTTGTCTATCAGCTCAAAATCCCGTCGTGATCAAGCACTCATGATCGATTATATTATTCATCATCAAAAAGCCAATGGCAGCACATCGCCAAAAGTATTCAAATGGCGGGCAACAAGCTTACTAGCAAAGCAAACTTTGATGACAACAAAAAAGCACTCCATAAAAAAAATTACAACACGCGTATACTATCCTGGTGTGCATGCTGTAGAGGTGGTGGTGAATGGTGTTTCAGTCGCTAAAGCTGATTTTGAATTGACAATGCCATAATGGATAGTGAGAGAAAG
>VAPM010401405.1_pt1 | contig 15759 bp, 15 predicted proteins | sample 3395091 | NCBI WGS metagenome assembly VAPM01 (sample SAMN08290445, study PRJNA428436) | hydrothermal vent metagenome | isolation source: Deep-sea hydrothermal vent chimney 3 | place: Pacific Ocean: Juan De Fuca Ridge | reverse complement strand
CAGGTACAGGTAATGCACAGCCTTTGCATTGAGCACCATTCAGCCAGGTCAAACCTGCTAAGCAAGCCGGACAGAGATCCACCTTAGCATTATGTGAGCCAGAGCAAAGGACGCACCGCCTTTTGAACGGCCTGTATTGTATATTTTTTAACCAACCGTTCAATATTGACACCTCAAGAGTTGACAGGCAGTTTAGGAAGGTTAAGATGAGTTTCAAAGCACGACAGTATTTTAACATCAGTCAATCGAGGGCATTCATGGATAATGCGATTTACGTACGTTTAAATAATATAATTGATAAGGTTATAAAAGAAAGTGAAATAACTTCCGCCGAAGGACGTTGGCTCATCGGTCTTGATGCAGACTACATTCCTTGGTTGATGGCGGGTGCAGATCGAATTCGCAAAACATTTCGTGGCCAAGAAATTGAAGTGTGCGCTATATCCAATGTTCGTTCTGGTAATTGTTCAGAAGACTGTTCATTTTGTGCGCAAAGTGGTCATCATAAAACAGCAGCGCCTGTTTATAATTATATTTCTACTGACGAACTTTCGGCGCAAGCCAAACAGGCACGTGAATGGGGGGCGAGTGATTTCGGTATTGTCTCTAAAGGTTGGGGAATACGTTCGGCTAAAGAAGCAGGTCAATTAAAAGCTTATCTGGGCGAGCTTAACGACGTGTCAGACATTGGCCGTTGCGCTAGCCTCGGTGTATTAAGCAAAGACAGTGCGACTTCTTTAAAAGAGATGGGGTTGGAAAATTACCATCATAATTTGGAATGTGCGGAGAGTTTTTTTGATCAGGTCTGCACCACGCATAATTATCAAGACAATATTGACACCATACAACATGCCAGCGATGCGGGCTTGCGTGTTTGTGCCGGTGGAATTTTGGGTATGGGCGAATCATTGGATCAACGTATTGAACTGGCCGACACCTTGCGCAAGCTCAACGTTAAGTCCGTACCACTCAATTTTTTAAACCCACAAGAAGGTACGCCTATGGGCACCCAAAAAACGATGACGGCAATGGAAATTTTGCAAACCATTGCGGTGTTCCGTTATATGCTGCCACAAGCTGAAATCAGAATTGCTGGAGGGCGTCAATTCTTAGGGGATATGCAATCGATGATCTTTTTTGCGGGTGCATCCGGTATCATGATTGGCGATTATCTCACCACCAAGGGTCGCTCGGTGAACGACGACTTGAAAATGTTAGCCGACTTGAATCTTAGTATTCGCGGCGAAACTCAGCAACGCCGAGACGCCCACACGACAGTAAAAATCGCGACCGGGTGAACGCTTCAACCTTAGAAACAGAACTGGTTCGTTTAAAAGCAGATAGCCTCTATCGTCGCCGCCAAGTCATAACCTCACCCCAAGCGACTGTTGTACAAATCAATGGTCGTGCTATGCTTTCATTTTGTAGCAACGATTATCTGGGCTTGGCCAACCACCCAACCTTAATCAAAGCCCTGCAAAAAGGGGCATCACGATATGGTGTGGGCAGTGGTTCGGCACATCTGGTCAGTGGACATTTCAAACCGCATCATGATCTGGAGTTGCGTTTGGCAGAGCTAACACAGCGTCCTCGTGCCTTGCTCTTTTCTACTGGCTACATGGCTAATCTGGGCGTATTATCTGCATTTGTACAGCGTGGGCAAACCCTCTTGGAAGATCGCTTAAACCATGCCTCTCTAATCGATGGTGCGCGTTTAACCGGTGCTCGTCTGACGCGTTATTCGCATAACGACGTGGCCGCTGTTGCCTCTCACCTGACCAAACAAAGTAGTCACAGTGGTGATAAAAGCTGCCTCGTCGCAACGGATACCATTTTCAGCATGGATGGCGATATTGCACCGTTAAGAGAGCTCGCGAAGCTGAGCCGAAAACATCACGCCCTGTTCATGGTTGATGATGCACATGGCTTTGGTTTACGTGGTCAGCAAGGCGCCGGTACCCTCTCAGAACTGAATTTATCGCACGATGAGGTTCCTCTGCTCATGGGAACCTTGGGTAAAGCGTGCGGTACATTTGGTGCCTTTGTTGCTGGCTCTGAAACGTTGATTGAAACTTTGATACAGCGTGCACGAACCTATATTTATACCACCGCACTGCCTCCCGCTGTGGCCTATGCGACCTTAACCAGCCTGGACTTGTTGCGAGACGAAGCCTGGCGACGATCTCAGTTGAATGAAAATATTGCTTATTTTAGAGCATGTGCGTCTCAATTAGAGATTGCAATCGGTAATAGCCTGACCCCGATTCAACCGCTGATTGTAGGGCCGTCAATAAAAGCATTAGAGATTAGCCAAAAATTACAACAACAGGGTATCGTGATTACCGCCATTCGCCCACCAACCGTTGCCAAAGGAAGCGCGCGTTTACGTATTACGCTCTGCACAGAGCACAGTCGAGAGGATATTGATCGCTTGTTCGATACGCTCGTACCGTTGTTATGACACTAAACGTGATAACCCAAGGCCAAGGCTCCGATTTGGTCTTGTTACATGGCTGGGCATTTTCAAGCCAGGTCTGGCAGCCTTTGATTGCTGAATTGAGCCGTCATTGGCGTATCCATTTGGTTGATTTACCCGGACATGGCCATAGTCGACCTCACAGTGAACCTCTAAGCATAACGGGTTACTGCGCTGCGCTGGCACATCAACTCCCCCAATCTGCACATTATCTGGGCTGGTCTCTGGGTGGCATGATTGCAACGGCAATGGCCATTCATCATCCCGCGCGGGTTAATAATCTGATTTTGATTGGCAGTACCCCTCAGTTTGTTTGTTCTGACCATTGGAGTTACGGTATGAACAGCGAGGTATTTGGAAGTTTTAAAAAAAAATTTCATATTGATTTCACACTGGCCTTGGCTCAATTTATGGCCTTGCAAACTCGCGGAGACAGCAAGCAAAAAAATATTAAAAAAATACTCGTTGAAATTAAAAACAAGGCTCCTCACGCCAACTTGAAAGGACTCAACGAGGGTTTGATATTACTAGAAAAGTGTAATTTTCGAAAACAACTAAAAGCCATATCCAGTCCTTGTTTAATCATTCATGGTCGTAATGATCCCTTGGTTTCCGTACAAGCAGGTCATTATTTACATGACCATATTATGGATGCACAGCTTTGCATTTTTGATAACGCAGGACATTTACCCTTTTTGCACAATAGCCCTTTATTTTTGAGCACGCTTACGGACTTTTTGACATGAATAACCCGCTTCACGCGCCTTTTGAAATCGATAAAAAACAAGTAAAAGTGGCTTTCAATCGGTCTGCAAAAGACTATGATAAAGTGGCCGTTTTACAAAGAGAAATCGGCCACAGAATGGCTGAACGACTCGGTTTTATTCGCCAACAACCCACAGCGATACTAGATCTGGGTTGCGGTACGGGTGATGGCTTGCGTCGCCTAGAAAAGCGCTTCCCCAAAGCACAGATTATTGCTTTGGATATGGCATTTAACATGTTACAAGAGGCACGTAAACCGTATTCGTGGCTGCAACGATGGCGTAAAAAATCCCTGTGGTTGTGTGCTGATGCCGAACATATTCCGATCGCAACACAAAGCCAAGACTTAGTTTTTTCCAATCTCACTTTGCAATGGTGCCAAAATTTAGCAGCCAGCTTTAGAGATACTCATCGTTGCCTTAAACCAGGTGGTTTATTTATGTTTTCAAGCTTTGGCCCTGATACTTTAAAAGAGCTGCGACTGGCCTGGAAACAAGCTGATGACTATAATCATGTCAATGCTTTTATTGACATGCATGATATTGGCGATGCATTGATTCGCGCGGGCTTTGCTGACCCTGTTATGGACGTTGAGCATATCACCCTAACCTACGCCGACGTTATGCAGCTTATGCGGGAACTAAAAGTGCTCGGCGCACATAATGTGACAGCAGGTCGTGCAAAAGGACTGACCGGGAAAGGTCAGCTCAAAACCATGATTTCGGCTTACGAAACAATGCGTAAAAATGGCAAACTGCCCTGCACCTACGAAGTGGTTTATGGCCATGCCTGGAAAGCAAAAAATAAACGACAAAAAACTAAACAATCGAGCGGCTTTGCAAAAATATCTATTGATAGTATCAAGCGAAAATCAACATGAAGGGCTTGTTCATAACGGGTACCGATACGGATGTAGGAAAAACACTTTGCGCCATTGCCATTATTAAAAAACTCACGGCAACAACACAACATCGCATTGCCGTAATGAAGCCTGTTGCTGCGGGTGCAAAATTAACTGCGCAAGGATTAAGGAATGAAGATGCACTATTACTCAGCGCGGCAAGCTCAATACAAGCGCCTTATGAATTAATTAATCCCTATTGTTTTGCACCGGCCATCGCCCCCCATATTGCAGCGAGGCAACAAAAGATCACGATGTCGACTGCGCACATTCTGAACTGCTATAAAAGGTTGGTGCAACAATCAGATATCGTCGTGGTTGAAGGTGCAGGAGGTTGGCATGTACCGCTCAATGCATCCGAAAAACTATCGGATTTAGCCGTATTATTGGCCTTACCTGTCGTTGTTGTTGTGAGTATTAAACTGGGTTGTCTAAACCATGCATTGCTTACTGTTGAATCCATAGAAAAATCAGGTTTGCCATTGTTCGGTTGGATTGCCAATCTCGTTAACCCGGATGAGGCGTATCAACAAGAAAACATAGCGGATCTGAAATGTAGATTAACACCGCCCCTGCTAGGCGTTATTCCCTATCTCAATAAACCATCGCAACTTAAACAAGTAGATCAATACCTTCGATTGCCGACATGATTGTAAAAAATAGAGACTTGGCATGCAAAACCAATTTAAAAACGATAGAGTTTACATTTGTTTAAACTGAAGTGCATATGCTCTACTCACGGTGAGCGAGGTTTTTTGATTCATGAGTTGTAGTTTATAGCGACCGTCAATGGTACGTGATGCGCTGACGACAAATGACATATTTACGATAGCGGCTCGATGAATACGCCAAAAAACATTGGGATCCAGCTCACATTCAAGTTCTTTGAGGGTTTTTTTTATGAGCCATTCTTTAGTTTGTGTTACAACGCGAGTGTATTTATCCCCTGCTTTAAAATAACAAACATCTTCGATTGAAATTACAAAAACTTTTCCTTGTTTAGACGCCTTAATCCATCGTATATAATTTTCGCTACTGACTGCCGTCGTGTTTAATTGGTCAAAAATACGCGACCAGTCTTGTTTTATCGTATTTTTTTGCATTAATTGCTGTTTAAGGCGTGAAATGGTTTTTGTTAAACGAGATTTTTCAAGTGGTTTTAATAAATAATCAACCGCCTCTAATTCAAATGCTTTGATAGCGTATTCATTGTAAGCGGTAATAAAAACAATTCGACAGCTATTATTAGCATAATGAGCAACATTTATTCCGCTTAATCCCGGCATTTTAATATCTAGAAAAGCCACATCAGGCTCAAGCTCTTTAATCAAATTTAGTGCTTCACTACCATTTTTTGCCTCTGCACTAATATGAAGATCCGGCCAGATATCGTGCAACATGTCACGAAGATAAGAGCGAAGTGTTGCTTCATCATCCGCTATGATGGCATGAACTTTTTTCACATGGTACCTCTATTATGACCCTTAACCCCATGGGTTTATTTTTTTCCAAAAATAAACAGGCCTGCTCTCCATATAAGGCCTTTAGACGCTGTTGTACGTTTGCTAAGCCGACGCCTTTACCTACCTCATTGATCAGTCCAACACCAGAATCTTCAACAATGAGTCTTATCCTGTCATTGTTATACTGCCCCATAATATTGACATACCCTCCTTTTACATGGGGCTCCAATCCATGTTTGATTGCATTTTCAATCAGGGGCTGAAGTAACATAGGAGAAAAAGATATCGAGCGTATTGTCTCTGGAACGTCAATTTTATATTGTAAACGGTGTCCCATACGTTCTTTATAGATAGCAAGATAGGCTTCAATCATGCTTAACTCATCTTCTAGTGTTGCAGAATCAACCCTGCTATATTCCAATGTCGATCGTAAATAGTGTGTTAGGCTTTGCAACATAACCTTACCGCGAGATGGGTTTTTATCAATCAATCCAATAACATTTGATAACGTGTTAAAAAGAAAATGGGGTTCTATTTGAGACTGCAAACACTTCAGATTGCTTTCCAACATATGTTTTTCGTTATCTAATAATTCAATCTGCTGTTTTTGTAATTCTAACTCGGCATTTGATATTTTTATTCTGGATATAAAATAGTTAATTATAATCGTGCCACAAATAATGCCTATCAATAAGTTTGAAATAATCGTTTCAGGATAACTTTCAACCATACCAAATGAGAGTGAAAATTCGATAGAGACGCCTATGACAGCCCCTATTATTAGAGACACCACTGACCAAAACAAAGTTATATTACAATGATGTTGTAAACGAAAACGTAAATAATAAACTAAGTGGAATGCGCTGAAGATTGACAGTCCAATTATTTGTGATGCTATAAAACTCCCAACAAATACATTGTTTGAGGATATCGTATAGATTAAAAATGCGATCACCGTATTGAAAATAATAGTGAGTGATAATTGTTGAGTAAAACTGACTGAAGCTATTAATGTGTAAGTGTTGTTTTGCTTCATGGGCTAAAAAGCTTCGCCTAATATAATAATAGGGCTTATCCCAAATTCTGAAATACCAATATCCATACGGAGGTTTAACTTGTTTTTTGGATCCAGAGCATATTTGAAACCGCCACCAAAAGTATATTTAAAATCTCTAATGTCAAAATCACCGATATTGTGCACAACATCACCAACACTAGCGAAAACGGACATGGACCAGCGATGTTTAAAGGGGAATCGATATTCACTTTGAAGTGCTATTTGGTGATTATTTCGATAACGACCCTGATATATTCCACGCATTAGCAACGGCCCACCCAGTTGTGCTAAACGATTAAAAGGAATGTCACCCTCATTAAATTGAGCAACCCCCTGAAGGGCTAACACATTATTTTTGCCAATAGATATAAACTGCCGCAAATCCGCTGTATATTGTGTGAAGTCGAAATCGCTACCTAATTTATCGGTATATTTCATCGCAATAAATTGATGGTAACCTCCATTTTTTGGCCAGAAGATATGATCTCTATTGTCTCTATCAAGTATAAAACCTAAACCTGAAGTTGTGCCGCCATCATTACCAATATATTCTAGTTGATCCAAAAAACCATTCGCTTCTTTTTCTAGAACATCATAATTTTGCCAATCAAAACGCAAACCAATACGAAAGTTGGCCACTATTTTTTTTAGCACATCTGTTTGAACCATAACGTTTTCTGTTTCGTAATCCTCACCTTCGTAATCTTTAGATAAATTTTCACCCGTACCAAAAAATAGACTAGGAATTTTTGAATAATTAAAGATAAATTTAGTGTTGTATTCGTCATTATTAAAATATAAATTCGGCACTACATTGACTGAGTATTGTTTCTCAAGTGTATAATATGCCAAAGCAGTAATACTGTTAGGTCGGGAATTTTCTTTATCCTCTTTTCTTTGAAATACCTGCATGGTACCCACTCCAAGAGCAAGACTTGTTTCCTGAGTGTGAAAAATCACCGGAAACCAATTGTAGGCTTGATCGGATTTTTTTTTATGATCTAAGTGGGCTTCTGACTCACTTGCCTCTACTATTTTAATTGAAGTGAGCAACAGAAAAAGCAAACTGATGAGCAAAAATTTTCCAAGTTTTTCATTTTTAAATTTCAAAATAACCATCCAGAAAAAACTCTAGTATTACAACGAATAATGACCAAAATGTACTAATTTTTACGAATTGTACAGAGCTTAGTGATGAAAGGTGGAGTAAGAGGATCAATGGTGTATGAATCCGTCCTGTGTCAGGGTGTTTCTCGTTCCAAATGAATGCGGTTTTTATGCATCGCATCAAGCTATCCCCATGACATTATAGATTTAGGTGTTTTCATGCACTAACACCTAAATTTATAACGCTATGGGTATAGAAAACGTAGTTGGACGCGAATATCTTGTGTTGTACATCGTGGATCAACTGCATTTTCTAGGTTCGATGCTTGCATGCTTAATGTTACGGTGATTTTGTTCGTTTTTTATGATGCGGCACATCACCTTATTTGGACAAATACGTGAGTATTTCGTCAATTTCATTATTGAGGTCTTCGGTATATACCAGCTTGTGAGCCACGCCTGTTTTTTCCAGGTAGCGCTTAAGTATTTGACTAATTTCTTCATAGGCTTGCTCCGCCGGATAAGCCAAATTCTCGAGTTTTGCCTGTTGACGCATGGATACAAACAATGCTTGTTTATCGCGTCGATCAAGCACTAACAGAGCCGTAATATCTTTTGGGTTAATATCGTTGAGTTGCACAGGCCAAACCTTTTGTATTTTTCCGGGCTGCGGCTCATCCTGCATTTCATAATAACCTTCCGGGTTACCTGACCGTGGTGTTAATACGTTATTCACAAAGGCCACACCGTTCACTGGTAGCTGGGCTTTAACACATTGCTGCATCACAAAGGATGTGCCACAACGCGGCCCCATGGCGGTAACAATTTTCATCATCTGATACTATCAAAGATGTCTATTATAACGCCACTCTACGAAAATCAAATTAGGCACCCAGCATAACCACGCGATGATGGGATAGGCAATAGCAAAATCGATGCCTCCCACCATAGAAATGGGCAAATATAGTCGTAAAGTCACTGCGGCAAATGTTAGAGAATAATTACGAATCATCCATTTTTTATGTTCTTTGATCCGGCCTCGGCGGACTGCGATATAGGCTCGTAAACCGGTATATATCCATAATACGGCAAGTGATGCAAAGCCAAGTTTCGCGACAATGCCTCCTGATGCATATTGAGACATGTAAAGCCCTGCCAGACCACCAACGATAACGCCTATGGCTAAATAGCCACGGCCTAGCCAGCGATGCAGAGTGGGTCGATTTGCTCTAAGATAAGTAGAAAATTGAAATGGGCCGATGGCCAAAGCTATCAGTGATGCAAAAGCATGTATGTATATGCCATAGGGATGCGCAAGAAAAGACTCTTTCATATCGGGGTGAACAAGTGAACCTAGAGGCAAAAAACCGTAGACAAATGCCGCATAACCGGCAACGCCTAAAGCAAAAAAATAAAGAAGCCCTGTGCTCATTGATTGCATGACATTTCCTTTTTAACACGCTGGATATAGAGTGCAAGGCTGCTCTACATCCTCGGCTCTGGCCTCCTGCTGGCCTTTCTCCCCGGCTTTTTTTTACTAAGCTTAAGGGTTATTAAAGCGATTAGGGGGGTGATGCAAAGATAGACTCATTTTTAATGATAGTACAGAGTCTGGTGACGAAAGGTGGCATGACAGGGTAAAGAGTGTAAGTGACTTAGGATAACCAAACTTTTTACGTAAGCTCGATGCTTATGTAATCAGGCCTTTGGAGTGGATAATAGCTATTTTTGGCGCTGCTATCACCGCGATAGCAGCGGTTAACCGTCTTGACAAAGTTTAGGGAAAAACGACGGTATGGGTGTAAAAAACAGGGTGCTCTACAATTCAAATACTGTTTTTAATTTTTTCATTGCACTGTTTTCAATTTGACGAATTCTCTCGGCAGACACTTGGTATACTGCTGCTAATTCATGCAAGGTTGTTTTTTTCTCGGCAAGCCAGCGACGTTCAATAATGTCGCGGCTGCGATCATTCAATGTGCCTAATGCTGCTGTCAGTTTCTCTGTTTTATGCGCATCCCAATTTTGTGATTCCAGGTATGTCGCTGGATCTTGTTTAGGTTCAGTTAAATAACTGGCAGGCGTGGTTACCATATCCGGGTCGTTGTCATCGACAAGGGGATCAAAGCAGACATCGTAATGACTCATCCGTGCCTCCATTTCCAGCACGGTTTCAGGTTTTACACCCAGATCAGATGCGACAGCATCCACTTCATCTTTTGAAAACCAGCCCAAACGCTTTTTACTGCTGCGTAAATTGAAAAATAATTTTCGTTGTGCCTTGGTGGTTGCGACCTTTACAATGCGCCAATTTTTTAATATAAATTCATGCATTTCGGCACGAATCCAGTGGACTGCGAAGGATACCAGACGTACATTCATGCTCGGATCAAAACGCTTTACCGCTTTCATGAGGCCGATATTGCCTTCTTGAATAAGATCCGCTTGTGCCAGCCCATAACCACTGTACCCTCTGGCGATATATACAACATAGCGTAATTGACTTAATACCAACTTGCGAGCAGCTTCTAAGTCATTGTTTTCTTTTAGACGTATAGCCAGGTCACGTTCTTCCTCCTTCGATAAAACGGGAACACCAAACACCCTTTGTACATAGGCTTCCGCGCTTCCCACTGGCAATATTATGTCCATGTCCATCATTTTTTGCATTTTACATACCCCCAAAATAGAGCAATTTATCTGTACCGTCAGCTATTACCATGACTCTAAGAAACGTAACAACTATGTTATTAATTCGAAAAAACCTAAAAAATATTACCCAGGAACCGCTTTTCAAACAATTTTAGCACTCTACCTGTAGGAGTGCCAATTTGTTATTTGGTTCAGCTCTATTTATTGCTTAATCGTCATCGGTATCCAATAAGGCATCCACAAACTGTGCCGCATCAAACACTCTCAGATCATCAATACCTTCACCCATACCAATAAATCGAATAGGTAAACCGACTTTTTCTGCGATCGCAAACAAAATACCGCCTTTGGCTGTACCATCGAGTTTAGTCACCACGATGCCAGTTAAATTAACGGCCTCATGAAACTGCAAAGCCTGGTTCAATGCGTTTTGTCCGATCCCGCCATCGACAACCAACAGCACTTCATGGGGGGCTGAGTCATCAAGCTTACTGGCCACTCGACGTATTTTTTTCAACTCGGCCATCAAGTTTGTTTGAGTATGTAGACGTCCGGCGGTATCCACAATGAGTACATCTGCGGATCGTGCTTTAGCCGCAACCAACGCATCATAAACCACCGACCCTGGATCTGCATTGCGTTGCTGTGCAACGACATCCACATGATTGCGCCGCCCCCAGGTTTGCAGTTGCTCAACGGCAGCCGCTCTAAATGTATCTGCGGCAGCCAATATCACCCTTTTATTTTCTATTTGTAGTCGTTTTACTAATTTACCTATGCTGGTCGTTTTCCCTGCACCATTGATGCCAACCATCATAATGACAAATGGAGATTTAGCTTCATCGATCTCAAGTGGCTGCGCGCAGGGCTGTAAAATTTGAATCATATCTTCTCTTAATGCCGCAAAAAGTGCATTGCCGTCAGCCAGTTGTTTGCGCTGCATTCGCTCCGTCAGGTTTGCGATGATGGACTGAGTGGCCTCAATCCCAACATCAGCCATTAACAAGCGGGTTTCCAGCTCTTCGAGTACTTCGTCATCAATGGACTTTTTACCCAGCAATAAACTGGCAAAGCCATCCGTCAAGCCATGGCGCGTCCGTGCCAAGCTCCCTTTTAAGCGCGCCCAAAAGCCTTTTTCCTGGTTCAGTTCCTCTTCAGTTGAGGTGTCTTTACTTTTTTTGAAACTAAATATACCCATCAGCGGTCTCTAAATTAATAATAAGTAAAACGAAATTAGGTTATGCTATCACTCAAGCTCATATAGGGTAAGCCCAAATCCCGGAGGAAAGGTCTGATTAATGATTAAACATTTAATTTTTGTAACTTTCGGCATTATTTATGGTATCACTTCGGTCGCAGCTTCAAGCCAGGTGACGGAATACACTTTAGATAATGGATTGCTCATACTAATTAAAGAGGATCACCGTGCCCCTGTTGTTGTTTCACAACTCTGGTACAAAGTAGGCGCTAGTAATGAGCACTTAGGTATTACCGGCGTCTCTCACGTACTGGAACACATGATGTTCAAAGGTACAAAAACCCTGGCTCCGGGCGAATTTTCAAAGATTATTGCGGCCAACGGCGGGCGTGAAAATGCATTCACCAGCCGTGATTATACGGGTTATTATCAAAAATTAGCCAATGACCGACTTGCCATCAGCTTTGAACTCGAAGCGGATCGGATGCGAAACCTAGTTTTGCTAGAGGATGAATTTGCTAAAGAAATTAAGGTTGTCATGGAAGAGCGACGGATGCGGGTTGAAGATAACCCACAATCCTATATGGTCGAGCGTTTTATGGCCACAGCATTCCTTAACAGCCCTTATCAAAACCCGGTTATTGGCTGGATGGATGATCTTGAAAATATGACCTTGGCCGATCTTCAGGTCTGGTATGAAAAATGGTATGCACCGAACCAAGCTACACTGGTTGTGGTTGGCGATGTAGAGCCTGAAGCAGTATTTAAATTAGCTAAAAAATATTTCGGAGCACATCAACCGGGCCCCCCACCCCTTATTAAGCCTCGCAAAGAAATCAAGCAGCAAGGCATACGTCGTATGACAGTCAAAGTGCCTGCACAACTGCCGTTATTGATGATGGGGTATCATGTCCCAGGGGTTGCTAATGCAAAAGAAGCATGGGAACCCTACGCTCTGGATGTACTGGCCGAAATTTTTGATGGGGGTCATAGCGCTCGCTTTGCAAATGACTTGATCCGGGGTAGCCAAATTGCAAGCAGCACGGGGGTCAGCTACGATGGCTTTTCTCGTCACGATGTACTGTTTGTTTTGTCAGGCGTGCCTTCCCAGGGGCATACGGTTGCAGATTTAGAAAGTGCTTTCCGTGAGCAACTAAAGCGCATTCAGGATACACCGCCTTCTCAAGAAGAACTCACACGATTAAAAGCTCAAGTTGTCGCAGCAAAGGTTTATGAACAGGATTCCGTTTTTTACCAAGCCATGCAGTTGGGTTCGCTTAGCGCGACCGGTCTGGATTGGCGTCTTGCGGATCAATACGTCGATAACATCAAAGCGGTCACCGCCGACCAAGTACAGCAAGTTGCACAAAAATATTTCCACGATAACAGTTTGACAATAGGTCATCTGGAGCCCTTGCCCATCGACCCTGCAACCACGAAACCTGGTGTCAATGCTGGAGGCCATCATGCACATTAAAATTTCACTTCTGATTACTTTTTTTCTATTTAATACGGCGCAAGTTACTGCTAATGCACCGGCAATCAATAGCTGGACTACTGAGAACGGCGCACGTGTTTATTTTGTTTCCGCACCTGAGCTGCCCATGATCGATGTCCGTATTGTTTTTGATGCAGGTGGTGCTAAAGATGGAAAATTAGCGGGTTTGGCACTGCTGACCAATGGGCTGCTCGCGGAAGGGGCAAAAGATCTGGATGCGACACAAATCGCGAAACGATTTGAAAATCTGGGTGCCCGTTTCTCCGCCAGTTCTCATCGCGATATGGCGGTAATGAGTTTGCGTTCTTTATCCGACCCCGAGCTATTAACCCCCGCCCTTGAAACGCTGGGACTCATCATGAGTCAGCCGAGTTTCCCAAAAGAAAGCCTGGAACGTGAGCGAAAACGTTTATTAAGATCACTACAATCTGAAAAAGAGTCTCCAGGTGAGATTGGTTCTCGTGCATTTTTTGCTGCGGTGTATAAACAACACCCTTATGCACAACTACCTCAAGGTACCGAAGCCAGCGTCAAAGCCATTACCCGGCGTGACATTACGCGTCATCATTCTAATTACTATGTCGCAAGCAATGCGACGATCGCGGTTGTGGGTAATTTGTCTCAGCAACAAGTTCAAACACTAACCAATAAACTCATGGCTTTGTTGCCCAAAGGCAAACCTGCGAAGCCGGTGCAAGCGGTCCCCGAATTAAGTGATGCTCAATATCTGTCCATACAATATCCCTCCAAGCAAAGTCACATCATGGTAGGACAACCGGGTGTGCGACGTAATGACCCCGACTATTTCCCGCTCTATGTTGGCAACCATGTACTTGGCGGCAGTGGCCTGGTCTCCCGACTCAGTGAGAAAATTCGTGAAGATCGTGGGCTGGCCTATAGCTCTTATAGCTATTTTTCACCAATGCGTGCGGAAGGACCATTCATATTGGGTTTGCAAACAAAAAACGATCAAGCTGAAGAAGCGTTGAAAATTCTCACAAAAACGTTAAAAGAGTTTATTAATAAAGGACCTGAAGAGCAAGAACTGGTCGCGGCAAAACAAAATATTACAGGCAGTTTTCCCCTGAAAATCGCGAGCAATTCGAGCATTGTTGAATATCTTTCTTTAATTGCATTTTATCAATTGCCCATGGATTATTTAGACACATTCAACGACAAGGTCAATGCGGTGACTATAAAACAAATCATCGATGCGTTTAAACGACGCGTTCAACCCGATAAAATGATTACTGTCGTGGTAGGTGATACTTCCAAGGGTTCATAAAAAACGGCCTACGGACGATGGCAAGACAACGTGATCGTCCGCAGGCCAGCTCTGACGGAATGAAAAAATTAAACCAGCAGGTTCGCATCATCGGTGGAAACTGGCGTGGCCGCAAGCTTTACTTTCCCGACATAAAAGACTTAAGACCGAGTTCAGACCGAGTTCGAGAAACGCTGTTTAATTGGTTGTCGCCCTATATTGTGAACAGTCGCTGTCTCGATTTATTTTCCGGTAGCGGTGCGCTCGGCCTGGAAGCCGCATCGCGTGGCGCTGAACAGGTTTTTTTGGTCGATAAATCGCCTGAAGTTGTGACGGCACTAAGAAACAGTATTAACCTGTTAAACGCTGAAAATACCGTTACTGCTGTGTGCGAAGATGCTGAACACTTTATTTCGTGCAATCAACAACAGCCGTTTGATATTATATTTCTTGACCCCCCTTTCGCTCACAAAGAACAACGACAACTTACGCACCACCTTATAAAAAACAAATTCACACAAAAAAATACACGCATTTATATAGAAACTGACGTATGTCACAATGCACCTGAGATTCCTAAATGTTGGTCAATTTTTCGGGAAAAAACCACCCGTCAGGTTCGCTATCAACTTGTTGTTCAAAAAAATTAACTGAATAAAGTGCTTTTTATCACTACTTCAGAAGACTCTCATTGATAAATTAGTCGACTTATTTTAAAAATAAAAATTTGTGTTAATGCTGTTTCATATATTCAATAAATACACGAACTTTATGCGGCAAATACTCTCTTGAAGGATAAATCAACCACCCAGCGATATCAAAATCAGTTGCTGTTACCGTATAATTAGGAAAAAGATCAATCAGGGTATTTTCACCTAACTCTTTCTCTATAGTCCAGCGAGGTAAAAGTGCAATCCCTAGATTGGCTTTAACACATTGCTTAATAGCCAAAGAATTTGTAATTGAACATCTACCTTTGACCTCAATTTCTTCAACTTGACCCTGTGTGTTTCTAAATTTCCATGTCGGAGAATATCCTTGTATCGGAAAAATCAGGCAATTATGATCCATTAACTCTTCAGGTAACGTTGGTTGCGAACTTGAAGATAGGTATTTTTCAGTTGCACAAACGACGTAATTAATGTCAAAAAACTTTTGGGCTATGAGTGAAGAGTCGTCTAGGTGAGCCAATCTTATTGCTACATCAATTCGTTCTTCCAACAAATCAATGATGGAATTGGTCATAATAATTTCTATTGATAATTGAGGGTTCATACTCAAAAACTTAGGAAGCAATGAGCAAAAATGTGTTAAACCGAAAGAGGTTGGGACGGTGATTCTTAATATACCAGTAACCTCATCACCTAAATCAGTGACT
>VAPM010140467.1_pt1 | contig 15772 bp, 21 predicted proteins | sample 3395091 | NCBI WGS metagenome assembly VAPM01 (sample SAMN08290445, study PRJNA428436) | hydrothermal vent metagenome | isolation source: Deep-sea hydrothermal vent chimney 3 | place: Pacific Ocean: Juan De Fuca Ridge | reverse complement strand
GGGCTATTTCTAATCTGGGCGGCCCAACGGGTGCCTGGTTTGCAGATATTTTTCTAACGCTCTTTGGTTACTGGGCATACCTGTTCCCGATTATGCTGGCCTTTTTTGGCTTCCTGATTTTTCAGGATGCGCGTCAGCACAAACCTTTCGACCAGCGTGGTTTCCTGTTCTGTAGTATTGGCTTCTTCCTCACATTAAGCGCGGGTTGTGGCCTGGCTAGCCTGCACGATCATGCAATTGTTAGCAATTTACCAGTGAATGCGGGTGGTATTTTAGGTGATTTAATTGCCAGCAGCATGGAAAAACTGTTTAGTTTTCTGGGTGCGACATTACTGCTGTTAGCCTTGTTCTTCAGTGGCTTTACCTTATTCACCAGTTTGTCCTGGTTTAAGTTAATGGATTTAACCGGTGCGGCAACCTTATGGCTGTTTGAGTTGGTTTTAAACCTGGCCCAGCGTGTAGCTGATGGATTTTTGTACATTAAAATGGCTGTCCAAAATCGCACTGAGAACATGCCACAGCCGGATCATTTAACGCCGACAATCAAACGCAACATAAAAATTGCTGATAGTGAAATTAGTCAGCGCAAGCCACCTAAAATTGCACCCACTATTAAGCAAAAACAAAGTATACGCGCGGAACGTGAAAAACAGGTGCCCTTATTTGCTAACAGCAGCAATGCTGCCTTGCCAACACTGTCTTTACTTGATGATGCGGCGCCGCACGTAAAACGATTGTCTGATGAAGCCTTGCAAGCCATTTCACGTACTTTGGAAATCAAGCTGGCCGATTTTGGCATTCAGGTTGAAGTCGTCGCAGTGCATCCTGGCCCGGTTGTAACACGCTTTGAAATTCAACCAGCCGCTGGCATCAAGGTGAGCCAAATCAGCAATCTGGCAAAAGATCTGGCGCGTTCGCTGTCGACCATCAGCGTACGGGTTGTGGAAGTTATTCCGGGCAAAACAACCATTGGCATCGAACTACCCAATGAAAACCGTGAAATTGTCCGCTTAAGCGAAACCTTTAAAGCACCGGTATTTGCCGATGCAAAATCACCACTGACTTTGGCTTTGGGTAAAGACATCAGTGGTGAACCCGTTGTTGCCGATCTGGCTAAAATGCCGCACTTACTGGTGGCTGGTACCACCGGCTCGGGTAAATCGGTGGCACTCAATGCCATGATTTTAAGCCTGCTATACAACGCGACACCGGAAGAAGTACGCTTGATCATGATTGACCCGAAAATGCTGGAACTCTCTATTTATGACGATATTCCACATTTACTATCGCCAGTCGTGACCGACATGAAAGATGCCAGCAATGCATTGCGCTGGTGTGTCGCGGAAATGGAACAACGCTATAAATTAATGGCGTCACTCAAAGTACGCAATATTGCGGGCTATAACCGTAAAGTAAAAGAGGCCGAAGCTGCAGGTAAAGCACTTAAAGATCCATTCCACCCTGTAGACAGCGAAGAAGTTGCGGACGATTTAAAAGCCCTGCCGTATATTGTGGTTGTGGTGGATGAATTAGCCGACATGATGATGGTGGTGGGCAAAAAAGTAGAAGAACTTATCGCACGACTGGCACAAAAAGCCCGTGCAGCGGGTATTCACCTTATTCTTGCAACACAACGCCCATCGGTAGATGTGTTAACCGGCCTGATTAAATCGAATATCCCGACACGGGTGGCGTTCCAGGTATCATCAAAAATCGATTCACGTACCATTTTAGACCAGATGGGTGCAGAACAACTGCTCGGCCATGGTGACATGCTATATATGCCACCCGGAACAGCGGTACCCACGCGGATTCACGGTGCTTTTGTAGAAGATCATGAAGTGCATAATGTGGTAGAAAATCTGAAACTCAATGGCAAACCCCAGTATGAAGATGAAGTTCTAAACGGCAAACCGGAGGCAGAAGGGCCTTTAGCCGCGGTAACAGAAGACGATGTCGAAAGTGATCCGCTGTACGACCAGGCTGTACGAATCGTTACTGAGACAAGGCGTGCATCCATTTCCGGTATTCAGCGCCGTTTGAAAATTGGTTATAATCGTGCCGCCAGAATGATTGAGGCAATGGAGCATGTTGGGCTGGTCAGTGAACTGGGTTCAAACGGAATGCGCGAAGTACTTGCACCCCCTCCGCCACAAGATTAAGCTAGGGTTTTAGCGACTCGCTTAACTTAATTCACAACGGAACCAGCATGATTTTTACAACACACCGTGTTGCCTATTTTCTTCTGTTATTTTTTGCCACTTTAAATGTAACAGCGGTCGAACAAAGTGGCGCGCCCGCACCGGAAATGGCATCAGAGCAAGCCGAAGTAGCCCATTCTTCAGCCGATGAAAAACGCCTGTTAAAACGTTTTGCAAATATCAAAACAGTGACCGCCAGGTTTACGCAAAAGCTTTATACCTCTGAATCGAATAAACCACAGGTTACCTACGGTAAATTACTGGTTGCCGGTGGCGATAAATTTCGGCTTGAATATACAAAACCTTACGAACAAATATACGTTGCAAACGGCAAAGAATTTTTATTTTATGATGTCGATTTAGAACAGATTACAATTAAACCACAAACAAAAGAACTGGCAAATACGCCGGCGATGATTTTAAGCAACCCAATTATTTTTATACAAAGTTATTTTGTTAGGTTAAATAAAGAAGCATATCTCGAAGAATATATTCTCACAGCTAAAAAAGACACCGCAGCCTACGCTAAAATATTACTCAGTTTTAAAAACACACGACTTAAAACCATGCTAATTGAAGACAGTTTTGGTCAGGAAACCGAACTGGATTTTACTAAAATTGTTTATAACAAAAAAATACCTGACACAGTCTTTACTTTTACTCCACCAGAAGGAGTCGATGTAATCAGTTCTATTCCAAAGAATAAAGCTCCAAAAAAAGACAATGAAAACTAACATACAGTACTATTTTAGTGTTACTGGCTATTTAGCATGACAAAATACAGAGTAGGTGGCTCACAAGGTCTTTATCAGTCAGGCTCTAATAATAAAGTACTCGCGAATAAGTTAGACATTACTGATCCTGTCGATATGGATGAAGCTGAACTGGTTCTTTTAGAAAAGCTTTATGAAAGTATTTTGTTAATCAACTTGCCAAAAGCTACAATCAAGGTAGATGAAATTAAGACATGGCATCGCCGCTGGTTAGGAAATGTTTATGCATGGGCTGGTGACGAACGTTCAGTTAATATGAGTAAAGGCAATTTTCATTTTGCAACAGCCATACAAATACCCCGGCTATTGAATAAGTTTGAACAGGATTATCTCAATCGGTATACCCCTTGTGCGAGCTTTAACAATGACAAACTAATTGAGGCAATTGCTATTGTTCATATTGAGTTTATACTAATTCACCCATTTCGCGATGGTAATGGACGTTTATCACGCTTATTGGCAGATGTAATGGCAGTGCAAGCAGGGCAACAACCCATGGACTACACCTGTTGGGATCAGAATAAAGGTGACTATTTTGCTGCAATTCAGCAGGGGCTAGACATGAACTATGAACCTATGAAGGTCTGGGTAAGTCGTGCTTTAGATTATAATTAACTTGCGAGCATTAAACCTTGAAATTTGCTTTTTTTTGCTTTCAATATAGCTTCAATTTTTTTAACAGGCTGACCTGTTTCGATAGCTGTAGAGCTTGCCACAGCACGCAAGATACGAGAGCGAGAGGTTGTTTGGGATATAGATTTGGCTTTCATTGCAACCGTTCCAAGATATCAATGAGCTAATTATAGCAATTTTGAGCCAAAATTGCACTGGAAGAGGTTGCATGAATTATAGTTGCTTAGTGTATTCAATTGATTTGGTAGAACCAGCAGGAATAAAACCAGCGAGATTAATGTAAATTATGCCTGATTTATTTTCAGAATATGATGCTCAAATAACAGAAGAGCAGATGTTAGCATTTAAACCGTTAGCAGATCGGCTTCGCCCCGGTTCTTTCGACCATTATCATGGTCAGCAACACCTGCTGGCAAAAGAAAAACCGCTGCGTAAAGCAATAGAAGCGGGGAATTTACATTCAATGATTTTCTGGGGGCCACCCGGTACCGGTAAAACAACGCTGGCACGTTTAATTGCAAATTATTGTGATGCTGAGTTTTTAACATTGTCGGCGGTGTTATCCGGTGTAAAAGATATTCGTGCAGCAATTCAACAGGCACAGGAAACAAAAAAAGCACAAGGCAAGCAAAGTATTTTATTTGTTGATGAAGTTCATCGCTTTAATAAATCACAACAAGATGCCTTTTTACCTTATGTTGAAGACGGTACGGTTACTTTTATTGGAGCAACAACCGAAAATCCGTCTTTTGAGCTGAATAATGCCTTGTTGTCACGTGCAAGAGTCTATGTTTTAAAGTCACTAGACCATGCAGCGCTTAATGATGTGATCGAACACGCCCTGAACGATGCCACTTCAGGAATTGCCGATAGCAATCTGTCATTAACAGCACAACAACGTGAACAATTAATCCAGATTGCCGATGGTGATGCACGTAAAATTTTAAACTTGCTTGAAATTGCCTCCGAGCTTGCAGAGGAAACCGACGCTGGCACAGCGACTTTAACTGCCGAAACCTTTGCCGCTTTACTTTCGCAAGATGCACGGCGGTTTGATAAAAAAGGCGAAGCATTCTACGACCAGATATCGGCATTGCATAAGTCCGTTCGCGGTTCTGCACCCGATGCGGCTTTGTACTGGTTTGTGCGGATGATAGATGGTGGTTGTGACCCTTTATACATTGCACGGCGGGTGGTGCGTATGGCCAGCGAAGACATTGGCAATGCCGACCCACGCGCACTGGATATTGCCCTTAAAGCATGGGAAGTGCAGGAACGGCTAGGGAGCCCGGAAGGTGAGCTGGCCATTGCGCAGGCCATTTTATATCTATCGAGTGCCGCTAAAAGTAATGCAGTTTATAAAGCATATAACCAGGCCATGCAGGATACAAAGCAGTATGGCTCGTTGGAAGTACCGCTGCATTTACGCAACGCGCCAACCAACTTAATGAAAGATCTGGATTACGGCACGCATTATCGCTATGCGCATGATGAACCGGAAGGCTATGCCGCAGGGGAAAATTATTTTCCAGAAGCAATGCCGCAAAAACAGTATTACAAACCGGTTGCGCGTGGTTTAGAATTAAAGATTGCAGAGAAACTCGCTTATTTAAAAAGTCTGGATAAAAAGACGCCAAATAGAAGCCACAAAGAACCGCAAACATGACAATCGTTTTTAATCAACTTGCCTTTATCGCTGCCGGTGGTGCCATCGGTGCTGTGCTGCGCTTTTTGGTTTCCAATGGTGTGCACAGCTTTATGAGTCGGGACTTTCCCTATGGTACCTTAACCGTTAATGTCATTGGTTCCTTTTTAATGGGGCTAACTTACGTCATGCTCATCGAACGGCTTAATTTATCACCCGAGTGGCGTGCTTTTATTATCGTCGGTTTACTTGGCGCATTTACCACCTTTTCTACTTTTTCAATTGAAACATTACTTCTTATTGAAAGCAGTGAATTATCCAAAGCCCTGCTGAACATAATTCTAAGCGTAGTGCTTTGTGTTATGGGTAGCTGGATAGGCTTAATTTTAGGACGGCAATTATGAGCAATACAGATAAAACAGTAATAATGGTTCGTGTTTACCTGACCGAAGGCGAAGCACAGCTTAAAAACCTGATAAAACAATTACACGATTGGGACAAACTCAAGGGCGTGACTGTATTTAGAGGCATTGCAGGTTATGGCGACTCGGGTGAAATTCTGGGCAGTAACCTGATGGATCTTTCCCTTAACTTGCCGGTTGTTGTAGAATTCTTCGATTCGCCGGAAAAGGTCGAGAAAATAATTGAGCATTTAAACACCTTTATCAAGTCAGGGCATATTGTTTCCTGGCCAGCAAACACAAATTAGTGCCTGTAACTTACGGGCAAATTAACCAACCCAAATTTAAAAGTAGTTTATAAATCATGTTAGACCCACAGTTATTACGTAACGAACTTGACACTTGTGCAAAAAAACTTGCCACCCGAGGTTTTAAACTCGATGTTGCCACGCTGCAATCACTGGAAGAGCAGCGCAAGGAATTACAAATTGAAACCCAACGCTTACAAAGTGAACGTAACAGCCAGTCCAAATCCATTGGTCAGGCCAAAGCGAAGGGTGAAGACGTTAGCGCAATTCTGGAAAGCGTTTCTAAAATTGGTGAGCAGCTAAAGGCAACCGATGAAAAATTAAAAGTGGTTCAGCAACAAATAGAAGATATTGTTTTAACCCTACCCAATATTCCTGACGACTCTGTGCCCGAAGGCAAAGACGAAAGCGACAACCGTGAAGAACGCAAATGGGGAAGCCCCAAAACATTTGATTTTGAAGTACAGGATCATGTCGATATTGGCGAAAAAATTGGTGGGCTGGATTTTGAAACGGCAGCCAAAATTACCGGTTCACGCTTTGCCGTGATGAGCGGTGCTATCGCGCGCCTGCATCGTGCCTTAATCCAGTTTATGCTCGATACCCACAGCAACGAACATGGCTATACAGAAACCTACGTACCCTATATTGTAAATAAGGACAGCCTGCAAGGCACTGGCCAGTTACCCAAGTTTGAAGAAGACTTGTTTAAACTACGTAGCGATAATGACTTTTACTTAATCCCGACAGCCGAAGTCCCTGTGACCAATATCGTACGCGACACCATTATCGAAGCCGATGACATGCCACGTAAATTTACCTGCCATACACCTTGTTTTAGAAGTGAAGCGGGGGCTTATGGTAAAGATACACGTGGCATGATTCGTCAGCACCAGTTCGAAAAAATCGAAATGGTGCAAATTGTTACCGCCAGTGAATCAGACAAAGCACTGGAAGAACTCACCGGCCATGCCGAAAAAATCCTGCAAAAGTTAGAGCTGCCGTATCGTGTTATGACCTTATGTACCGGCGATACCGGTTTTTCCGCTGCGAAAACATATGATCTGGAAGTATGGCTGCCCGCACAAAATACTTATCGTGAAATCTCATCGTGCAGTAACTTTAAAGACTTTCAGGCGCGTCGTATGAAAGCGCGCTGGCGTAACCCTGAAACCGGCAAACCTGAATTAGTGCATACTGTAAATGGTTCTGGATTGGCAGTTGGCCGAACCCTGGTAGCTATTTTAGAAAACTACCAGCAGCAAGACGGTAGTGTGGTTGTGCCAGAAGTGTTAAAGCCTTATATGAATAACCAGAAGGTTATAACATAAGCCATCGTTCAGGTTACTATACTGGAGTGCCCGGCAACAACCTGCCAGGCTTTGTTTGATGTTTTACTCCAAACACGCGTAAACGAAAATCACTCTCCGAGCTTTTACCCGCGAAGCTTCCTGCTATATAAGCCTGGACAGAAACAACAGCCACACCATTGTGTATTTTAATTTTTGCTTCAGAAAGTATAATTTTAGTAATTTTCAACCTTCCTGATTTATGTGCATCCAGATCATTCTGTTTAGTCATAAGCTGGCCAAGGTGATTGGTAAACACAAGGTCTGGCGCGAGTAATACATCAAGAGCAGAAACATCAGACAGCAACATTGCCTGCTTTAGCTGATTTTCACAATCTTCAATTTGCAACTCTGCTGACTGACTCATTATATTTATTCCCACACAAGATTAAGAATCTCAATTTTATTGATGTTCTTATTAACAGGGCAGGTAGGGCAGCCTTCACTTGATGGCTCATTTTTACAGCCTTTGCATTTTTCCACCTGTTTTTTTGCAGCAGCCAGTTCAGATTTTAAAATTTTTAAATTATTAATTTTTTCTTCAATATCTGCGATTGAATCGCCTATAATATTTGAGACTTCTTTGCTTCCTTCATTTCCTGTTACGCAAGTTTCCCTTGTTTTGCCAATGAGCCTGATGACTTCAAGGGGGAAACCATTGTCAACAAGATGCAGAATTGCCTTTAAACGCATGATATGTTGTTCTGAATATAAACGCGTACCACCATTGGTTCTATAAGGCTCTAAAAGTTCTTCTTCCTCATAGTAGCGGATGGTTCGTACTGTTATTCCAAGCAGCTCGGCTACTTCACCTATTTTTAAATAATCTGTAGACATATTATTTTATTCTTATCCAAAAATGAAAAAGGCCGTCTTTTTCTTCCTGTTTTATTAATGTATTTTCAGTTAACAGGCAATAGGCCGGTATATCGTTTAGCATTGATACCTTATTCGACTCAGCTAATACAATATCACCAGGCTTCATTAACTTGAACTCTTTTGTTAAATGGATAACCGGAGCAGAACAACACATACCTTTTATATCAATGAAGTGATCATATTCCATAACTTATCCTTACAGGCCAACGAGTTGTGCTTTATAGCCTTTGTCCCTTACTTTGTTAAGCAAGGTTGTGGAGTTTGTAGTATTTGAGTTATAGGCAATGAGAAGTAAATGCGCCTTTGCCTTAGTGAATCGGGGAGCAACAACACCATCCAGATCACGAAGCTGTTCTACCAGATTTTGTTTTTCCGTATCGTCTATTTTTTGATCCAGATGAATTAATATGTCTGTTAATTGCATAACCATCTCCTATCTAACGTTAACTAGAGATTAGTATCTAACGTTAGCGGTAGATAGTCAAGTGATCCACTTGCGAACCAGCCTGTGCTCCGGGTTCTGGTTGTCACTTAGCCGAGCAAAAACTCCAGACGGTCATCGACTTTTGCTGGTGCAATTTCAATAATTTCTGCACTTACCACATTTTCCGCTATAAACGGATCATCATTCACCCTGTTTTGAAGATCTGACAGCGACGTATTATGTGCCACAATTCCGCCACCCAAATTGGGTTGAAGACTGCCAGCCAACAAAAATACGCCGTCATCAAAGCCACGCTTGATCCATTTATTGTGGCCATCCATAAACTGGCTGGCCTGGCTTTTATTATCAGAAAATTTAAGAAGTACGATTAACATCTGTTTTTTCTCCTGTCAATTTCTTGGATGAGTAAGTTTTAACTAATCTGGTAAGTCCGCATTTGCCCCACTAAAACCCCCTGAATCCGAACCCGATCGGCTGTATATTGCTGTGCGGTTAAGCTGGCATTGGCGGGAATCAATAAAATCTGGCCATCACTTTCTAAATGAAAACGCTTTAACGTGGCATTTTGTTCGTCGATTAAAGCCACCACAATGTCGCCATTTTTGGCAGTATCACGGCGTTCTATAACTACCATGTCGCCATCTAAAATACCCAGGTCGATCATTGAGTCACCTTTTATTTGCAGCATATAGCGGTTGTTGTTTTTACCGACTAATAACTCACTAATGTCGATTTCGGTGATGTCTGCAATGGCTTCAATTGGCTGGCCAGCGGCAATACGGCCAACAAAGGGAAGGCGTGTATGTTCTGCTGTGGGTTCAGTTTGGCTTGTAGTTGAAGCCTTAACCGGGCTTTCTGCCAGGCTCAGCCCGCGCCATTGCCGTGTATTTTGCTGCAATACGCCTTTGGTTTTTAGTGCGGTAACATAGCGGTGTACTGTGCCTTTGGACTTAATAGCAACGCCATCGCCTATTTCTTTCAGGGTAGGGCTGTGGCCTTGCTGGTTGATAAAGGCACGAATAAAGTCATGGACTTTTACTTCCGTTTGGGTGAGGTTCATTATTCTATCTCGGATTTTGTTCTCTAAATGTTCTCTATAATAGTAACAGCATAGAGAACTTTAAGAGAACAATCAAGGATAAATATCAGTTAAGAGAACCTTTTTAATTACTTGTTATTCAAAGACTTAAAGATAGAACTAAAAGAACTGCGCTAACCACAGTCTAAACCGTAATCCCCATGATGAGGTGTAGCCGGCTTCGATAAATACAATCTTGCCTTGTGCATTGAGGATAAAGCTCACCGGTACCGCTTTTACACCATAGCGGTTTGCCAGCGTGCTATTTTCATCCACAATAACAGGAAAATTAAGGCCTTCTGCCTGCATGTATTCTCTAAGCGCATTTTCATTACCCGACTGCATCGCAATGGTAACCACCGGGTAGTCCTGGCTAATGGATTCAATGCTTGCTTCTTCGAACTTGCAAACGGGGCACCATGTTGCCCAGAAATGAAGTAACAGGGGTTTATCTTTCGTCTGTAATCGATATTCCGCCAAATTAAATTTAGCACCCGATAATAGCGTTGCATTTAGAATTGGGGGTGTATCCTGTACCAGATCACGTTGTGTGTAGGCTTTTACGCCAAGGTAGACAGTAATAAGTAATACGATTTGTAAAACAATGGTTAGAGCTTTTTTTGTGGTCAGGTTTTTAATAAAATTCATAATTACTGTTCAGTTAATGTTTAGAATAGCTGAGTATACAGTACTGGATTCCCGCCTTCGCGGGAATGACTGGAGTATTGTTATTTATCGGTTATTGCGAAGAGAAGTCAAATGCTTAAATTATCAAACCACTTGTTTATTCGTATGAAAGATATTGATGTGCAAGCCATGCGTGCGCAAGGCGCGGGCGGGCAAAATGTGAATAAGGTGTCGTCGGCTATCCATTTACGTTTTGATATTAATGCATCGTCTTTACCAACTGTGTATAAACAGCGGTTACTCCAGTCAAAAGATAAAAGAATAACGAACGAGGGCGTGTTGATTATTAAATCGCAGCAACATCGTACTCAGGAAAGAAATAAGCAGGCTGCATTTGAAAGGTTGAAACAAGTTATTAATCAGGCAATTATTGTTCCCAAGCATCGGCATAAAACCAAACCCAGTGTGACTGCTAAACGAAAACGCCTTGAAAATAAAAAGAAGCGGGGTGAAATTAAAAAATTACGTTCGGCTAACTTTAACGATTGACAGTACAATCAGGAGTTTAACTGCTAGACTCAATAAAGTATTTTAACCAGGGTGCATATATAAAGACAGACTATGAAGTTATGTTATTTTCTTTTAGCCTGGTTATTTTTTGTAATCGGTGCAATAGGCGTTGTTTTACCAGTGCTGCCAACAACACCGTTTATGATATTGGCACTGTGGGCTTTTGCTAAAAGTTCAAAACGTTTTCACGACTGGTTATATCATCACCCACTGTTTGGCCCATTGCTGCAAAAATGGCGACAGCATCGTGTTATACCATTACCTGCTAAAATAATATCAGTTGTCATGATGAGTGCCAGCTTTGCCTATATTATTTTTTTCAGGCAGTTTAATATTTTTCTGCTATTATTCGTCGCTGCCTTAATGCTGTATGGCATGTGGTTTATCTTGACAAAACCATCTGCTGTTATCTCAGCCGCTGTCACCAAAGAAGAAACAAAGAATGAACCAGTCTAAACTCGACACTGTTATAAATACTGTTATTTGCAGCGCGAAAGAAGAGCTTATACCACGTTATACCAAAGTATGCCGCCAACATAAAAAGGATGGCAGCATCGTAACTGAGGCAGATCTGGTGATGCAGGAAAAGATCCGGCAAAGTTTACTGCAACTTTCTCCTGATTCTGTTGTACTTGGAGAAGAAATGTCAGTCGAACAGCAAACCAGTGCACTGGCAAGCGGGCAGGCGGTCTGGTGTCTTGATCCCCTTGACGGAACCAGTAATTTTGCATTTGGTATTCCTTATTTTGCAGTATCACTCGCACTTATTGAAGAAGGCCATGTGATTTTTGGTCTTGTTTATGACCCTGTTCGTGACGAATGTTTTACTGCAACACCAACAAAGGCTTGCCTGAATAACAAAACTATTAGCCTGCTAGCAACAGATTTGGCATTACATCAATCCACCGCGATTATTGATTTTAAACGTTTAACCAAAAAATTGTCGGTTGCACTGGTGTCGGATTCGCCATTTGCATCACAGCGCAATTTTGGTGCATCGGCTCTTGACTGGTGCTGGTTATCTATCGGGCGTGGTCATGTGTACTTGCACGGAAGTCAGAATATCTGGGACTATGCAGCAGGGCAGTTTATTTTTGAGTGCTGTGGCGGGCAATCACAAACACTTGATGGTGAACCGGTTTTTAAATATGCGTTGGAAAAACGTTCTGCGATTGCTGCTGCCGATGCTGGTTTATTTGAACAATGGCGTGGCAGGATAAAATCTTATGTGTAAAAAGGTTTAAATTGTAGTTTAACCATCCTCATTCGCCAGATTTTTTTCTTCATAACGGTTTATTATTTCCTGAATAATTTTATCTGTTTCTTCCGAGCAATTTGCAAAAAACAACCGGTCAAATAAAACCATTCCACGCTTTAAAAACAGGGGTTCTAACAGGCACTGTATAAAACCCTGTGTAACATGTACGTTACTAAAGTCAATTTCTATTTTCTTATGATAAATTAGCAGTTGTTCCAGTTCTGCACGGCAAGTGTCGGCCGTTTCAGGTGAGCTTAAAAAGGTAATTGAGGTGAAACGGGATAAATGTAAAAGCGCCATACGATCCATGTCAAAAATGGTTGTGTCTAATGTTTAACCATAACCCTTTACTCTTTAATTTAATGTGTTGTAGTCCGCGTTTTCTTGATGTTGGTGGATTTATGCATATACTTAAATGTTATATTCGGTAACATAATGGAAATTATATGACAGCATCATTAGATGAAATAGTAAAGGACATTAACGATCTGGTATCCTTGCCTGGCGTATTCGTGCGCGTGAATGAAATGGTCAACGACCCGCAATGTTCTATGACCAAAGTTGCCGAAGTGATTAGTCAGGATCCCGGTTTAACCATGCGCGTATTACGCATGGCAAACAGCCCGGCTTATGGTATTAGCAAGGAAATTGACTCTGTTGCCAAAGCGGTCACGATTATTGGTACCGAACGGGTACGAGATATCGCACTTGCAACTTCTGCCGTTGAAACATTTGATGGTATTCCAAACGATTTACTCAGCATGGACGACTTCTGGATGCACAGTATTTATTGCGCAATCCTTGCCAAGTATCTCGCCGCGCAAACAAAAATAAAAAATCCCGATGGTTTGTTTGTTGCGGGCTTGCTGCATGATATCGGGCAACTTGTTTTATTTAAAGAACTGCCCGAACTGTCACGAAAATCTCTTGAATATATTTTGGATGATACCGAAGATGTCGAGTTGCAAGTTGTGGAACAGGAATTTATTGGTTTTGACCATGCTATGGTCGGAAGCGCCTTAGCAGATAACTGGCATTTAACACCTATGTTGATTGAGGTGATAGGCGCGCACCATGATATTCAAAAAGCTGAAGCGTACAAACAAGAAAGTGCCATTGTTAAAATTGCAAATTCATTGGCGGTGATGACGGAACTGAATACAATAGATATTGGGGAAACCGATGCTGCCGCATTAAGTGAAGAAGACTGGGCGATTGCAGGTTTAGAACCTGATATCATTGAAGAAGCTATTGCACACGCGCATACAACCTACAAAGAAGTACAGAATTTGTTAATGGCGAAGCATTAAGCTGTTACATAAATAACTGACAGCTACCTTTATACAAGTATGGTGAAAGCTGGTGTTTACTTGCTATTATCACCTAACAGATGCAGGAGCGCCCCCCTGAAATCCCAGTTATGTAACCGTAATATGAAAAATAAATTAATCACAAGTATTATACTGCTTTTTGCTACAACAGCAGCTTTTGCTACAAAGCCATGCCCCCCTTCGCCTTGTGTTACACAGTCTCAATTTGATAAGGAAAAGTGCGTTGCAGCATCTAACTGGATCGCTACAGGGGAAGTTAAAAAAGTTATCCACAATTATAGTGGTGAGCCACTCAATAAGGATTTTGCAAGCTTCATTTTTTTTGTGAAAACACAGGAAAAAGGGAAGGAGCCTGTTCATAAAGAATTACACTTTACTGTTGGGTGGTGTGATAACCCAAAGCCATTACCCAAAGACACATCAGGTCTGTTTCGGTTTTATGGGATAACTTATAAATCAATGGCTAACAAAACAGACAAGTATGAATACCTGCATTTTGAACACCTTGGCAAATAGTCGCTATTAAATTTTACTGGACTTTAGCACCATCAACTTTCTAATTTGCATATCATGATAAGTATGCGGAATACCTCCAACGCCTAAACCGGAATGGCGCAAGCCTGCAAACGGCATCCAGTCAACACGGAAAGCAGTGTGGTCGTTTATCATCACGGCACTTGCATTGAGGTGTTTATAGGCATGCAAGGCACTATCGATAGATTTGGTAAAGACACTGGCCTGAAAGGCGAAGGGTAGTGCATTGGCTTGATTCAGTGCATCATCAACATTGTTATAACTATACACACAGATAACCGGTCCAAAGATTTCTTTAGTGGAAACAATTGAGTCGGCAGGTGGATTTAATAACACGGTGGGTTGATAACAATTACCAATTATTTCACCACCTGTTAATAACTCTGCACCGTCATTGATGGCCTGAGTTACCCAGTCATGAATACGCTCGACTTCACGCTTGCGAATTAATGGCCCGACTTCTGTTTCGGGTTTGGTGGGGTCACCAACAAGCAGTTTTTTTGCCATATCGGCAAGGTTGGTCGCAACCAGTTTAACAATGTCTTTATGACAAAATACCCGTTGCACGGATACACAAACCTGTCCGGCATGATAAAAGCCGCCTTTGGCTAACAGTGGCAGTGCATCTTTCAGATCGGCATCGGCTTCAACAATAACCGGTGCAACGCCACCGTGCTCCAGTGCGCATCGTGTACCGGGGGCGAGTTTACTGCGTAACATCCAGCCTACATTCGCGCTGCCAATAAAGCTAAAAAAGCCAACACGGCTATCGGTAACCAGTTGTGTAGCCACATCTAAATCCGATACAACCAACGCCTGGCACCATTGTTCAGGTAAACCGGCCTGACGCAACAGGGCAATAAAACGGTAGCAGGACAAGGGCGTGTCTTCTGCGGGCTTGATAATAACAGGACAACCAGTTGCAATAGCAGGCCCAACCTGATGAATAATTAAATTAAGTGGGTGATTAAACGCACTGACTGCGACCACAACACCAATCGGTTCACTGCGAGTAAACGCCATGCGGTGTTCAGAGGCCGGGTTAATACCCATTGGGATTTCTGTTCCGTGATCGGTACGGATGCATTCGATGCAATTGAGCACACCATCAATTGCACGTTCTACTTCAACACGCGAATCATTAAAAGGCTTGCCACCTTCGCGTGCAGCTTCAATAACCAGCTCGTCGAATTGTTCTCGCATAAGATCGGCTGTTTTTTCAAGTATGGCGATGCGTTGAGATGCAGGTAACCACTTTGACTTGTCATTAAACAAGTTGCTGGCTGTGGTCAACACCATTTCAACTGCACTGGAATCGGCTGCGTCCAGTGTTGCGATAACACTGTCGTCATAGGGCGCGGTGACGGTTATTTTATCATTATCAGATGCAGTGTAACCTGCAATCATTAAAGGGTAATGTGTAGTCAATGGAACATTCCTTTTATTTAATCATTCCGATTATGTGATCATTGCAAACGATAGCGTGGCAACATTGTAGTTGCAGGGGCGCTCCAGAAAGATTGCCGCGCTATCGCTTGCAATGACCTCTATGTTTAATATTGCACTTGCAATGGCCATAAGATTTTTATATTGGACAAGCAATATCACCAAGTCGTTTTGTTAGCAACATATTTTCACGGTAATCAATGGGTACGACAACTAAACTTGGGCCCTGCTCATTGAATGCAGCTTCTAGTTCCGAGGCCAGGTCACGACTGTTTACAACATGGTGGCCATGCC
>VAPM010105216.1_pt1 | contig 15774 bp, 16 predicted proteins | sample 3395091 | NCBI WGS metagenome assembly VAPM01 (sample SAMN08290445, study PRJNA428436) | hydrothermal vent metagenome | isolation source: Deep-sea hydrothermal vent chimney 3 | place: Pacific Ocean: Juan De Fuca Ridge | reverse complement strand
TGCATTCACCGCGTACGGAACCGCCCAAGTCCAAAAAGAGATCGTTTGCCATGTGTTTTCTTTCCCATAATTATAAAGTGTCTCTATATCTGTACACTTAGGTTTCACTCTCACCATGGGGTAAATACCCTAGCATAATTTTACATACCGTTACAGGGGGTTAGTTTTCCCAAATCCACACCTATGGGGCAATCGATAAACGTCATGGGTATATCTTGTTCGTTTTGCTTCGCAGCAATACTCTGCCATAGATTCAAGGCGCGATAACGCTATGGGTATAGCGTGATTCTTAGATTAATTGTCGGTAGGTATCTTGAATAGCGCAAGCCAGCTTACGCTGATCATGCAAGCGTTCATGTGCATGAAAAGCCAAGTCAACGACGTTGATCAGCTTCTCTGATTTTGCTGTTAACTCGCGTGAGTCAGGCCAGATAATAGCGTCAATGATATCCTGCCCTGCCACTTCATGAATCCATTGTAGTTTTTTATCCAGCGACATACTCCCTGCCGGCCCCTCTTCCGCAACCATGTTGGCAATATATATCTTTTTCGCTGTGGACCGAACAAGAGCCTCTTTGATTTCGGAAACCAGCAAAGGTGCCGTTACACTTGTAATAAAACTACCGGGGCCTAACAAAATAAGATCCGCATGATTAATGGCCTCTACCGCCTCTTGAGGTGCGCCAACTCTTGGCGTGATTCCTATACTCGCGGGTAACTGATCATGTGCATCAATATCAACTTCGCCCCAAACATGGCCTTCATCATAACAAGCATAAAGATGGGCTGACGTTTCGGTCATGGGTAAAATATGTGATTTCACTCCGAGAAAATCTCTAAATAAATTCAAAGTATCAAGCGGCCTGACACACATCCCATCAAGTGCCAATAACATCAAATTGCCCAGGCTATGCCCACTCAGGTTTCCTGCATCCTCAAACCGATATTCAAACAACAATTTTTTTATATCATCGGCAGGCATGAGTTGGCTCAGGCAATTACGCAAGTCACCCCAGGCTATACACCCGGTTTCATTGCGTAAACGCCCACTTGACCCCCCATTATCGGTCGTCGCCACAATACCGTAGAGCTTATCTTCCAAAAAGGATAACGATGACAATAAGCGACCCAAGCCATGCCCGCCCCCAATGGCCACTACGCCTTTTAAGTTTTTGATTATTGCCATAATGACTAAACTTCACATTCAGGCTGCAAACGGGCACACTCGTCTTCTATCCAGGATTCCGCCAGTTGATTAATTTCTACCGCTTTTTTATTTTTTGAATCAATAACCGGGCCAATTGACAATGTAATGACACCGGGCTTTTTAATAAAGCTCTTCTTGCTCCAAAAATATCCCGCATTATGAGCCACCGGCAATACTGGATATTCCGAGTGCTCAGCAAGAATGGCGCCACCCAATTTATAGGGTTTGCGCTCACCAACACTGACGCGTGTACCTTCTGGATAAATCACGACCCATCGTCCTCGCTGCAAGCGCTCGGTGCCTTGGTTAATTAATTGTTTCACCGCTTTTCGACCCGCTTTTCGATCTATTGCAATAGGTTCAAGCATCGCCAAACCCCAACCAAAAAACGGCAGCCACAATAATTCTCGTTTTAACAACCAGACTTGAGCAGGAAAGACCAATTGCAAAGCCAGCGTTTCCCACGATGACTGATGTTTAACCAAACAAATAACGGGCTCCGTAGGCATATTTTCTTGGCCTTTAACTTCAAAGCGAAGATTACAACATACTTTCAATGACCATACATTAAAACGTGCCCATTGTTTAATAAAATTATAACGTTGCTCAAAGGGTAAAGGATAAGTCAAAACGCTGGGGATAGAAAAAAGAATGGCTGAAAATACGTAAATAATAAAAAACAATACAGAGCGTAGCCATATCATTACATCACTCATAGACTAAACACTCAAAAGGTCAGCGACAACAGCAGCCAGATCATCATAAACAGGAACCTGCATCGCATCAGGCATCACTTCCAGCGTACGCAAACCTTTCCCTGTTCGCACCAATAGCGGCCGCGCCTGCACGCTGGCTGCAGCTTGTAAATCTCGCAAGGAATCCCCTACTGCGGGTACCCCGGCCAAGTCGACATGAAAACGTTCTGAGATTTGCTCAAACATTCCTGTCTTGGGTTTTCGACAAGTACAATTTTGCGCATCACTATGAGGACAAAAAAAGACAACATCAATCACCCCGCCCGCATCAGCCACTAAACGAATCATTTTGCTATGAATGTTATTTAAAACATCCATATCAAAAAAGCCTCGGGCAATACCAGACTGATTCGTCGCCACCACAACCTTGTAATCTGCCTGCGTTAACTTTGCTATGGCCTCCAAACTCCCCTCTATCGGCAACCATTCATCAGGTGATTTAATAAAATTATCCGAGTCTTGATTAATGACACCATCACGATCCAATATTATGAGTTTCACGACATTTTACCCTTGCAAACACGATATATCGGCAACACCAGAAAACAATTCTCGCAACATCGCCAGCAATGCTAAACGGTTCTCTTTTGTCGCCGGGTCATCCGCCATCACCCTGATTTCATCAAAAAAGGCATCGACTTCAGGACGCATCACCGCCAAACAAACCAATGATTGTTCATACTGCCCTGCTGCCAGCAGCGGTTTAACTTCTTTCTGCAAACCTAACATTCGCTGGTACAAATTTTTTTCCGCTTTCTCTTTTAACAAAGCAGGCGTAATTTTTTTCGGTAATTCGCCTTTCACTTTGCGTAAAATATTGTGTATCCGCTTATTCGCTGCGGCCAAACTTTGCGCTTCTTCTAATTTACGAAATGCAGAGACAGCGCTTAAACGCTGACTCAGGTCATGAGGCTCTTTAATACCCAAAGCAACAACGGCAGCAAAGGCATCCGCTTTTGCTTTATCATCTGTTTCAAGAAAATAGTTTTTCAACCTGTCCATCATAAATTCTTGAATTCGTTGTTGCACCGTTCCCGTTTCCACTTTTTTTTGCTTCGACTTTTCATTGCCCACGACGACATGAGCAAAAGGGCTCGAAGCTGTTTTTATTAACTCGACCAGGTTGAGCCTGAGTCCTTTTTCAACAATAATGCGCAACACACCCAGTGCAGCACGGCGTAAAGCAAATGGATCTTTGTCTCCTGTGGGCATATTTCCAGTATGAAATACACCACAAATCGTATCCATTTTTTCGGCTATAGATAAAAGCTGCCCCGCCACCGACTCAGGCAGCGGGCCACCACTAAAACGGGGTAAATAATGCTCTTCTATCGCCTCGGCCGTTGCTTTAGCTTCATTATGGATCAAAGCATATTGTTTACCCATCACACCTTGTAGCTCAGGAAACTCACCCACCATATTGGACACTAGGTCACATTTATATAACTGTGCGGCTCGGCTCGCATAGGCTTTATTTTTTTCATCGATATCAAGCGTAATCGATAGCGATTCCAACAAAACGCCAACACGCTCTATTTTGTCATATAAACTGCCCAGTTGTTTTTGATAAACAATCCCTTTTAATTTTTCTTGCCATTCAGCTAATGACTCTCGACAATCCTGTTCATAAAAAAACATAGCATCTTGTAGCCGTGGACGAATAACGCGCTCATTGCCTGAGCGCACAACCGCTTCATCTTTACTGTCAATATTAGTCACGGTAATAAAACAGGGCATTAATTTTTCAGCTTTATCCTTAACCGGAAAATATTTTTGATGTTCTTGCATTGAAGAAATCAAGGCTTCGTCAGGAATTTTCAAAAAACGAGATTCAAACTCACCAGACAGTGCAACAGGCCATTCAACCAGGCCAGTCACTTCATCTAATAAGGCCTCATCGATGACCGCATCCCCTCCGAGCGCTTCCGCAATAGCCATAATTTGCTTATGAATGCGCTCACGTCGCACCGCAAAATCGGCGAGAACATACCCTTCGGTTTCCAGTAATAACGCATAGTCAGCTGGCTCTGCAATAGAAAGCGCCCCAGGGTGATGAAAACGATGACCATACGTCTCCCGACCCGTTTGAATACCCAATAGCTTAGTTTCGACAAGCTCGTTGCCAAACAATAAAACAACCCAATGCACGGGGCGTACAAACGTAACGTCCCGATCCGCCCAGCGCATTTTTTTTGGAATAGGTAAATCCCCCAATGCCTGTTCAACAATATCAGGAATCAATACCTTCGTTTCTTTTTCTGCTGCTTGCGAGCGATGAATTAACCAGGCTCCTTTTTTTGTTTCGAGCGTTTGTAATTGATCGACCTCAACCCCGCAAGAACGAGCAAACCCCAAAGCCGCTTTGCTCGGCATACCTTCTTCATCAAATGATGCCGTAATCGCAGGACCACGACGCTCGTGTGTTTTTGCTTGTTGCATCGTAACAACATCTTTGACGATAACAGCCAAACGCCGCGGGGTCGCATAAAAAACAGCACGATCAAAAGCCACTTCAGCTTTTTTCAAACCTTGCTCAATACCGCCTTTAAACGCAAGCGCCAACTGAAATAAAGCCTTCGGTGGTAGTTCTTCTGTGCCTATTTCTACTAATAAATCACATTTTTCTGACATTCCATATAACCTGGTTTATTGATTACTGCGTTCCATATTTTTCAAAATAACGAAGAGCGACCGCACGCGATAAGGCTCTGACTCGAAGAATATAGCCTTGCCTTGCCGTCACAGAAATAGCATGTCGGGCATCGAGTAAATTAAACACATGAGATGCTTTCAATACGGCCTCATAAGCAGGCAAGGGCAAATCTTTTTCAATCAGTTTTTGACTCTCTCGTTCGTTGTCATCAAATAGGCGAAACAAACCAGAAACATCCGCGCATTCAAAATTATAAACGGACATTTCTTTTTCATTTGCTAAAAATACATCACCGTAAGTAACAGCAATGCCATCCGGGCCTTTTGCCCAGACAAGATCAAAAACATGATCCACATTCTGTAAATACATAGCTAAACGTTCTAGACCGTAGGTAATTTCACCGGTAACCGGACGACAATCCAAGCCCCCCACCTGCTGAAAATAGGTAAACTGAGTCACCTCCATGCCGTTTAGCCAAACTTCCCAGCCTAAACCCCAAGCACCTAACGTAGGAGACTCCCAATTATCTTCGACAAAACGAATATCATGCACCAGTGTATCAATGCCAAGCTCTTGCAATGAACCCAAATACTGGTCTTGTATGTCCAAAGGAGACGGTTTTAAAATAACCTGAAACTGATAATAGTGTTGAAGGCGATTGGGGTTCTCTCCATAACGACCATCCGTTGGACGACGACAAGGCTGCACATAGGCCGCGTTCCAGGCCTGGGAGCCAATAGCTCGCAAAAACGTAGCAGGGTGAAATGTCCCTGCCCCCACTTCCATATCGTAAGGCTGCAACAACACACAGCCACGCTCTGCCCAATAACCCTGCAAAGTCTGAATCAGACCTTGAAAGGTTTTTAAATCGTATTTCGACATAATTTCAATGAATTAAATATAGGTTATAGTTATTTAAGAAAACTTTAGCTTTACAAGAAAAGCCTCATTTAAACTAACAAAATGTCAAGCGCGACATTATACCTTAAAACGCTCGTCGCAATTAAGATCAGGTCTAATGAGTTAACAGTAAGAAAACGTGTTTTGCTATCATTGCATTATGGATCTTCAACAACTTACTCAATTTGACCAAGCCCATGTTTGGCACCCCTATAGCGCTATTGACTCTGGTTTACCTATATTTCCCGTCGCCTCTGCGGAGGGTGTCCGCCTTAAACTGCTTGATGGCCGAGAATTAATTGACGGCATGTCTTCCTGGTGGTGTGCTATTCATGGATATAACCATCCGGAGATGAATCGAGCATTAATCGCACAGCTCAGTGACATGGCACACGTTATGTTTGGCGGCTTAACTCACCGGCCAGCAGTCGCGCTGGCGGCACGTTTGGTAGAACTGACGCCTGAGGCATTGCAAACCGTGTTTTTTAGTGATTCCGGCTCCGTCTCAATTGAAGTCGCAATGAAGATGGCGATTCAATATTGGCATGCCAAAGGTCAAGCCAATAAGCAGCAGTTTTTAACTTTACGCCAAGGCTACCATGGCGATACCTTCGCTGCGATGTCAGTATGTGACCCCATTACGGGGATGCATGCATTATTTAGCCATGCTTTAACTCCGCAATTTTTTGCTGACTCCCCTCGTTGTCGTTTTGCCACTATTTGCAGCGATGAAGATATCGCGTCATTGGAACAGCAATTGATGGTGCACCACAAAACCATTGCCGCAGTAATTTTAGAACCGATCGTCCAGGCTACGGGAGGCATGCATTTTTATTCGGCTGAATATTTACAGCGTACCAGAGTTTTATGTGATCAATATGAAGTCTTGTTAATCCATGATGAAATTGCCACCGGCTTCGGTCGCACCGGCGAACTTTTTGCTTGCGAACATGCCAAAGTAACACCCGATATTATGTGTGTTGGCAAAGCCCTCACGGGAGGTTATCTCACGCTTGCAGCAACACTGACCACCCTTTCCGTAAGCGAGACGATCAGCCAGGGTGAACCCGGAATTTTTATGCACGGACCTACTTTTATGGCTAATCCGCTGGCGTGTACCGCCGGACTCACCAGTCTGCGCTTGTTAACCGAATCTCCATGGAAAAAAAATGTATTACGTATTGAACAAGGTTTAAAAAAAGGTTTACAGCCTTGTCAGCATCTAACTGGGGTCATCGACGTCCGCGTATTGGGCGCTATCGGGGTTGTTGAACTCGCTGTCCCTGTTAATATGAAAAAAATTCAGCCTCGTTTTGTCGAAGCCGGCGTTTGGGTGAGACCCTTTGGTCGGCTGGTCTATTTAATGCCACCTTATATTATGAGCGACACCGACCTGCAAAGCTTGACGGCTGCGGTCGTGGTGGTGGTGAACTCGATATGCCCTTAGAGCTGACGCTCCATGGTGATATAGTCCCAAAGATGAATTCCAAGATAACCCAGCACTATAAATAATATGGCACAAAGGGTGACCAGCAAAATCAACATCATGCTGCGACTTGCTTGCCATTCTTTTATTCCGATATAGGCACCAAAAGCGGTGACAATACAACCCAACTCGCTCATTAACAGCATCATTAATAAAGGGATCCTGAAGTGTCCGTCTGAAGTCACACCTGAAAAATAGAGTATCAGCACAAAAAACCCGCCTATGCCCGCGGCGACCCAAGGAATTTTTTCTTTCACTCGTAAACCCTCAAGTCAGCATCAAAAAATAAGCTTAGCATAAAGCTGAAATTTATCAGGTATTAATTAACACCTGAAAACTGAAAATATTTTTTTGTTAACGCTCCCTAGATCGCAGCAAGGGACATAAAAGTTAAATTTTTCGAATAAATTGAGGCGAATAGGGGCTTAATTTAGCGAACTTAGTCGGAAAATTTGGCAAAAAGGCATTTTCCGCAATCGGTCTTCTATTCTAGGATAGCCTCCTAAGCAAGCATATCTTGCTTGCCCATAGCGAAATACGGGGATTGTGCAACAATATTGACGCTATTTGCACCGAATTTCTTGCTTTATTTAGCCTTAATCAATATAGACAAAGCAAAACATCCATGCAACAATCTTCTCACATTCGGGTATACCTTAGATAATTGAACAAACTGAACTCATGGCAACTGTACTGGTAATAAATGGGCCCAACCTAAACCTTCTTGGCATGCGTGAACCCAACCACTATGGTGTAACTTCACTTGCTGATATAGAAGCACGTTTAAACACCTTAACTACTGAAGAAGGGCATGAATTACTCTGGTTTCAGAGCAATGCCGAGCATGAGCTGATACAGCGCATACAGCTCGCGTTAGAGGACGGGGCAGACTTTATTATTATTAATCCAGCCGCATACACCCATACCAGCATTGCGCTTAGAGATGCTTTTATTGCTGTAAAAATACCCTTTATTGAAGTCCATTTATCAAACATTCACGCTCGCGAAACCTTTCGCCATCATTCTTATTTAGCGGATATCGCCGTAGGACAAATTTGCGGCCTCGGCGCCCTGGGTTATGAACTCGCACTGACCGCCGCATTCGACCACCTTGACAATACTTTTACAGACTGATATTTAAACGGATAATCATGGACATACGCAAAGTTAAAAAACTCATCGAACTTTTAGAAGAATCCGACATTGGTGAAATCGAGATTCACGAAGGTGAAGAATCAATCCGCATCAGCCGACAGAGTCAAACCAGCGCACCCCTGGTCACTGCACCACAAGCTATGTTAAGCCCAGCAATGCTGCCCGAACCCGCTGCGATGGCAGCCGGAGTCGCCACCCCTATCATTCAAGATGATAGGCCAACGGGCCACCAGGTCACCGCCCCAATGGTCGGTACTTTTTACCGCGCAGCATCGCCTGGCACCAAAGCCTTTGTTGAAATCGGTCAGCACGTTGGCGTAGGAGACACCCTGTGCATCATTGAAGCCATGAAAATGTTAAATCAAATTGAAGCGGACAAGGAAGGTGTGGTCAAAGCCGTTCTTGTTGATAACGCACAACCAGTTGAATATGGACAGCCACTGGTTGTAATAGATCCTGTCGTCATCGACTAGATTACAATCAATTTTAAACCGCTGTTGATTAACAAAGAAACAAATAGCCATGCCTGAAAAACAAAAAATGTTTGAAAAAATTGTCATTGCCAACCGAGGCGAAATAGCCTTGCGTATTTTGCGTGCCTGTAAAGAGCTTGGGATCAAAACAGTCGCCGTACACTCTTCTGCTGACACCGACCTCAAGCATGTCCGGCTAGCAGATGAATCCGTTTGCATTGGCCCACCCGCGTCCGCACAAAGTTATCTCAACATACCGGCCATCATCAGCGCCGCCGAAGTCACCGATGCCATCGCGATACACCCAGGATATGGATTTTTGTCTGAAAACGCTGACTTTGCTGAGCGCGTTGAGCAAAGTGGATTTATTTTCATTGGCCCTCGCCCCGAGACCATTCGCACCATGGGAGACAAAATTTCAGCAATAAACACAATGAAACGTGCTGGCATCCCTTGTGTGCCTGGATCAGACGGCCCCCTGGGTGATAATACTAATATCAATCAAGAAATCGGGCGCAAGATTGGTTACCCCGTCATCATCAAAGCATCGGGAGGGGGCGGTGGACGCGGCATGCGCGTAGTACACAGTGAAGCCTCTCTATCGAATGCCATCTCCATTACTCGCGCTGAAGCCTCCACCGCCTTTGGTGATGATACCGTTTACATGGAAAAATTTCTGGAGACCCCCAGACATATAGAATTTCAGGTTCTTGCAGACGAACACGGAAACGCTATTCACTTAGGTGAACGGGATTGCTCTATGCAGCGTCGCCATCAAAAAGTGATCGAAGAAGCACCGGCTCCCGGCATCAGCCAGGCAGTCCGGGATCGCATGGGCAAACTTTGCGCCAACGCCTGTATAGAAATCGGCTATCGAGGCGTAGGCACATTTGAATTCCTTTATGAAAACGAGGAATTTTATTTTATTGAAATGAATACACGCTTGCAGGTTGAACACCCCGTCAGCGAACTCATTACCGGCATCGACCTTGTTCAGGAACAATTGCGTGCCGCAGCAGGGCTGGTTCTGACGATGAAACAAGAAGATATTATATTCAATGGACATGCTATAGAGTGCCGGATTAATGCAGAAGACCCCGAAAATTTCACACCTTCGCCGGGTACGATCAAAAGTTTTCATGCTCCGGGCGGCCCTGGAGTACGAGTCGATTCCCATATTTATGACGGCTATGTTGTCCCTCCTTATTACGATTCGATGATTGGCAAACTGATTACCTATGGCTCTAATCGAGAGTCCGCAATGGCACGTATGCGCACGGCTTTAGATGAAATCATCATCGATGGCATCTCCACCAATATTCCTTTACATCAACGCCTTACAAGAGACGCGGCCTTCAAAACGGGTGAGACGGACATCCATTATCTAGAAAAAAAACTGAGTCTGTAGTTCATTAATATTCGATGGCAACAACTCAAGATCGATCTGCTACCCGAACAGGTCGATCTCATTTCAGCGCTACTGAGCGAAGCCGGTGCGGTTGCCGTAACAATGGAAGATGCGGCAGCTCAACCCCTCTACGAACCCTCTCCTGGGACAACCCCATTATGGCAACAAACCTGTCTCGTTGGACTATTTGATTCCAACCTTGAATTAAGAACCGTTCGAAACCAACTCCAGCTGGCTTTGGATGCCAGAGTTTATGCAACGCTACGCATCGAACCTCTTGAAGAACAACATTGGGAACGTGCCTGGATGGATCAATTTCACCCTATGCAATTTGGTCAACGTTTATGGGTTTGTCCTAGCTGGACGCCCCCCCCTGATCCTACAGCCATTAACCTTATGTTAGATCCTGGCATTGCATTTGGCACCGGAACCCACCCAACAACCGCGCTCTGCTTACGCTGGTTAGATCAACACCCTCCCTCGCAGCAACGTGTCCTGGATTTTGGCTGCGGCTCTGGAATACTCGCTGTTGCTGCAGCATTATTGGGTGCTAAATCGGTCGTCGCGATAGATCATGACCCGATGGCTATTACAGCGACGTTAGATAATGCTCAAAAAAACGAAGTCCCCCACCTGATTCAGACAGATCATCAACAGAGACTAAACCTGGAAGACCCCTTCGGGCTACTCATCGCCAATATTCTTGCTGGGCCACTTATTGATCTTGCACCCTTGTTTGCCAAGGTGACCTCACAAAATAGTGATATCATATTATCGGGTTTAGTTCAGGAACAAACCCAGCAACTGATCGAACACTACCAAAGGTGGTTCACTATCACCACAACCCAACAGGAAGAAGAATGGATGTTGATCCATGGCATTCGTAATAACAAACCCTAAACAAGCGCACTAAATTGCCGCTACTTCTTCTGTAAATATCTACAATGACATATGGATATGAGAAAATACCCATGCATACTCAGTGCCCACACTGTAAAACTCTATTCAAAATCAGCGAGGAGCAACTCGCCGCCGTTAATGGCAAAGTCCGTTGTGGATTTTGTTACCGTATTTTTTTTTCTGAAGAAAATTTATTCGACGAACTCCCTAACATCGATGCCAATGAGGTTTCTTCCCCGCCTGAAGCCACTCATCAAGCCACAACGGAACCTAAAATATCTGCTGTTTCCGACATAAACACCACAACAATGATCGAAACTCTACATTTTACTCAGAATGAACTGCAAGAAGAGGCTCGCCAACGCCTGGAACAACAAAGCTCAAAAAAGAAAAATACGCTCTCTTCTTTTGCCTGGACATTTGGAACTCTGGCTTTCATTATCATCCTGATCCTGCAATATGGCTATTTTATGCGCGACAACCTAGCTCAATACGCCTCGCTACGACCCGCTCTCCAACAACTCTGCCGCGTAGCAAAGTGTACTCTCCCTCTGCAACACGCTCCCACACAAATTAAATTGATATCCAGAGAAATCAGCACACATCCGGACATCGACAATGCATTACGAGTTCAGGCTACTTTCATTAATAAGGCCCCTTTTCAACAAAATTACCCCACAATCAAACTCTCTCTCTCAAGTTTGTCAGGTAAAACCATTGCAACAAGGTATATTAAGCCCCAAGAATACTTGCCACAAAATACGTCAATTGAAATCGGTATTGCGACTCAGCAGCAAACAGAAGTTCAATTAGACATACGCGACCCCGATAAAAAAGCAACAGGATTTGAACTCCTTTTTCTCTAGCACACCACCCCCTTAGGAATGGGCACGTAATAACTTCTCCCGTTTTGGGGCTCAGATTTAGCTTGTATTTGTTCGTTCTGATTGAGCAAAAGCGCAGGAATAGTCGCTTTTATTTCAAGGTTTTGAGATTGAAGAACGGGCAAAGACGAGTTAAAGATGAGATTCCAAAACGGGAAGTTATTGCGTACCCATTCCTTAGCACTAGAAATTTTGCTTCAATCGCGTAGTTTCGGTATTATGTACCTAAAACTGACATTTCAATTAAACCTACTGCGAACACCTAACACACTGAATATAGGGTCGTTTTCACGTCTACTGGCTTATCAGTTAGAGTAAACGCGCCACAGTCAAAATTCAGTAAACAACGTTTTCACTTTCAACTTATTATTCGCAGGTAAGGTATAAAAATAATGAAAATTGGCTCTTATCAATTAAAAAACAAAACCATCCTGGCACCAATGGCAGGGGTCACCGATCGCCCATTTCGGCAATTATGTCGAGATTTGGGCGCCGGCATGGCAGTCTCAGAAATGATTTCATCCAACTCTTTATTATGGGGGAGTAAAAAAACACAACGCCGCGCCAATCACGAAGGAGAAATAGCACCTAGAATAGTCCAAATTGCGGGTGCCGACCCCAAACTGATGGCTCAAGCGGCAAAGCTTAACGCGGATCAGGGTGCACAAATCATTGATATCAATATGGGCTGCCCTGCAAAAAAAGTGTGCAAAGTAATGGCCGGATCAGCACTACTGCAAAATGAAGCACTCGTTAAAGCTATTTTGACTGAGGTCACTCAATCTGTAGACATCCCCGTTACGCTTAAAATTCGAACTGGATGGGATAAACATTCACGTAACGCATTAACTATAGCTAAAATTGCAGAGCAATCTGGCATTCAGTCCCTTGCCATTCACGGCCGCACACGAGCATGTGGTTACCGTGGTCACGCAGAATATGATACTATCGCCGAACTCAAAAGCAGGCTGTCATTGCCCATTATTGCAAACGGGGATATCACAACACCAGAAAAAGCCAAATTTGTACTTGAGTACACCCAGGCTGACGCGGTAATGATAGGCAGGGCAGCACAAGGTCGACCCTGGATTTTTAGAGAAATCAATTACTACCTTGAAACAGGTCAAACACTAGCAGAACCTTCAACACAAGAAATCCGAGATATTCTGCTCCGTCACCTGAAAAACTTATATACATTTTATGGCGAATACGCAGGCGTTCGCATTGCCCGAAAACATATCTCCTGGTACAGCAAAGGTCAACGCCATGGTGCGGCATTCAGGCATGATGTAAACCAGGTCAGCACCGTTGAAGAACAACTGAGTACCACTCAAACCTTCTTCAATAAACTAATAGAAAAAGAACAACAAAATAAAGCGGCATAGTTGCTTGAATCAAAGGGTATCTATTGGCCTGGGAGGATACAAAGCGTGACACCAAATAACCCCACATTACGCAAGGAACGTCGGAAACAACCCTTATGCACTTGTATTCGCGCCTCCCTAGAACTTTATTTTAAAGACTTGGATGGACATACTGTCAACAACGTCTACCAAATGGTCATCAGCGAAGTAGAAAAACCACTACTCGAAGTCGTCATGCAACAAAGCCGGGGGAATCAAACAAAAGCAGCGGAATTATTGGGCATTAACCGCAGCACACTAAGAAAAAAACTAGAGCAGCACAAATTAAGTTAATTTACGGAGTTTACCCTAATAGCTGCATAAAAAATTAAGCGTAAGCGCTTTTAGAGTAGTATATACCCATGACGTTATGTTGTAGGTGTTTTGACGCAGATCTGTATTTCAGCTTGTCCTCAATCGAAAAAATTCAACTTAGCCAGCTAGGCCTGCATTTTTTCTCAATTAGAAAAACCGAATCTAAGGCACAGCTACACACGCTATAACGCCATGGGTATATTAAGGCTCAAACGAACTATTTTATGGATTAGATCCTAGTTACTCCAAGTAAATTCCAGAAAATAGAAGTATTGAACCTTAGATGCTGCTATAAAAGCAGTGCCACGGTTTTGAGTCACAATTTATGTAACTATTAGGGTTTTATTTATGTCAACAATCAAGCGTGCCTTACTCAGTGTTTCTGACAAAACGGGTATTGTAGAATTCGCAACTCAGCTCTGCGCGCACAACGTAGAACTCCTATCCACAGGAGGAACGGCCAAGTTACTCCGAGAACATCAACTCCCCGTTGTTGACGTCTCTGATTACACGGGCTTTCCTGAAATAATGGCGGGGCGAGTCAAAACTTTGCATCCTAAGATCCATGGTGGCTTGCTCGGTCGTCGCGATGTTGATGCTGCGGTTATGGCTGAACATAACATCCCGCCCATTGATTTAGTCGCAGTCAACCTTTACCCATTCGAAAAAACTGTCGCCAACCCAAACTGTGATTTATCAGCAGCCATTGAAAATATCGATATTGGTGGCCCTACGATGCTGCGGGCAGCCGCAAAAAATTATAGTTCGGTCACCGTCGTTGTTGACAATAAAGACTACTCAAAGATCATAGAAGAAATGAAAATCAACAAGGGTGCCATTGGCGATGAAAGTAGATTCAAGCTTGCTGTTAAAACATTTGAACATACCGCCCGCTACGAGGGGGCTATCGCCAATTACCTGGGCGCGATTTCAAATCACCCAAACGCGGAAAAAGAACGTTTTCCCAATACGGTTAACAGCCAGTTTATACTGAGCCAAAGCTTACGCTACGGAGAAAACCCACACCAGCATGCTGCGTTTTACCATGAACATTCACCTACAGAGGCCAGCATCTCTACAGCAGAACAAATTCAAGGCAAAGCACTATCCTATAATAATATAGTCGATACGGATGCGGCTCTGGAATGTGTAAAATCATTTACTACGCCAGCCTGCGTTATTGTTAAGCATGCAAACCCATGCGGCGTCGCCATCGGTGACGCCACTTTAGATGTTTACAATCAAGCCTACCAAACGGATCCCACATCTGCATTTGGAGGTATTATTGCGTTTAACCGAGAACTCGACAAAACAACCGCACAAGCAATTATTGATCGCCAATTTGTTGAGGTCATCATTGCGCCAGCCATCCTTGATGACGCGCGGGCTGTCTTCAAGAAAAAACCCAATGTTCGTATTCTCGTTTGTGGAAAACTACCCTCAACGACAAGCGCAGGGCTACATTTAACTAAAGTGACAGGGGGCTTGCTGCTTCAGGACAAAGATATCGACACCATAACTACAGACAGCGTAACTAAAGTAACGCAACGATCACCGACTAAAAATGAATTGCAAGATTTGCTTTTCACCTGGAAGGTGGCTAAATATGTCAAATCAAATGCCATTGTTTACGGCAAGAATGGCATGACGATTGGCGTGGGTGCGGGTCAAATGAGTCGTGTTTACAGCGCCCGTATCGCAGCCATCAAGGCGACTGATGCGGGTCTGCAAGTCAAAGGCTCGGTTATGGCAAGCGATGCCTTTTTTCCTTTTCGTGATGGCATAGATGCGGCGGCTGAAAGTGGCATTACCGCTATCATTCAACCCGGTGGTTCTATTCGTGACGATGAGATCATTGCCGCCGCAAACGAACACCACATTGCCATGGTGTTCACCGGCATGAGACACTTTCGGCATTAAGCAGAAGGCGAGCCGTTCTACAAATATTGTGGAACGGCATCTGTCACAATCAAGTACGAGCGACTAGAAACGCCGATGACTTCTTCGACGCAATAATGGCACTAACAAGCCTGCGATTAAAACAAGAACATTTAACGCACCGCCTCCACCACCCGTATCAGATTCAACAGCAGGGGTATTCGCAGCACCCGAAGAGTTATTGCCTGTGGTATCTTCATTGCCTCCGGTATCCTCATTGCCTCCGGTATCCTCATTGCCTCCGGTATCCTCATTGCCTCCGGTATCCTCATTGCCTCCGGTATCCTCATTGCCTCC
>VAPM010083987.1_pt1 | contig 15785 bp, 14 predicted proteins | sample 3395091 | NCBI WGS metagenome assembly VAPM01 (sample SAMN08290445, study PRJNA428436) | hydrothermal vent metagenome | isolation source: Deep-sea hydrothermal vent chimney 3 | place: Pacific Ocean: Juan De Fuca Ridge | reverse complement strand
GGTCCGGCATCACCCCGGGGCTCCGCCCGTTCGCGGCAGAAACGATCCCCCGGATCGTTTCCGGGAAGCCGCGAACCCCACGCATCAATCTCAAACCACCGCTCGGCCTTGGTCCGTGAAACCGCCCTTCGCAACACCCCAATCTCATCCACCAACAACCGTGATCCACGCTCGGCCAGAGCAACCGTAAAGAACACAACGGCACCGGGTGCTTTGGGGCGAATGTAATTCGACATCGCGCCCAACCTCGCCAAACAAAGTTAACGGTTTATGAAATATTTTCCCGAATTTGCCCCCGTTTGTCCCCGTACGTTTCGTACAAACGCGGTCACCCGCAGGCCGACAACCCGTACAACTCCGGTCACCCGAAACGCACAACCCGTATTTTTGCCCGCACCTTCTTGCCGGTTCAGCCGCTAACCCCGCCCCCTACAACAACAATTCGACTTATCCACCGGGTTTTACACAATTAAACCAACGACTTACCCACAAGAAATTTCGCCCCGGCGACATTTTTTCCTTGCCCGACTCGACTAACAAGCGCAATCTACCCCTACCGAGAAAGTTCTTCGGAACCGGAGACGGGACGCGAAAGGCCCCTAGTAGCCAGAGCAAAGTAAAGAAGGTCTTCGGATCGGTTTTACCAAGCGAAAGTAATTGGGAAAGTGCAAAAAAGGTAAGGTTCTCAGAACCTTAGCGGGACGGCATCGGAACAAGGGTCTGAGCAGGTCAGGACAGCAATCTTTATTGAAAGCTGATCTGGCAGTGGTGAGCCGCAAGGAGCATCACGACATGGGTCCGAAACCCTCTGGGGGGAAAGATTCAGGTAAGGCGTCAGGGGTGTCGGCAACGGCACATGCGTAGGGCTTCGGCCTGAAACACCTGGCGCCTTTTCCTGTGTTTACAACGGCTTAACTGTGCTTTCGGCTTAAAATAACCCGTCGCCGCCCCGTTCCCGCTCCATCACTTCATCCACAACCACTGCACCTGCCGCGCCGATTAAAACCGGGGCGCATCCTGCCAATGCGGCGCCCGATATGCCTAGCACCAAAACCATCCAAAACCTGTTTCGCATCTACCGTCCTCCTACGACCAGACTAACGCCACGTCGCCGAATTGCCAGCCGCTGATTTCATCAATGCGATTGCATACGAGATTAGCTATAATTGCTTGATCTCAGGGTGGAAACCGGTCGCCTGGCCGGTAACGTAATTAGTTATATGATTATTTGATTGTATCCACTACTATTCGCAAACCGGAATCTTAGTTTAAAATTTGGTTGGCTGGGGTTTTGGTGGTCGAATAAATAGGAGCAGTTCATGTATCGACGCGTAAATAGCGGGCGTTTCATCGTCGCAACTACCGCCGGGATCGTAATAATCATGGCGATATTTACGTGGGTAATGTATGGCATGGCACAGCAAGTGAATACCATGACGGACGTGATGGTAACGCTGGGCAAAGATTTCAGCCATATGGTTGTGTTGCAGGAGGGCATGGCGTCCGACATTCACAGCATGAGCGGAAACATAGATACGATGAGCCAAAACATTATTCTGATGAACCAGAATATCACCGGTATAGGTGAAGATGTCGCGGTGCTGAGTGGCTCAATCAAGAGCATGAACGCAAACATGAGCCGAATGACTTATGACATATCAAAAGCGACCTATGCGTTTTCGCAACCGATGTCCTATATGTTTAATACGCCGTTTGGATTTTGACGGGTTGAATTCTAGCAAAATAGAGCGAATCGACTCCATATCTAAGGCAATACCCAATATGTCTTTATAGGTGGCGTTGGGCTAAAGACGCTACATGTAGTATTGTTGCGTAACATTCTTAACAGTATTAGCCGGAGACCTGCCAAAATTTACCTTGGGAAAAAACATTCTAATAACAATGGTTAATGCCTCGGGAAAGAACAAAATCTAGGCGAGCGTAGATTCTAAATTTATAGATATTCGAATATTAGAATATAATCCTTTGAGAATTTCAACCCCCATGGTACAAGATTTTGTATTAAAGGGTCTGCAAAAGTGTTTTGTAGTAAAAAAAATATACCAATTGGGAAGCGTTATGCAAAAGCCGGGACGTCTAGTAATTGCGGTTTGCATGTCAATAATCTCGGTGACACTGGGTCTCGTATTTGTTGCTAGCGCGACAGCGCAACAAGCTGAACAACAGTTTCAGACAGCCCCGGTTATCACCACACAGATTGGTGGCAATGCAACGGTTGGTGGAACCGTAATACCTTTTAAAGAAGTCACGCTGACCGCTCAGGTGCCCGGGCGCATAACCTTTTTGGCGGGTGCCGAAGGGTTTAACGCCGCTGAGGGTGAAATACTGGTTCAGGTGGACGACGACAGCATTCAGGCGCAACGCCGGGCAGCGTCGGCGCAGATTTTTCAGGCAGAGGCCGCACTACGCAATTCACAGATGCAATATACACGCGAGCTTTATGCGCCGCGCACTGATTCAATTTCCAACTTCCCGGGTATGGGTATTCCAACAACGTTCGATCAGTTCTTTACGCGAGGATTTACAGACTCAATCGGGCAAACGAATTCCGGGCTTGAACGACAGGCCGACCTTTACGCCCAAGGTGTAGCTATCAATCAGGCGCAAAGCGCGTTGGCGCAAGCTCAGGCCAATCTGGAAGCGCTGGACACGCGGGTTCGCGATTCGCGTTCAGTTGCCCCATTTGAAGGTGTCGTAATTCAAAAGATGGTTGAAGTTGGCGACACCGTTCAACCCGGTATGCCCCTGATAACCTACGCTTATATCCGTTTTCTACGCATCGAAGCGGACGTCCCCGTTCGCTTGGCCGCAGGCCTGACTGAGGGAATGTTGGTTCCCGCGCGTCTGGACGCCGGTGGCGCGGTGGTCGAGGCCAAAGTCGCACAGATTTTCCCTGTCGCAGACCCGGAACGCCACACTGTAAAAGTCAAATTTGATCTGCCAAGCGACACCCCCGGTGGTCCGGGCATGTATGTTGAGGTGACAGTGCCGGACAGTTCGGTTCCATCCCGGGTTCAGGCAGCTGTCCCTGTTGAAGCACTTGTCTGGCGTGGCAGCCTTCCATCGGTGTTTGTTCTAATAGATGGCAAGCCGTCACTGCGGCTCGTTCGTGTTGGCTATCCAACGCCTGATGGCCGGATCTCTGTGATCTCGGGTCTTGTTGGCGGTGAGCAAGTCATTCTTAACCCACCAGCTAATCTGGTTTCTGGCGAATAGCGGAAACAGGTCAGTAGATGGGAGAGAAATATGACCGATAACAACAACATAGAGCAGGAAGCTCAGGCGCCCCATGGCGAAGGTCTTGGTGTCGCGGGCAACCTTGCGCGGATGTTTATCAATTCGCCACTATCTCCGCTGCTGCTGATCGCCTGTCTGGCACTTGGTCTGATGGGGCTGGTTCTGACACCACGTCAGGAAGACCCGCAGATTTCTGTGCCAATGGTTGACATCTTTTTCTCTTACGACGGTTCATCCGCTAATCAGGTGGCTTCTATCGCAACCGATCCGCTGGAGCGTCTGATGTCCGAAATTCAGGGTGTAAAGCACGTCTATTCGGTGTCACAGCGTGACGGGGCCATGGTTACGGTTCAGTTCGAAGTGGGCGAAGAGTTGGGGCCATCGCTGGTTAAGCTGAACGACAAGATACAATCCAACCTGAACCGCATCCCGCCGGGTGTTTCACAGCCGCTGATCCGCCCAAAGGGCGTTGATGATGTGCCGGTTGTGACCCTGACCATGTGGTCGCATGAAGTTGACGAAGCGGCACTGCGCTCGCTTGGCCTGGACGTGATGCAGCGTCTGAAGGAAATCCCGAATACCTCGCAGAGCTTTATCGTCGGCGGGCGTTCGGATTCGATCCGCGTCGAAGTATTCCCCGAGCGTCTGGCGGGTTTTGGCATCACGCTGGACCAGCTGGCGCAAACCATTCGTACCGCCAATTCTGAACGTGGCGTGGGCTCAATCGAGGCCGGCCAGAATACCTTTACGCTATATACCGGGTCGTTCCTGAGATCGGCGCAGGACATTGAAAACCTGATGATTGGTGTCAGTGCCGGCCAGCCGACCTATGTGCGCGATGTGGCTTTGGTTACCGAAGGCACGGACGATGCAACTGATCTGGTCACCTACTACACTGGTCCGTCTTATGGGGCACATAGCAAAGAGGATGCAGGCGCAGAAAAAAGCCCAGAACTTGCCCCGATCGGCGCCCCGGCGATCACTATTGCTGTAGCGAAAAAGGGTGGCTCAAACGGGGTGACAGTGGCGAATGAAATCCTGGCCTATGTTGACCGGTTAGAGGGCAGCCTGATCCCGGATAACGTCCATGTGGAAGTAACCCGGAACTATGGCGAAACTGCCAACGAAAAAGTAAATGAGCTGATCTTCAAGCTGTTTGTTGTGACCGGCGCAGTGACGCTACTGATCTGGTTTGCTCTGGGTCTGCGGGCCGCGATTGTTGTGCTGATCGTTATTCCTGTGGTGATCCTGCTGACCGTGTTCTTCGCATATCTCCTCGGCTTTACAATCGACCGTGTTAGCCTGTTTGCACTGATCTTTTCCATCGGCATTCTGGTGGATGACGCAATTGTGGTGGTGGAAAACATCTATCGACGTTGGCTGGAAGATGGCGAATGTACCGCTGAATGCAATGTCGATGCGGTGCGAGAAGTCGGCAACCCGACAATTCTGGCGACCTTCACAGTGATTGCGGCCTTGCTTCCAATGGGCATGGTTTCGGGCATGATGGGCCCCTATATGGCACCGATCCCGGCACTTGGTTCGGTTGCCATGTTGCTGTCACTGATTGCCGCGTTTGTTTTTACTCCTTGGCTGGCACAGCGCATTCGCCCGTCAATGAAGCAATTGGCCAAGGCGCAGAATAAAGAACACCGCCAGGCGGCAATGCTAAGCAAGTTGTTCAACTGGATGCTGGTGCCGCTGCTGAACAGCCGTTTAAAGGGCTGGGTATTTGGTCTGGGGTTGCTGTTGGTATTCTTCCTGAGCCTGTCGATGTTTGCCACCAAGGCCGTTACGGTCAAAATGCTGCCAAAGGACAACAAGCCAGAATTCAATATTGTCGTGAACATGCCCGAGGGAACAGCCCTGCCGGTTACGGCAAATGTTGTTTCCCAGCTCGCGGCTGAAGTTAGGAAGCTGCCAGAGGTTACCGCGCTACAAGCCTATACAGGTACTGCATCGCCCTTCAACTTTAACGGGTTGGTGCGCCACACCTATCTGCGTGACAAAAGCTGGCATGGCGACATTCAGGTTCAACTGACCGAACGCTATGATCGTGAGCGGACTTCCGAAGATCTGGCAATTGCCGCGCGTAATGCACTGACACCGATTGCTCAGAAACTGGGTGCGCGTATCGAAATTGTTGAAATGCCACCAGGCCCGCCGGTTCTGCAAACTATGGTTGCCGAGATTTATGGCCCGGATGACGCGACCCGTCGTCAGGTAGCGGCCGATATCGAAGGTTTGTTCAACGACGCTGAAACCATTGTGGATGCTGACAGCTATTTGCAGATGCCCTATGAAAGCTGGCGTTTTGTGGTGAACCGCGAAAAGGCTTCGCGGCGCGGTGTGTCTGTTGAAGACATCAACCGGCAGCTGGAAATGGCCATGGGTGGCTACATACTGGGTGACGTGAAAGTTGAACGTTCACTTGAGCCACGGTTTATCTACCTGCAAATGCCACTGGCACTGCGCGGTGAATTGGGCCGCTTGGGCCAATTGCCGATACCTTCGGCCACTGGCAACATGATCCCCCTGACCGAGCTTGGCCAGTTTGAAACCCTGCTGATGGATGAGCCGGTCTACCACAAAGACCTGCGCGCTGTTGAATACGTCACCGGCGAAGTTGCCGGGCGCCTTGGTGCGCCGATCTATGGGATATTTGAACTTGAAGCCTTGCTGGATGACTACGTTGCACCGGACGGTGTACGTGTTGATACCAACTATATCGCGCCGCCAAAAACCAGCCTGCAATCGGCGCTGGAATGGACCGGCGAGTGGACAGTTACCTACGTGACGTTCCGCGATATGGGCATTGCCTTTGGGGTTGCACTGATCCTGATCTATATCCTTGTGGTCTGGGAGTTTGGTAACTTCACGATGCCCGCGATTGTGATGGCACCAATCCCGCTGACGCTGATCGGTATCGTGCCCGGTCACTGGTTGTTTGGCGCGTCCTTTACCGCCACCTCGATGATTGGTTTCATCGCACTGGCCGGAATAATTGTGCGAAATTCCATTCTGCTGGTGGATTTTTCCCGCCAGTCAGTTGAGCGCGGCATGGAAGTACAAGAGGCAGTGATCTACGCCTGCCGTACCCGCGCGCGTCCGATTATCATTACGGCACTGGCACTGATGGCCGGTTCATCGGTTATCCTGTCTGACCCGATCTTTGAGGGCATGGCGATTTCTTTGATGATGGGTGGTCTGGTATCCACGCTGCTGACATTGGTTGTTATTCCAATGGGCTGTGTGACTTTCCGCGATGCGCTGACCGACGATGGTAGCGGTGGCGGTGGAAACTCTGTCGTTGAATTGCGGGACGAAACACTTAGCGCGACTGATGGGTACCACATTGAAAAAGCGCAGCCGGTTGCGTTTTCGCAGCGCGCGGCGGTTCGAAATACACGATCCGTTCTGGCGGTGATCGGCGATCTGCTGCTGATGTTGGCTGAGGCGGCAATCTTTGTGATCGTCGGGCTGAGTAAGTTTATCTTCGGCTGGATCAAGAACCGTTTTGCCAAGCCGGAAGTTGCGACGGCCTTTGCGGCTGCACCCGCGGCAGCGCAAGTTATGACGCCTGCAGCGGCACCTGTTCCTGTTGCCCAGCCCGCAGCAGTTGCGCCGCCAGCGGTTGCCACACCAAAACCGGCACCGGCCAAGCCGAAGGCCGCAAAGAAACCAGCCGCAAAACCTGCACCTAAAGCGGCCGCAAAATCGGCGGCGCGGAAAGCCACCAAAGCTGCAAAACCTGCCGCCGCGGCCAAGGCAGCCCCGAAAAAAGCAGTGCCTAAAAAAGCGCGAGCAATTAAAGCAAAACCCGCACCTGCGAAAACGATTACGGCCAAAAGACCGGCTGCGAAGGCAACGCCTAAAGCAACACCGAAACCAGTCGCCAAAGCAAAACCTAAATCAGGTGGTCGCCGCGGTATCCGGCTGAAAAAACCAACTAACAACAGCTAATTGAAGGGAACAGTTGATGCATAAAAATGTAAAAATCCTCACCGTTCTTTTTGGAATGGCTACTGCCTTGATTGCAGGATCGGTAAATGCTCAGAACACTGGTGCTGCTTTGCCGCTGCCGGGACCATATCGGGCGATGAACTTTCAGCCACTGCAACCCATACAGCCGGTTCAGCCTTTGCAACAATTTCAGCCGCTTCTACGGCCAACGAATTCTAATTTTCCAGCGTTGCCTTATTGGATGCAGCCACAGCGGCAGGCGAACCGGCCAGCTCCGATTGTTAATCAGGGGCAGGGCGCAAACACCGTTGCCAGAAGCAATCCGGCTCCGGCCATTGCGCCGTTTCCTCAGCCCCAACAACAACAGCAGCAGCAGCAGTTTCAGTTCGTTCCCGGCTGGGGTTGGGTGCCGTTTGGCGCAAATGCTCAGGGCGGGTATTTTGCTGGTAGCCAAGGCAATGGTCAGTTTCAGCAAGGCTTTAATAATTTTGGCAATGCCCAAGGGCAGGGCTGGGGTCCACAGGGATATGGTCAGGCACCCACACCGGGTTATTTCCCCGGTTATGGTGCGCAACCATTTTTCCCGAACGGACCGTTTGGTGGCAATACCGGCCCATTTGGCCCGGGTACTGTAAACCCACAAAACTTAACCCAACCGACCAGGCCTTAAAAATTACACAACAAAGAGAAACACAGGATGAAAGGGGAGAACATGAAGACATATATGAATATATTAACAGTTAGCTTACTTAGCTGCAGCATGCCTGCTTTTGTCAACGCGCAAGCGGCCAATCCTTGGAACCCAAATCGGCCAGCAACTGTCGCGCCAGTTCCTGCCCCACAGCCAACGTGGACGCCAAATCAACCGGCAACGGATAAATACGCACCAGCAGATCTTGATCAGATGCTCTCAGCAGAACCAATACTGATCGAAGAAATTGCCCCTGTGGCAGCGCCAGCCCAGCCGGTGGCCCCAGTGCGCACCTATGCAAGTGACCCGGATGTGCAAAACAGCCTGCCCGGGAATGCGCCGCAAGGGTACGGGTTTAATAGAGCCCCGCAAGGCTTTGGCTTTCCTCAGCAAGGTTTTGGATACGGCCCCGCACCGCAGGGATTTGGCACGAATGGGTTTGCACCGGGCTTTGGTAACGGTGGCTTCCCACAACAAGGTTTTGGAAACGGATTTAACCCTGGGTTTGGCAACGTCCAGCCCTATGGTTCAACCGGGAATCCAGGTAACTTTGGTGGTTTCAATCAAGGCCGGGGGAATTACCCCGGCGGATATGGATCACCATTCTCCGGCTTTAGTCCGTTCGGGTTTTTCTAAACCCAGACGGCAGAAGGTGCGTGCAGCTTTTCTGCACAAACAAGAAGGAAAACGGCAACCGTCCCACTGCCCGCTTCCAAACAATCGACGGGACATAAACTTAGGAGACTACAAATGCGTAAATCACTTATTGCTGCCGCTGTAGCCGCAGCTCTTGTCAGCGTAACTGCTGTTGAAGTATCAGCCCAAAACTGGGGCCCAACTAACTGGGGCAACAACGGCTATAACAACAATAGCAACGGCTGGACACCTTGGGGTGGCAACAACAACGGCTTCAACAACAATGGCGGCTGGACACCTTGGGGTGGCAACAACAACGGCTTCAACAACGGCGGCTGGACACCTTGGGGCGGCAACAACAATGGCTTTAACAACGGTGGTTGGACACCTTGGGGTAGCAACAACAACGGCTTCAACAATGGCTTCGGCAACAACTGGGGTCCATTCAATGGCAACTCCAATGGTAACGGCACTGGTGCGTTCAACTTTGGCTTCAGCGGTTCTGCAGAAGGCCAGGGCCAGGGCCAAGGTCAGGGCGAAGGTCAAGGTCAGGGTCAAGGTTACGGCTACAACAACAGTGGCGGTAACGGCGGCTTCTACAATGGCCCCTGGAACCCAGCTTGGGGTCCAGTTCCTGAAGGCTTCCCAGGTGCGCCTGCCGCTGACGGCGCTGCTATCCAGGCTCCTGTAGCTGACGATACTGCTGCTGCTGCAAGCAACTAAGACTTAAACTAAGGTCCGAAACTGCCTTTCCCCCTGAAAATCCGGGGGGCGGGTGGTTCCGGACCTTCCAAAGTTATTCCAAGGGGGGCAATGATGTTAAAATTTAGGTCTACCCTTATGGCCGCCGTCGCTGGAATAGGCATTAGCCTTGCAGCCCCCGGCCTTACCCAGAATTCAAATGCTACCAGCGCCTATAGTGCGCAGGCAGTCCACGCCTTTCCGGGACAACCGGAAACGATTGGTGAAATCGTCAAATCCGGCGCTAAGCTGCGACTGGAGTTTGAGCGTGACGGTAAAAATGTCATCCAGATCCTGCTGCCGGAACTTGGTGCTATGTATATCCTGGACCCCGCAACACAAACTTATGTCGAAATTCTTGGGGCAACGATGCCTCTTGCGAGCATCGAGGGCTATGTATCCCCTTGTCCCCAGCAATCGCAGGGGACGGTTTGCCAGAAAATAGGCACCGACATCGTGAGCGGGATAGAAGTTGAACGGTGGATACTTTCAACCCGGTCCCAAAGCCGCCCTTTGGTTATCCTGTGGGACTCAGCACGTCGTCGTGCGCTGCGTCAGGATTTCCCCGACGGTGGTAATATGACGATGGCATTCAAAACGATGGAGCAGTTGAATGGTCGCGCGACCGAGCATTGGACAATCAATCTGACGCTGCCGGGGCAGGACGTACAAAACGGCGATTGGTGGTTTGACCCTGAATTGCGTGTGGTTGTGCGTGAAAACCTGCCCGGTGGTGAAACCCGCAGCCTTGAGAATATCGTGATCGGCCCGGTTGACCCAAGTGCGTTTGTAATCCCTGAAGGCTGGCAAGAGCAGCAACCACCCGCTATTACAACGCCACAACCCCAACCAAATGTCGCACCGGCAAGCGAGTGACGAAAAAAGGTCAATTGATATGTTAACTTTATATGCGAATTTCAAAGGCGGCACTGGCAAAAGCACCATCGTGTTCAACATGGCGATGTGGCGCCTGACTCAGGGGCATGATGTTACGGTCTGCGATCTTGATCCACAGCGCACGGTTACGGATGTTGCTGATATTCGCGAAGAGGATGGCGTTGAACCAGCATTGAAAGTGGTACACAAACTGCCCGCCAAAGGCAAAGCCAAGGGTGAGTGGCTGATCGATGTTGGGGCGTCTGATATGACCTCTTTGCGCGCCGCTGTTCGCGCCTGTGAACGGATCGTTATTCCGGTGACACCATCGCAGGCGGACATCTGGGCAACCCAGCATTTTTTGGAAATCGTCAAGAAAGAGCGGGCAAAAGGCAAGTTGCCCGAAATATTCGCGTTCATTAACCGCGCTGATCCGCATCCTCGCTCGCGCGAAAACTCGGAAACCCTGGAAGCGTTGCAATCTTTGGACATGATGAAGACGCTGAAACAAAAACTGGTGCAGCGTCTTGCGTTCCGGCGCTCATTTTCCGAAGGGTTGGCCGCGTTTGAACTGGAGCCTTCCAGCAAGGCAGCGAAAGAACTGAACGCGTTGGCGAAAGCCATTCACGGATCGAAAAGATCCAAGTTAGAAACAAAAAAGTAAGGCCAGAGACATGCCATTTGTTCGATTGATCCTAATTTACGTCATCGTAATTTTTGCGGCAGTTGCGTTTTTTAACCGCGAGGCGGTGCTCGGGCTGGTGGGAATGTCCACTGAACAACCGATGTCAGAAACCGAAATTGTAAGCGTTGATCCGTTTGCTGCTGCGCCGGCGGTTGGAGCAGAAACAACAGCAGAAATTGAACCTGATGAAATGCCTTCTGCTACAGCAGAGCCCGCTGAAAATATGCTACAACAACCAGTGGCAGGTGCAGTGAATTCCACCCGATCAACACCAATGGCCACAGCCCCGCAAACGGCGAACGCCGAGGGCTATGATGAGCAATTAGCAGCCGCCCGTCAGGCCTATTGGAACGGCGACGCAGCAAAGGCCGAGGAACTGTATAAATCACTGGCCGCTGAATTTGCCTCAAAGGCAGATGTTCAGGGTGAACTGGGTAACCTTTTCTTTACGCAACGCCGTATGGATGAAGCGGCAGAACATTTCTTCAACGCCGGGAAGTTATCGCTCGAGGCCGGAAATTTCCCGCAGGCGCAGGCGATGATCGGTGTGTTACAAGGGATTGCCCCGGCAAAAGCCAATGACTTGCGTACCCTTGCGTCCAACCGGTAGGTTTCCAGTAATTCGTGATTGGATATGAAAACACATGAGCCACTTCCTTAACAACCGCCTCGCCCGTTTGGAAAAGCACTTAAAGGCAGAAAATCCTGCCCTTTTGGAAGTTTTGCCGACTTACTACAAATTCGACAAACTGCTTTACCGCACGGGCCTGTTGGATAGGGAAACGTCAATGGCATCACGAATTTCGTGGTGGCCGCTGATTTCAGTTCTGGGGACGTTTTCATCTGGTAAATCGACATTTATCAACGCCTATGTTGGCGACAACCTGCAAAGCACCGGCAATCAGGCGGTGGATGACAAGTTCACCGTTATTTGCCACCGTTCTGCCGGTACTGCGGGTGGGCAGACTTTGCCGGGTTCAGCGCTCGACGCTGACCCGCGGTTCCCGTTCTTCCGCATCAGCCATGAGATCGAAAAAGTAGCGCAGGGCGAAGGCAAGCATATCGAAAGCTATCTGCAACTGCGCACCACCAGCTCTGACAAGATTAAAAGCAAAATCATCATCGATTCACCGGGGTTTGATGCTGATGATCAGCGCCGATCCACCCTGCGGATCACCGACCATATTATCGACCTGTCAGATCTGGTTCTGGTGTTCTTTGATGCCCGCCATCCGGAACCCGGCGCGATGCAGGACACGCTGGAACATCTGGTCGCTCGCACGATCAAACGCACGGATGCGTCAAAATTCCTGTATATTCTCAACCAGATAGACACCGCTGCCAAGGATGATAACACCGAAGAAATTGTTGGCGCTTGGCAACGTGCGATTTCGCAGGCCGGGCTTTCTGCCGGGCAATTTTACACGATCTATAACGAAGAGGCCTCGGTTCCCATTGAGGACAAAGCCCTGCGTGCTCGGTTCCAAAGCAAACGCGACGCTGATCTGGAAAAAATCACCGAGCGGATGGATGAGGTAGAGCTGCAACGCAATTACCGCATCGTCAGCGTGCTTGAAACCGTGTCGAATGAGCTGGAGCATGACATCATGCCCAAACTGCGCGACGCCAAGGCGCGGTGGCGCCGGGGGGTGTTGTTGGCTGACGGAGTTGCTCTAGCTGTGCTGGTGGCAATCGCAGTCGGGTTGATGAGCTATTTCAAATGGCTGCCAAGCGGTGAATGGTTGCAAGGGAATCTGCTGGATGCGGCGGCGTTTTGTGTGGCGTTCGTTATTCTGCTGGTCGCATTTCACTTTTACGCGCGCGGCATAGTGGCCAAAAGAATTGCCGCCGGTCTTACCGAGACTTACGGCTTGGTGGAACTAAATCTGCGGCAGGCATTTACGAAAAGTACCGGCTTTTTCCAGTCTATTTTCCGTGCTGAACCAGCGGGTTGGGGCGCAAGGGCAGCTAAGCAGTTGCGCATGGTGCGTGAAACAGTAGCCAACCACATTCAGGATCTGAATGACCGGTATGCTGATCCTTCGGGCAAGTCCGGTGCAGCGATTACGGGCCAAAGCCAAAGCGCTGAATTGAAGGATGCACAGGCGGAACCTGCTGAATAGGCCCTGTCGGGCAAATCTATCAATCACCTGACAACAGGTTCTGAAGGGCTGAAGAATGAATGCTGAGAATACCGGGGTCGTCCATAAACACTGTCAGGACGAAGGCTTTCGCCAGGCTGTTTATCAAGCAGGTCATGCACTGTCGGCGCGAGCGTTAGGTCTAAAACTGATTTCGTTTAAGGTTTTGCCACGTCCACCAATTCTGGTCAGTGACAAGACGTTTTCCGGATTTGACTGGATTTCTTTTATCGAGATGCTGGAAATTCGCATAATTGAGCTGATGGGTGGGCAGATTGCAGAGCTGTATGTTTGCAAATCCCATGAGAGCTTTGCAGGCGACGTGAGCCGGATTGATGAACTGACACGTCTTGTTTCAGGTCTGGACGATGACCGTGACCCTGATGAAGTCTGGTTCGATCTGGAGGACATCGCAGAGAAGATATTTGCTCAGCAGGCCTATCTGGATGCAATCATCCCGATGGCAGAATTTTTCTATCAGGAAGTAAAATTAGGCCGCGAAGAAATTCAAGGCTCTGATATTGAAGCGGAATTAGACAAGCATGTGCCTGTTGCGAGCAAGGAAAACTGGGTGAAACGGGTGTTTTCATTCGGCGGCAAGGAAAAACCTGCCGCTGAATAGAATTCGGTTGGCTCTAGGCGAAATGTTTGTCAGCAATCCCGATAAGGGCTGCAAAATCATCAAACTTATAGGCATGCAACAGCTCAGAAACCGGCGTTTTGCGGTAACCTTCGGTGAATAGGGCAATCGGTACATCAGCGCGCTGAGCGGTTTCAACGTCTACCTCGCTGTCACCGATGTACAACCACGGGGCGGCGTTTACGCCAAGTTTTTCAAATACATAGAGCAAAGGGGCCGGGTGTGGTTTGCGCTGGGGGCGGGTGTCACCACCGGCAACCACCTGAAAGTAATCGGCCAGTTCAAAGTGGTTCAAAACCGCGATGGTTGAAGCCATAGGTTTGTTGGTACAAAGACCCATTGCGAAACCGGCGTCTTTCAGCGCGTCCAGAGAGTTGATCACGCCGGGATACAGAACCGAAAGATCGGTCGCGGTTTTATACAGCTCTTCAAATTCGCCGTGCAGTTCTTTGTGAACTTCTGGTGCGTCACCTAATCCTTGCTCACGCATCATCTTGGTAACAAATTCGCCAGAACCGTTACCGATGAACGAATGGGTCTGTTCCAGCGTAATACCTGGCGCACCCGCGCCGAACAGCACAGTGTTCGCTATCGCATTTATATCAGGAGCAGAATCAATGAGGGTTCCGTCGAGGTCAAAGACAATTGCGCCCTTGGTCATGTTATTTTCCTAAATGTGAATTCAGTTTTGCGACGGTGTCAATTTCGCTGAAACAGTCGATTACGGCCGCTGCTTCCGAGAAATCTGAGCCAAGCGTATAGACGCCCGGCGATACGATACATGGAACGTTCGCGCCGGTGCAGGACAGCAATCCATTCCGGCTGTCTTCCAACCCGACGCATTCGTGGGGGTTCAGTCCAAGGCCTGCAACCGCCAGATCAAACACGTCTGAGGCTGGTTTTTTGTTCTTTACCTCGTCCCCCGCGGCAATGACTTCGAATACTTCACCAGCGGCACGGCCAAAACAAGCCTCGGCCAGCTTGTCGACATTCGGGCGGTTTGTGGTGGTGGCGACCGCAACGCGCACACCGTTTTTGGCGGCGTCTTTGATCAGATCAGCAATGCCCGGGCGCAGGTCAGCCGCCCCATTGGCAATAAGTTTACCGTATTCAGCCGTTTTGCGCTTGTGGATTTCAGCAATTTTGGCTTGGTCTGCAACTTCACCCCGGTTTGCCAGAAACGCCGTCATGCGTTCCTTACCACCGGTTGTTTTCAACAGCTCACCATACAGTTCCTGCGACCAGTTCCAATCCAGTCCAAATTCCCTGAAGGTCTGGTTGAACGCCCGTCGGTGCGTCTCTTCGGTTTCGGAAAGCGTGCCGTCGACGTCGAAAATGATTGCTTTGATGCTCACTTGCGCGCGGCTTCTGATGCGTCGCGGATTGCGCGGATATTATTGCCATAGGGGGTGGTGTTTTCAACGCTGCCGCCCTTGAATACCGCAGAACCAGCCACCAAAACGTCTGCCCCGGCAGCCGCCATCAAGGGGCCGGTTTCTGGTGTAATACCGCCGTCAATTTCGATGTGGATGTCACGATCACCGATCATCTTGCGAATTTCTTTGACTTTGTCGATTTGGCTGTGAATGAATTTTTGCCCACCAAAACCAGGGTTTACCGTCATGACGCAGACCATATCAATTAGGTCCATCACATATTCGATGGCGCTGGCAGGGGTAGATGGGTTCAGTGCAACACCAGCTTTGCAGCCAAGGTCGCGGATATATTGTAAGGACCGGTGCAGATGTGGCCCGGCCTCGGCGTGGATGGTCAGGATGTCAGAACCAGCGTCTGCAAATGCTTTCAGGTACTGATCTGTCGGTGCAATCATCAGATGTACGTCCATCACGGTTTTGATGTGTGGGCGGATGGCTTTGCATGTGTCGGGTCCAAAGGTGATATTTGGTACAAAATGCCCGTCCATCACGTCAACATGCACCCAGTCACAGCCTTCTGCCTCAATGGCCTGAATTTCAGCACCAAAGTTGGCGAAATCAGCAGCAAGAATAGAAGGGGCAATTTTGATGGAGCGATTGAATGACATATGCAGCACCTGTTTTTGAATGGGTCGGTAAGGCGGGGTTAACCCCGCCCTACATTGTTTTCAAGCCGCAGAGTGGGATTCTGCCCACCATTGACCGTTGGTATGTATCC
>VAPM010066418.1_pt1 | contig 15798 bp, 14 predicted proteins | sample 3395091 | NCBI WGS metagenome assembly VAPM01 (sample SAMN08290445, study PRJNA428436) | hydrothermal vent metagenome | isolation source: Deep-sea hydrothermal vent chimney 3 | place: Pacific Ocean: Juan De Fuca Ridge | reverse complement strand
GATTTTCTCCAAAACCTCATCGAAAGTCTGAAGGTGTGCGGCAGCTACCTTTGGTGCATAATTGTCTTCGGCAAATTTTTTGATCTTAGCTTCGATCTCTGGCAAGTCTGCCTCGGTTTTTAAGTGAATTCGATAGCACTCGTGGTTGCAGTTGAGCACTGTGTCGACTGCCACAAGGAAGCTGTAAAAACCACGACTCCGTGCGGAAGGACAAAAGCCCAGCCCCGGATCACCGCGCGAAAGATCAAGCACCTCAGAGGCAGAAAAATGTTTTTTGACTACCTCTTGTAGGTACGGAAAAATAAAAAACGGATTATGCTCCGCAACGGAGAAACCATATTCATTGTTACAAAGTTTCTTTGGCATATGTTTTGGTTTAAATAAGCCAAAAAATCTTAACTGTGTGCCGTAAGACTGTCAAAACTCCGAGCTAAAAACTTGCTCAGATATTGAGATTGGGATCAACATCGAGCAGCTTAAGTTTTTGATACTTGTTGGGAGTTTTTTGATACAACCAGTGTGCTGCTCCAGCGATCATTGCTGCATTGTCAGTACAGTAGCTCATTTTTGTGGGGTGGCGCAGAGTTATTCCCAGCTGTGCTGAATACTTTTGAACCTGCTTTCGCAAAAATTTATTGGCACTGACTCCCCCCGCAAGGTGAATCTCCTTGGCTTGATAATGTTTCGACACAAGGAAAAGCTTCGTCGCTAGCACATCGACTACGGCTACCTGAAACTCTGCTGCCAAATTAGCGATTTGTTGTTGATTGAGTTTTTTATTTTGGACTCTTCTGCGCACCTCACTCTTGAGCCCTGAGAAAGAAAAATCGAAGCTGGTAAGTGTCAGTCGTCCAGCTCGCAGCCGCTCCCCTACTTCGACGGAATTAAAATTACGTGAGATATCTTTGGGTAGCAGCCACGCCCGTGGCAGCAATGAATCTGCTGATAGGCTACCGAGCTTAGCAATTTTTTCGATCGCTGGACCACCCGGATAGCCTAGATCGAGCATTCGCGCGACCTTGTCAAAAGCCTCACCCGCTGCATCATCGCGAGTCTCACCAAGTAGTTTGGGCTTCGTCGCAGCAGACTCCAATAAAACTATCTCATTGTGCCCACCACTCGCTGTGAGCGTGACAACTGGATACTGAATCTCCTGCTCCTCTCGCTCCAGCCAGTTGGCACGGATATGCCCCAAGATATGATTGACACCGATCAGAGGCTTGTCTGAAAACGTCGCAAGTGTATTGGCAACGGTAACCCCCGTAAGAAGGCTACTAGCTAGACCCGGACCATACGTGATAGCGATGGCATCGATCTGTTTCAAATCAATATGGGCCTCTGCCAAAGCTCGCTCTATCACAGGTAAGATCACTTCTACATGTGCTCGTGCTGCCACCTCTGGTACAACTCCACCTGTCTGGGCATGGAGTGTTGCCTGACTCGCAATCACGCTACTCAACACTTCGCTGCCATCGCGTACTACGGCAGCTGCTGTCTCATCGCAACTAGTCTCAATACCAAGAATAAGCATGCTGCCAGTGTGCCGTAAAATTCAAAAACTCGCTAGGCTGTAGCAAGATTGATTGCCTCACGGGCGTGTCGCGCTACGGACTCGACACGATATGATTTTTGACTTTTATCTATCACGGCGAACCCATTAGCTCCACGATAGATACCTGCCTGCTCACTGGAGAATAAATCACTACCTACTACGGCTGATCTAATTTTTTTGTGTAGTTCGGTCGGTGCGACTATGACCAACCTACCAAACTGATCGATAACCTCGAATTCACTTGCGCCTATACCGGCTAGCATTACCAGCTGATCGGTAATATAGGATAAGGCTGCTTCTTTGCTGCCCTCTGCCCTAGCTTCGCTAGCTTTAGATGTAGATTCAATCATTTGTCTCTTAAAATTAAAATTGATAAACATAATATCAAAATTTTACTACTTTGTCAAGTAAAAGATGACTAATATTATTTCAAAAGCTTCGCGGCCTCTTTGGCGGTCTGTCCGCCATGCACCACGGCTGCCGTCGCTGCAATGAAAGCCTTGGGATTGGAATGCTGGAAGGCATTGCGACCCATCATAATACCAGCACCACCTGCTGCTATCGCTCCTTCGACCATTTCGAGTGCAGCTAGATCATCACCCTTGGCGCCGCCGGCGATCACGACTGGCACGCCGAGCGCTCCATCGATGACCTCTTTGAAACTCTTGGTGTCACCTGTATACGGCACTTTGATCAAATCAACGCCGAGCTCAGCTGCGACTCGTGCTGCTACCTTTACATGCTCGACAGCTTTTTCGTCTTTGATCTTGGGACCTCGTGGATACATCATCGCGACGAGTGGTACACCCCACTCCAGACACTCTGTAGAAATCTGACCAAGATCTGCGAGCTGCTGCTCTGTAGACTCTGAGCCGAGATTGATATGTAAACTCACAGCATCTGCTCCGAGCTTGAGCGCTGTTTGGACATTGTTGACGAGGACTTTACGATTGGGATCAGTCGGTGAAAGATCAGACGAAATAGAGAATTGGAGAATCAACCCAATATCCTTGCCGCTGTGACGATGACCATGGAGTGCCAGTCCGAGGTGTCCTAGTACGGCATTGGCACCGCCTTCTGCTGCTGCATCGACAGCACTCGACAGATCTATCAGACCTGCTATCGGCCCCATACCAGCACCATGATCGACGGGCAAAATAATGGTTCGTCGTGTGTTGCGATCGAGGATTCGTTCGATTCGGACTGCCTTACCACCTTGCATGGAGAAAATATTAGAATACAAATATTTTACTCAAAAACATGACTACTGTCAAAGCGGACACTCTAAAAATAGAGCTAGAAGTGTTTAATCATCACATTAAATAATGTAAAATAACTCTATGCAAAAAACAGGCAGCGAGATCATTTGCGAATCGTTGATCGCGGAAGGAGTCCGTACGATCTTTGGATATCCAGGTGGCGCGATCCTGCCACTGTACGACACGCTACCCCGCTACGCGAAACAACTAAGACACATCCTCACACGCCACGAGCAAGGCGCAGCTTTCGCAGCTGAAGGCTATGCCCGTACCTCTGGTGAGGTCGGAGTCTGTCTGGCGACCTCTGGCCCAGGTGCTACGAATCTAATCACCGGTATCGCCAATGCACACCTCGACTCAATCCCGATGATCGCGATCACAGGACAAGTCACTAGCTCTCTCATCGGTACCGATGCCTTCCAGGAGGCTGACACGACTGGTATCACACTCCCAATCACGAAACACAACTACCTCATCACAGATGTCAAAGACCTCGCACCTGCACTCAAAGAGGCATTTCATCTCGCACGTACAGGTCGTCCAGGTCCTGTCCACGTCGATGTGACGAAAGATGTTCAGATCAATACCACAGAATTTAATTATAAAAAAACACCCATCAAACTCCCTGGCTACCTAATCCGTGGACCAGCTGGAGCGAGACAGATAGCCGTAGCCACCAAGCTGATCAAAGCAGCACGACGGCCTGTCATCATCGCGGGTCACGGAACATTGATCTCCAAAGCCAGCAAAGAGCTACTCAGCTTCGCCAATAAAACTAACGCTGCGATCGTCTGTACGCTACTCGGTATCTCGACTGTACCGCACAATACGAAGAATTATCTCGGTATGCTCGGTATGCATGGACAGGCCGCCGCCAACTATGCTGTCGCCCATGCCGATCTCATCATCAGTGTTGGCAGTCGTTTCGATGACCGTATCACTGGTCGGCTCGATGACTTTGCGCACAAAGCCAAAGTAATCCACATCGATATCGACTCCGCTGAGATCAATAAACTAGTCCATGTCGATGCTCCGATCGTTGCCGATGCCAAAGATGCCCTCACCAAACTAGCTAAAAAAATCCCAATTCAAAAAAATCCCGACTGGCACACTGAGATTACTAGTTACAACACTCAAGTAACAAAGAAACTCAAAGCCAGTAAACCAAAACCAAGCAAACTACTTCAAGCCTATGAAGTAATCCACGCAATCAACGCTGCCGCACCCGATGCTTTCATCGTATCTGATGTCGGGCAAAACCAAATGTGGGCAGCCATGCATTTCCGATTCCAAAAACCAGGACGCTATTTGTCATCTGGTGGACTCGGTACGATGGGATTTGCCCTACCGACAGCGCTAGGTGCCAAAATCGCCCAACCAAAAGCAAGTGTCTGGTGTCTGACTGGTGACGGTGGATTTCAAATGAATATGCAAGAGCTAATCACACTAGCGCAGGACAAAATCCCACTCAAAATCGCTGTATTCAACAACGGCTTCCTCGGCATGGTACGCCAGTGGCAAGAGCTTTTTTACAATCGTAACTACTCCTCGACGCCACTTTTTAACCCTGACTTCGTGAAGCTCGCCGAGAGCTGTGGGATCAAAGCCTACCGTGTACGCAGACCAAGCGAAGCACTCAAGATAACCAAGCTGGCTGAACGCGAGAAAGGACCAACACTTGTAGAATACATCACCGAACCAGAGGAAAACGTCTTTCCGATGGTGCCACCGGGTGAGACTTTGAAAAACACACGCATCAGATAGCTCGTCGCATCACGATCTCTGATACTTTCGATCCTGCCTACTTGGCAAGTCGACTTTGGCTTGTTAAGATCAATCCCTTTTATGCAGCTAGATATACCAGAAATCTCGCGCTTCGAGTCAGCAATCCTAAAAGCTCGGAAGATCGTACTGATCGTCCACAAAAGCCCAGACGGTGATGCACTCGGATCAATGCTCGCACTATATCTCGCACTCAGTCGCATGGGCAAAGATGTCACACCAGCCTCAATCGACCCTGTACCGGACAGTTTTCGGTTTCTGCCGGGTGGCGAACATATCGTCCATGACTTCGATCCAAGCCAATACGATCTAGTCATGACACTCGACTGTGGTGATCTACACCAGACGAAGTTTGACGAACTATATCCAGAACTCTTCGATGGCAGCCGAACTGTCATCAAACTAGACCACCACCCCTTTGCCAATGATTTTGGTGATATCAAGCTCGTCTATACCGACGCCTGCGCTAGCTGCTATATCCTCACTAGTATTTTTGAAGAGCTAAATGTAAAGATCCGTCCTGACATGGCGACCTGCCTGCTAAACGGACTCTACACTGATACAGGTAGCTTCCAACACTCCAATACTGACCCCACAGTGCTCCGCATGGCAGCTCGCTTGCTACGCACTGGCGCAAATCTACCTGCAATCAGCAAAAGTGTCTTTCACACCACTCCGCTCTCAGCTATGCGACTCTGGGGACGTGTACTCGCGACACTGAAGCAAACTGAACAAGGCATCACACTCGCCATCGCTCAAGGCAAAGACTTCAACGAAACAGGAACTATCCCCGAAGACCTAACCGGCGTAGTCGACTGGGTCAATGCTGTACCAAATGCAAAGTTTAGTATCCTCCTCTCAGAGCGCGGTGACATCATCAAGGCAAGTCTGCGTACGCTACGTGATGATGTAAATGTCGCCAAGGTCGCCTCAGTCTTTGGAGGCGGTGGCCATATCAAAGCTGCTGGCTTCGCCGTAGCTGGCAAGCTCACCGAGGAAACTCACTGGAAAATTACTAACTCCAAGTAGCTACTTAACCACTCTCAAAATGCCAAATCTCTCAGACGATACCATTGGGTTGGACGGTCTCACTAGAAAAGAGCTTCAAATACCACTTACGGATGAAGTAAGAGCACGACTAAAGCAAACTCTCAAGACACTAGATCGTGGACCATCTAATCAAATTCGAGACTTATTGAGATACGACGACACAGTGAAAGCTGATATTACTTAGGCTACCTACGATATTTCGCTGGTACATCCTCTAGCCGCAGCGGCTCTAGTGGCAGATAGTCGAGTGGGTTAGAGCGTTTACCTTGATCAAAAACTTCGAGATGGAGATGCGCACCAGTCGTCATATAGCCCGACCCAGGCATGCCAGGTGTACCACCCGAGAGCGCTATCAGCTCACCTGCCTGCACTAGATCGCCCTCTTTGACGAGGATTTTTGAGACGTGACCATAGAGTGTACTCAGTCCGCCTGGATGAGCAATGATGATGTAATTGAAACCCATACCGTTGTTTTTCGCCTTGTAGACGACACCTGGTCCAGCCGACATGACTGCTGTACCCTGCCGCACACGATAGTCAATCGCATAGTGATCCACACCAAATACTTTTCGATAACCCTTATCCATAAAAAAAGAAGTAATCCCCCGACCTGGATCGACCGGCCAAGCAAGTCTAGGCGTATACCCTGGGAAAGATAATCCATTGGTCCTAGTGACCCCCTGCCGACCCAAAATCTCACGCAGATGGTCCGCACCGATATCTTTTCCCAATTTAGAGAGCTTTTCATCAATGACTGTGAGATTGTCTTTTAGCTCAGCAATCTCTTTGAGTACTGTCTCCTGTTGTGCACGTGTCTCTTTGATCAACTCTTTATAACGTCGTTCTTCACCACGTGTCTGTCGCAGTAGATCCTGCTTAGCAGTCTGTAGATTTTTTAGTCGATTTTGCTCAGTGATCTGTGCCTCCTGTAGCGCCACCAAACGTCCACGTTCACGCAACAAATCACCCTGCGTGGTCTCGTAAAGCTTCTTGGCAGATTGAACACTAGTCACCAGCTCAGCTGTCTGTGTCTGGAGCACCACCAGATAAGTTTGAGTCCGCTCTGCATCGGCCAGCGATCCTTCTGCAAGGAAAAATTTCAACGGAGAGACTTGACCAGTCTGCCAGTCGGTATAGCGCATTTTTTCTTTGTACGCGAGTCGAAGGAACTCGTCTAAAAGTAGCTGCGTTTGTTGTAATTCAGCCTCACGCACTTCTGCCAGATCAAAGAGGTCAACAATTTGAGACTGTACTGCTGCTGTCTCTTTGACGAGGAACTCTAAATTTAGTTCAGATCTTCGAATATTCTCTGTCAGAGCTTGTAGCTGACCAGCCAGTGTATTGATTGTCGTACGTACTGGCTCAAGACGTGCCTCTAGTGCCGTTGCTTCCGCCTCAGCATTGATATAGACACGATAGCGCTCGCTCAACCCAGCACGGATAGAGAGTAGCGACTCAGCGGCAGCTTCGACCTTTTTTAGCAATCCAGCAGCCGAGACCTGTCCAATACTCAACCAAACTAGCAAGCTTGTAATTAGCAGCGTGATGAACAATTTCTGTATACGCACAGAAATATTGTGGCAGAAAACAACGCCAACGCCAAACAATCGACTTGCTCAGCTCCAGGCTTCCTGCTAAAATCTTTCGGCTTAAATTTACATACTCCCATGGCTCATAAGAAAGCCGCTGGCTCAACCAGTAACATCCGCGACAGTAAACCAAAGTACCTCGGCGTAAAGAAATTTGGTGGTGAAAAGGTCACGGCTGGCAATATCATCGTTCGCCAAAAAGGTCTCAAGATGAAACCTGGTCAAAACGTCTACGCTGGACGAGACTTCACACTCCACGCTGCGATAGACGGCGTAGTCAAGTTCACTGAAAAACGTGCTCCTCGCTTCGACCGCCAACCACATCGTAGAACATACGTAAATATAGAGGCCGTCAAAGCAGCACCAACCAAGGCAACAGCGAAATAATCTATTTCTAATAGTTTATTATTAAATTAGATTTTTATTTGACAAGTATATTTTTTAGTTGTAATATAAAAAACCTTCTAAATCCCTAACAATGCTAGAACAAACACAGATCGAAGAGGTCAAAGCTGCTATCGGCAAAGAACTATTTGAAGACATAAGATTATGTATTATCAGAATTTTTGACACTAAAGAATTAATAGATGGAGATGCAAAAGACGCTATTATAAAAGTCAATGAGGCTACACTAGGGTCTCTTGTGGGAAGAATCGAAAGACGAACAAATGATTTTAATCCAGAAAATATTCTGAACATTATTAGCGCAGATATAAAATCTGAAAATCAGGATAAGTGTCCTGCCCTAGGACAATAATTGCTCTGTGATTTGGAATACATCTCCTGCCCCCATGACGATCAGCAGATCATTTGACTGTAAGTTCTTTTTTAACCACGCGACAGTTTTGGCAAAGTCCTCTGTATAGACCACCTCTTTGTCATGCTTACGGATCTCTGTAACAAAGTCTTCTACAGTAGTCGAAACTTCCAAGCTCTCATCACGAACCTTATAAATATTTGGAATTACGACTACATCAGCCAAAAGAAAACTCCGACCCAGCTCGGACAGTAGCTTCACCGCGCGATCGAACTGGTGCTGCTGATAAACTATCACGATCCTCCGCTCAGGGTACTTTTCTTTCGCGCCAGCCAGTGTCGCGTCGATCTCTGTCGGGTGGTGCCCGTAGTCATCGTAGACTAGCGCGCCATTTAGCTCACCCTTGTACTCAAATCGCCGCCAGCCACCAGTGAAGTTTTTAATTCCCTGCTCGACCTTCTCCATGTCTAAACCGATCATCTCAGCTACTTGTAAGGCAAGCGCAGCATTCTGACGATTGTGTACTCCTACAAGCTGTAGCGGTGGTACTGCTCTATCTTTAGTGTCAAGGAGGTTTGGCGCAATGTTAATAATTGGCTCTAAATTTGGCTCGGCAGAACTAGCTATCAGTACACCACTCGACGACAATCGCTGCACTAACTCGATGAAGGCTGACTGGTAATCCGCGAGATCTTTATAATAATCCAAGTGCTCTGCCTCGATATTTGTAATGACAAGCACCGCAGGCATGAGCTGAAGAAAAGCACGGCGATATTCACACGCTTCGAGTACGAACCAATCTGACTGTCCGACACGCGCGTTGCCACCGTTTAGCTCTTTTAGGTTGGTGCCCACGAGACAGGAGATATCCTCACCAGCTGCCAGTGCGGCTGATATGATGAGACTTGTAGTAGTAGTCTTGCCATGTGTTCCTGCGATAGCAATGAGCTTTTTGTCTTTTGTGATTTCACCCAGTGCCTCAGGATAGCTGATGATCCGCAATCCTCGCCTCTTGGCTTCGAGCAATTCAGCATTGTCCTCTCGGACTGCCGTCGTGTGTATCACGACTTCTGTACTAGCTGGTAGCTGCTCTGCGCTCTCACCGATCTGTATATTGAAACCTTCAGCGATGAGCTGCTTGGTCACTGGTGAACTTTCTAAATCAGAGCCAGAGACCTGCTTACCCAGAGATTGTAAAATCCGCGCTACACCAGAGACACCGATACCACCAATGCCGACGAGATGAAAATTACTTTCTTGAAACACCTACTTATTTTAGTACACCTTTTGTACTTCTAACCCATCGAAAAAATAATCAATAATCTCTTTGTAGGTCTTACCAGCTTGTGCTAGTCCTGCCGCACCTTTGCCACTCACGCCCACACCATGCCCTGCTGCCTGCTCAGGACAAGCAAAGCTCGTACCAATGGCGTTGCTGTTCAGACCACAGCTCCATGGATCAGAGACAGATTTGGTAAATTTAAAATCATTTATATTCCAATGGGCCTCGGCAGCAGTCTTGGTCTGTCCACCACTACTCGTGAAGTACGGTGTCTTTACTACCTCGCCATCGTATGTCGCCACCAAACCTACTGTCGCCTCAGCTGCTGCCGACATCTGTCCGCGTAGTTCATAGCTATAGCCCAGATAGCGCTGAAATTCAGCGGGATTATCCGAGCCGTCGTACGGCGCACCAGAGAACTTACGATGAGCAGGATCGGTATAGTAGAGCGCATAGCTACGTGCGAGTACTGCGAGTAGCTTGGCTTTTTCCCATGGATCACTCGGCAATGGTTCAGCGACACCACGAATATAATCTTCGATTGGCAACTCATTGACTACAATCAATTCATCATTGTATTTACGCACTTCTAGTATGCCACGATAGCGATTGTCGTTGATACTGTCGGACCAGCCAGGAGTATGCACCCAATTAGAGATTTCCAAAATTGTGCTACCTACTGGCACAACACGATAGGCTTCGCCTTCGGTCAACTTATAGGCATCGAAATCAAGGAGCGTACCGCGGAAAAGCTCACGTCCAGCAAGACTTTGTAAAATCAACGGTCCTCCACCGATCTCGACATGCTTACTGTCAAAAGACAGTCGCACCCGAATCACAGGACTATTCTTGAGTGTCTGATCTGCTTCTATCTGATTGCCAGCACTCAGTACAGACGCAGCCAGTGGAGCTGCTATAGCCACAGACGATGAGTCTGTACTATCTGTCGTAGTCAGGACAGCTTGAGACTGTTCACTCGCGACTGACTGCTCTTTGTTTACACCCTCCAGTACCATGATCCGGACTGGCATCTGAGCGATCCAACCAACTCCCTCCACTACTGGCGCAAACCACTCATCGTCGCGACCGCCCGAGCGCTTAGTAATTTTGAAAGTGAAATGTCCCAATTCGCCTGGTGAGACTTTTGACTCGGTCAAAACTGCTGGACGAGTCGGAGCTACCCAGCTCGCATTTTGGACAGCACTCGTCCGATCATATGGTCGATAAGTACCGAGCTTGACGAGATTGTCGCCGGCATTACGCCAAGTTATGTTGCCCGTGTTTTTGTAAGTCACCGTCACCGTAGCAGCTGTACCTGCTGCCAACTCTACTCGCTTAGGATATTCAACTAGTTTCGCCGCGAGTTTTGGCTTGGCAACAGTTAATTTGAAATCAATCACACTAGCTGTCTTGACCCTACCCGCCGTCCAACGCGGACGCACTGCAAAGGCGAATTTACCTCCTTTGTACGGCGCTGTCACCATGAGCGGTACTCGTACAGTCTCACCTTGTAGCACTTCGCTAGACAACACCGCCACACTAGAGTCGAGCTGCACCTCCCCGCCACCACGTACGACAGTAAGCTCAAAATCCTCTGGAGTCCAAGTAAGCTGACTCAAATTTTTTAACTCAACAAAAAGCTCTTTGGTCTCACCCGGCTGGAAATAAAGATCCCTGCCGGTACTTTTCTTTAGAGTCGTAGATGCGAAGCGTGGCTCACGTACCGATGTATGAAACTGCATGCCATAGTCCGGCAGTGTGCCGAAGTTGGCGACCTTTGGTGCAAACTTGATGTAATAGCGCTTACCACGCTTGGGAGCAGTCAGATTCATCACGAAACGTGCCGCCTGCCCTGGTGCAACATCGACATCTAGCGCTGCTAGCTCATCACCACTTGAGACAAAAGCCTCACCTCCACCAGTCGGCAGAGCCGCCAAATAGACACGATTTTCACCATGCGCACGCCAAGTAAAGTTACCCGTATTCTTCAGCTGTACCCACGCCACTGCCGTCTGCTCTGGCACGAAAGGCTCTGGTGGATGCTTGGCAGATACAAACTCATAATTCAACACAGGTGGAGCTACATTGACGACGAGGAAAAAGCGCTTACCCGATGAACCAGCAAAGTCCGGTGTAACGGAAAAACGATAACGCCCTGCTTTCATTTTGGCAGCCACTGGTACTTCCAAAGTCACCGACTGACCCGGACTGACCCGTCGATCGAGAGTGGCGATGGTGTCACCACCTTCGGCTAGCATCGCCCCAAGGCGATTTTGACCACGACTCCCCCGCGCGACTCTGAGCACAGTCTCTGCTGGCCAAGCTTTACGACCGTTATTTTTCAGTGTGATTGTGAGTACATCTTTCGTCAACGGATCAAGACGAATCGGCGAGTTATTCGCCGTCATAATGTACGAATAATCTTGATCGACTGTTTTATTCCCTCGTGCATAGTCGGCAGCAGCCGCAGCGAGCTGTGGAATAATATCGTACAGTGGTGGTGGTGGATCTGCTGACGCACCATAGTCATGATGACCGACTAGATTACGAGTGTTTTTACCATGCCAAGTAGAAAAACCATTTGGATTTAGATCATAAAGATTGGAAAGCTCGCCGATCAGCTCAACCGCTGCCTGCTGAGCATCTGTCGTGGGCGGTGCGTCTTTGAAGTGCCCGATAAAAGAAATACCAATCGTCCCAGTATTGGCACAGTAAACATGCGCACCGATGACTCGCTCTCCGCCACTTCGCCCTTCGTAGATGTTGCCAAAGGGGTCAATCAGATAATGATAGCCGATATCACCCCAACCACGATTGATGGCATGACTACGATAGATCCCTCGCACCACTACTCGCGCATCTTCCACAGTAAACTCTCCGTCATTGCCAACGTAATCTTTAGAGTTATCACTATCAGTTTCGTGGATAATGATTTTTTTGATCTCAGAGGAATAAGTCCGCGTCCAGTAAAGCCGCTGATTGGCAGCATTGGTGTCGATACGTCGTCCGTCACTTTGAAATTCAGCCGGATACTTAGCCTGTAAAGCCTCACACTTTTTTCGTCGGAGTGACCATGCTGGAGAGCTGTCTGACGTAGAGGTGTCGGGAGTTTCTCGATAGAGTAGATAATCTTCATCGGCACCCCAATCTGCACGCGAAGTAATACCAATATCAGAAAGTGCTGCTTGTACTGGTGCAGCACCAAACAACAAAACGATAATCAATACAAACGATAATTTAACTGATTTAAACATTTCTTGAATAACTTTTTTATACTATCAGATATTGCCAAAGACTGCTTCGGAAAACAACTAAACTCTAAACTCAGCGATGCTACTAATCTCACGCCACAAAAGCAAGAGTATTTCTCCGAAATTTCGGAGAAATAGTACCTGAGATCATCTTTTGCTAAAATAAAATCAATGCAGGAAATCAAAAAAACTCTCGCCGAAAGTGCCGAGCTGGTCACCCACGGGGTGGCCTATCTTTGACGAAATAAATCTGCGCACAAAAATAACCAAGCTAGAGGCTGCCAGTAACGTACCGGATTTTTGGAATGATCACATCAAAGCTGAAAAAATCAGCCGCGAACTAGCCGAAGCGAAAAAGACAGTCGAAATCTGGAAAGACCTAAAACAAGAACACACTGATCTAACTGAACTCACCGAGCTAACCGATGAGACAGATACTACCGCCCTCGTCGAGCTACGTACTGCTGTGGAAAAATTCTCCAAACAGCTGCGGATAGCCGAACTCACACTCTACCTCACTGGAGAGTTTGACCAGCGAGATACGATCCTGAGTGTCCACGTCGGAGCAGGCGGCAAAGATGCCGCCGACTGGGCAAATATGCTATTACACATGTATCTCAAGTATGCTGAACGAAAGAATTGGCAAACCAAAATAATCGAAAAATCAGATGCTGAAGAAGCTGGTATCAAGTCCGCCACTATCGAAATCAAAGGTGCATACGCCTATGGCTTTTTGAAAGGCGAAAAAGGCTCACACCGCCTCGTCCGGCGCAGCCCATTCAACGCCGCTGCTAGTCGCGAAACCAGCTTCGCTCAAGTCGAGATCCTACCTGTGATCGAATCCGATGACACAATCGAGCTAAATCCAAATGAACTCCGTATCGATACTTACGGCGCTGGTGGTGCTGGTGGTCAACATGTCAATCGCACCGAGAGTGCCGTACGCATCACTCACCTACCGACAGGACTCGTCGCCACCAGCCAAAACGAACGCAGCCAACACCAAAACCGTGCTCAAGCGCTCCAAATCCTCCGCGGCAAACTCGCCGCAAAACATCTCGCGGAAACAGAAATACGTGCCAGCGAACTCAAAGGTGAAAAGATCAAAGCTGATTTTGGTGGTGACGCAATCCGGAGCTACATACTCGATGACAAGCGCGTCAAAGATCGTCGCACAGGTTATGAGACTTTTGATCCTGAAGCAGTCTTAAATGGCGAACTTGAGCCATTTATCCGCGCATACCTGACACAAAAACGCTAAAATAAGTGCTCATGCTACTAAAAATCCAAACTGGTACCGATAACCCGATCCTCCGCAAGCAATCGATAGCGCTAAAAAAAATCGACAAGCGTATCAAAAAACTGATCAAAGATATGACCGAAACCATGCTCAAAGAAGATGGTGTGGGTCTCGCTGCACCTCAAATCGGCACCAACGAACGACTTGTAATTCTAAATTTTCAAATTGATAAAAAAACATTCCGCCCAATCACTCTGATCAATCCAGTAATCATCGATGCTAGTATCGCGACCGAGACTGCCGAAGAGGGTTGTCTCAGCTTACCCAAAGTTTTTGGTCAAGTCGCACGCTACGCCGAGATAACCGTACGCTTCATGGACGAAAGCGGATCTGATCGTACACTCCAGCTCGATAAACTCAACGCCCGTGCAATTCAACATGAGATTGACCATCTCGATGGAATTCTTTTTGTAGATCGTATAAAGAACAGCGGACACTTATCCAACCCAGCAGTATTATAAAAAACTTTTGAGAAGAAAAAAACTTTGCTAAACTGCCTCGGTATTTGGGTTCTTAGCTCAGTTGGTTAGAGCGCATCCTTGACGTGGATGAGGCCAGAGGTTCGAATCCTCTAGAACCCACCACCCAGTACAGGTTTTGTCCGCCCGAGGCGGACAGGCTCTGGACTAGTGGGTACTACGGGGGTGAGAAGCTCTGCGTTAGCAGAGGTTCGACTACCGAGGATAGCGAGGAAGTGTAAACTTGTTTACAACTTTCCGAGCGACGCAGGCAGGTGGCGTAGCCACTATCCTCTAGAACCCACCATTCCTTGAAATCACGACAATACGGAGAGGTACTCAAGTGGTTGAAGAGGCGGCTTTGCTAAAGCTGTAGACGGGGGCAACCTCGTGCGAGGGTTCGAATCCCTCCCTCTCCGCCAATCGAAACAAGTTCTCCTCACGTAGTGAGGAGGTTTTGTTTATACTTAAAACGAAATTCTAATTGTCAAAGTGCTTACTCGTCTAAAAAATCTCTTTCTCGATCTACTCTTCCCTACTCACTGCATCAGCTGTGGATCTGAGGATACATGGTTTTGTCTCGAATGTAGTGAAAAAATCCAACTCAAGACAACTCAACACTGTCCACACTGCTGGTGCAAATCTGCTGGTGGCAAGACCTGTCCAAACTGTATAGCAAAAACTGCTCTCACAGGTCTGCGTGTCGCTGCCAGCTACGAAGCTAACCCTGAACTCGCCCAAATCATTAAACAATTCAAGTATAAATTTTCCGAACCACTAGCCACTACGCTTGGCAGACTACTCACACGTACAATCAGACAAACCAGCTACACTGACGAACGCATCGTAACTTTCGTACCGCTACACTACAAACGTCAAAACTGGCGTGGCTTCAACCAAGCTGAACTCCTCGCCAATATCGTCGGCAAAGAACTAGAGCTACCTATAAAAAGTCTACTAATCCGCACACGTAATACACCACCACAAGCCCAACTAAATCGTACGGATCGTCTCACCAACCTTGAGAATGCTTTCACCACTAAGCCAAACATCGCACTGCAAAATAAAACAATCCTACTCATAGACGACATAGCCTCGACTGGCAGCAGCCTAAATGAGTGCGCCAAAGCCCTCAAGTCCGCAGGTGCTAAGACTGTATGGGGTCTGGTGCTGGCACGGGGCTAGCAGACTTTTTCTTATGTGCCTGCTCTACCTTTGCTATATGTTCTGCCGTGATTGTCTCTGCTGGCGCACCAACCTTTTCTGGCAACTTGGCTTCAGTTTCAGCTGGCAGAGGTTCAAAAGCCTTATCTTTTTCCGAGTCTAGTTTTTGTTCTAGCTCGATACCAATACGAGCAGAAATCTCCACATCGACAAACTCACGCTTACGACCGTACTTCAGTCGGGAGTACTGCTTGATCAGCTCTGCCATCTTGTCACTCTTACCAGTCTCGTCCCAGATCGTCGTCAGGCTAAATGGTCGCGTAGTTGTATTGTCAACGTTGAGCTTGATATATG
>VAPM010568407.1_pt1 | contig 15827 bp, 10 predicted proteins | sample 3395091 | NCBI WGS metagenome assembly VAPM01 (sample SAMN08290445, study PRJNA428436) | hydrothermal vent metagenome | isolation source: Deep-sea hydrothermal vent chimney 3 | place: Pacific Ocean: Juan De Fuca Ridge | reverse complement strand
GTCCCTGTACTGCGCCTAATATGAATGCTGAAATGATATCCATCCTATATATGATACACTAGACTTACGCTAATTAACTATAATTTATAAACATGGAAGAAAACAATAACGAACAACAATATCAAGTAGAATTGGTAAACAATAATAAGAAATACACTATTCCTGTAGCTATTATTATTGCTGGTGTCCTTGTGGCAGGTGCTTTATATTTTAGCAACAAACCAGACGATATTAAGATAGACACTAAATCCGATCCTGTAACTCAGGTTGGTGTTCCAGAGGTTTCAGGCAGTGACCATATTCTAGGAAACCCAAATGCACAAGTTATTATTGTTGAGTATTCTGATCTTGAGTGTCCGTTCTGTAAGAACTTCCACAGCACCATGCATAAAATTATTGATGAGTATGGAGCAAGTGGAAAAGTTGCATGGGTATACAGACACTTTCCTATTACTCAACTCCACTCAAAAGCTGCTAAAGAAGCCGAGGCTTCAGAGTGTGCAGCAGAACTTGGTGGCAATCAAGGGTTTTGGGATTATATAGATAGGTTGTTTGAAATCACACCGTCAAATAATGGACTTGATTTGAATCTACTCTCTGTGATAGCAGAAGATGTTGACATTGACCCTGTTGCACTACAAGCTTGTGTTGATAGTGGTAAGTATACAGACAAGATTCAAGCTCAATTTGACGAAGTTATTGCATCAGGAGCACGAGGTACACCGTATAATGTTATATTTGTAAATGGAGAACAAGCACCAATTGAGGGAGCTCAGCCAATAGAAGCAATGCGCCGAGTTATCGAAACACTTCTTAATGATTCTAACAGCGAGAGTGTGCCAGTAGTACCAACTTTTTAAGTTTTCAAAACATCAAAATACGGCTTACTAGAGCTGAATTAAATAGCCAGAGCACTCTGGCTATTTAATTTTAAGTTAGTTTACAAATTGGTGGACATCTGATTTTTCTCAAGAAATCATGTCCATAGACCAATGTCCACCTATTTGTAATTTTTGGTTTTATTGTCAGTTTTCTTCTACGAGACCGAGGCGATAGATGTCGAAAGAGTTTTCCCCTTCAAACATATCTAAAGGGTTTGGTAAATATACTCTGTTGCGTGTAATCTCTTTAGTTGCATCATTAATAAGTTTATGGAAAATAATAAACTCATCTTTGCACTCATCGAAATTTATAATATGTTTACGCATCTGAGAAGAAGCATCTTTATTCTTTGATCGTTTGCATTCTTGAATAATAAACCTTTTAACAGGCTTGTTATATAAAGCGCTAACTGTGTAGTAATTAAATATTGCCTGCATTATGTACATAGTTTTATTAACAGCGTCTTTACTAAAAGAAGCTACAAATTTATGATCAACGATATCAACTGCGTCTTTATCTATCTTCGACTCTACAACTAAATCAGAAATCGCTTTTAGTGGAAGTTCTATACCGTCTACTTCTGCAAGCCCTACAGCTTCTACACCAAGTACTTTGTATTTTGGAGCGCGCTTAAGATAGTAGCCGATGGACTTTAGATATTCTTGTTCCATACTTTTGCGTTTCTTTTTCTGAGCTGTTTTGGTTTTCGCTGTACCGAAATTAATTTCAAAATCTGCTACATTTTTAAGAGCTTCAAGGCCCCGTTTTGTTGACTCTTCTTTTGATACTCCTTTATAGAAATGTTCAAGTGCAGTATGACATGCTCTGCCTATAAAAGAAGCTGGTCCTGATGGCATATCCCGCACATTTTCTACATAACGCTTGTACCAAGACAAAGGGTTGTTCATAAGTGACATTAAAGATGAATAGCTCCAATGCTCAATTGGTGGTTTTTTAGACCGTTTGGAGCTAGTTTTAGGTGTTTTCTGCTTCTTCATAAGAGTTATTATACCTGCACTACAACATTTGGATGCTTGACATCTATTAAGGTATACGATATAAACTAAGGTAATGGTAAGCAACCATACACAAATGAATATGAAAAATAACTGTCGCTTTGATGCGGGGCTTATTTCTCCTGTATACGCAAAAGCGCTTGTATTCAGCCGTGGTATGTTTGTATTTTCTTAAATATATAAAGAAACTCCTTCACAGAAAAACCTCGGCTGAACAGAAGCCGAGGTTTTTGTTTAGTATTTGTTCTTTAACATAGGAGATGAAAATGAATATTAAATTCCTAAAGGGTAAAAAAGTGTATTTACGCCCATTACTTAAAAGAGACGTTATTCTTCTTTTAAAATGGATAAACGATCCTGATATCTACGAGTATCTCATGTCCTGCCATCCAGCAATGGAGGAGGATGAGGAGAAATGGATAGATGACTTACATAAAAATAAAGGCAAAGATGTTGTGCTTATGATATGTCTAGTTAATGAAAATAAGCCGATAGGCACAATGGGGCTTCATGGAATTAATCACATGAATGGAACTGCAACAACTGGAGCTCTTATTGGAGTAAAAGACTGTTGGGGTAAGGGTTACGGAACCGAAGCTAAGATGCTTTTACTCAACTATGCTTTTAATACCCTCAATCTACGTAAAGTATGTTCTTCTGTACTTGCATTCAATAAACGCTCTTACGGGTATAGTAAAAAGTGTGGATATATAGAGGAAGGAACTCTAAAAAAACACAACTTCGCCAACGGTAGATATGTTGACGAAATTCTATTGGCAGTCTTTAAGAAAGACTTTATGCCACTTTGGAGGAAGTTTAAAAAAGAACATCTCTTCTAAACTCAACACCCCACACACACGCTACGTGTGTGTGGGGTGTTTTCTTATAAGTTGAAACTTAAATGTGGGTTGTTTAGTAATTCTTCAGCTGGCTTGCTCTCTCGTGGGAGCGGATTTTCTCTAGGGCTTTTGCTTCAATCTGACGTATTCGCTCACGAGTAACTCCAAATTCCTTCCCTACTTCTTCAAGTGTGTTGTATATACCATCCTCTAGACCATGACGCATTTCAAGAATCTTTCGCTCTTTTGGCGACAGTTCGTTTAAAATATCTCTGACTTGATCAGCTAAGATGCGCTGTGCTGACTCTTGATCTGGTGAAAGAATCTTATCGTCTGCAATAAAGTCTGCAAGTGTAGACTTGTCATCCCCCTCGTCCCCTACTGGAGTCTCTAGTGAAACGGTATCTTGATTAATTTTTTCTATATTGTGAATCTTTTCTACATCAAGCCCCATCTCAGTTGCTACTTCTTCTGGAAGTGGATCTCGTCCAAGATCTTGACTTAGTTGACGTACTTTTTGTTTGTATTTTGCGATTGTCTCAACCATGTGAACTGGAATACGTATTGTTCTTGATTGGTCTGCAAGTGCACGTGTAATAGCCTGTCTAATCCACCACGTTGCGTATGTTGAGAACTTATACCCTTTTGTATGGTCAAACTTGTCTACTGCCTTAAATAAGCCTATATTACCCTCTTGAATAAGGTCTAGTAGTGTGAGATCGAGACTTCGTCCTACATATTTTTTAGCAATAGACACCACTAGACGTAAGTTGGCTCGTGCAAGTAAGTTAACAGCTTCTACATCTCCATCAAGGATACGTTTAGCTAAGTCTCGCTCACCTTGTGCGTTAAGAAGTTGGTACTGACCTATCTCACGTAGGTACATTTGAATTGAATCGTAAGAAGATTCTGACCGTCGATATAAATTCTTCTTCCCAAGGAGATCTTCTTCTGTTTCATTACCACCAAGAAACCCTCCACTCTCAAGTACGTCAATACTAGCTGTGCTGAATCTCTCATACATCTCTTCAAGGAAAAACACATCTTCTTCTATTTTAGGGAACTCTTTAAGGATTTCGTCATATGTTACATATCCACGCTCTCGCCCCTTAGCAAGCAACTTCGCTGCTTTAGCTTCCATAGACTTCTGGCTTTTTCTTTTCTTTACTACTTTCTTGGGAGCTTTTTTTGAGGGCTTTTTACCAACTTTCTTCTTTACTATCTTCTTTTTGACAACCTTCTTAGGTTTTTTCTTTGCTACCTTTTTAGGTGCTTTTTTCTTCACCTTTTTTACAACCTTTTTAGGTGCTTTCTTAACTGTCTTCTTTATTTTCTTTTTTACAGTCTTTTTTACAACCTTTTTCTTTGTTACTTTATTTTTTGTAGTCATACTATGTTATGTATATTTACTTTTAAAATTACTTGCCAACGAATGCTTTTAACTTATCCGCTATCTCTTTGCTTTTCTCAAGTAGTTTTGAAGATGTGGCAGTATCTCCAACACTCTCTGCTTTTCTTAACCCTGCTATCGTTTCTTCAAGCTCTCTCTTTGTCAACCGGTAGGTAAGATGGTGAAGTAACTCATCTACATCTTCCTTTAACTGTTGATCTTTCTCGTAGAGCAATTCGATTTTAAAAATATCCTGTTGCTTTTTACTTTCTGATATATCTAGCAACTCTTTTATGTGGTCTTTTCCTACTACTGCTTCAAATGAATTCCTTACTGCTTCTGTGTCTATTGCTGGACTTTCAAGTGAATCTTGCCATAAAATTATTTGTGCCAATTTCTCCTCTGTCGAACTTCTTTGTAAAATGCCACCGTCTGACTTGACTTCGACTTCTGTACTTACTTTAGTATCTTGTTTCTCTATATTGCTTGTTATTCGTTCAACCTCTGATCGAATTACGTCTTCCGAAACTCCGGTCTCTCTCGCCACAAGCTGTATAAAATGGTTCTGGTCTATAGTGTTCTTAATTTGTGTAACAAATGGCAACACTATCTCCTGAACTTTTAGCTTAAACTTACGATCGTCATACCCTAAGCTACGAAGATGTGTGATGTAAAACTCTACAATATGCACTGAATCTTTAATTGCCTTTTTCCATTTATCTTTATCTTCTTTTATTAAATCGGCTGGGTCTACTCCGTCAGGCAAATGAGCGACCTTAACATCCATACCCATAGAAAGTGCCAATGCTGCGCCCTTACCAGCAGACGCTAATCCAGCTCTGTCTGGATCAAAAGCCATTACGATATTCTCCGAAAGTCTGTTGAGGAGTGTTAACTGGTTGCGAGTTAGTGCTGTGCCAGATACTCCTACTGTATTTACATACCCTGCCTGATGAGACATAACCACGTCCATCTGTCCTTCTACAAGCACAGAGAAATCAAACTTCTTTATACCACCTTTCGCGATATCATATCCGTAAAGAATTTTTGATTTATTATAAAGGGCTGTTTCTGGACTGTTGATATATTTACCAGTCTTGCCCTCATCAAGAGACGGCAGTATTCTTCCTGAAAAAGCTATGGCTCTTCCAGCACTATCGTGTATTGGAAACATTACCCTGCCCCGAAATGTATCGTAATGCCTCGAATTCTCCTTCCCGTTATCATTCTGTGCTTTCTTTATAAGCCCTGCATCGAGTAAGTCACCTTCTGTATAACCTTCTTTCTTTAAATACTCGTACAAACTCCTCCACTCATCTTTAGCAAAACCTACATCAAAACGGTCGATTGACTCTTGTGTAATACCTCTGTCTTCAAGATACTTAATTACTTCATCATGTTGCTTGATAAAGAGTTGATACACATTTTTTGATTTCTCAAGTGCATCATACAACCTAGTCCTTTTATCTCTAACTTCTTTGCTCTCATGGACAAGTTCCACTCCAGCTTTTTCTGCAAGTATCTTAAGTGCTCCAGCAAAATCAAGCCCCTCCATTTTCTCCACAAACGTGAAGATATCGCCACCTTGGTTTGTAGAAAAACAATAGAACATGTTTCTATCTGGAGAAACATAAAATGAAGGAGTTTTCTCATTACTAAACGGTGAAAGCCCTCTGTAATTCTTGCCAGCTTTGGTAAGTTTTACATACTGAGAAACTACTTCTTCAATACTTAATCTTTCTTTGATTTGCTCTACTGGTGAAGACATACGATAAAATATTTGTTTTACTAGCTTAATCCTAGAAACTTATATACCTATACTACAACAGTGCACTAAACGAAACTTATATGAACTACACTTCTTTATTGTCTTCTTTGTTGCCATCAAGTTCTTTCTGTAGAGATTCAATCATCAGAGCTTTTGGACTATCTTTAAATCCTGTACCTGCTGGAATCAAACGTCCAATAATAACGTTCTCTTTAAGGCCCTTCAACACGTCTGTACTGCCTCTAACTGCTGCGTTTATAAGGATTCTTGTAGTGTTTTGGAATGAAGATGCTGACAAGAAACTCTTTCGAGTCAAAGAAACTTCTGTGATGCCAAGAACTAGAGAGTCAGCTACTGGCGCTGTCTTACCTTCTTCTTTAAGTTTTTTGCTTTCTACTATAAGCTCGGACTCTTCGATAACATCTCCAACTGCAAACTTAGAATCTTCTTCTGCTGTAATTTTACGACGAGAGAACATTTGTTTTACGATTATCTCAATATGCTTTCGTGAAATTGTTACTCCCTGAAGCTCATATATCTTAGTCGCTTCAGTAATAATATATTTCTGGGCAACTTCTTTACCTGCATACGCAAATAGACTTGTTATGTCTACGGAACCATCTGTTACAATCTGTCCCATTTCAACATGGTCACCAACTTTTACATTTAATGTTCGAAGGAAGTGTACGGGATATTCTATGTCTTTCTTTTTAACTTTCTTACCTTCTTCGTCTGGGAGTAATATAAGTACACGTCCTTTTTCTTCTTCGTTAATCTCTGATATGGTACCTGAGATATGCATAACAATAGCAGCACTCTTTGGTATTCGTTTTTCAAAAACTTCTTCAACACGAGGAAGTCCATGAGTAATGTCTCCACCAGCTGAAGCTGTACCTCCAGCATGGAATGTACGCATAGTAAGCTGTGTTCCTGGCTCTCCAATAGCTTGAGCTGCGATTGTTCCAACCGCTTCTCCAATATCTATTAACTCGCCTTTTGACATATCAATTCCGTAACATGTCTGGCAGATTCCATGGGTTGATTTACATGTCATAGGAGATCGTACAAATACTTCTTCTGCTCCTGATTCTTCTATCTCTTGAGCTTCTTTTTGTTGTATCATATCTCCCTTCTTGTACAAAACTTTACCTTTAGGGTCAGTTGCATCTTCGGCTAAGTATCGTCCTGATATATCTTTTGCTACTGAAATCTGGATTCCTGAAGCACTTTCTCTTGTAATACGCACATTGTCTTTTGTTTTACAGTTCTTCTCTGTAATAATTGCGTCTTGTGCAACATCAAACAAGCGACGTGTAAGGTACCCCGCTTTCGCAGTCTGAAGAGCTGTATCAGTCATACCCTTTCTTGAACCGTGAGTCGTAATAAAATACTCAATAGGAGAAAGTCCCTCTTTCATAGATGCTACAATTGGAAACTCGATAGTCTCTCCTTTTGTATTCTGAATAAGGCCTTTCATACCAGCCATCTGTGACAGCTGGCTTGTAGAACCACGAGCACCTGACACAAGCATATCGCTCACTGACCCATTTGGATCAAGTGACTTTGTTAAGATTTCTTCAATTTCATTTTTAACTTTAAGCCATAGCTCAACTACCATCCTATGCCGCTCTGTTGCAGACAAAAGACCTTCATTAAATTGATTTAATATTTCTTCTGTCTTTTTTCTTGCTTCTTTAATTATTGCTTCTTTTTCTTTTGGAACATTAAGGTCATACAGACTCCAAGTGATTCCAGAGTGTGTTGCGTATTTAAATCCAAACTCTTTGATTTTGTCGATAATCTCAGGTAGTTCATTGAGTCCATATTTTTTAATCAAATTATCAACGAGTTTTGACATCTTTCTGTTTGTCATCTCATCGTTAATAAAAGGATAGTCACCTGGGAGTACACTATTAAAGAGTAGTCTTCCTACTGTTGTTTCAAATATTTCTCCGTTAAACTTCTCGTATTTAACACTATCTGTTGGCATAACATTAACGCGTGCACGGAACCCTACTTCGTTGAAGTCGTATGTGGTGATAGCACTGTTTGGTGTTTGAAAATATTTACCCTCTCCTTTTTCTCCGTCAACCATTTTAGTCATCCAGTAACATCCTAGAATAATATCTTGTCTTGGACTTGTTACTACTTCACCACTTCCTGGCTTTAGAATGTTTCGGTTTGCAGACATAATCTCTTTAGCCTCAAGCTGTGCTTCCTCTGAAAGAGGCACGTGTACTGCCATCTGGTCACCATCAAAGTCAGCGTTAAATGCTGAACATACAAGTGGGTGTATCTGTATAGCGTTTCCTTCTATAAGTACTGGACGAAAAGCTTGAATACCTTGCCTGTGGAGTGTTGGTGCTCGGTTAAGCAGAACATGCTTACCTTTAATAACCTCTTCAAGAATTGCCCATACCTCAGGGATACCATCATCAATTAATCGCCCTGCACCACGAATATTGTATGCTAACTCTTTACTTAGGAGTTTAGAAATAACAAATGGTCGGAACAACTCAAGAGCCATGTGTTTTGGAAGTCCACATTCATCAAGTTTAAGGTTAGATCCTACAACAATTACAGAACGTCCAGAATAGTCTACTCGCTTACCAAGCAGGTTTCCACGGAAGTAGCCCTGTTTTCCTTTAAGGTAATCTGACAAGGATTTAAGTGGTCGTCGTTGAGACTGACTCATTGCAGAAAATGCTGTGTTGCCATGTCTTATTGAGTTATCAAGAAGGGCGTCAACAGCTTCTTGCAGAATACGCTTTTCGTTACGTAAAATTACGTCAGGTGCATTGATAACAATAAGCTTCTTCAGTCGATTGTTTCTGTTAATCACACGTCGATAAAGGTCATTCACGTCACTTGATGCATGTCGGCCACCCTCAAGCGCAACCATCGGCCGAAGCATTGGTGGAGTAACTGGAATGCGCACCAAAAACATCCACTCTGGTCGAACATTTGCACTAACCATTGAGTTAATGAGTGACAAACGCTTGTTTAGCTTGACGCTTTCTACTGCTCCGGCTTTCTCCCGCCTTTCTTCGAGCTCTTTTGAAAGCTTACTTAAGTCTAAGTTTTTAAATATATTATGAATAGCTTCTGCACCAATTTCGGCTTCAAAAAGTCCACCGAATTTAACAGAGAATGTATGATATGAGACCTCATCAAGAACACTTCCCTCTTTAACAGAGTCGATTTCCTTCTTGATTTTAGTGAACATCTCTTTAAGTTTTGTTTTTGTTTTAGCATCTGTCGCTGCTTTTACTTTCGTTTTGTATTCTGTCTCTAGTTCTTTAAAGAATCTAGCTTTTTCGTCTTCACTTACTTTTGTAATTATGTACCCTGCAAAGTAGACTACTTTTTCAACATCACTTGCTGAAAGGCCTAAAATAAGAGCAATACGTGACGGAATACCTCGCAAAAACCATATATGAGATACTGGTGTGGCAAGCTCAATATGACCCATTCTCTCACGCCTTACAATAGAGCGAGTTACTTCTACTCCGCATTTTTCACAAACAATCCCTTTAAATCTAATACCCCTATATTTTCCACAGTAGCACTCGAAATCTTTTTCTGGGCCGAATATTTTCTCGTCAAATAACCCATTCTTTTCTGCCCTTTGTGTTCGATAATTAATAGTTTCTGGTTTTGTTATTTCTCCAAATGACCAGTCTAAAATACGTTCTGGGCTTGCCAGTTTAATAGCTATCGAATCAAAATTATGTACATTATGTGTGTCTTTTTTTATCATAGTTATTCAGCTACTTAATTAGTCTGATCATTATCATTTTTAAGTTCGATATCTAGAGAAAGTCCTCGTAGATGCTTGAGCAGAACATTGAATGCTGCTGGTGTATGAGGGTGTCTAATACGCTCCCCTTTAACTATTGCATCGAACGCAGCAGAACGCCCTACTATATCGTCTGATTTAATAGTGAGTACTTCACGAAGCGTGTACGCTGCTCCGTATCCGAGAAGTGCCCACACTTCCATCTCCCCGAATCGCTGCCCTCCAGCTTGAGCCTTTCCTCCAAGTGGTTGTTGTGTAATAAGTGAGTATGGACCAATCGAACGCATGTGGATTTTGTCCTCAACCATGTGATGTAATTTAAGGATATACATATATCCAACTGCAATATCTTGCTTGAATTCTTCACCTGTTCGTCCATCTTTTAGCTTAATCTTACCTGTCCCGCTGAAGCCTGCTTTTATAAGTTCTTGCTGGATTTCTTCTCCCGTCGCTCCGGCAAATGGTGGCACAACTGCTTGATACTTCAAGGTATGCGCAGCGAGACCAAGGTGAAGCTCAAGAATTTGCCCCAAGTTCATACGAGAAGGAACTCCAAGTGGTGTCAAAATAATATCTACTGAATTTCCATCCTCCCCATACGGCATATCTTCTTCTGGAAGAATCCTCGAAATAACTCCCTTGTTTCCGTGACGTCCAGCCATTTTGTCACCAACTGAAATAGCCCTGAGTTGCGCAACTTCAATATAAATTTTCTTAATGATTCCTGAGTCAAGATTGTCACCGTTTTCTCGTGAAAAAATCTTCACACCTACAACGCGCCCTTGTTTACCTCCTCCAACACGAAGCGATGTGTCTTTTACATCTTTTGCCTTCTCACCAAAAATAGATCGCAAAAGTCTCTCTTCTGGAGTGAGTTGTGTCTCTCCCTTTGGAGTAACTTTGCCAACTAAAATATCTCCGGAACGTACTTCTGCACCAATTCGTACTATTCCCTCTTCATCAAGGTTTCGTAATTTAACGTCACCAATGTTTGGAATATCGTGCGTTGTTACTTCTGGTCCAAGCTTTGTGTCTCGAACACTAACGCTAAACTCTTCGACGTGGATACTTGTGAATCTACTATCTTTTACTAATCTTTCAGAGATGATAATAGCGTCCTCATAGTTAGCTCCGGACCAAGACATAAACGCAACTTTGATATTTTGTCCAAGAGCTACTTGTCCATTATCACTTGATGAATTGTCAGCAAGCAGTTGTCCTTTTTTAACTTTTTGTCCCATTGATACAACTGGTCGATGATGGAAAGCAGAGAAATCGTTCGTTCGTAAGTAGCTAATAAGTGGGTACTCTCTTTCTTCTTTTGCACCTTTTACTGTGACTTTACGTGCGTCAACATATGTAACTTCACCTGCTTCAGTAGCATACACAAGTCGCCCTGAGTCACGTGCTACCTGCTCTTCAATACCTGTTGAAACGAGTGGAGCTTCAGGCAAAATACATGGAGTTGCCTGCTTTTGCATGTTTGAACCCATGAGAGCTCTGTTTGCATCATCGTGCTCAAGAAAAGGAATCATGGATGGAGCAATAGAAAATGCTTGGTTTGTTGTTACGTCCATAAACTCAATATCCTCTCGTGGAATAAGTGTTGGCTCTCCCGCAATACGTACTTCTACCATTTTTTCTTTAATTACACCCGTCTTTTCATCAAAAGGTGTTGCGGCATGCGCAATCTTTCTCTTTTCTTCTTCAAGTCCGTTTAAATAAATTATATCGCTAGTCAATTTACCGCCTTTTACCTTTACATATGGTGTCTCAATAATTCCAAATTCGTTAATTCGAGCATGTATAGCAAGGTTAAGAATCAGTCCGATGTTCGGACCTTCTGGAGTGTGAATAGGACAAAGTCGCCCGTAATGAGACGGGTGTACGTCACGAACCTCAAATCCAGCGCGCTCACGAGTTAGCCCACCAGGACCAAGTGCGGATAGACGCCTAAGATGCTCGACTTCTGCAAGAATATTTTGTTGACTCATGAATTGAGATAACTGGTTGGTTGTGAAAAACTCTTTAATAGCAGCTTGAAGTGGTCGTGGGTTAATGAATTGTATTGGAAGTGTCGTTTCTGCTTCAACAGTAGACATTCTGTCTTGGATATTTCTTTTCATTCTACTCATTCCAACACGAATTTTTTGCTGGAGAAGCTCTCCTACATATCGTACTCTACGAAACCCAAGGTGGTCGATGTCATCAGCAGTAGCCCCTGGGATGTTGTTGGACGTGATGATGTTTGAAACAATTCGTACAACATCATCGAGTCCTATAGTTCGTCGCTCTAACTCATGGTCGTCAATACTCATTCCAAATCGTTGGTTAAAATGACGACGTCCAACTTTAGAAAGGTCGTATCTTTCTTCACTGAAGATTGATCCTATATGGTCTCGTGCATTTTTCGCAGTTGCTAGGTCTCCGTCTCGAAGACGTCTGTGTATTTCAATAAATGACTCGTCTACTGTTTCTGCATTATCTTTCTCTAAAGTAGCTTCTAGTACAGCTTTAGCTTTTGGATTATGTTTGAATAAATCGAACATATCTTTGTCAAATGTAGCTCCCATTATTCGTAGAAGTGATGTGACAGGGAATTTTCGCTTTCTGTCAATTTTTACATAAATTGCCCCATCTGACTCGCTCTCTATTTCAACCCATGCTCCTCGAGCTGGTATAATCTTCGCTCCGAAATGTGCTTTTCCTTTTAATTCTTTAGTCCCGAAGAATACACCAAAAGAACGTGCAAGTTGTGGAACAATGACACGCTCAACACCATTAATAATAAACGTACCGTGGTCCGTCATTGTTGGGAAGTCTGCAAGAAAGATTTCTTGTTCTTTTGTACCCCCAATGGTTTTATTTTTAAGTGTAACAACTGCACGAAGAGGTGACTCGTACGTTAACTTATTTTTCTTTGCAAAATATTCATTATATTTTGGCTGTCCAAACTCTATCTTTGTAAAATCAAGATCAAACTTCTTTTCTGAATAGTCTTTAATTGGAGAAAACTCTTTAAAGATTTCTTTTATTCCTTCTTCTACAAGAAGACGAAATGAGTCGAGTTGCGCTTCAATAAAGTGAGGGTGTTCGACACGAGACTCCTTGTACCTTCCAAACGTCTTCTTTTCAGATATTTGTAGCATAGCGAATTACAATATAATTAAAACAAAAGAGTACAACACAAAGATAAATCTTCAAAAATGAAGATGCCTAGATGATGTAAGATTATTAAATTGGCTTAAACAAAAGTACGTACTAGTTTGCCCTATTTAGCACATAATATACTTAACGTGTATGAAAAGAATGATTTCGGTACTCAATCGTATCGGAAAACGTATTGAGAGATATAGTACATGAATATGTATATACTGTCAAATTTACGATAATAAAGCCTGTGGATATGCTGTGTATAAGAATACAAATTGAGGCTCGAGCGCTATGCACCCGAGCCTCCTTGTTTTAGACCAGGTCTAACCTGTCTGTAAATTGCGTATCCAGGGGTGTGTGATCCCAACCACTTTTCTGTTTGGCCCCCTTCCTTATCTCTGACCACTGAACAATGCGCCACAGTTAATGCCTGAGGCAACTTCTTTTTTGCCATTGGGCCGAACAACTTCTTCCTTGATAATTAGAGCCCTAGATACTGAAGTGTTGAAATCACTCATTTTTTCGGACATTAAGTCCCCCTATTGGTTACTATAGAACAATAAAAGTATCAAAAGCTTATCACTTAAGACACAACCACTATTCATAACACCATCAGAGTTTATTTTGTCAAATTATATTATAAATCTCTTTTCTTCTTCCATTCTTCTATTTTCTTATGATGTCCTGAGAGGAGTACTTTCGGCACACGGTACTTCTTTCCTTTATATTCAAAAAACTCTGGGCGTGTATACACGTCTTTATTGCTCACCCGCTCTTCTTCAAGTGATTCATACTTACCAAGTACTCCAGGTATCTGTCGTGCCATTACATCAATCATAATAGCTGATGGAAGTTCTCCCCCAGTGAGTACATATGGTCCAACTGAAACCTCTTTTGCTTTAAGAATTTTCTTTACTCTCGCGTCAACACCCTCATAATGTCCACAGATAAATACTATGTGCTTATATTTCTTAACATAGGTGCGCGCTAGCGTATTTGTGAACTGCTCACCACTTGGTGAAAAAAATACTACTAAGATGTTTTTCTTTCGCCCAATAGCTTTCTCTGCTGCTTTTATCACAGAGCCCACCTCAAGTACCATGCCTGGACCGCCACCATATGGCTTTTGATCTACTCGTCTGTGTTTGTCTTTAGTGAAATCCCTTGGATTGTAGTATGAGACTTTTATTTTTTTGTCTTTTTGCGCACGTCCTAAAATAGAGCTGTCTATATAGCCTTCGATACTCTCTGGAAATAATGTGATGATGTGAAAGTTAACCATTAGTTAGTTGTCGGTAGTTTATAGTTAAAAAACGAAAGTCGTGGCTTGAAGATACCACGACTTTTGTTTTTTTTCTACTTTTTGGGTTTAATTTTCTACTTAGAGCTTAAGCTCTTCCATTGCTTCGTCTACTGACTTAGTAACATCAGAAACTTCTTGAGTCTCAGAGTGATCTGCGGACACGATTCCTTGAGAGGAATCGACTGATTGCTCACCTTCTTGAGGAGCTCGGTTTCCACCAGTACCTCCTTCTGGTTCGTTTATTTTAAGATTTACACGTGCGTCGTTTTTCATACCAACAACACGAAGTAGTGTTCGAATCGCTTTAGCTGTATTTCCTGAACGTCCAATAATCTTTCCCATATCTTCTGAGCTAACATCGAGTGTTAGAAGTACACCCATCTCATCAACTACCCTATCGACTTTTACATCATCTGGGTTATCGACAAGAGTCTTAACTACGTACTCTAGAAATTCTCTATCTCTTTCCATAATATCTTTCTGTTATTCTGATAAAACAATTCAAACTTCTTAAGAAAGAAGTCTAATATGCTGTGTTTACTATAATGATAAGTTTACTCTGAGTCAAGTGACTAAGCTTCCTTTTCTGATTCCTTTTCTTTAGGAGTTTCTGAAGGAACGCCTTTTTCATTTACTTCTGGTTCTTCTACTAGAATGTCTTCTTTAGTAGGCTCGTCTTTGGTTGAGGCTTCAGAGTCTGTGGTCTCTTGTGCAACGTCCTGGTCTGTGGACATGATGTCTTGCGAGACATCAGACGCGATTCTTTGAGAGGAATCGTCACCTTTTGGAGCTTCTTCTCCCTTAGACTCTTCGGTCTTTGCTTCGTCTGCTGTAGCTCCTGATTCTTGGGTATTGGAGTCTGTGGTTACTTCTTCTTTTCCTTCTTCGACTTCTTTAATAATAGGTGATTTTCTAGGAAGTACATTAATTTTCTTTCCTTCTATAATTCCTTGTCCTACAAGAATATTATGTACTGTGTCAGACACTTGTGCGCCGTTTGAGATATAGTATTTAACACGCTCTCCATCAATAGAGATGTCGTCCATTTTAGGATTGTAGTTTCCGAGGATTTCAAGATGCTTTCCACTTTTAGGTCCTCTTGTATGCTCAGTAACAACAACACGAAATGCTGGGTCATTCTTACGTCCTATGCGCGCTAATCTGATTATTAACATGGGCTCTAATATACTAGAATACACGCTCTGAGTCAATAATATAAAAAGTCGCGACCAGATTGTCGCGACTTATTAAGTTTGGTTTTTACCTACAATTTAAGGAAAGGAGTTCTACTCAGCTGTTAATTTCTCTTTTAAGTACAGCACTTTAAAATAGAACATGCCTACCAAAAAACCAAACAGAGTCATTAGCAAAGCAATTGCCATAACGCCCAGTTTCACCTCTAACCCATACACAACCTCACACAAAACCCAACTCAAAACAATTACTCCAATGCATAAAAAGAGAAGTATGCACTTAGAATTAAATAATTCTGATTGGTAATTTAGATAGTTATCATTAAAGGTATTCATTAATTGGACCCCTAACGAAACTTGAAAGAATTTACCTGTTTGTAATAATACTGTAAATAATGCCTTGAGTCAAGGTTGTGATATTGATACTTTTATTAAAATTTATGGCACAATAGAGGCTTGTGAATAAACAGCAGGAAAATACAAT
>VAPM010219816.1_pt1 | contig 15852 bp, 12 predicted proteins | sample 3395091 | NCBI WGS metagenome assembly VAPM01 (sample SAMN08290445, study PRJNA428436) | hydrothermal vent metagenome | isolation source: Deep-sea hydrothermal vent chimney 3 | place: Pacific Ocean: Juan De Fuca Ridge | reverse complement strand
TGATCCAGTGTCGTTAACACACGATCTTTTAGCAAATGTTGCCCTGCCACCCACACGTCGCTGACATGCTCGCGCCCGGCGGCATAAACCAGTTGTGAAATGGGGTGATAAACGGGTTGTGTTTCCAGTGCGCTGAGGTTAACTGCTGTGATGTCGGCAGCCTTGTCAGTTTCCAGTGAGCCGATTTGTGTTTCCAATCCCAGTGCCCTGGCACCGCCGAGAGTGGCCATGTGCAGGGCTTGCATGGCGCTGAGCGCACTGGCATCACGGGCTACCGCTTTTCCCAGCAGGGCGGCACTGCGCATTTCGCCGAACATATCCAGATCATTATTGCTGGCAGCACCGTCGGTGCCGAGGGCAACGTTGATGCCAGCATTGAGCAGTTGTTGTACGGGGCAGAAGCCGCTGGCAAGTTTCATATTGGATTCAGGACAATGTACAACGTGGGCTCCACGGGTGGCGAGGTGGTCGATTTCTTCGTCGGCGAGCTGGGTCATGTGTACGGCCATGAGCCGAGGAGATACCAGCCCCAGTGCTTCCAGGCGTTCCAGCGGGCGTTGGCCGGTGTTGCTTTGTGCTTCCATCACTTCGTGTGCAGTTTCATGTAAGTGGATGTGTACGGGGATGTCCATTTCTTCGGCGTAAGTGATGACATGTTTCAATGGTTCATCGGATACGGTGTACGGTGCGTGTGGTGCGAAGGCGGTGGTGATGAGTGGGTTGTGGCGGAAATGGTCATGCACTTCGATGCCTTTACTTAAGTACTCGTCGGCATTGGCGGCCCATACGGTGGGGAAGTCGATAATGATGAGTCCCACTACAGCGCGCATGCCTGCGTTGTCGGCGACGCGCGCGGTTTCGTCGGGAAAAAAATACATGTCGTTGAAACAGGTGGTACCGCCGCGCAGCATTTCGGCGATGGCCAGCCGTGTACCGTCAGCGACAAATTCGGGGCTGATCCATTTCTCTTCCGCAGGCCAGATGTGATTTTGCAGCCATTCCATCAATGGCAGGTCGTCGGCCAGGCCACGAAACAACGACATGGCAGCATGGGTGTGGGCGTTGACCAGGCCGGGGATGAGGGCATGTTCATTCAGCTGATGTTCCACTTTGGCGGTATATTTTTGGCTGGCTTCGATGCTGGGTAGCAGTTCCAGAATGTGGCCTTCGTGCAGGGCTATGGCATGGTATTCCAGTACCTGATTGGTCGGTTGTACAGGAATGATCCAGCGGGCATGAATGAGGGTGTCGATGGGTTGAGGGGTATTTTTCATGGACAAACGATAGCGGTTGCCCTGTCGGGCTGCAAGTTTGGGCATGCTGGCAGTCTATTGAGACTGGTCCGGGAGCCCGGATCAGTATTTAAATAAACAACTATTAGTTGTTATTCTGTATTTTGATTTTTATCTTGCCGAAAGAAACGTGATAAAAAATGACAGCGACAGTGGTACATTGGTGGTTATTTCTGGCTCCGGTACACCATGGAAAAGCGGAAAATTAGGTGAAAGACTAATTCGTCCGGAGGTGTCTGACTTTTTTCTTTTTGTTAATAACTGATGTTACGCATTCGAATAATGAGTCAATGACTGAAATCTGCACAATATCTGAAGGTCTCGGACAATCGTTCCAGTGTATTAGGAGGTTATGTTGTTGTGGCGCTGACAAGTGGCGAGTTATAAACGAAGAGGTCGCAGAGACGCAAAGGACGCGGAAAAAAACATCAAAAACTTTGCGTCCCCTGCGTTAAATATCCGGTGATTTTAAAATAGGTGTTTTTAGCACGGGATGAGTTGCCAACAGGTAGACGACTGTGGGGAGGAGATGTTACGGCTGGAGTCTGTGTGTGGGGATGTTTGGATTATGATGGGGTTATAAAAATGTTAAAAGTATTGCTGGGGTTGCACGTTTGTAATGGGCACGTAGCGTATTATGCCCTTTTCCAATTAACAGAGGTTTTTGACAATGCCGCATGCTGATACCGTTCAGGCCATTCGCTGGAAAAATAAACAGTTACAGTTATTGGATCAGCGCGTGCTGCCGCACAAAGCGGTGTATCTGGAATTTGATGGGGTGGACGTGGTGGCTGAGGCGATTCGCGATATGGTGGTGCGTGGTGCGCCAGCTATTGGCATTACTGCCGCTTATGGCATTGTACTGGCAGCGCGGGCACGTTTCGCCGAATCTTCGGCAAACTGGAAAGCGTTGATTGAGGCTGATTTACAAACGCTTGCACAATCACGCCCTACGGCAGTGAATCTGTTTTGGGCTATTGAATGCATGCGTGAAGTTATCACCGGGTTGCAGGGTGACCCTGAACCTGCATTGTTGGCCGAGGCAAAAAAAATCCACAGCAATGATATTGCTGCCTGTCGTCGTATGGGCGAACGGGGTGCGGCACTTATCGAGCAACCTTGTGCCATCCTGACCCACTGTAACGCTGGAGCATTGGCCACTGGCGGTTACGGTACGGCATTGGGGGTGGTGCGTGCCGGTTTTTCTGCGGGAAAAATCACTCATGTTTATGCTGATGAAACCCGTCCCTGGATGCAGGGCGCGCGGCTTACTGCCTGGGAAATGGTGCAGGAAAATATTCCCGTTACCTTGCAGGTTGAAGGTGCAGCGGCGCATTTGATGCAACAGGGTAAAATTGACTGGGTGATTGTGGGGTCAGATCGTATCGCGGCCAATGGTGATGTGGCCAACAAGATTGGTACCTACGGTCTGGCGATACTGGCAAGGTATCACGGGGTGAAATTTATGGTGGTTGCACCGACTTCGACGGTAGATATGAATATTGTTTGTGGTGAGGATATTCCTATTGAACAACGTTCTGCCGATGAGGTGTTATCTTTGGCGGGTCAATCCACTGCTGCTGCGGGCGCGACTGCCTGGAATCCAGCCTTTGATGTAACTCCGGTAGCATTGGTGGATGCTATTGTTACTGAGCGTGATGTGGTGTTGGCACCGAATAAAGAGAAGATGGCTGCCATGATGGAAAACATCTGATGCTTTTTTTCAGTCTTGGCCGTCCCTATGACAAAGTCTGCCGAAACGATATACTGTGGCGCGCTTTACGATCTGGTCAAATTGTCTACAGGGGATGCTGGGAGCATTTGACAGGATTTATCATTCAATAAAGCGTTTTTTTATCAACATCTATTTTCGTCACTTTTGTTTCAGTCAAAGATTTGCTGCATTTGGTCTGGCAATGGGTTAATCACGTCATGAAATACATGACGGGTTAATAGAAGGTTGGCGTTGGGGGATTGGTTTTCCATCCTGTCGAGTTCCGTCACTGATATTTAACTTATCGGATCAAAATATGGTTGCAAATAACACTGCTAACGTTCCTGTTATCACTATCGATGGCCCTACTGCTTCAGGTAAAGGGACTATCGCTCGCCTGCTGGCCCAGCGCCTGGGCTGGCATATCCTCGATAGCGGTGCGTTGTATCGGCTGGTGGCACTGGCGGCGGAAAAGCACAGTATTGCTCTGGATGATGTTGAGTCATTGCAACCTCTGGCAGCGCACCTGGACGTAGAATTTGTCGCTGGCGAAGAGGGAGAGGAAATGGTGGTATTGCTGGAGGGTGAAGATGTGACGCTGGAGTTACGTACCGAAACCTGCGGCAATGGTGCTTCGAAAGTAGCCGCGTTACCCGCGGTGCGTGCAGCCTTGCTGGAGCGTCAGCGTGTCTTTGCCCAGCTTCCTGGGTTGATTGCTGATGGCCGTGATATGGGCACCGTGGTGTTTCCCAAAGCAGCAGTGAAAATCTTCCTCACAGCCAGTGCTGAGGAGCGCGCACAAAGGCGCTATAACCAGTTGAAAGACAAGGGTTTAGGTGTTACTATGCGCAGCCTTTTGGAAGAGATTGCCGAACGTGATGAGCGTGACTGTAATCGTACGGCCTCTCCGCTGGTTCCTGCCGAGAATGCCGTGGTGCTGGATACCTCGGACCTGGGTATTGACGAAGTGGTCGATCATCTCTGGAATTTGTGTCAGGTGCGTCTACACTAGCAGGTCTCTTATAGTTAGTAGTGTGTTTTTGCTGTACTTACTTGTGCTGTACTGCCAACGGGATGTTTCCGAAAGTGGCTGATTTATGGGCAGCTTGTGCTGTTTTTTGGTCAGCGTCTGTTTTTAATAAGTAATGAGTAATGAGTACCCGGTGTTGTCCCGTGTTCAGGTGAAGCGTGGACAGTTAAATTCATAAACAAGCGGCTGTTCGCTGTCTCGTGGTGAGGCAGATTGAGTGGTCAGCCTTTGATAATACGGCGTTTGTTGTTGTTTGTGCTTTATGTCAGCGCAAGCAGATTGGCAACGTCAAGGAAGTGGAAAAATGAGCGAAAGCTTTGCAGAAATGTTTGAAGAAAGTCTTGCCCAGACCGAAATGCGTCAGGGTGCCCTCCTCAATGGTGTTGTAGTCGATGTGACTGCCGATATGGTTGTGGTCAATGCCGGGCTAAAGTCTGAAGGCGCTATCCCTGTTGACGAGTTTCGCAATGAGAAAGGCGAAATCACGGTTGTTGCAGGCGACGATGTTGAAGTGGTTCTGGAATATGTAGAGGACGGTTACGGTGAAACCCGCCTGTCCCGTGAAAAAGCGATTCGTGCTCACTCCTGGCGCAAATTGGAAGATGCTTTCAATAAGAGCGAAAGTGTTATCGGTATCATTAATGGTAAGGTTAAAGGCGGTTTCACTGTCGAAATCGACACCATTCGCGCTTTCCTGCCGGGTTCTCTGGTAGATGTGCGCCCTGTTCGTGATACCACGTATCTCGAAGGTAAGGAACTGGAATTCAAGGTTATCAAGTTGGATCAGAAACGCAACAACGTGGTGGTTTCACGTCGTGCGGTGGTGGAAGCCGAGTCTTCCGAAGAGCGTGATGCACTGATCGAAAGTCTGGCTGAAGGTCAGACTCTCAAGGGCATCGTGAAGAATTTGACCGATTATGGTGCGTTTATCGACTTGGGCGGTATCGACGGTCTGTTGCATATTACCGATATGTCCTGGAAACGCATCAAGCATCCTAGTGAAATTGTCGAAGTGGGTGCCGAGATTGATGTCAAAGTGCTCAAATTTGATCGTGAGCGTACCCGCGTTTCTCTGGGTCTTAAGCAAATGGGCGAAGATCCTTGGGAAGATATCGCACGTCGTTACCCTGTGGGTTCGCGCTTGTTCGGCAAGGTGACCAATCTTACCGACTACGGTTGCTTCGTGGAAGTGGAAGAGGGCGTCGAAGGTTTGGTGCATGTTTCCGAAATGGACTGGACCAACAAGAATATTTCCCCCAACAAGCTTGTGGACGTAGGCACTGAAGTCGAAGTTGTGGTGCTGGAAATCGATCCCGAACGTCGCCGTATTTCCCTGGGCATGAAACAGTGCAAAGCGAATCCTTGGGACGAGTTTGCGGCCACCCACAACAAGGGTGACAAAATTGCCGGTACCATTAAGTCGATCACTGATTTTGGTATTTTCATCGGTCTGGATGGCAGCATCGATGGTCTGGTACACATGTCTGATATTTCCTGGAGCGATTCTGATGAAGAAGCGATTCGTTCTTACAAGAAGGGCGATGAACTGGAGACAGTGATTCTGGCTATTGACCCGGAGCGTGAACGCATCTCTTTGGGTGTGAAACAGATGGAGCAGGATCCCTTCTCCAACTATCTTGCTGCACATCCGAAAGGCACCAATGTTACTGGTACAATCACTGAGGTGGATGCCAAGGGTGCGACCGTGGACTTGGGTGATGGTATCGAAGGCTATATTCGTGCTTCAGAAATTGCTCGCGACCGTGTGGAAGATGCGCGCACCATGCTCAAGGCAGGTGACGAAGTTGAAGCACGCTTCATTGGTGTTGACCGCAAAAACCGTAACTTGAATCTGTCGGTGAAAGCCAAGGATTCTGCGGAAGAGGTTGAGGCTGTTCAGGATTACAGTCGTAATCAGACAGAATCCACCGGCGGTACTTTGGGTGATCTGTTGAAAGAACAGATGGAAAGCAGTAAAGAAGCTAAATAGGTGGACGCTAAGTTAAGTCGATGACTTACTTGCAAAAACTTAGCTGGATCGTGGGCGGTCTTACGCAATGGGGCGGAGGCTGTCCACGTAACGGCGAGACAGAAATAAGGATTGCTTAGATGACAAAATCAGAGCTAATCGAACGTATCGCGCGCAAACAACCGCATTTGCCTTATAAGGATGTGGAGTTGTCGGTGAAGACGCTAATCGAACAGATGGCAAAAAATCTTTCCACAGGGCAGCGCATTGAAATCCGTGGTTTTGGCAGTTTTTCACTGCATTTTCGTCCGCCGCGTATTGGGCGTAATCCAAAAACGGGTGAGGCTGTGGCACTGTCGGGTAAATATGTGCCGCACTTCAAGCCGGGCAAAGAGCTGCGAGAGCGGGTGAACATCAACAAGGATTAGTTCGTCAGCATGGATGTTATTAATGGCTTACGCGTTATCAGCCTGAAAATAATTGATCAAACGGTATTTGCCAAAGTGCGAATGCCGTTTTTTTTTGTGGTACGGTTGGGGATGTGCTGTTGAGAGGATTGCTTGTAAAAATGGGCCGTGAAAACCGTGGATAATAATCATGGATAAAAAACCAAGGCCAAACCGCGAGAACCCTGTATATGAAACGAATTGTTATTTTTGCCCTGCTGTTGCTGGTTACTCTGTTGGGCCTGAGTTTTGCGTTAATGAATGCTGAATCGGTGCAGTTGAATTATTATTTTGGCACTTTGCAGGCACCGTTGTCGTTGGTGGTGGTGCTTGCCATTATTTTTGGCGCAGGGCTGGGTGTGCTGGCATCGCTGGGCATTGTTGTTGGCCAAAAACGTGAGCTGGCTAAATTGCGTAAGTCTGCCAGAATTGCGAAAGAGGAAGTCTCCAATCTTCGTTCTTTGCCATTAAAAGATACTCACTGAACATGGTTTCCTGACGGTCGGCCGACATGGAACTGGCGTTATTGTTTATTTTATTGCCCATTGCAGCCGTTTCAGGCTGGTGGCTGGCAAAACGTAATACGGCATCGTCCGATGCTTCGATGCGCGGTGGCCGTGAATTTTCTGCAGATTATTTCAAGGGTTTGAATTTGTTGCTCAATGAGCAGCCAGATAAGGCCATTGATGTGTTTGTGAAAATGTTGCAGGTCGATAACGATACGGTGGAGACTCATCTGGCGTTAGGTAACCTGTTTCGCAGTCGCGGTGAGGGGGATCGTGCTATCCGTATTCATCAAAATCTCATTGCCCGGCCAACACTCAGTAAAGAGCAACGGGCTTTGGCTTTGTTTGAGCTGAGTCAGGATTATCTGCGTGCCGGTTTGCTGGGGCGGGCAGAGACACTGTTTTTGGAGTTGCTGGAACAGGGTGTCTATCGAACGGAATCACTGGAAAGGTTGCTGGATATTTATCAGCAGGAAAAGGCGTGGGAAAAGGCAATTGATACAGCGCGACGTTACGAGCTTCTTGCCGGGAAGCGCATGAATTTGGAAATTGCCCATTTTTATTGTGAGTTGGGTGATGGTTTTTTTGCCAATGGTGAATATAAGCCGGCACTGAAAATGGCACGGCGAGCGTTAACTGTTGACCGTCGATGTGTGCGAGCGATGTTGCTGCAAGCCAGCGTAGAAAAGGCCAATGGTGATTGCAAAGCGGCAATTAAATCGTTGAAACAAGTCGAAAAACAAGCTCCTCGATTTTTGCCGGAAATTGTTGCCCCTTTGTTATCCTGTTACCAGAGTCTGGGTAAAACTACAGAAGCTGAGCATTATCTGGGAGATTTGTCAGCAAAGTATGGTGGTATTACTCCTTTGCTGGGACTTGCGGATTTATTGCGCCAACGCGGTAATGAGCATGAGGCTTCGGAGCGTATTGCGAAATCATTGAGTGAGCGGCCATCCGTACGCGGCCTGGACCATTTGATAGAATTACATTTGGCTAACAGCGAAGGTGTCGCACGCGAAAACCTGTTGATTCTGAAAGGGTTGACCCGGCGGTTGCTGGAAGAAAAATTACCGTATCGTTGTGGTAATTGTGGTTTCAAAGTAAAAGTTTTGCAGTGGCGTTGCCCGACCTGCAAAGACTGGGCAAGCATTCAGCCAATTCAAGGGGTTATTGGTGAGTAATGTTGTATGTTAGCGGGGTAAATTAATGAAGCGTCAAGGTATTGTAAAACAAGGTGTCGTAAAAAATGGCTATTGATCCAAAAATCATTGTTGCGTTGGACTTTCCCAGTGCCGATGCTGCACTCCATTTGGCACATGCGCTTGATCCCAGTCAGTGTCGTGTGAAGGTGGGTAAGGAGTTGTTTACTCGCGCTGGGCCGGTTTTAGTTGAACAGCTACAACAACTTGGTTTTGATGTTTTTCTGGATCTCAAATATCACGATATTCCCAATACCACCGCGCAGGCTTGTCGTGCAGCTGCGGAGCTGGGTGTATGGATGGTTAATGTGCATGCCTTGGGAGGGCGACGCATGATGGAGGCTGCGCGCGAGGCCGTTGACAAAACGGTGCATCGCCCCTTGTTGATTGCGGTCACCATTCTCACCAGTCTGGATGCAGACGAGTTGCACGAGGTGGGGTTGTCTGGAAGCCCTGAAGACAATGTGTTGAGGTTGGCTTGTTTGGCCGAGTCAGCAGGCCTGGATGGTGTGGTGTGCTCGCCACGGGAAGTCGTGGCTTTGCGGGAAACCGTTGCTGATGGTTTTCGGCTGGTGACCCCTGGAGTACGCCCCGCCGGAGTTGCAGCAGGTGATCAAAAACGCATTACCACCCCGGAAGATGCTATTCGTTTAGGGGCGAATTATCTGGTAGTGGGGCGTCCTGTCACCCAGGCTGAGAATCCGCTCGCGGCCTTGGCGGATATTAATGCGGCAATTGATATAAAGCGGGTTCGGTAATATCACCTGCTATTTGGTTGACTGGCGGGCTGGGATTCTCTACTCTCATTCGCGCTATAAAATAACTATAATTTTACGGGAAAGGAGTCTTGTTATGTCGATTGTTTCACGTCGTTTTTCACGAGTTGTTGTTTTCGGTTGTTTTGCATTGTTTTTGCTTGTGGCCTCATTTGGCGCGTTTGCTACCTCAGTGAATATCAATACTGCGGATGCCAATATTCTGGCTTCGGAACTTAATGGTGTGGGTGCCGCTAAAGCCGCAGCAATTGTTGCCTATCGGGAGAGTAATGGCCCCTTCAAGCAATTGGAGGACTTGCTCCTGGTCAAAGGCGTGGGTGAGAAAATCCTGGAGAAAAACCGGGCGATTTTAGTGGTACAGGAACAGGATTAAGTTTTGATTTAAGTCAGGCGAAACGTTGACATTCAGAATGTCCTGGTTTGTCTGTGGCAGGTGGCTGTTCCGTAGCGGAGAGTCTGGATGTTTTGTGGCCCAGGAGGTTTTGTTTATGGTTTAACCAGGGGCCGTCTGACTTTTGTATAGAAAGCGTATTCACCGGGCAGTGGGTGTTATTTGATCAATTCAAATGGCACCTGTTGTCCGGTGATTGCGTTATCAGGGAAGGGAGATAAGGATTTTTGTGCGTATTTCTTTGGTGAAAAATTATACAATTTGCAGTGAAGTTGCTAGCATGAGTAGTCTTGTAGGGAAAAACCTACAGTCTGGAAGGCAAAAAAGTTCGCAGATGTTGCTTAATAGAATTCCAATGCCGTGTTGAGTCAGAGTGTAAGATTAAAAAAGCGCCCTGTCTTTTGAGTATTGAAACTAAGCATTCCTAGCAAAATTATTGAAGTAATCGTTGGAATAAAAAGTGCCGTAATGACTAGAAACCCACCTACACACGAACAAAAGTTGCTGCCGCATCTTTATGAGAACGGTTACGAGGATGAGATTAATCTGGTCGATTTGTGGCTGGTATTGATGAAGCATCGTACGCTAATAGCTGCCGTGGTGGTGGTGTGTGTGCTGGTAGGGATTATGCTCGCATTGTTGGTTCCTGCTAAATATCAATACAGCACTTCCATTGAGCTTGGCGCACGACTGAACGGCGAAAATGATGTGGTTGTCATTGAATCGCCGGAAACGCTGTTGGCTAAAATCCAGGAGAGTTATATTCCCATGGCGCGACAGCAGTATCAGCAATATCTGGCTGAGCATTCTGCTGTGGAGAGCGTGCTTACGATTGAAGCCCGCATCCCCAAAGGCAGTCAGATTATTGTCTTAAGCAGCAAAGGGCCAGAGGGTGATAGTGTGATGCACAAGGCGGTACAACAGTCTGTAGTTAACATGGTCAAAGTCGATCACAAGCGTATCACCGGTGTGTTGCGCAAGGAGACAGAAATTCTGCAGAATCGGGCGGTGGCCAAACTGGAAGAACTGAAGGATGATGCGACACTGATTCGGGCGCGGGAAAAACGCCTGGAGGATGTCACGGTGTTATTGGCCAGCCAGGCCAAAGAGGTGCGTGACGATCTGGCGCAAGCCAGGGCGGATCGGGCTAATGCCATTAAACAGACCAAAGACGAGTCTCGGGCACTGACGTTGATGATGCTTGATAACGGTGTGCAGCAGTATCGCGAACGTTTGGCGAAAATTGATGAGCGTCTGAAAATCAAAGTAGTGGATTCGCGGGATACACTGGTTAGACAATTGGCTAACAATCGCCGCGCGCAACTCAGCCAGCAGGATACTATCGTTAAACTGAAAATTCAGCTCGCCAGCTTGCGTGAAACGCGGGCTTTGACGCCCCCCATGCGTTCACTGGAGGCCACAGGACCGGGTAGTTCGGTGGTTGTTATGTTGGCGTTGGTGCTGGGGTTGATGTTGGGCGTGTTTATAGCATTTTTTGCCGAATTTTTGTCCAAGGTGCGTAACCAAAACCTGATTACACAGGATTAATGCCAATGTTGAGTTGCCAATTTTGAAAGACGCACGCATACTCTCATGGAAAATTAATCGTACTATATTTCCTATCATCTATTTATGAAAATCCAACCTGTTATTCTTTCCGGCGGAGCCGGTGCTCGTCTTTGGCCGTTATCACGAGAGCAGTATCCTAAACAGTTGCTGGCATTCCAAGGCAAATCTACTCTGTTGCAGCAAACTGTTCAGCGTCTGGACGGTTTGTCGGCATTTGTGGGGCGAGTTGCCGAGCCAATGATTGTGTGTAACGAGCAACATCGTTTTTTGGTGGCTGAGCAGTTGCGTGCAATTGGTCATCAGTCTGCTGCAATTTTGCTGGAGCCTGAAGGCCGAAATACTGCCCCGGCATTGACGGTGGCGGCACTTGCCGCTCTCAAAAAAGACGATGATCCCGTATTGTTAGTTATGCCGGCAGACCATGTGATTGTTGATTCTGAGGCTTACCATGCGGCGGTGAAAGTGGCGAGCGAATTGGCGAGCGATGGTGCGTTGGTGACTTTTGGTATTGTGCCTACAGCCCCTGAAACGGGGTTTGGTTATATCCGCAAAGGCAGCCCCATTAACGCTACTCAGTCGTGCTGGTTAGATGCCTTCGTGGAAAAACCTGATGCTGACACGGCCCAAGCTTATGTGGAGTCCGATGAATACCTGTGGAACAGCGGCATGTTCGTGATGCGTGCCTCGGTGTGGATTGAGCAGCTAACACAGTTTCAACCACAAATAGTGGCTGCCTGTCGGCAGGCATTGGAACAGGCTGCTGACGATCTCGATTTTTGTCGGCTCGATGCAGATGCCTTCAGGGCTTGCCCCAATGATTCCATTGATTACGTTGTAATGGAAAGGCTGGGAGCAGATGCAGGCGGTGAAACACTGGCAGCCGTTGTGCCGCTGGATGCCGGGTGGTCAGATTTGGGTGCGTGGTCGGCCATTTGGGAGGCCGGTGAGTCTTGTGGTGATGGCAACGTGAGTAAAGGTGACGTGTTGTCGCACAATTGTAGTAACAGTCTGTTTTACTCAGAACATCGATTGGTAGCTGGCGTCGGTCTGAACGATATTTTAGTGGTGGAAACGGCAGACGCGGTGATGGTGGCCCATAAAGACCATGCTCAAGACGTGAAAAAAATCGTTGAGCAGCTCAAGGTTGATAGACGTAGTGAGCGCTTGGTACATCGTCAGGTATATCGCCCCTGGGGTTCTTATGAATGCATCGATGCTGGGGAGCGTTTTCAGGTGAAGCGTATTGTTGTCAATTCGGGGGCAGCCCTTTCTTTACAAATGCATCATCACCGCGCGGAGCATTGGATTGTAGTGAAGGGAACGGCCAGGGTTACTTGTGGTGACAAGGAGTTTCTTTTGTCGGAAAACCAATCGACCTACATTCCTATCGGCGAAAAACATCGGTTGGAGAACCCGGGTACGATGCCGCTGGAGATCATTGAGGTACAGTCCGGTAGCTATCTGGGGGAAGACGACATCGTCCGCTTTGAGGATCGTTATGGTCGGAAAGGGGACACGGTCGCGACGCAATGAATTGAAAGGTAATCGATCTGCGAGTAGAATACCCTGTTTTTTTGCCTACATATATCAATCAGTTATTAAGAGTAAGGAATACAAGTATAATGACGAATTCGCATTTATTTACCTCGGAATCTGTTTCCGAAGGGCATCCTGATAAGGTCGCTGACCAGATTTCTGATGCTATCCTTGACGCGATTTTTGAGCAGGACACAGCGGCTCGTGTTGCCTGTGAAACCATGGTTAATACCGGGATGGTGGTGATTTCCGGTGAAATAACCACCTCGGCCTGGGTCGATATGCAGGCGGTGGTACGCGACACGGTGAAACGTATTGGCTATGACAGCTCCGAAATGGGTTTCGATTACGCCTCTTGCGCGGTGTTGACTTCCATTGACAAACAATCTGTGGACATTGCCGTAGGTGTTGATGAAACTGATGCCCATGAGCAGGGGGCTGGTGATCAGGGGCTGATGTTTGGTTATGCTAGCAATGAAACCGACGTATTGATGCCTGCACCTGTTACTTATGCCCACCGTCTGGTAAAACGTCAGGCTGAAGTGCGTAAAAATGGCACTTTGCCTTGGTTACGCCCGGATGCAAAGAGCCAAGTCACCTTTCGTTACGAAGATAACAAACCTGTGGGCATCGACGCTGTCGTACTTTCTACCCAGCACAGTGAGGATATTGATACTCCGGCTCTGCGTGAAGCCGTGATGGAAGAAATCATCAAACCCGTATTGCCGGGAGAATGGTTAACAGCAGATACCAAATATCATATCAATCCCACCGGCCGTTTTGTTATTGGTGGCCCAGTGGGTGATTGTGGCCTCACCGGTCGTAAGATCATTGTTGACACCTATGGCGGTATGGCGCGGCATGGTGGCGGTGCCTTCTCCGGCAAAGACCCTTCTAAAGTGGATCGTTCTGCGGCTTATGCCGCTCGCTATGTGGCGAAGAATATTGTTGCTGCTGGTTTGGCGGATCGTTGTGAAATTCAGGTCTCGTATGCCATTGGTGTGGCAGAGCCGACCTCCATCAGTGTTGAGACTTTTGGTTCTGGTAAAGTTGATGATAGTCGGATTGTACAGCTGGTACGGGAATACTTTGATTTGCGTGCGGGTGGTTTGGTGAAAATGTTGGACCTGTTACGTCCTATTTACAGTGCCACTGCGGCGTATGGCCATTTTGGTCGTGAGAATGAAGGTTTCCCCTGGGAAGTGACTGACAAGGCGGAAATTTTGCGGGATGCCGCAGGTATCTAGTGTTTTAACGTAATACAAAACAGGCATTTTTTGAGGGGCGCTGCAGCGGGACTCCCCGCCAGGCTCAAGAAATGTTGTCAAAAGCAGGAACGGCGCTCATTCAACTTTTTATAGCTTGTATTGAATGCAAAATTTGATGCAAAAAGGAGAATGAAATATGAATGCTGTTGTTGATTCCGGGTTTACTGATTACAAAGTTGCCGATATTGGCCTAGCCGAATGGGGCCACAAAGAAATCGCTATTGCTGAAACTGAAATGCCGGGTCTGATGGCCCTGCGCGAAGAATTCGGAAAAGAGCAACCTCTCAAAGGTGCCCGTATCATGGGTAGCCTGCACATGACCATACAAACTGCAGTGCTTATTGAGACCCTGGTGATTTTGGGTGCCGAAGTACGTTGGGTGTCGTGCAACATTTATTCCACGCAAGATCATGCTGCTGCTGCCATCGCCGTCCAGGGGATCCCGGTTTTCGCCTGGAAAGGTGAAAGTATCGAAGAATACTGGTGGTGTACCGAGCAGGCCTTTAACTGGCCTGATGGCAAACAGCCCAACATGATTCTGGATGACGGTGGCGATGCCACGTTGCTGGTACACAAAGGTGTTGAGTTTGAAAAAGCCGGTGCTGTGCCGGATGCCAAAGACGGTGATAACGAAGAATATGTCGCAATTCTTGAAGTGCTGCGTCGTAACCTGCCCATAGATAATACCAAGTGGCAGAAAATGGCTGAAAGCATCCAGGGTGTGACTGAAGAAACAACGACGGGTGTGCATCGTCTGTACCAGATGGTGGAAGCAGGTGAACTGCTGTTCCCAGCCATGAACGTCAATGACTCGGTGACTAAATCCAAATTTGATAACCTGTATGGTTGTCGCGAATCGTTACTGGATGGTATCAAGCGTGCAACGGATGTCATGATTGCCGGTAAAATCTGTGTAGTGTTAGGTTACGGTGATGTGGGCAAGGGTTGCGCGCAGGCTTTCCGCGGCATGGGTGCCACTGTATGGGTGACTGAGATCGACCCCATTTGTGCATTGCAAGCAGCAATGGAAGGCTATCGTGTGGTGGATATGAATGAAATTGCTGATCAGGGTGATATCTTTGTTACTACCACCGGCAATTTCGATGTTATTGACCACGATCACATGGCTGCCATGAAAAATGAAGCTATTGTCTGCAATATTGGCCACTTTGATTCCGAGATCAACATTGCTTCGCTGGAAAAATATGAGTGGGACGAAATCAAGCCACAAGTGGATCATGTTACTTTTCCCGATGGCAAAAAAATCATCGTGTTGGCCAAAGGCCGCTTGGTGAATTTGGGTTGTGCTACTGGTCACCCCAGTTTCGTGATGTCTGCCTCTTTCACCAATCAGGTGCTGGCACAAATTGAGTTTTTCACCAAGGGTGATGACTATAAAAACGAAGTCTATGTGTTACCCAAAACCCTGGATGAAAAGGTCGCACGTCTGCATCTGGAAAAAATCGGTGTGAATCTCACGACTCTGTCGCAAGAGCAGGCTGATTATATTAATGTGCCAGTGGAAGGGCCGTACAAGCCTGGGCATTATCGATACTAGGGACAGGGCTTAAAATTAACGTCATTTCCAGCGAAAGCCGGAATCCAGAACGGGCAATCAATAAACAGTGTTTTGGGTTCCGGTTTGCATGAAATGGCGAAATTTAAGCGAATGACCAGGAATGTTTGCCTGAATTAAATATAGCCTTAAGCCTTTCGGTATATCGCAAAGAAAAACCGGAGATATAGTGAATATGGTTTTTCCAGAATTGCAACAAGTGTTGGATGCACAGCCAGACATTGAGCTGGCAATACTTGTTGGAAGTCAGGCAGAGGGGCGTGCTCGTCCTGAAAGTGATTGGGATATCGCCATTCAATGGAAGCGAGACATATCGCTGCTTGATAATTTGGCGAAAACTGAAATCCTGAGGCGCTTGTTGGCGACGGCATTAAGGGTTGAGGAAGCCCGAATTGATTTGATTGACCTGCCGGGTGCAAGGCTTGCCGTGGTTGCCGAGGATGGTGTGCCATTGAAAGGTGAGGATAGTCTGGCCTGGAATCATTTCCTAGGGCGAACATGGCGCGAGCTGGAAGCCTGGGAATGGGAAAAACATCATGCGGCTTCTTTACCAAGCCGAAACCGCACAGATTGCCGGAGA
>VAPM010224572.1_pt1 | contig 15877 bp, 14 predicted proteins | sample 3395091 | NCBI WGS metagenome assembly VAPM01 (sample SAMN08290445, study PRJNA428436) | hydrothermal vent metagenome | isolation source: Deep-sea hydrothermal vent chimney 3 | place: Pacific Ocean: Juan De Fuca Ridge | reverse complement strand
GCTTTCGTCAGCCTGTAGTGCTGTTGTTGTTAACAACACCATTACTAAAGTAAATAATTTAAATTGTGCGATTTTAAAATACGATAGTACTTCGCGCGTTATTACTGAGAACATGGTTGTTACTCCTAATCAGTCACTACGAAAATTATTGTTATAAAAAAGTGTGTTTAAAATTAATTATTAGATAAATTTTAATATATTACTTTAATTATTTGTTACAATAGATAAGAATATTAATACTACCTTATATACTCTCTAAAGTTAAAGAACTTTCTTAAAGTATTTTCTTAAATAATCGCTCTAATCCCCTAAAATAACTAGTGAAAACCCTATATTTGTTCATAAAAAACAAGCATCGGTAAAGTACAACTTAATTAGTCAAGCTCTAATACCGGCACTGAATTTCATATTGCTCTAAACGTAATGAGCTACCATTTAATCTTTGCACAAGACTATGTCCAGTATAAGTCATCCCCACTCGACGCATTACTTTTCCAGAGCTTGGATTATTGCTCGCATGTTTAGCAATGAGTTTTTGTAACCCCATTGCCGTAAAAGCAAACCGAATAATGGCCGCACTCGCCTCACTGCAAAAACCCATATTCCAATAAGGCTCACCAAGCCAATAACCAATTCGCGCCTGTGTTTTTTCGATATCCACTAAACTTATCGAACCTAATAATTCATCAGTCGCCGTGTAGATAATGGCATAAGTAACCGCTAAGTTTTGATACCATTGCAATTGATGGCAGGCAATCCATTCCTGCGCTTGTTGGGCATCGTAGGGCTGAGGAATATTTAATGTGCTTTTCGAAACATTAACGTTGCTAAGCAGTTTTTGTACATCGGTAGAATCTGCTTGCGTAAAAGCACGCAAAGTTAAACGTGATGTTATTATTGGCTGTTGCACGACATAAAATCTCTGTTATAACTTGACGAAACAATATTTCAAAAAAACACTGCCATACAAATAAACAATTAAACCCGCAGTAATAATTGCCGCACCAATATATGTCGATGAAGAAATCGTCTCGTCATTTAAAACTGCCCCCAGTAACAATGCAAACACCGGTGTCACTAATGTAATTAACGCTACCTTGCTCGCTTCAAGGTGTTTAACAACATAAACAAATAAAACAAATCCCAATACCGAACCAATAACACCTAAGTATATAGATGAAACAATTGCCGTCATTGGAAACTCGTTAGGAAAGCTACCGTCGGAAATAATCCATGTTACAAGATATAACGGCAAAGCATACACTAACCCACCAGTAGTAATACTCAATGATGGTAATGTGCTTTTTAGTGACTTTAACCAAACAATGCTAAAAGAATGAAACACCACCGCCAACAACATCGCCGCTATACCGTAAAACGCTGAATGGCCCAACTCATCAGCCGTGCCAAAGATAAAATACAACCCAGAAAAACCAACACTAAGCCCGATTAATTTAACCGGCGTTAGACTATTTTCTTTTAACCACAACGCAGCTAATATTCCCGTTACAATCGGTGTTAAACCAAAAATGACCGAAATTAAACCCGAGGGGATATATTGCGACCCCCAATAAGACAAAGTCATCATGCAATAAATCGCCAAGCCGGCACCAACATAAGTACGGCGTGCAGATTGATGCCACGGCATCGAAACTTTAAATATTTTAACTAGCGCAAAACACAACAACAACGCAATACTCATGCGCAGTAAAACCCCAAAGGAAAACCCAAACCCTTGGGCACTCCACTTAATGGCTAACGGTGTTGTTGCCCAGACTAAAATTACCGCAAAAAAACTAACTGCAACTGACATTGTGTGCCCCACACGAATAAATAAAATAATGATAAATACATTTAAATTAACAACCCCGTTAAACGAAAAAGGCCACAGTCTGGTTGAGACTGTGGCCTTTGGAATTCGTTTCGTTTTTTAATTACATTTTATGGAAACTTCTTCCTCCAGCCGATAGTGACTACTCTACGTAATGCCCAGGCTTCGTCTTGTTTACAAATATCCACGACGTTATCAATGGCTGCATCCATATCAGACGGAGAAAAACTTGCGCGCAAAGCAATATTTAATAAATCATTTTCACGAGCAACACGAATCGAGCTCACAGAAAATAACATCGCATGTTTATCATTTTTAGTATTTTGATTAAAAATTTCCATAAAATTAGTGTACGCCTTGTAAGTATTTAGTCAATATTTATTGCAATTAAATTAAAGCTGTAAAACTTATTTCAATAACTTAGCGATAAAACCCGCCATAGCAACGCCCAATCTAACGTGTTGATCTGAATCTAAATGAATACCATCCATTTTACTTGCTGAAGTTACATCAGCAACATTAAAAAAATGACATGCATTTGTTTGCGCCACTGAGTGTATTTCAGACGCTAAACCAATGCTTTTAATCTCTGCGCCTTTAAATTTTTCGGCCATTAGCCCCATCGGTTTTTTAATTGTTGGCGGTGCCATCACAACAATCTCAGGCATCGGCATTCCTGGCTCAATATCAGCAGTCCGAATGGCTTTAATAATTTGCACCAAACCTTGGGCACTATGCCAAGCATTAAAATTGTGCATTGATTGAAAATCATTTGTACCTAACATTAAAATCACTAAAGACAAAGGCGAATGTGCTTCAATTGTTTGCGCAATACCAAGTAAACCATTTCGACCGGCTTTAAAGGGATCCTCCCAAACGGTACGCCGACCATTTAGACAATCTTCAAGCACTCGGCATGGTATATTCGATTTCTTTAAATATTTGTCCATAACACATGGCCATCGATATTTTTCCGATAACCGTTTTCGTGTCGGCGGAATAATACCCCACGATAATGAATCAGAATAAACCAGAATTGAGTTCACCGCTTACATCTCCTATTTTATTGAAACCCATAAACAAAAAGGCCGCAGTCTTTTGGACTGCGGCCTTTTGGATTTGATTCGTTTTGATTTTAAATTAAACTAAACATTCATTCCTAAGACACACAGTAACAATACGCACGCGAAATAACCACGCGACGGCCTTGTTTAAAATAATGAGTGTCATTGTAAAAATCATACGCTAAAGTAACGTGAATCTAGCATTGCCGTCAAGTTTAAATTTATTAATTCCATTATGTTGATGTTGTTTTTAATTTTGATGAACTTCCCAGTGACACAAAAAATCAGGGTTTTTAATTGTTTCTCCGGTTGCTTTAAGATGATACTCACCCGGCTCGGCTACTTTGATGCAACTGGTGTCTGGTGGCATTTGCCATTCTTTCCCTAAAAAACTGCCATTGAGTAAAATTAAAATACCATCGGCCTCCGATACAGATTTAACAAGGCCATGCATTTGTTGTTGTGATTCTATTTCACCATTACTATCAATAACATTAACCCCGATTAAAATAGACTTACCCAGTAATTTTTTAGCAAATTCTATATCGTATTTCATATAACTTAGTTTGAGCGACTTAATTCACATTGCCCCTTAACGCACACGGCTGTTGCACTACACGACTCATCTTGTGAAATAACTGCAGGACAAACCGTGTCTTTACAATTGCTAGCACGATCTTTTAACCATTGCGCATGCTCGGCTTTGCTAATTGCCATATTGGCTCCTCCAGCAGTACAACCACAACAGCTACTCGCCACCGTAATACACTGACTATCGGTTGTGCATTGTTTTACAATATCAGGGTCTTTTTTAACGCTAGGCTCATTTGAATAACTGCAAGCAGATAAAATAAAAGCCAACATTAAAATAATAATTATATTCATTTTCATCACACGACATCTCCAATTTTGTTATTTCAGTTAAGGTAAACACGTTGCAGTGTTGCCCACGAAATATCACATTCCCCCGATTCTGTTGCAAAATAAGCAGAATCTCCGGTAATGGTGATAGAAACATCCATGGTGCGTTGCAGTAATGCCGCAGCGGTTTGTATTGCCGGCCAATCAAAACGATAGATTGAAGCATTGAAGCGACTAATTTTTGCCTGACCTTGATTCCACCACACATCAGACTTGCTGTTAAAACAATATACTTTAACCTCAGTTGCAATTCGGCTGGCTTTTTTTATACGATCAACACTAGGTTCCCCTACATCAATCCATAATGAAATTTGATCGTCTAAAGTTCGCGCCCAAATATCCGGTTCCTCTACGGCACTAAGTCCTTTGGTAAACACCAAATACTCTTGTGCATTAATACAATATGCCAATATTCGCGTCATCAAACGTTCAAGTGTTTCAGACGGATGTAATGCCAAAGTGAGGTTTAATGTCTCGTAGTGATCTCGATCAAGATCAGATAGTGCAATTTTTAATTTATAAATAGTTGGTTTTAAAGCCACATGTTCACCACTTAATCACTCTCGAGTATGTTTAATACTCTTTTGGATTCTTGTAAAATAACGTCCCAATCAAGGTCTTGATGTAACTCCTCAATAGTCTCAGGCAATTTACCTTTTCGTAAATTATAATATTGATTAAATTCTTGTATTGCAGTTAACTCCTTGCTGGAAAACGAACGTGTAAATAACTGTGAACCCGGGTTATAAAGCTCATTAAACCACAAACACAATAATTCTAAAGCAACATTAACCGATGGTGACTGTTGTTGAAAATTTAACTGTTGTTCTTTTGATGATAACAAGCTTAAAACATGTCGTACTGATTCTCTAATTTCTTTTTTTGATTTCATTATTGACCAAATAATTAATTTTTAAAATGAAGCACCCAAACGAAGATAACTCTTATCTTCTCCTAGTGTATCATCAAGCCCTCGAGCAAACCCTAACACAATATTTAAACGTGCATGAAAAAACAATGTTGTTATTGCTGTAACTTCTAAACCAGCGCTGGAATAATATTTATCGGGCGCAGAAACATTATTATTCCACGCGGCGCCACTATCATAAAAAACCGTGGCATGTAATTCATGTAAACCAATCGGTGGCGTCATAAAGCTTCGTTCTAATTTAAATAACGGCAAGCGGTATTCTGCTGAAATAACATTCATATTATTACCTGTTAACGCTAGTAGGCCACTTGAATAACCCCTAAGATTATACCTGCGCAAATCAAACGGTGAATCAATCAGGGTACTATCAATAATGGGTGGCACAAAACGTGAATTATTACTGCCGCCTAATTGAAAGGGTTTAGTGCCTGCATCACCACGGCCAGAAATCACTCTAAAAGCCAAAACGTGCGCGCCACCCAAAGCAACAAATTCGCGCCAATCAAACGTCTTAACACTACCACGATAAAAACTATCCGCAAAAGCACCACTGTCTTCAATCGCAAAGGATAATTGCCGGCCTTCATTACGACTAATCGCGCGGGGATGGCGCTTGGCATTATTATAAACAATAGCCGCACCAAGGTATCTATCGGTAAACTGTCTGGCTTTTGGTACACCGGGGGCTCGACGAACATCGTTAATCGTTTCATTGCCAATAACAAAGTGTGCGCTTATGCGTTGTTTTAGCCCCAAAAAAGGTAGCACGGTTTCAATTTGTGTAGTATCGGTTAGCTTAGCGCGCGCAAATTTATTATCCGAACCAGACAAAATAGTAATGGAACGTTCGAAATTGAGTTTTAATATTGGCCAGTAGCGATCGTAAATATAGTCAACAGAACCTAACGGTGTTTCATTTTTAAAATCATAGGCGATGCTGGTAAAATAATTATGGCGCGCCAAAACATCAGAAGAACTCGTCGCAAAACCAGCGATTGAAACATCATCATCAAAAGCAAAAAGGGGTGCCCACCAACGAGGTCGCAGACTGGACCAAGGTGAATAATCTGTTTCGGTTGTAGTTGCAACAGTTGCCGCAGCAGGCAATGCGATAGCACTTGGTTTATTGTCAATGATTGCATTTGTGATTTTTTTAATTGCTTGCTGTTCGCGTTTTAATTGGTATAAATCCATGCCCTGAGAATGAAAACCAATATAATAAATATCACCATTACGGTTTATTTCGACAGGATAAAATGCAGCACCTAACACATTAGTGACTTGTATTACTTGTTTATCTGCCATCGTCATTTTAAAAACATTATAAACACCGTCACGATCGGCACTGTAATAAATAGCTTTACCATCAAAACTATAATGGGCAAAATTTTGTATTGCGGCATTATCCGTTATGCGATTCCAACGCTTAGTTTTAAGGTCAAACTGTTCTAAATTCCAACCACTGTTGTTGTGAAATACTGCTGCAATTAAAGACTGGCCATCGGGTGACCAATCGATATTACTAATAACTTGCCACTGCGCGCCTTGCCAAAGTGTTTTAATTTTTTTAGCATTAGCATCGAGTAACTGTAATTGATTTTTGCCTAATTTATTACGCACTGCAATAATGCGAGAACCATCCGGACTCCAACTAGCCGAACGATAACGCGCACATTGAGTCAAACGTGTTAAGTCATTAGTAGCTAGATCCATTTTATAAAGATCATAATAAACCAGACTATTATCACATAAGCTAGGTTGTGCTAACAATAATCCGGCGCTCGGATGAACATCCAAACGAGTACCTTTTTCTACTCGCATGATTCTTTTTGCTTGATTATCGTAGCGCACATACAATGCTGCATTACGCTGCGCATCATAACTAACATAAAATAACCGACCATCCTCCAACACAGCTAACGACTCATCGAAATAACCGTCATGCGTTAATTGCGTTCCCGCTTTAATGCCACTGTCTGTTATGGTTTTAATTTCTGCTTGATGTTTTTTTTGTAGGTAGCTTGTAAATTCCGGCCACAATTGCACTAAGTTTTTACCCAAGACCTGTTCAGTATTATTATTAATTCGAAAGGGTAGAAATGATCCTGAAAAATGATCGATTAAAGCATTAACTTTTATCGCACCATATTGCTGCCTTATAAACTGATAATAATTAACGCCATATAAGTAACTGGTGGTTCCTAGAGGCCAACTCGAAATTGGTTGATTAATTTGGTGCACGGGTTTAACACCATTGTCGACTTCCAAGCGCATTAGCATATTAAAATAACTGGATTGACCGCGACCAATTCCTCGCGACTCATCAGTTTCAGCATAGGTCGCCAACCCTTCAATTCCCCATCCGGGTAACGATGCCGCAGGAAAAGTATTAAATAGAAAAAATGGGCTACGCCCAAAAACACTACGCCAGGTAGTGGCAATTTTAGTTGCTTTATCAAGATGCAATATATGTAGATATTCGTGTGTAATCAGTGTTTCGAGCCAATTATCATAATCTTCTAAACTCGCAATGGAATCAGGTGATGAAATATAAAGTTGACTACGATTAGCAGGGAAAGGAGTTGCAAAACCATTGGCTCCATCAGATTCATCGGTTACAACTAGATCGGTTTTATCTTCTGGTTGCCATTGAATCCAAAGACTTAACTTGCCGTGTACGCGTTCGGCAATATTAGCCACTTGTTTGGCTATTTGTTGTTCACCAGTATGATAGTGGATTCGAAAATGCGCACTTTCAATCGTATACCATTGGTACATTGCGCTATGGCTCACAGCTGCATTTGATGATGAACTAGCAAACAGCATCATTAAACCGAGCAATATTAAAATTGATTTAATCTGCCATTGAATCTTAAAAGCTGTTGACTGTTGCACCATGAGGGTAACGTTCCTTTTACTATATTTTCTACAGAATAATTTGTTATTATTTTCTTAATTAATTTAATCAAAATAATTATTGGCCACGATATGCCACACGTTATATATTACCGTAAATAGTAGCCTAAAGTATCAAAATACTGCACCCATAAAATCACTATTTGTCAATACACAACGTTGAAGTATTTGTATTGGGAATACAGTAAATGCCTGCTACACTTTACTACACTGTGTAAATAGTTAAGTTAATTTATAATCACTTAAACCTAATTTTTTTGTAGTAGCTACATGCCAAATTTATTAAATCCAGCTCAAAATAAAGCCGTTAAACACATTAGTTCGCCCTTGCTGCTATTAGCCGGCGCCGGAAGCGGTAAGACTCGCGTGATCACCACTAAAATAGCCTACTTAATTGAAACTTGTGATTATGCACCCAAAAATATCGCAGCATTAACCTTTACCAATAAAGCCGCAAGAGAAATGAAGCAACGGGTTTCATCAATCCTTAAAAAGACCAATACTAAGGGCTTACGAATTTCAACCTTTCATTCATTGGGCTTAGATATCATCCGTAAAGAATGTGTCACCATGGGTTATCAACCCGGCTTTAGTATTTTTGATGCATCAGATAGCTTAAATTTAATTCGAGAATTATTACCAAAACTAATCGGTGCCAGTAATAGCCAAACCTTAAAAGACACTTCTGAGATTGTTTTACAAAAAATATCGTCGTGGAAAAGTGCATTTGTATTACCCGAAGCTGCCATAACGTTAGCGCAGGACAATGCCAGTGAGACTATCGCTGCAAAGATTTATTTACAATATAATCATCATCTTAAAACCTATAATGGCATGGATTTTGATGATTTAATTATGTTGCCGGTATTATTGTTTCAAAATAACCCTCAAGTTTTAGAGCGCTGGCAAAACCGCATTCGTTATCTATTAGTCGATGAATATCAAGATACCAATGAAACGCAATATACTCTCATTAAAATATTGGTAGGTGTACGTGGCGCTTTTACGGTGGTGGGTGATGACGATCAATCAATTTATTCTTGGCGAGGCGCACAACCCGAAAATCTATTTCAATTACAAACCGACTTTCCTCAGCTTGAGGTCATTAAACTCGAACAAAACTACCGCTCCAGTGGCCGAATTTTAAATGCCGCCAATAGTTTAATTAAAAATAATGAACATTTATTTGAAAAGAAACTATGGAGTGACTTAGGTTATGGCGATCCCATCAAAGTGCTCACCACCCGCAATGATGAACACGAAGCAGAGCAAGTAACCGCCGAGTTATTACACAGTAAGTTTTTAAAACGCACTAAATACAGTGACTATGCCATTTTATACCGCGGCAATCATCAGTCGCGTCTGTTTGAGCGAAGCTTACGCGAACACAATATTCCTTATTACCTGAGTGGCGGATTATCTTTCTTCTCGTATTCTGAAATTAAAGACATCATGGCCTATTTACGTCTGATCACCAATCCCCATGATAATAATGCCTTTGTTCGTATCGTAAATACCCCTCGCCGTGAAATAGGCCCAACCACCTTAGAAAAACTAAGCCACTATGCCAGTATGCGTTCGGTGAGTTTATTAGATGCCTGCTTTGAAATGGGGTTGGAACAAAGCCTTAGCGCAAAAGCCTGTGACCGTTTAAGACGCTTCGCTACTTGGGTGGTGAGTATTGCCGACATGGCCGAAACACAAGCAGGCACCAAGGCCGTTGATAAATTACTCGAAGACATTAATTACGAAACCTATTTACTCGATAATTCAAAAGATGAAACCGATGCCAAGCGACGTTATGATAATGTATTGGATTTAGTAAACTGGCTATCACGGCTGGCTAAAAAATCAGAAGTCGAAGACGATGACATCAGTGAAGATGCCTGCGTTAAATTAATTGATTTAGTTAACAAATTAACCTTAATCGATATTCTCGATAACGATGATGATAATAGCGATCAAGATCAGGTGAGGTTAATGACCTTACACGCGGCCAAGGGCTTAGAATTTCCACATGTCTTTTTGGTTGGCATGGAAGAAGAAATTTTACCGCACCGAACCAGTATTGAAGAAGATAATATAGATGAGGAACGGCGACTAGCCTATGTCGGCATTACTCGCGCACAAAAAACCTTAACCATGACGGTTGCATCATTTCGTAAACGCTACGGTGAAGTGATTGAATGCATTCCAAGCCGGTTTTTAGATGAGCTACCTGAAGATGATTTAGAGTGGCAAGGTAAGGCTAGTGAGCAAGATCCTGAAACCCGCATTGAACGCGGTTTAGCACATTTAGAAAATTTACGCACCATGTTGAAATAGTCAAAATAATAGCTTAAATCGTATCGCATCCAACAGGCAATGCCAGCCCGCTATAAATTAAGCGGGCTGGCTTGCTTAATTTATTTGCTATTATCAGCCATGTATTTAACCGCAGCTTTAACCGCGTCATCACTTAAATCAGCACGACCGCCTTTTGCAGGCATACCTTTAAAACCTTTAATCGCATGAGTAATCAATGTTGCCATACCTTGGGCAAGACGAGGTTTCCAAGCAGCTTTATCACCGTATTTTGGTGAACCAGCAGCACCGGAGCCATGACATGCCAAACAAGCAGATTTGTATATATCGGCACCCGAAGCAACCGCAGCAGCGCCACCTTGGCCGGCAGAATCACCCGTTTGCACACTAGCAACCGGCTTAATGCGCTCTAATAAAGCAGCTTGATACATAGGATCATTGGTAATCTCATCAGGCGATTTAGAAGTAATTAACCGGGCAATGGTTATACTGATAAGCATAAATGCCGTTAAAATAACAAGGACAATCACTAAGGTTTTAAAAAACGAACTATCAGAATCACTCACAAAACTTCTCCAAACTAAACAAATTCAACAGAATTAACTCAAAAAGCTGCAATTTGAACAGGCAGTTCAAGTCCCCAAAATTTGGCGCAATTATAACGTTTCTGCATAGTGGATGATATATCTAAATTAAACTCGTTATTAATACCGTCAACAGCAATTTCTATCGTTATTTTTAACCTGTCTGGCTATTTTTAATAGACTCATTACCACGATAAATTTTATTTGCTGCTGCTTTTAATTCTTTAAATAAGCGTGCAATTTCATCACGATTACCTTGCCTGATAGCAATTTCAAAATTAGCCGAAATATCAGTAATTATTTCAAACCCCATATTACCACCAACGCCTTTTAGTTTATGCGCAACAACTTTTAATTCATTATCATTTCGTAATTTTATATACTCTGAAATTTCATCAACATAGGTCGGTAAATAATTTACAAATTTGGTTATAAACTTATTGTACTTAGCTGCATCTTTCTTAATTAATGATGAAACAATAACTTCAGATTTATCAGTTAATTCTTGCTCAGCAACACTAGCTTGAGCAACAAGGGTTTCAGATTCAACCACACTTAAATATTTTTCAACAACTCGAGTTAATTGCTCTTCGTCAATCGGTTTAACAAGAAAATCATTACAACCACTGCTTAAACTTTGCTCTTTAAATTCTTTTGCCGCATTTGCGGTTAACATTACAATTGGACATTTATCACCTCGTTCACGAATGAGATTAACCGCCTCAATACCACCCATTATTGGCATTTGCATATCCATTAACACCAAATCAAAAGTCATGCGGCTGGTTAACTCAACCGCTTTTTTCCCATGAGCCACCGTAGTCACGGTCGCACCTAATTCTTCAAGATAGTAACTTATTAATTCTTGGTTATCAGGCATATCTTCAACCAATAATATACTGCCTTGCACCCGAAATTTATTGCCATCATGAGCGTGTTCATCCAATGCCTCAGGTTCAGTGGTCTCCTGATTCAACAATTCAATATCTTCATTTGATTCTCGTAATTTATTACTAATTTTAAAGCTAAAAGTACTACCAACATCAACTTCACTCATAAGGGTTAAATTACCACCCAATTTACCAACCAACTCATTTGAAATTGTTAAACCAAGCCCTGTTCCACCGTATTTACGAGTTGTACTCACATCGGCCTGATTAAAGGTTTGAAATACTTGCTGTTGTTGATCTGCCGTCATTCCAATACCAGTATCATTAATATCAAAAAATATTTCATCATTAACACGATCATAACGAAGATTAAGATTAATATAACCTTCATCCGTAAACTTAATAGCATTACCTCCAAGATTCATTAAAATTTGGCGTAAACGGGTTTTGTCAGTACGAATTTTTTTTGGTAATGGGTAATTATAATTGATATTAAACTGCAATGGTTTATCTTTAATTAAACTTAATAAAGAATAATAAACATCATCTAACAACTTAAAAAGTGAAAAAGTAGTAAGCTCAATATCCAGTTTTTTTGCTTCAATTTTTGAAAAATCTAAAATATCATTTATCACCGTTAACAAATGTTCACTGTTACGTAATATAATTTTTGTCGCTCGTTCATTATGATCTTTTGGTAGATTTGGAATCATTTGAGATTTTGCAAAACCAATAATCGCCGTTAACGGTGTTCTAATTTCATGGCTCATATTAGCCAAAAACATCGATTTTGCTTCAATCGCATTTGCCAACTCAATATTTTTAAGAGAAACAACTCTACTAACCGCTTGTGAAACCAACACAGAAAATAAAATTGCAATCGACACCACAATTAATAATAAAGTGAGTATATTGTTCATATTTGATTCTGCTATATTGAACGATTTATCAGCATACGATTTTTGTAACGCTATCAATTCATCTAAAACAACTAAATTATTTTCTTGGGCTGTAAGTGCATCAATAATAATCGGCTTAACTGTGTTAATCCCTGTGTCGCTTAATATCATTGCAGATGCTTTTTGACTCAGGGGATAACCAACATCGGTTTTTGATTTAACCAAGGATATCAATGTTAACTCGGATTCATTAAGCTCAAAACGACTAAACTTATCAAAAGCTCGAATAAATCGATTGGCGTAAATATCAAATTTCAATTTCTCGTTATTCTTCAAAAAAATATCATCTGACAAAGCCATTTTATTCAAACTCAACGATCGCAAACGAATGGAGTCTCGCATAATGTTTACAAGGCTAACTTTCGTATTATTCACTTTGACAACATTTTCAAACTGATCTATTTGTTGATTTAATTTAAATATCATAACCGAACTCAACAGCAACATTAATACAATGACCACGCCAAAGCCCGACCAAATAATCAATTTTGCATTAAAACGCAGCTCACTCATTCCCAAATTCCTAAATACAGCGCTTAAACTAAGCGCAATTAAGCCTTATCAAATACTGTTAAGTATTAATAAATATCGACCTAGAACTGCAATCCTTGAGAAGCCGTTTACAAAAATACGAATACCGATAAAACGGTTATTTTCATAATAGAAATACGCCATTAACCGAATTTAGCTATTATTTTTAAGGTTAATGACAGAGGTTCAGCAATAGCAATTAAACTAAAGAACAAAGCCTAAAATCCGATACCTTATTAAAAGATATCTTGATATGTGAAATGACAACAACACCTTGCCACATTGACTCACGAAATAAAATCACCATTCTTATTGGTTTTTTTACTGTTTTAATTTTATTGGGCAGTTTAATGACCATTGCAGTCAATGAAATACAACATAATGAACAACAACTGCTCTCCGTTACTCAAGAATTAACCGAGGTTGGCCATGCTTTTGTCATGCGTGATGCAGCCAATAATCGAGCCCTAATTTTGTATCGAATGGCTCAAACCGATGATGATTTTTATCGTGATGATTTATACACAGATTTTCGAAAATACGGTTCTGCTTTTATGCTATCGTTTAACGCCGTTAATTCAACTATTTTTCGAAAAAAAGACATTGAATTATTTGCTCTCGCAAAAAAATCCATTCAAAAAGGCGGTCAAACACAAACTAAAACCGCAATCGATTTAATCGAGGGAGAAATTGAACAAGCACAAGATGATTTGGCCAATATAATAATACCAATCCAAACCGATGTTAGAAACAAACTTACCGCGCTATCTGATTCCCTGAGAGAAAATGCAGATAATGAGCTTGACTCAATTTCAAAAAAAAATAAATTCTCAATCTTATTAATTCGAATCATTGGTAGCACCGCAATATTATTAGGACTAATCATAACCTTTTATGTCACCCGACGAGTAACCAAAACCGAAGCCGCATTTAAAGAACAACGCTTTTTAGCAGAAAAAGCCAGCCAAGCCAAAACTATGTTTTTAGCAACAATGAGTCACGAAATTCGCTCACCACTTGCGGCTATAATAGGATTTTCAGATCTACTGCGAAAACAAAACTCTGAAGATTCTAAATCCAATGCCTTTATCGAAAGCATTCACCGTAATGGTAAACACCTACTACAGCTTATCAATGACATTTTAGACATCACTAAAATTGAAGCAGGTCAACTAAATGTCGAAATCATAACAACTTCTTTATTTTCATTATTAAATGAATTCAAATCTACCGTTGCCAGCAATGCTTATAACAAAGGGTTAAATTTTAAATTGAATTTTTCTTACCCATTACCTGAAGAAATAAAAACCGATCCTATTCGATTAAAACAAATTTTATTTAATTTATCGAGTAATGCCATTAAATTTACCGACAAAGGCTGCATTAACATTAATATTTCTTACGACAGATTCAATAGTAAATTAATATTCGACGTTATTGATACCGGTATAGGATTAACCGACGAACAACAAGAAAAAGTATTTGAATCATTTACTCAAGCAGATTCAAGTACCACACGTAAATATGGCGGTTCAGGACTTGGTTTGAATATTTGCAAATTACTAGTTGAAAAATTGGGTGGTGAACTACGCGTTGAATCAAGACTCAATCACGGTAGTAAATTTAGCTTTACCATTAATATTGGTGAAGTAACTAAAGAACAATTAATACACTCACCAGCCAATCATAAAATTGAAAAAGATAATAAAACAATAAATTCAGATACAAAATTGCAGGGTAGTGTATTGCTAGCAGAAGATACTATCGATAATCAAAATTTAATCGAAATGTATGTAACTGATACCGGTGCAAATATCACTATTGTGAACAATGGCGCTCAAGCCGTTAAGATATGCGAAACACAAAAATTTGATTTAATATTAATGGATATGCAAATGCCCGAAATGGACGGTATCGAAGCCACTAAAACAATTCGATTAACCGACAGCAATACACCTATTATTTCGTTAACCGCAAACGCGATGCGTTCGGATTATGAAAAATGTATCGAAGCTGGAGCAACAGAATTTTTGACCAAACCTATCGATATCGAACGCTTTAATCAAACACTGTTTAAATATTTACCAATAATAAAAAAAACAACTAAAAGTAAAAATGGCTCTAAAAAACTTAAAGCGTTATCACAAAAATTTATCTCTGAATTACCGGAACGTTTAAAATTAATCAACCAATTACATGAAGATAAATTGTGGCTGGAATTAGAAAGCGAAAGCCATAAATTAAAAGCCATTGGTACGCCTTTAGGCTTTCCTGAAATCACTGAGATTAGTGACAAAATTAATTTAAGTTGTCGAAATAATGACTTTGCAACCGTTGATACATTAATGCACGATTTTAATGATTTTTGCAAAACCATCCTAAGCTAACAAATCAAAAAAATTTTCTATCATTGCCGCGTGCTTTTAGTAAAAACCTTAATGCTTAATCAAACTTTTTACTTTGAACCATAACTAATTTGAGGTTTGCATCAGGATATTCTAAAAAACGTTGGGTATTGTATAAGCACCAAAGTGAGGATATGGAATCAGCATATTTGCTTATCCCAAGCTCAGGTTAACTAATACATATTAACAACCGTCACCTGAACCTGCTCCAGGTGAACCATCACCGACTCCTTTTTCTAAATCTTTCTTCCTCAAATTCATTCTTTGCTTTGATATTTTGTAACTTAACAAATATGTACCTATAAAAAATAAAACAAACCCTAAGCCACCAGAATACGGAAATAATTTAATTGATAATATTAATTCCAGTAAAAAAATAATTATTCCTGTAATTACTAGGCATACAATTAAAATATTAAGAACCATTTTTATACTGACCTAACGCAGAGCTAAGGTGCTCCGGAACATGGCGCTTTTTCTGCGTTCGTTGCAAAAAAATGCTGTGTTTCGGAGTCACTTTTGAGCGTTGTTATAAATTGAT
>VAPM010004516.1_pt1 | contig 15899 bp, 13 predicted proteins | sample 3395091 | NCBI WGS metagenome assembly VAPM01 (sample SAMN08290445, study PRJNA428436) | hydrothermal vent metagenome | isolation source: Deep-sea hydrothermal vent chimney 3 | place: Pacific Ocean: Juan De Fuca Ridge | reverse complement strand
TAGGCGGCCCAGTGCCGCTTGGTAGAAACCAACTAACTTTTGGTTTTAGGTTAAAATCGATTTCTGGGTTGATATTAACAATAAAATCATCAATTGTCAAGAATTATTTTGTGTTTTTGGTGTTTAATTGCAACAGTTGGTTGAATGGGCGCACTTCTGAAATTAGTTTCTTAACAATCTGCGTGTAATACTTGTGGTCTTTATGAGAAGAAAGCTTGTTAGCACCACGTTGGCCGGTATTATACCCAACGATTGCATGTGCCCAGTTCTTCGATTGGCTACGATGAATCACAAAGTTTAGTGCGGCCATATTTATGTTAAATTCATCATCTTGGATTAACAAAATCATGATTTCTTCATCACGTACACGCTTGTACGTCTTTCTAGTCGGAAAATATTCCGCCACCAAAGTTCTATTTTTGCGTAAAACCTTACGGGCGGTGGCGACTTTCATCTGCATTACACCATAACTTCTACGGCCAAATGGTAGCATCGTATCGCCGATCCGATCACCAATCATACCAGCGCGTGTTTCCTGCAATAGTAGTGATTGAATGGTTTCCGGGAAACCATATTCGGAACCAATATGATACGCCATTGTCATTAATTTCCGTTGTTCGGCAGTATAATGAATCCCATTGATTTTAATCCCGGAAGGAGTAGGGATATGTTCCACATAAGGTAGTGGCGAATAAACAGATGGAACGAAACACTCTTCAAATATTGCAAATTCCGCAACTGCTTCAACCGGTGTGACCAGTACACTATGTTGTGGTAATACCTGTGATTTCTGTGGGGCTATATAGAATGCCATAGTAATTAACAAAATACCTGTTAACACTAAGGTTAATACCAATGTGAAGATTATATAATGTGTAGTAATGAATGACTGCAACCGGCGCATTAGTTCTGTAACTGTCAGGATTGAATGAAACATTTTTTCGTACTCCGAGGTGTTTATTAACGGTAGAACCAAAATATAACCTATTAGATTAATATTGTCAAGGGCTTGATTTTTATTTTTTAATATGGTATAACATATTACGAATATAATAATAAACTAATATACTAAACGAGGAGCAGGATATGACGATTATGGTAAGTGTTGAAGACCGCAAGGCGCTCAAAGCAATGGTAGTGGAAATGACCATTTCACTGGAACGTATTGATGGCGAAAAGCAGCAGATGAAAGATATTGCCGAAGCTGCGGAAGAACGGTTTGGCATCAAAAAGAAATATATTGCTAAAATGGCGCGAACAATGTTTAAACATAATTACGCCGACTTGCAAGCGGAAAATGAATCATTTGAATTATTGTATGAGTCGGTAGTTGAAGGTGGAAATTCGGAAGATTAATTAACCATGTAATATAAGAAAAAGGGGCTGCGGCCCCTTTTTCTTGAGTGGATTAAACTACAGCAATATGTGTAGTAACATCAATCCAGACTACACCTCTACCAAAACACATGGCACCCGTGCCGCCAGCCGCCGCCGCATCCGTAACATATATCATGGTTCCATCTGCCGCAGTTGGTAATGTACCGACTGTGTATAATGGCAATACTGGTACACCAGTGAAGGTAGGACTTGCCAAGGGTGCTTTTTCAGTATCTAACTCATCAATGGCAGACTGGACATTAGTTGCAGCAATATCACCAGCAGGTGTGTTTACCACGTCTGCCGCTGCATGATTAAGTGCAGAACCTGCCACATGTGTGTCAATTGCTGCATGTGTGTTAGTGCCAATATTGGTAATGGCTGTATGGTCAATACTGGCCTCGGTGAAATGCACAGTGGCCAACCCAACATGCGTATCAATTTGTGCATGTGTGTTAGTGCCAATATTGATAATGGCTGTATGGTCGATACTGGCCTCGGTGAAATGCACAGTGGCCAACCCAACATGCGTATCAATCTGCGCATGTGAGTTGGTACCGATATTAGCAATAGCGGTATGATCTATACTGGCTTCCGTGAAATGCAGTGAAGCATCCGCGATATGTGTATCTTGTGCTGTACCATCCAGTGCGACGTTGCGGCCTGCCACTGTTCCTGTAGTGATAAGGTTATTTACACCAAGGTTCAATGCCCCCAACATAAGTACCGTACCATCACGGCGAAGATAGTCAGCATCAAATGCTGCTGTGGCACCAGCATCTGCAATAACACCGTCTGCTATTTCACCTATCGCCAGTGGATCAGCAGCTATTTCTGCGGCTACGTCTTCAACATCAACCTGTATTCCCTTTACTTTAATCTGCGGCATGTTTTTCTCCCTTATCCAATAAATCCAAAGCCATAAAATTCTACATCATCACTTAATGCTGGTTCTTCGCCGGCATTAAAAGTAACAACAGTAGATGCTAGGTTGGTATAATCAACCGTGTATGTTTTTCCTAAACCTTCAATTTGCTTAAGGCCATTAACGAATACCTGGATACCAGTACGGATACCAGTCGGTGCTTGTACACCAAACGCCAAGCCATATGCCGCAATGCCGGTACCAGCCTGGAGTTCATATTCTGGTTGCGCAACTGTTACATTTTCCAATGCCACATTTTCGACAACATTATCTAACCCAGCTTGCCATTTTGAAGTAGCATGGTCCCAGATAATCACTGCGTTTGGAATAATGGACAAAGGAGGTGAGCCAGCGGTGTCACGCTGTAATATCACTCCACCACCGTTCGCCGATAATGGGTCAGTGCTACCAAAGTTAAGAACTATATCCCGTGTGGATACAACTTCTTCGCCCTGTGTGATCTGGTCGCCCATTATAGTAAGGTTGCCCGTTACCGTCATACTTCCATTTACCGAAGTCGCGGGCAGTACAGCGTTGGTACCATTAACTGTAATATTTTGCGTAATGGTTACGTCATTTTGAAAGAATGCATTATCCGAAAATGTCTTTTCGCCATCAATTGCTTCATTAATAGCACCAGTACGGTGAACGAAGTCCCCAATACTAGCGGCGGGGGTGGTTACCCATGAAGTGCCATTGAAACGTAAGAAGTCGCCCGAAACGGCGGCGGCACTATTAACATCTTGAATTGCGTTGATACTATTTGTGCCAAGTTCAGTGGTAACACCGAGGGCAAAGTCCGTGATATCAGCAACAAGGTGTGGATGTATATTGGCAGCGAAGGTTAAACCATTGTTACCATTATCAACCACATTACCAGTGGCATCAAATTCCGCAAAGTTTCCAGCAACACCTACCAGCTTATCCATTTTAGTTGTATCAATCTGTGCAGCGGACCAGATTTCAGAAACCAGAATCCCGGCATCATTCAGAATCAACCCACTATCAGTAAGGTTACCCGCAACATCCAACCCACTAAGGTTGTTAACCAATGCTGGGAGAATCTTATCGGCTTTAGTTGTATCAATCTGTGCAGCGGACCAGATTTCAGAAACCAGAATCCCAGCATCGTTCAGAATCAACCCACTATCAGTAAGGTTACCCGCAACATCCAACCCACTAAGGTTATTAACCAAGGCAGGAATTATCTTATCAGATTTAGTATCTAATAAGGTTTGGACATTCCCACTAATACCAGACAACTGGTTCACTTCAGCACCCGTTAACGTTGGTAAGTTAAGTGCATCCATAAATGTGTTTTGCGGTGCGGTCATATGTAATGTTAAATCAGACGCATGTAATACCAGTGCGGCACCACCTAGTGCATCCTGCGTATCAACATATGCCATTGATGTAGCGGCGGTTATACCGGATGGTACGGCAGGCAACCCAAGCACTTCCCCACCAACAGAAAAGGTCAAATCGGCATTACTATCCATTGCATCACCGGTACGGCTGATTTTATCATTCAATTGTGACTGAACCGTAACTCCGGTATTAATAGCAGATAAGGTATTAATTTCAGAGGCGCTTACCGAAAGATCAGTAATATCAGAAACAATATGTGAATGTCCAACGAAACTAATGGCGGTTAATGTATGGGCTGTAGTGTTATGCGCAAACCACGTATTCGCACCTTCTGACCATTGAAACAGTGCAGGGCCGTCAACGTGTGTGCCACGATCAACCAGAATACCGGATGTACCAGTTCCACCACCAACACCATTTCCTACTTCTCCAAAGTTCAATGTTATTGAACTGTCTAATACATTTAAGGTTTCCGAATTAATAGTGGTTACGGTGCCTACACCACCGCCGACAGTGAAATCACCATTTAAGGTAAAATCACCGGTTTTAGTTTCAATACCTGTTGTATGGATATAATCTGCTTCCACAAAATCGGAAATGTCAGCTTTTACCGGAACATAATTTACAAAGGCTGTACCATTATATCGTAAGAACTCACCAGATACCAAAGCGGTGTAGGTAACATCTTGCATTTGATCAAGATTATTTGCATTTAACTCGGCGGTGAAATCTGTGGTAAAATTCTGATTTTCCCATGCTGCTACACCATAACGAAAATAGTCACCTGTACTTGGTGCTGAAACATACGTTACATCCGATAATGAATTAGCTGGGTTTCCAGCTAATTGGGTGGTAACCGCTACAGCAAAATCAGTGATATCACCAGCTACGTGCGTATGTGCGCCAGTAATAATAGCACCAACAGAACCAACAGTACCAATTTCCCATTGTTGTGCGCCTTCATCCCATTGAATAATCGCATCAGTTAATGAACCACGATCAATTCGCACACCTGAAACCCCGGTGCCATTATCAACACCAGCACCAGCTTCCCCAAAGTTAATATCTACATATGAATCAGTTACTTGCAGCTCGGTAGTTTGTATGCTTGTGCTGGCACCGGTAACTATTAATGAATTTTCAATAACCATACCATCTTTAAATGTTTTTACACCGAATATATCCTGTGGTACGCCAACTGCACCACCAAGACCATCCGTTACAAGAACAAAATCACCAGTAGCACTTAAATCAAGGTCGGTGATATCAGTTTTTACAAGCGGGCGATTTAAAAATGTAGTACCATTCCATACTAGTGCATCATTTACTGCTGGTGCAGAAAGCGAAACGTCACCCAGATCATCAATAGTTAAAATAGCGTTGCGATAAACCGAACCATCATATCGTATAACAGCGGCGGTAGTGGTACCTGAAATGGTAACATCATTCAACTCATCCAATCCAAGTTGAATATTGCCTGCGGTGGGTGTTACCAAGTTGATAGTGTTTACAGGGTTTGATAACCCAATAATATCACCAACCACATGTGTATGTGCATTTAAAGCAAAAGTAGAATTGGCGATTGACTGTTCATAATATCGACTATCAAGTACACCTGCGCCTGGAACACCAACAAATTCACTTTCCCGGTAATACAAAAAATCCAAAGCCCCACCATCAAGGTCAGGTTTGGTATAAAAACTACCAGTTGAAACGCCGATTGGGTTCCAAACAACACCATCATTGGTAAATTCCCATTGTGGGTTAGCCACTGGCGGGCTGCCAGCGGTGGCTACCTCATTAAATCGAATACCAACATTCGGCCCGGCTAACCGGTCAATATACACACCACTATCATTAATTGCGGAAGCACCAACATTTAAGGTGAAATCAGCATTGGCGGTGCCCGTAGTATCCGCTTTAAGTATAAGGCCATTATTTACATAAGTGATGGTTGCAAAATTGGTCAACTGCGCCTGACTCACGCTATCTGGCGGAATAGTCCACAAAGGGCGGGCATCAAAAACCATATCATCAGTAATGGCGCTCGTCGTATCACCAACAAAAATAGCAGCTAAAGGCAATTCATTATTATATGTGGCCGGTAATGGCAGCGTAGGTACGCCAGCCGGAACGCCATCGATAACATTTAACAGGCCGGTAGCTGTAACCGTAAGTAATACCCATTTAGCATCTGATGCAGGTGCTGTGATAGTAGGCGAAGTTCCGCCGAAATATTCCATGTATTCGTTGGCCGCTGTCCAAAAAGCGCCTTCGGTAACTTGGACGGTCATATTTGGCGTGGATTGTGCTTCTACGCGCAACGGGGTGAAGTTTGCACCTAATTTTTTAGCGGTGCTTCCTTTTGGTGGAAGTGATATCACAACGTCTTCTCCTTGATTAATACGATTATGTTTAAAATTAAAAATATATATCCATATTTATTCATTTGGGTTTATTTTCACATATAAGTAGATATACAAAACGGCGCTTGACAACTATCAGTATATTAGTGTATTATTGTATGATAATAATAAGAATAAGGTAGATAAATGGGTTATATTAGTGCGATAAAAAAGAATAATGATATTTTAGTGTGGGAACGAAACAATGGTAAACGCGAAATTGCTAATTACCGGGCACCATATTATTTCTATACAAAATCAGTCACCGGTGACTTTACCAGCATATATGGCGATAAGCTGGAGCGGCACACGTTTGCCACCGGTAAAGAATTTAATTTAGCGCGGGCACAATATGCCAATTCTGGAAAGGAATTATTTGAATCTGATATTACACCTACCTTAAAATTACTATCCGAACAGTATTACAATAAACCCACCCCTGAACTACATGTAAGTTTCTATGATATAGAAAATGATTATTCGATGGAACGTGGATACGCAACCATTGAAGACCCATATGCCCCAATAAATTCAGTTGCAATTTATAATAATTGGCAGAATCGAATGATGGTGTATGCGGTGCCGCCGGAAGAATATACTGGGCCCACTGATAACGTTGAGATTTTAACCGCGCTAGATGTAATTGCTAAAATCCCAACTGACTGCTCCGTAGAAATAATACTGTGCAAAAACGAAGAAGAATTATTACTGTGTTTTTTAGAAGAAATTGATGATAGTGATGTCATAAGTGGATGGAATAGTATCGGTTTTGATGACCCATACACGGCAAAGCGTCTGGGTCGGATGAATAAACGGCTATTAAACCGCATGTCTTTTTCGGAAGGTGCTTCGCCAAGATTCAAAGAAGTGGATGATATCTATGGTGGCACGCGCATCATAGTTGAACTTTCCGGCAGAATTCAAGCAGATTATCTTGAGATATTTAAGAAATATGAAGTAACCGAGCGACCATCATTTAAACTAGAAGCAATTGCTGATGAAATATTAATTGATGAAAAGACTAAAAAGCCGGTATTGCCAAAACTTGAATATGAAGGTTCGTTGGCAGATTTGTATCATAATGATTTTTTAACATTCATCCGGTACAACTTACGTGATACTGAAATACTGAAGGGATTTGAAGAAAGATTAGGATATATTGAATTAGCTAATCAAATGTACCATATGTCAACCGGGTTGTTTCAACATGTAACTGGTACTGTTAAATTATCAGATTTAGCCACAGTCAATTATTGTCACCATGAATTAAATAACCTTATTGTAAATGATAGTAGTCCACCGGAAGAAACAAGCAAAGCCAAAGGTGCATTTGTTTTATTGCCACAAGTGGGCGAACATAAATGGATAGGTTCAATCGATATAAATTCACTGTATCCATCGGTAATTCGGTCACTTAATATTAGCCCAGAAATGATAATAGGACAGTTTGTCGCCGACGAAGATGCATTTACAGAAATTAGGGACGGTGGATTTAGAAGTCTATCCTTACTATTAGAGTCTGGCGAACAGTTAACAAAACCGGCGGATGAATGGAAAGATATACTTAAGGAAAAGAACTGGTCCATATCCGGGTTTGGTACTGTGTTCTCGCAAGAAAAACAAGGAATAATGCCAGCAATACTTGAATATTGGTATGCTAAACGTAAAGAATATCAGGCATTGATGGCAAAGGCAAAGGATACTGGTGACAGTCTTAACGCACTGTATTATGATAAATTACAGTATGTGTACAAGATTAAACTTAATAGTTATTATGGTGCCCTATTGAATGGTTGGTTTAGGTTCTACGATAAAAGATTAGGCGAAAGCACTACTGCTACCAGCCGGGCAATATTATTACACCAATGTGCAATGGTAACTAAACTATTGGATGGTAAATATATGCTACCCAATCATACGGCCAAAGATAAAGCTGGGAAGGAACACTTTGGATATACTAAGGGTTCGTCTTTGCTATATGGCGATTCCGTGGCGGCAGATACAAACATTATTTTGGAAGATGGTATTGAACATCATATTTCCACATTATTTGAATGTGTCCATGAAACACATGAGAATGGTAAAGAATACTATTTTCCTGAAAATATGAAAACCCTTACATATGATGAACATACTAATAAGACCGGGTTTGAAGATGTTAAGTATGTAATGCGGCACCGGATATCTAAAAAGATGTTCAGAGTGTGGTTAACAAATTCAACCTATGTTGATGTAACGGAAGACCATTCATTAATTGGTTACAAAAATACTGCGCAGCAATTAAAAAATGAAAGTTGTTTAGTTGAAGTGAAGCCAGAAGAAATCGGCAAGGATATTAAGAGTTTAATTTTCTTGAAAACTATTCCACGAAAACATACAGTTAATCGCGAATATAGTAAAGAATTATACGAATTTTTAGGATTAATAATTGGTGATGGATATGCCGGTGAAAGTGTAACCGGGGGGGTAGATCTATCAACCGGGGCGCAGGATATCGACGAAACCTCGAAGAAAATTCTTGATCCGCTTATCGAACAGGGGTATATAACGTCGTATGCAGTGAAATCAAATGGTCATGATATTAGAATATGCGGTGCTAAAATCTATCATTTTGTGCGGGAACATTTATATGCGGCGGGTGCCAAGGATTTCCCTAAGTGGATGTTCAATGAAACCATTACGAATATTGGTAGTTTCCTCCGTGGGTATTTCAGTGCGGCTGGTACCGTGTATGGAACTACCGTGTCTTTATGTTCAGTAAATATCCAATTTATTAAACAGGCACAACGGTTATTATTCTATTGCGGAATTGCCTCGAATTATTTTACTGAAACCACCGAAAATTCATATAATAGTGGGTTTTCAGGAACATACAGTAATAAATTATCTACTAAAAACAATAATGATTTTGCTAAACTAGTGGGATTCCTCCTGGAACGGAAGCAGAATAAAATTCCGGTAGATGGTCGTGAACGAAAATATCTATCAAAGTATGATTTTGCTATCCAACGTGGGGTACATCATATTGAAGAAATCGAATATGATGGTTATGTGTATGATATTGAAGTTGGTAATACACATGTGTTTTTTGCGAATAATGTATTAGTTCATAATACTGACTCCAGTTACTTCCTTACGCACGGTAATGATCAAGAAGAAGCAACAATAATCGCTGATACTGTTGGTACACAAGTGGATGCTTCGTTCAAAGAATTTATGCAAGAAGCTTTTTTATGTTCCCCTGACTTTGACGGGATCATCAAAACTGCCCGGGAAAATGTTGCATCAAATTCTATTTTTATTGACAAAAAACGATATATTTTACGAATAGTTGACAGTGATGGTTACAAATGCGACAAGATGAAAATCATGGGGGTAGAATTGAAAAAAACCACACTACCAAAACATGTACAGAAAGTCCTAATAAATTTTGTTGAGCAATATTTAAAGGGGAAATCATGGGAAGATTTAGCAACCGATATCGTCAAATATAAAGATACCTTATATAACACTGAACAGATAATGGACATAGGGTTACCAAAAGGTATTCGGAAAGTGGAATATTATACCGGTGAATATGAAAAGGATAAAACCTGTAGGTTACCGGGACATGTTGCCGCCGCTATCCATTATAATGCGTGCCTTACACACTATAATGACAACGAAAGTATGAAAATTGTGTCTGGGATGAAAATCAAAGTTTTCTATCTTACTAAAAAAATAGGGAAATTTAAGAGCATCGCAATTCCGACGGATATACAAACTGTACCACAATGGTTTTTAGATAATTACAATATCAACAAAGATATGCATATTGAACGGTTAATTGATAAACCATTGGATAATATAATCAAGGCTATTAACAAAACAGTACCAACCAGGCAATCACTATTAACGAATTCACTTTTGGATTTTTAACATAATATAAAATAAAACATAAGGTTAATAATATGACGAAGAAAATATATACATCGAACTACGAACGACACGCTGAAAACCCTAAGGCAATTGGGATAAGTTTAATAGTACCAGAAGAGTGGGCCGGTACACATTGGCGGTTTCTTGCACCCAAAGGTGATATGGTGGGGAAACTTAAACGCGGTGAAGTAAACTACAATCAGCGGTCATACACCTATAATTATTTAGATTTGCTTTCGGCACGAAATGTAGATCCGAAGAAACTTATTGAAGAAATTCCTGATGGAACCATTTTATTATGTTACGAAGCACCGGGTGAGTTTTGCCATAGGCGAGTTCTTGCTGATTGGATTGAACGGCATACCGGTGTGTGTGTTCCTGAATGGAAAAATGAAAGTGAAGAAAATCAAGAAAAAAGCAATAAAAGAGTTGACAGTATATTAGAATTTTAGTAGTATATCAGAGGATGGTATTCGTAATATCATTCATAGTAGTGATAATAATAACAATAATAAAAGTGAGACCAACATGAAGTTATCCCAAGATTTAATTAATTTTATTGAGAAAGTAGGAAAAACAGGGCAAATTGTCAACATTGACAATTTGATAATTGAACCAGGTTCAGTTCGCGCAATTGATGATGACCGCACCGTTGTGGTTTATCAAAATACAAATGTTCCAGAAATGCCATTTGGTTCTATTGGGCTTACCAGAGTTGGTGTGTTTTTATCCAGATTGGAAATTGTCAAAACCCGCGAGAATTATTCATTAGATGTAGTGACGCGCGAAGGTGAAGATTATGCACTGTCTATTTCCATGCGTGGCGTTGGAACAAAAATTGATTATCGCTGTGCTGATCCAAGAACAATTCAAGCTCCTAAGCAGATAAATGATGACATGCTTTATCGTGTACAAATAAATGCAGAAGCGGTTAGTTTGCTTCAAAAGGGTCTTGGTGCAATGGGTTCAGACTCCGTATCGCTTGTTTCAGGTGATGGTGTTGCCTTTGAGCTAACCGATATTAATGGCGATGTGCTTAAACATATCTTTGCGCCTGAAATGGAAAACCTTGAGGATGTTAGTGGTGATTTTTCATACACATACCCAGTTAAAACCTTACTTGCCTTATTTAAACAAAATCCAACTGGATATTTTGAAATTGGCGGCAAAGGTGTTCTTAAAATCAGTATCAATGATATTGATATCTACGTATTACCACAAGTTTAATCCATAACATACACCGCCAGTACCTATAAATCAGGTGCAGGTGGTGTTCTTTTATAAGAGAGTATTTCAAATGAACGATGATAAACCTTTAAATGAAGAAATAACGCCTGAAATGCCTGAAAATGATCCAGTTACACCCACCGGTAATACGTTATTATCTGGTGCTGAGTTAGAGGCAATTAAAGACAAGTTAAAACAAGAAATTTTCAACGAATTGAAGGATGAAACTATACAGCGCCGTGAGCAAGCAAAGTTTCGGCGCGAAGAAGAAGATAGTGAACATGCAAGATATGTCGAAAAAATGAAAGAATCACCTGACCCATGGGTTGATATTATTGGTTGGGTGCGGACAGACGAAGGTGTTAAAACTGAGTTGGATTGGAATGTTGCCTTTGTTGATTACCTTCGCGGTGAAGGTGTCAATGGTATTGATGATGAGGAAGTTGTTCAAAAATGGGTTACCCTCCTGCTACGCGACATGGCGGATAGAATGGATGAACGGTTTGAAGGTGATTTTGAATAAACAATAATAACAAAGGTAGTGAATATGCGATTTTTATTGATGGATATAAGTAACCTGTTATTCCGAACATATTATGCAAATAGGGATGAAGATGTTGAAACATCTGCTGGGCTGGCAATGCATAAAGCATTATTAACATTAAACAAATACTTTAAAAAACATAAACCGGATCAAGTGGTAATGGTTTTCGATCGGCAGAATTGGCGGAAAGATTATACTAAATCAGCGAAGTGCGTTTCAGGGAAGTTATACAAGGGTCAGCGTCGGGTGAATATGACAGAATCCGAACGTGAAAAATATGAAAACTTTCGCGAACATCTGGATGCATTTGAACAGTTAATGATTAAACATACCAGTGTGATATGTCTTGCCGCCGACGGACTAGAAGCTGATGATTTTGCTGGCAAATTTGTGCAAATGTATTCCGGTAAAGATAACGAAATTGTGATAGTTAGTACCGATAAAGATTATATCCAATTATTGGGGTTCGAGAACACCATCTTAATCAACCCTGCGGATGATACCAAACGAACATTAAATGAATGGGAAGGTGATGCAGAATTATTTATGTTTTTTAAGTGCTTACGCGGCGATCACGGTGATAATGTTCAATCTGCATACCCCCGTGTGCGTAAAACCCGCATAATGAAAGCATGGAATGACCCATTAGAACGTGTCAATATGATGCAAGAGACATGGACAAATCAGAATGGTATTGAATTTGTGGTTAAAAACCTATTCAAAGAAAATGAATTATTGATGGATTTACGGAAACAACCGAAAAAATACCAAACATTAATGGAAACGGTAATTAAAAAAGAAATGAAAAATCCGGGGAAGTATTCCTACTTTCACTTCCTCGGATTTTTGGGTAAGCATGGCATGAAAAGGGTGGCAAAACAAGCCGAAATCTTCGTACCAATGTTAAGTAAATAACTATTTAATCTCGTCGTTTTTTTGGTTCCATGGTGTAAATCCATTCCATTTACGACCTGTGGTAGTATAAAGACCTATTACAACCGCTGCTGCGCCAACAACTGCCGTCACCAATGCAGTGTGTTGTGTGGTAGGGGCTTGTATGATGCAATCACGTATTACTGTTGAATTGCAACCTTCCAATAGATATGGTTCAAGCGCCATATACCATGATACAACCAAGTATACTAATAATGCGTAGGCCGCTACCAAAACACGGGGAATTATTCTAAATGAATCAATACGTTCTGCTAATGCTAAATATTTTTGTCTAATTTGGTCAATCATGTGCGTAAGTTCCTTTTACAGTGGGCATAAATATATTTATCTTAAATAACAAAAACTAGGAGAGATTAATGCCTGCTGTCGCTAGAATTGCCGATGTACTTAGTGATACTGATCTAATTGCTGAAGGTAGTGGGAATGTATTTGTAAATAATATACCCGCTTCACGGATTGCAGATAAAACCACTGGGCATAAGCTTCCAAGTCATAATTTCTACCCACCTGTACCCATTGTAACCGGTGCTGGTTCTGTGTTTATTAATAATATCCCGGTTGCCCGCGTGACTGATGTTGGTGCGGTGCATAAAGATCCACCACATAGCGATTCACATGCTGGTATTATAATTACCGGCTCACCTGACGTTTTTGCTGAATAAAATATGCCATCCTGTACACCCACATTTACCCCCCTGACCGGCTCGCCACCTACATTAGAAGGTTGCGTAATGGATTCCTTTACGGAAACCCGTAGTCGGGCTTTGGTCGGTGGATCATTGTTTCGTAGCGTTAATGTTGGCACATTAACCAATATTATATCCATACGGAATGAATGGATGGTTAATGACCCTACCGGAAGTCCAGCAGAATTACGACAATATAACGATATGATTGATATTCTGGCGGATGTCACCCATACTAGATTATCGGTTTTGGTTAGTGGCATTGTAGTCGAAGATTACACCGTTCCACAATCGCCAATATTCAGCGTAAGTCCAGTATCTATAACATGGAATACTGGACTTACACAATTACGCATTGATCTAGCGGCAGCAAATTCTCTGGTTATAATGCCGTCGATGGATACTGGTGGTGATCCAACCGCCGTACCGCTGCCTGTTGTCGATGCTGATCATTTATCAGAATTTTCAGTACAAGGACTTACCGGTGGCAGTGGCCACCCTGTTGGTCCAGCACATTCAATACGGACTGGGCCTGCTTTCGCATTAATCAATATTGCCGAAAGTGAAACAAACAACGCAGATGGTAGTTTTAGCCAATTACAAGAACCACGGTACTGGAATGGTACGTGTTGGAAAGCCTTTAATTCAGTATCACCCCCCACCGCATGTGATTCAGAGCCAAGTTGCCCATAATTCAAAACGATTGGTAACTCTTCTTTTTTTCGTAGTAAATACAGGTAGGAAGAAGAATCTTCCACAAATACTTTTATAATGGAGAATAGATAATGGCTATACGGAAAGAGAAAAGCAATATCGCCCATGTTTCATGGATTGACTTAAGAGGCAATGGTGTATTGGTTGAATGTGCTGTTTTGAAAGAAGATGGATTTGGAAATATACACTACTTGGAAATTGCTAACTTGGATGATGTTGACAAAGGTCGGATTGGTAAGATTCTTACTGGTAGGAATGCTGAGACTTTTGAACTATGGGACTTAATGGGTCAAGTTCAACTTAATAACGGCATCAATGGTCTTGAATATTTTCATCAATTAGTTAAGGTGATCACACCGGATGGCGTAATCATGAATCCACGTGCTGGTGTTGTGGGTACCGGGGTTATTGATACCAATTCAAAAGAAGACATGGCATCAGTGGAGCTAAACAATAGTAAGGTTGAAAGTGTTCCTGAAAATACAGCAACACCCGCTGAAAAACGTGCAGCTACTATGGCAGCCAAGAAAGCAGGTGCCACCCCTGCGGTATAAGTTTAAATACTAAACGTAAAAAACCCGCCTATGGCGGGTTTTTTACTGGAGGGTGAAATAATATTAGGCCGCGCCAGTGGTAGTTCTACCTACCGAAACCGTAAGTCTATACGTTACCGTAATTGATCTTCCTGCGGTTTTGATAATAGGTGCGAATGTAATATGGGTAAGCAATCGTTCTTGCTCATTTGCTGAAATGGTTGCATTATTTTGTACACCTTTACTGGAGCCATCTTCGGGTGGGGTTACAATTCCAGCACCACCCAGTGCGGTAAATAAATCATTAACTGCACCGGCCTGTAATAGGATCTTACTTGTAATACCGGATGTACTGCTGGTAAATTGTAAGAATCCAAAGGTTTGTGCGCCTTCAATTGAAGGAAACGTACCAAAGGTATTATCGGTGATAGAAGCCGTGCCATTTAATGGTATAGCGGCAGAAACGAGCCACGCTCCACCTGCGCCGCCGTTAATAGCCTCGCATAATTCGCCGTAGGTAGTTGCAGCAGTTGGTGGGGTTAAGGTTATTGTGGTGTACGTTGGGCCCGCAGTGCCAGCATCAACTGCTATATTAAAACTATATACCGTTCCACCTAGTAAGTTGGTTGGATCAGTTGAAATTTTATTTGCCACATCCACTTTTTGTAACCCAGCACTGGCCGCCGCTTGTTGGCCGGAAGTGAACAAACCCAATTCATCGAACGTAAATGGGCTGTTAATGTTACTTAGCGTTTGATCATTTGCAAATTGCCCAGTAGGTTCATTTGGATTAAGCACTGCCACAATCAAAATTTCCGATGTTAAACCGAGTTCACGACTACGAACACCAGGGCCGGAAACATGGGCAACTGATGTTGGATCGCCGGATGGATCTGCGCCGCCACCAGGTCTGGTTCCAACACGTGGTCCCGCCGAGCCTGGGTCAGTTCCCAGGGCACTACTATTATCATCAACAATTTCAGAATACGTTTCATTGTATAATCGACTTTCCCATGTTTGAATATCAGGGATTTGTCCATCATTCGGTGGGTTAAATGTTATATTAAATGCGGCATCAATAGATGTTCCGCCATTACCGAATGCGATTCTGTTTATTTTAAAATTATCTTCATTTGATAATGCCCGGGAAATAACGCGGGAAAAATTCTGTGGATGTACGGCGTTATCTTTATCAAGGAGGACATTCCCTAAATCATCTTCAATCAGGACATGACCTTTAATTTCTAT
>VAPM010267380.1_pt1 | contig 15912 bp, 16 predicted proteins | sample 3395091 | NCBI WGS metagenome assembly VAPM01 (sample SAMN08290445, study PRJNA428436) | hydrothermal vent metagenome | isolation source: Deep-sea hydrothermal vent chimney 3 | place: Pacific Ocean: Juan De Fuca Ridge | reverse complement strand
GGGTTAAGCTTTGCGCGCGCCTGCGAACAACAAGGCTTAAAAGTTAGCATCATTGATAAATCCGATGACGGCCCTCAAACAGGTGCTGGAATTTGCTTACCTGCTAATGCCATGCTTGCTTTTAAATACTTAGGCATCGAGCAAGAAATATTAGCCGCCGCACACCAAGTCAATTCGATTGAATATGTGCGCCACAATGGTAAATCGCTAAGCTCTTCATCGTTAAAGAAAAAACCTTTTAACAAAGCGCCGTTTGTTGCCCTACCGCGCCATGAATTAATCAATATTCTACGAAATGGTCTACAGTCAAAAATATCATTTAATAGTTCAATCGATAAGTTTGAGCAAGTTGATGATAGGATAAAAGTATTATTGCATGATAGTAGTCGTAGCACATATTATGATTTAGTGGTTGGTGCCGATGGCCTGACCTCGACACTTCGCAATAATATTTTTGAATCAACCGGTGATGAAGATTTAGGTATCACGACCTGGCGATTTAATATTGATGTGGACACTGCAAAGATAGAACCAATCTACTATCTTGGTAATGATACTCTTTTGATGTTTTACCCAATCAGTCCATCACAAGTATACGTTTATGCCCACATTAATGATCCAGAAGAAAAATACACCGATTTAATGCCCCATGATGTTTTACCTGAAATATTTTCAAGCTATTGTGAAAAAGCAAAATCACTTTTATCAAGAATTACCGATGATACAGTGATTTATTCTAGTCGACTTAGCACTATTTCAGAATTGCATTTTAGTCAAGGTCGCACGGTCTTTATTGGTGATGCCTTACATGGCTGCCCACCCTCATTACAACAAGGAGTTGCAATGGCGGTCGAGGATGCGCTAATTCTTACCAATTCATTAATTAAATATTCTGTTCCTAATGCAATTGATGCATTCACTTTATTACGTGAAGATCGAGTTAAGTGGGTTGTTAGTGAATCAAATAGTATCATTCAGCGAGCCGTTAGTGGTAACTCAATTCTTGGTTGCATTATACGAAATTCTTTTATTCGCTTAAAAGGCCCGGCTAATGTGGTTGCTTGGAAAGAATTATTAAAAAATGATCCATTTGCCGAACTTGATTTGAGTTTACCCAAAAGTGGTGATAATTTAAAAGAAAGTGCGTAATAACATGCTATCCAAATACCGTATGATTTTATTAAAAAAACTATCACTTAAAATCAAACCCAATATTACACCACTGGTATTGGCCAGCATATCAGCATATTCAAATTGCCGGGTGACGGTATAACCTTGAAGAAACTCTAACGAAACCCCAAGAAAAATAAATAATAAAGCATAAGCTAATCGTATTACTTTAGCTTTATAACATTGAGAAAACAAAAACATTAAAACAAAATAACTTATGGTATGCTCAATTTTGTCGATATACAAAATTGATAATTCAGCAATCTTGGGTATCGATATTAAACTTAACGTTACAATAATCAGCAACCAAAACCAGCCAAGTGTTAACCATAATTTTCTAAGTTTTAAAACATAAGATGAATTTTCCTGCATAACTCAAACTCATTTTTTAAGTGAAAAATATTAATAACACGGCACCTAAGAATAATCGATAGATAACATAAGGTAACATCCCAAAACGCTCTAATAATTTTAAAAAGAAATGAATGCAAAATAACGCGCTTAAGCCTGACACAACTACTCCAATTAAAATTGCACTCCAATCAACCACCGCGGTGCTTTCTAATAGTGTTTTTGTTTTGTATCCTCCGGCAGCTAAAATCAACGGGATAGCCAATAAAAATGAAAATCTAGCCGCGGCTGTTCGTGTTAAGCCAACAAATAATCCAGCAGTCATGGTAATACCAGAACGAGAAGTTCCCGGTATTAACGCTAGCACTTGAAACAAACTAATGATTAAAACATCTTTCCAAGTTATGTTTTTTTCATCGTGTGTTTGATGGCCTGGGCGACTGGCATACCAATCTGAAACAAATAATAATACACCAAACCCAATAGTGGCATAAGCGATAACCAATCCAGAACGCAATTGTGTGTCAATAAAATCATGCAATAATAATCCCGCTAAAACCGCCGGAATTGTTCCGATAATAACGGCCCAAGCCAATTTGCTTTCACCAACATGACAACGGTTTTTTAATGACAAAAACCAATCGGACGCCATGGTTAAAATATCTTTCCTAAAATACACCACCACGGCTATCAAACTTCCAATATGCACCGCCACATCAAACGCCAAACCTTGATCATTCCAGCCCAAAATAACCGGAACCAAGATTAAATGAGCAGAACTGGATATCGGCAAAAATTCAGTTAACCCCTGAACCAAACCTAAAATAATAATTTGCACTAAATCGATCATCGATAACCTTGCCTTTTTAAATAACTAAAATAAATTCATAATTGATAACGTAAATCGCGCATTGAAAAGCAAGGTAACTCTAACACTGAGTTATCAGCCCGAACATCAACAAGGCCTTTATCAAAACCTATCACTTTGACTACTTCGCCCATCTCATACGGCATTGTTAATTTTTTAACTTGCTGACTCAAAACTAATTGCTGTTTAACATCATCAGTATTTTCTTGCAGCAACTCCGTTAAACCACTAGCCATTAAAAAATTAGACTGTGTGGTATAAGCATTTAATTGTAGACTAGCGGCAGTCGTTGCGCTGCTATTATCTGCCGTTAATACTGCTTGGGTTAAGTTAGAGAAATCGATATGTGCTGTAATATCTTGCAACCCCGGATATAAAAAAGGATCATCATGCCTGCCATGTTGATAAAAACAACTCATCGTGCCGTTATCACGTTGTTCATGGTAATATTCGTTCTCAGGATAACCATAATCAATTAATAAAATATACCCAGTTTCGAGCATATCATTAATACTCGACAACCAATCTTCCGCGGCAAAATTTATTTCACTGGTATAACCATCGTGAAAAACCTGTCCCAAGTTATTTTCTATTTTCTCTATTCGAGAATTTAATCGTACATTTGAAGCCACATTATCTTGCCAAACAAATTGACCGTTTTGATATGCAACCCCCATTTCAACGACCGTTTGATTTTTTTTATGAAAGCGAGTTATCGGCATCGCATCAAGTAATTCATTAGCCAATACTACGCCGATAAATGATATTGGTAAGCTATCGAGCCATGTTACTTTGTCAGCCAATTCCACGGGGAGTGCATTAAGGGTTTGTTGCTGCCGTTCACGAAGTTCAGCACTTCGTTCCAAGATATAATAATATTCGAAATGTTGTCCGGTATTGTGCAACTCCATTATTATATCAGCGGCCATCTTACCACTGCCCGCACCAACTTCGAGTATTGAGCTTGATACCAAATTATTGAGTATCGGAGTAATCGCTCGAGCAATACAACGTGAAAATAATGGTGATATTTCCGGTGCGGTAATAAAATCGCCTTGCTCACCAAATTTAATACAACCTGCGCTGTAATAACCAAGCCCCGGAGCATATAACACATGTTCCATGTATTTTGAAAAAGCAATAACACCACCTGAGTGATGAATTTTATCTGCGATATACGCTGCAACTTTTTGGCTGTGTTGCCGTGCAATACTGTCTGGTTGTGGTAGTTTCATATCTGTCTATTACATCAAATTTACGGCTTTTATTTACTAGCTAATTCTTACCGATATGGTATCGTAATACCAATCTTGTTACAGCTCGAAATGATATAAATAATCAATGTCTGACAAAAATACCCCCCAAGCAAAAGTCGTATTAATTACCGGTGCGGCTCGTCGAATTGGTGCTGAAACCGCCCGAGTATTACATGCCAACGGCATGAATATTGTCATTCATTATCGCAAGACTCGTGCTGCTGCACTGGCACTTCAAATAGAATTAAATGAAATTCGCAATGAATCGGTTATTATTGTGCAAGCCGATTTAAGTAAAACCAAAGGCATCACACCACTCATCCAACAATGCGTAGAAACTTTTGGCCGACTTGATGTGCTTATTAACAATGCATCAAGTTTCTATCCCACCCCAATTGGAACCGTTACTGACGAACACTGGGATGATTTAATGTCGAGCAATTTAAAGGCACCCTTTTTTTTAGCTCAAGCTGCAAGCCCAATATTACGCAAACATAAAGGCTGCATTGTTAATATCGTCGATATCCATGCCGATCGACCGCTGAAAGAACACCCGGTTTATTGCATGGCAAAATCTGGCTTAGTGATGATGACTAAATCATTGGCCAGAGAACTTGGCCCCGAGGTTCGAGTAAATGCTGTCGCTCCAGGTGCTATTATGTGGCCTGAAAATGATCTTGATGAATTAACAAAACAACGAATATTATCACGCACAACATTAAAACGTGAAGGCAGCCCTAACGACATCGCAACCACCATTTTATTTTTAATTTCACAATCACCCTATACGACAGGGCAAATTATCAGTGTTGATGGTGGGCGCTCGCTAACTTAGCTTTGAATGACAAAAAAAGTAAAACCTAACAAGTAATTTCTATAGGCCATAATTGTTGGCTTTCTTTATCGTACTCTTGCCATAACTGCCCAATGGATTTTTTTTCAATCGGATGAAGTACATCAGCGGCTAATTCAGAAAGTGGTAACAACACAAAAGCATTTTTCGTTATTTCAGCTCGCGGTAATTCTAAATGCGGCTGATTTAAAATTAAATCATCATACAATAATAAATCTAAATCCAAAGTTCTCGATGAGAACTTTGGTCCGCTTCGATCACGGTTAAAATTATCTTCTATCTTTCTTAAATTACTAACAACAGTTTCAACAGTTTCATCCACTATTGCTTTTACTACAAGATTATAAAAATTATCTCCATCAAACCCAACAGCATCACTTTCGTATACTATTGATGTTGTAATAGCACCATACATTTCACGCAAAGCATTGATACCCGCACAAACGTGATATTCTGCATTTATATTACTACCAACACTAATGTAGATAACTGACATAATTGTCCAAAGTTATAGTTTAGTCCCGCGTTCAATCATAACACCAACATTCTTAGAACCGCGAATAGCTCCGGGCTTGCTAACGCGCAATTTAACCCACGGCACAGAAAATTCATTTAATATGATTTCACAAATTTTTTCAGATAATGTTTCAATTAATTGAAACTCAGTTGTTGCAACGTAATCTATTAGTCGTTTGGCGACTGCTTTATAATTTAATGTATCTTCAATGGCATCCGAGCTTGCTGCTTTTGCAATATCAGTGCCCATTTCAATATCGAGGCTAATTGTTTGTTTGGTGGTTCTTTCCCAATCGTATATGCCAATAATTGTTTCAATTTTTAACTCAGTTAAATATATAATATCCATAACTTACAATTTCCGGTGTTAATCTCTTTCTATTTTTACGGCGACACTATATCCTGTGTTCTAACTGGTTTCCAGTGTAAGATACGCTTTGTGAGTGCAACAATAGTTCAAATAAAGTTTCGAAATAAACCGAATAAATACGTAATATCATTATCATGAATCTAGCTACAATCGACATCGTTTATATTTTTTGTGCTTATTTAATTGGCTCGATTTCTTCTGCTATTATCACCTGTAAATTAATGTCCTTACCCGATCCCCGCTCAGGAGGCTCTAAGAATCCTGGTGCAACCAATGTATTACGCCTTGCAGGTAAAAAAGCAGCTGCGATAACGCTTATCGGAGATAGCTTAAAAGGATATATTCCCGTTCAAATTGCGGTGTTTCTGTCGCTGCATAATAATGTTATTGCATTCATTGCGGTAGCCACTTTTCTTGGGCATTTATACCCTATTTTCTTTGGCTTTAAAGGCGGCAAAGGTGTTGCCACCATGCTTGGCGTTTGCTTTGGATTTTCACCTTGGGTTGGATTAGCAACCGCCTTAACCTGGTTGCTGGTTGCCAAATTACTTCGAATATCATCACTATCAGCACTAATTTCAATGTCACTCGCTCCGGTGTATGTCTGGCTATTGCTCGATAATAATACTGCAATTCTGGTTGCTTGCTCAGTGATGACGCTTATATTATTTTGGCGTCATCGTAGTAATATACGCAATTTAATCAGCGGTGCAGAAGGTCGTATTGGTTAGGCTGGCGAAGCAAGCCCCCGGCAATCCAGAAAGCCCGGAACTAAGTCACATAACTATTGACTAATATATCAAGAAACGCTATTTTTGTTATATAGTATTTAATTAATTATCTTTTTAGTCAATAAATGTCTATATTTAGCACTTTTTTTAATATTCTTGATAAATACGTCAATTATGAAACAATCAGCCGTCCAAAAAGAAGCCTTCATAGCCGTTATTAACCAAATAATCGCGGCCGGCAAACAACAACAACCTCGAATAACGGCAAAAGAATTAGCAACTCGTTCCGGTATTACACCCGAAACATTATCACGCATGAAAAATCGTGGCAGCGGTGACTACAGCGTCATCGATGCCATGGCGCGGATTGTAGGCTTACGGCTTAGCCTAGAACCAAATGACGATACTCAGGCTGCAATACGCAAAGGAGAGTTTTTCTAATGGCTGATAAGCATGCCGTTATCTGGACCAATGTCACGGGTTCGCCAATGAAAATGGGCGATCTCATTGTAACCCCGGAACAAACTCGCTTTAGCTACCATGAAGAATTTTTAGCACAAAATAATCCGAATGGATTATCACTACTATCCAGCCCACAATTATTCGCCCGTGACCCCGTGGTGTTTTACGCCAAAGATTTACTACCAATGCACCCACGCTTAATTTCGTTAATTCCTGGCAACGGCCGTAATAATATTCAGCGGCGCATATACACCCGTGTATTGGATAATAACGAATATGATATTGCTGCCGGATTTGATACCGATTGGGAACTGTTATTATTAGCAGGACACAATGGCATTGGTCATATCGATATATTTCGCGATGACCGAATTGCAGAAAAGTGGTATGACTCCAAAACCGAACACGTCGAAATCATTGGCAAACGCTCTAATTTTTGGCAAAGCGTAAAACAGGATATTCAAGATATATCAACCAAAGATCCCGAAATATATGAATTAGAAAGTGAAGATATTGTTGAGCTATTAGGGCCAACGCCATCGGTTGGCGGCATGATTCCAAAACTATTAGTCGCCATTCCCGATAAGCCCGATTGGAATGGCAGCTTTGCAGTGCCGGGAACCAGACAAGTAGGGCAGCAAAAATACGTTGATGTATTACTAAAAATCGAACCTCGAGAATACCGGGGGGTATCTGCACTTGAAGCCTGTTGCCTCGAATGGCACAAAAAACTGGATTTCACCGTGCCGCGTTTTTGGAGAACAACACTCGATGGCATGAACTTGCTTGCCGTTGAACGATTTGATCGAACTGCTGAAGGCCTTCCTATACCGATGGAAAGTTTTTTTTCAGTTTTTGCTTCAGGCGACAAAAATTTTCAAGAAACAGCCGATACCGATATGCAAGAAATAGGTGAGCGCATCACAAAACTCGCCAGTGTCGTTAATATGGATACCAACACCATACGCCAACAAATCTACAAACGTTTCATTTTGGCTTTTTTTACCGGCAATGGGGATATGCATCTTGAAAACTTGTCTTTTTTAGGTGGCCCCAATAATGTCGAGCTCGCACCGGTTTATGATCCAGCACCAATGCGTGCCTGGGTGCAACATAATACCCGCTCAGCAATCCCCATCAATTTTGACAATGAAATTGGTGGCATTGTGGATAACCTAATTGCCGTAGGCACTTCATTTGGTTTTAACCTAAATGAAGCAAAAGAACAGTTTTACTACTATGAACAAGCAACTCGGGACTATACCGACTCAATTATGACGCTCGACGATGTGCCACAACAAAGACGGCAAAACCTTTATGACATTTTAAAACAGGAAAGGAAATTATTAAAATTACCCTTCTAAAAATTAACTAATTATGCAATACAAATTTTTAAATTCCTAAACATAGCGTATAATATTGACATTCATATACAATACTAACAACGTAAATGTAAGTACACATTTTACTCACAAAACAAGGGATAACTATGTCAGAATCATTATTCGACAAAATTGGCGGTGCTGCTGCTGTCGAAGCAGCCGTTGATATTTTTTACCGAAGAGTTCTTGAAGATAAATCAATCGAGCAATTTTTTGATAACACCGATATGGACGCACAACGTTCAAAACAAATGTCTTTTTTAACCATGGCATTCGGTGGTCCAAATAGTTATTCCGGAAAAGACATGCGCGAAGCTCATGCACCATTAGTTGAAAAAGGTTTAAATGAGTCTCACTTCAATGCTGTTGCAGGACATTTACAAGCCACCCTTGAGGAACTTGACGTTCCAAAAAACTTAATCAAAGAAGTCATGGCCATCGCTAGCAGTACCCATGACGACGTTCTTGGCCTTTAAAATACCTGCCAGTAATTGCGAAAAATATCATATAAAAATAACAACTATGGCTGTCTTGAAGGTGAGACAGTCTTAGATACTTTGTTACGTCACGAAATAAACGCCTCATACTCTTGTAAAATCGGGATATGCCAAAGTTGTTTATTAAAAACCGCATCAGATAATATTCCAGAAAAATCTCAAGCAGGTTTAAGTAAAACATTAATTCAACAAAATTATTTTTTACCCTGTGTCTGCCACCCAGAGCAAGACTTTAAAATCATTGAAAGTAAAAAACACGAGATTTTTCATGATTCAATTGTTTTAGAAAAACATTGGTTATCAAAAAAAGTGTGTCAGTTTATTATTGAAAAACCTGCTGAGCTACAGTTTCATCCCGGGCAGTTTATTAATATCAGAAATAAAAATTTATTAACCCGTAGCTATTCAATCGCCAGCACACCAAAATCGAATAAAATTGAATTACACATTAAACACTTTCAAAATGGACAAATGAGTGATTGGTTGTGTAATGAATTAGAGCCCGGTGACACCATTGAACTACAAGGTGCCAGTGGCGAAAGTTATTATGATGTTAAAACCCCGCAACAAAATATTCTATTAATCGGCACCGGAACAGGTTTAGCACCATTACTTGGTATTATTCGCGATGCAATCGAAAAAAATCATAGCGGTGAAATTCATGTTTATCACGGCAGCCGTTATTGCGATGGACTATATTTGATTAAAGACATGATTGAATTAAAAAATAAATATAGCAACATACACTATTATCCATGCATATCATCATCAAACCCATTATTAAACAACGAGAAAAAAATTCCAGACTGCATAAACGAACGAGCTGATGAATTTGCTTTAGAAAGCCACACCTCGTTAAAGAATTGGAAAGTGTATTTGTGCGGCCACCCCGATATGGTCAAAAAAATAAAAACAAAAGCCTATTTAGCCGGTGCGGCATTAAGTGATATTCATATCGACCCGTTTGAACTAAAAGATCTTAGGGTAAAGCCACGCTGATAATTAAGCTTCTCTCAAGACTATCGGCTGGTTTTATAGGTTGGGGTGAAATGGGTTTTGAACCCCAACAGCTTAAATTTTTATTTAGCCAAAAATAAATTTTTAATCATCTCACCTAACATTGTAAACTCTTCCGCTCGCGCGGTTCCCTTGCGCCACAACAAAGCAATTTCACGATAACTATTTTCTTTTAAGGGATACATTTTCACTTTTGTACCTTTTAACAATCCCGAATGTTCGGCCATTTCAGGTAGATAAGTAATGCCCAAATCACTATCCACCATTTGAATTAAAGTCGATAAACTACTGGCACTAAATCGATTAATTTTTTCTTGTTGAAAAAGATGGCAAGCAGATAACGCATGATCCCGTAAACAATGCCCTTCCTCTAATAAAATAACACTGTCGCTATTTAATCTATTTAACTGGTAGTGCAGAGGATCAACTAATTCACTATTTTTACGACACGCCAATTTAAAACGATCTTCAAATAATACCTGATGCTCAGTATTTTTTAAATTATAAGGCAGAGCCAATAAAATTACGTCTAACTCACCCTGCATCAATTTCTCATACAACACGGCTGTTAAACCCTCGCGTAAATACAGTTGTAAATTGGGCAATTGAACGCGTAATTTAGGCAACACTTTTGGTAATAAAAACGGTGCAATTGTTGGAATAATTCCCAACGTTAAATTTCCGGACAAAACTTCTTTATGTTCGCTGGCAAGCTCAATTAGATATTCAATATCACGCAAACATAAGCGTGCCTGTGATACGATTTCTTTGCCAAGAGCCGTGAAAGTAACACATTTATTCGTTCGATCAACCAAATGGCAGTCTAAAATCGTCTCGAGTTCTTTTATCGCGAGACTGAATGCCGATTGCGAAACAAAACAGGATTTTGCAGCTCGACCAAAGTGCCCGTCTTTTTCTAATGCGACTAAATAACGTAATTGTTTAACTGTTGGTAATAATTTCATAAACACTGCAAATACTCATCATTGATTAAATATATCATAAAGATTGATTTAATCAATTTTATTTATCAATAAAGCTTCGCTATTATTACCCCATCATTAATATTCTAGGAGTGACATCATGTTTAAAGATCAAACCGGTAAAACCATACCAAATGTAAAATTTCACCTTCAAGTCAACAATGAATGGCAAGAGTTGTCCACTAATGAAATATTCAACAACAAAACAGTTGTGGTATTTTCGCTACCCGGAGCCTTTACACCGACCTGCTCCGGCAGTCATGTACCACAATACAATAAATTAGCACCCAGTTTTTATGACAATGGTGTGGATGAAATTGTGTGTGTGTCGGTTAACGATACCTTTGTGATGAATGCTTGGAAGCAATCTCAAGATGCCAATAACATTAGCTTTATTCCCGATGGTAATGCTGAATTTACACAAGCAATGTCGATGTTAGTTGATAAAGATGATTTAGGATTTGGAAAACGATCTTGGCGTTATTCTATGCTGGTCAAAAATGGCATAATTGAAAAAATGTTTATTGAAGATGATGTTGCCGGCGACCCGTTTGAAGTATCGGATGCAGACACCATGCTCAATTACATTAACCCGCAGGCTATACGCCCAAAAAATATCAGCTTATTCACTAGAGCAGGTTGTTCCTATTGTGCTAAAGCAAAAGCTTTGCTAGATTCTCATCATTTACAATATGAGACAATTGAGCTTAATAAGGACATTTCAGAAACAACATTACAAGCCATAACAAAATCAGACATCGTGCCTCAAGTATTTATCGATGGCGAACATATTGGCGACTCAAAAAATTTAGAAATTTATCTAAACAGCAAAACAGCAGCTTAAATAAACCTTAGCCCTCCTTACGCATAAAGGAGGGTAATTTATTTCCTAACATTTGAATGTATAAATACAACTCAGGATTTTTAGCTTTTGCTACATTGGATTTAGCATCATCAGGTTTTTTTCTCGGTTTGATCACCCGTGGTTTTATTACTAAACGCCATAACACTTTACTTTCTAAGACGCAGCTTTTAATTCCAAAAGCACGTAGCTCATTCGCTCGATTAAAACCATTATAAAAAACACTTGGAATTTTTACGCCATTAGAGGAATAAAATCGATTGTCATTTTCTTCTTTAAATGAACCACCATTAAAAAAACAATAATTTTTTAATTGCTCACGAACAAATAATAAAGCTTTTACTTGCCGATTAAAATCAATCGCGGATAAAACCACCTTGCGAACATAATTCTTTTTTCGGTAACTTTTTATTTTATGAGTTGATATAGAATATTTTAATAAATGATGAATACTTCGATATTTTCGATAATTAATATTACTCGAATCTACCTGACTATTATATTTTAATTCATTTAATATTTTTTGAACTTCAATACCTTCTTTTTTATTTTTATTTTGATCGTATAAATGCTGCCAAGAAATAAATGCAATTTTTGACTCAACTAAAACACCATTATCTACCGTGGTAAAATCAAAGACAATTTGATATCGGGGAAGTTTTATATTTCTATTACGGTATCCTGAATAATAATTATTTCTATAATTTTTATCATAACGCGCATAAGCGATTTCACTATTTTTATCTGGCTGCGTTTCAAAAACTACTTCGGTAGCAGTTTCAGAAAAAAGCTGATAACCATAATTAGAAACAATAGCGGCTAAATCTTTTACGATTTCTTTTTTAGTGCGGTGTTCAATAATAATAGATTGATAATCATTTGATTTACGCGAAGGAGTGCTGCATGAAACCAAAAATAATAAACCTGCAATTAACATGAAGCTAATGCGATTGCTTCTTTTAAATAAATTAATAACTTCGAACACGATAAAAATTCCTTATTCTGTCTGGTACTGAATACAAAATACCGAACGCAACAACATCCTTAAATATTATGTAAAATTGTGCTATGAAATATAATGAAATGATAAACAAATTCCCGATAAAGGCCAAGGTTAAACATCACAATTTTTTTGCCATTTTAGCCTTGTTTTTTGGATGAAATTTTGTTTTAAAAAATCAGCTTTAATAGAATCAAATGCTTACCACAATTATTAATATTACTTAAAAATTACGGCTAACTATTTAGCTTATAAACGACCACTAGATTTGATATCCATATAATAATTAACCATCGTTACTGGCAATTTTTCAGGATTGACATCGAGATGTAACACTCCTTCATGATCTAAGCGTTGGTGTGTTTGACGACGGTGCTTAGCGTATTGTTGTGCAGCAGCATGATCCAGCGCACTATCAAAATCACTTACCGAAGTATGCAGCATATTATCAATTACCTTTTCTTTTAAACTAGCCAATAATACCAAGTGGCGTTTTTGCATTATTTTAATTGCCGGCATCAAATCTTCAGTATCTTCATCACGAAGATTGGTAATCAAAATAATCAAAGCACGTCGCCGTTGATGCACCATAAGTTTACTCGCTGCATTGGTATAATCGGGTGAATAACTTCCCGGTTGCAAATCATACACTGTATTTAAAATTTGGTTAATATTTGATATTGATTTACGTGGTGATAACCAACGTTCTTCACCACTAAAAGTCATTAAACCAACGGCATCACCTTGTCTTAATGCAACATGCGATAATAATAAAATTGCATTTAAGGTATGATCAAAATGACTCAACGCACCATCTTGTGACAACATTCTGCGACCACAGTCCACTAAAAATACAATTTGTTGATCTCGCTCTTCCTGATAATCACGTGAAATTAATTTTGATAAACGAGCAGTAGCTTTCCAATCAACTTGCCTCAATGAATCACCTTCGCGGTATTCACGCAGCTGATGAAAATCCTGACCTTCACCGCGACGACGTTTTTTCACAATTCCAATTTGAGATAAACGTTGATCCATTGCTAATAATGTATATTTCATTACCGCAGCAAAATTAGGATACACTCTAACACTAGACTGATGCCCGATAAACTGATTTCGTTTCCAAAACCCCATTAAAGAATGGATGCGTATTTGTGTTAAATTAAAATTAAAATCACCACGTTTTAAAGGTCGAATTCGATATTGTATTTCACCCCAACCTTTTGCTGGCAGAGTTATTGTTATTGGCAGGTTTTCAAATTCAGCATTATCTGGGTAGTGATCATAAATGTCTATTTGCCGTTGTTGGTTTGCCGGATTATGAAACCGTAATGTTACCGAAATCCAATTACCCAGTGAGAGACTATTCATAACCTCACGTTCAACCGTTATTTTTTTGCGTTGCTTCAAACTAATAAAATCAATAAATAACACAACACTTAATGCAACGATAAGGGTTTTCCACCAGAGCATTAGCTCAGAAAAATAACTTGCCAATAATGACAGTAGTAAACAGAACGTCGCTAAAAAAATAATTCGTTTCGTTGGTAACATAATCGTGTATTATTTTATTTACAATCGAGGTGCATCGACGGATTCGAGCAATGCATTTAATATATCATCGGCACTTTGTCCTTCAATTTCCATTTCTGGCGATAATATAATTCGATGACGTAACGCGGCTATTGTGATATTTTTAATATCATCGGGTGTCACAAAATCATTACCGTTTAATAATGCCGCTGCACGAGCAGCGCGCACTAATGAAATACCACCTCGAGGACCCGCACCAACCATAATACCCGGCCAATTACGGGTTTGTCGTACAATACTAACCGCATAATCTGAGACTCGTTGATCAATCTGCATTTGTGCAACTATTTGCTGTATCTTTAGAATTACCTGACCATTAATGATGGCCGTAACGGCTTCAACATCGATTGAATCACCAATTTTTCCAGCCGTAATATTACGTACCAGTATTTTTTCATCACTTTCATTTGGATAATCAATTAAAACTTTTAATAAAAACCGATCCAATTGAGCTTCTGGAAGCGGGTAAGTGCCTTCTTGTTCTAATGGGTTTTGTGTTGCCAAGGTCATAAACGGTAAGTCAAATGCCAACGGTTTACCTTCAATGGTAACTTGTTGTTCTTGCATCACTTCTAATAATGCCGCTTGGGTTTTTGCCGGAGCTCGATTTATTTCATCGGCTAATAACAAATTAGTAAACACCGGTCCACGTCGAATACGGAAACTTTCTGATTTCATATCGTACATAGCATGACCTGTAATATCACTCGGCATTAAATCTGGGGTAAACTGTATGCGTGAAAAACTACCATTAAAAGTTTGAGCTAAAGCACGGACTAATAAGGTTTTACCTAAACCGGGCACTCCTTCGATTAGAACATGGCCACCAGCAAATAATGCTATTAATATTTGTTCGATAACTTGATTTTGGCCTACTACCGCCTTGGTTATTTCCGCACGTATGTTTTGAGCAATCTCTGATGCCTCAGCCAAACTAAGTGCAGCAGTATTTTCCGTCGAATCATTCATATTGATTTCCTTAAACGTTCTAGTGTTTGAATAATTAATAAAAATTCATTTTCTTTAGTCGTGCTTTGAACGGTGAAAGCTTGCTCCACATGTTCGATATCAATTTTTGACTGTTTGGCTAATCGCTGATAGCGTTCAGCATCGGTTAATTTATTCCAATTGGGGTGTCGTTTGCTTATTTTTTCTTGCAACGCATTTCGCGTTTCCTGTATCAGCTCGTCACTAAATTTATTTTTCCATAAAAATTGTCCACTCGCCCGAATGTGTTCGATTAAATTACGTCGATTATGTGACAATTTTGGATAGAGTGCTCCAAAACGTGGTAACGCAGACCAAATCCAAATAAAAATAATAAAAAATAATGTTAAAAATGCTGCCCATAGATTTTTTGACAACCACTCGTACAATGGCGGCATGTCACCTTTGTAAACGATCCAGACTTTGCCGCTATTATTGCTAAAATGAACCAAATACCAAAAAAAAGCGGCATGATCAAACTTGGTTATTTTGGTATTCGTCAAAAACCGATAATCACTCAAGATGGTTATCAAGCCCTTATCTTTAACATACTCCAATAAATGCGCTCCGCTTTTACCATTAACAACCCAATTGGCTTTTTTTTCATTGTTTGTGGTTAACCAAATAGTGGGATTAAATGCAACTTGGCTAGTCTCTCGCTCACTAACAATGGTTACCGCAATAGCTTCGAAATCATTTGTATTACAATTTTTATTATCGCTGTCTTTGGCTTTATTGTCTTTGCTACTGTTTTTTATTTGTTTTTGTTGTTTTTTTGTTTCTGATTTTGATTCTTGTTTCTTTTTCAACTCTGGTATTTTATTGCAATCATCAAGCTTATCGATTATGTTGGATTCTTCGTAATTTACTTGAATGGCTAATTCTTTAAGAATGGGATCTTGGATATCACTTTTTGAATCAGCCGGAGGCCATGCGACAATAATTAAATGCCCCCCGTTTGATACCCAATTAAGAATTTCATCGCGTTTAGCTGGACCAATATCAAAACGCCGT
>VAPM010475014.1_pt1 | contig 15927 bp, 11 predicted proteins | sample 3395091 | NCBI WGS metagenome assembly VAPM01 (sample SAMN08290445, study PRJNA428436) | hydrothermal vent metagenome | isolation source: Deep-sea hydrothermal vent chimney 3 | place: Pacific Ocean: Juan De Fuca Ridge | reverse complement strand
TAAGTCTGTACAAACTGCAATGGAGATGGTGGTGGGACAATTCCTGGGAAAGCATAAGTAATTATTCCAGTAGCTATTATTCAAAACTTGTGAAGACTGATAATGTAAAGACAAAAGATGGTGAGGGGATTTATAATTTGCGAATAGATAACCAGGAGTGGGGAAGGTATTTGCTAAAAGTAAAAGACCCTGTTTCCGGACATTCTACAGGTAAAATAATTTATATCGATTGGCCGGGTTGGGCCGGGAAGCAGAAAGGAGAGCTGGGAGGTGCCACAATGCTTGATTTTGATGTAGAACAGACAAGTGTCAAGGTTGGTGAGTTTATTAGAATAAATATACCGAGCAGCAAGGGCGGCAGGGCCTTGATAAGTCTCGAAACCGGAAGCAAAGTTTTACAGACTTTTTGGGTGGAAACCAAGCCGGAAAATACCACTGTGGAATTTGAAGCAACTTCTGCCATGTCGCCAAATATTTATGTCAACATCACTATGTTGCAACCTCATTCACAAACATCTAATGACCTGCCTATCAGAATGTATGGTGTACAAGCCATTGAGGTAGCAGATCCTGAAACCCAACTAACCCCTGTAATTGCTATGCAAAATGAATTGCGCTCTGAGCAGGAATTTAAAATTACGGTAAGCGAAAAGCACGAAAAACCCATGACCTACACGATAGCTATCGTAGAAGATGGATTGCTTGATCTTACCAAATTTAGAACTCCGAAGCCATGGGATTCATTTTATGCCAGAGAAGCATTGGGTGTAAAAACCTGGGATATATTTGATAATGTGATGGGTTCGTATGGCGGCGAACTCGAAAAATTGATGGCCATAGGAGGAGATGATGAAATTGAAGCCCCAGACGCAAAGGAGGCTAATCGCTTTAAACCTGTAGTAATGTTTAAAGGTCCTTTCTTTGCCAGAGCAGGTGAAAGAATTGAACACAAATTCAAACTTCCACAATATATCGGTAGTGTACGGGTAATGGTTGTAGCAGGATATGAAGGTGCCTTTGGGGAAAGTGAAAAAACTGTACCCGTCAAACAACCCCTGATGATTTTAGCAACATTGCCAAGAGTGGCAGGTCCTACAGAGGAGATCACGCTTCCTGTGAATGTGTTTGCAATGGATGATAAAATCCATAAAGTAGAAATAAAAGTCTCAACGGAAGGTAAATTGGGTTTGGTTGAAAAAAAATCCAAAACTATTGTTTTTGATCAACAAGGAGATCAGGTGGTATATTTTAACCTTAAGGCCTCCCAAGCCCTGGGCCTGGGCAAGGTTCATGTTGAAGCCAGCTCTGGTAGTTTCAAGGCTAGCTATGATGTGGAGTTACAAATTAGAGCCAGCAACCCGGAAATTAGTCAGGTCAAAGAGCTAGTACTGGAAGGTGGGAAGACATGGGATGTGTCTTACAATCCACTGGGGTTAATCAGCACCAACGAAGGCATGATAGAAATATCGAGTCTGCCGCCGCTCAATCTGGAGCAGCGATTAAACTTCCTTATTAAGTATCCGCATGGTTGCATAGAACAAACAACATCAGCAGTATTTGCTCAATTATATCTTGATGACCTGATGGAAATAAACGTTGAGAGAGCAGCTCAAATTCAGGAAAATATAAATGCTGCTATTGAGCGTTTGCGATCATTTCAGCTTTCAGATGGTGGATTTTCTTATTGGCCTGGAAGTAGCCAGCCCAATCTTTGGGGAACGAATTACGCAGGGCATTTTTTGATTGAAGCCAGAAATCAAGGTTACCATGTTCCCGAAGATATGATTTCAAATTGGGTGGCATTTCAGCAAGAAAAAGCAAATAACTGGAATGCCATATTGTATAAAGACAGCCATGTGCAGGCGTACAGATTATATACGCTAGCATTAAAAGGCGAACCATCACTTGGTGCCATGAATCGTCTGAAAGACATCGGTAAAGTGAGTGCAAAATGGAGCCTCGCTTCTGCATATGCAGTTGCCGGCTACAAGGATGCTGCCCTGGAAATTATCAATGGACTAACAACAGCAACAACTGCATACAACGAATTGGGAGGTACATTTGGCTCTGCGCAAAGAGATCAGGCCATGATGCTGGAAACAATGGTGAGCTTAGATAAAAAGACTGACGCCTTTGCCATGATCAAAAAGATATCTGTAATGATGGGAGATAACAAGCGATGGATGAGTACGCAAACCACCGCTTTTTGTCTGATGGGAATTGCTGAGTTTGCAAAACATTTTCCTACCCAAGGGGGTGCGAATGTATCAGTGAGCATTTCTGGAAATGAATTTCGTGTTGATGGAGACAGATACCTCAATCAGGTTACCTTGCTTGAGCCAGATCAGGCAAGCACAATTAAAATTGTAAATAATGGGAATAATCCATTGTTTGTAAAACTCATAAAATCGGGCGTTCCTTTGGAGGGTATGGAAAAAGCCGGTGAGAGCAATTTGAAGATGGGTTTGAAATACAAAAATATGCAGGGGGAAATAATTTCAGTTGAAAACCTGAAGCAGGGAACGGATTTTATTGCAGAGGTGACCGTTACAAATCCAGGGTTCAGGGGTGATTATGAAGAGCTGGCCATAACCCAAATTTTTCCATCCGGATGGGAAATTCTGAATAATCGACTGGATGATACCGACCAGGCTTTTATTGGTGATCGACCTGAATATCTCGACATACGTGACGATCGTGTTTTGACTTACTTTGATCTGAAGAAAAACAAGAAGGCAACCTTTAAAGTCTATCTGAATGCCAGTTATCAAGGCACATACTATATGCCTGCTGTTTTTGTCGAGGCCATGTACGACAACAAAATATCTGCCAACACCAAGGGCCAATGGATAAATGTAGTGAAATAATGTGTTGCGCTTAGTTCTACTTTACTAAGATAAACGGCTATATATGATTTAGAGTGAGCAAGTTTGAAATAATTAACATGGGGAACCAAAATTGCTATTTGCTCTTTGGCCGCGTCAAAATATCGCTTTGGGGGTTTTCAATCTAAGCTCAAAACTTTCAATTTACCACCAAAACCCATATGATTTTCGGTGTGTGATGGCGTTTTAAGCTCTTTTGCAATTTTGGGTTGAGCGTTGGCTTGTGCGAATTGCAAATGTGCTTGAAACTTAGCTTGGGCTACCTGTGTATTCAGCCAAAGGTTTAACATTTCCAACATCAAAATCTTCTTCAGTCAAATCTGAGTGTAATCTTTTGTTTTGCAGAATTGTCAGAACATCATCCAATTTTTCTTCGGTAATTATTATCTGGTCGTCTTGAAATTCTATTCCCCAGTTTTTTAACTCATTAATCTCTTTAAATCTATTCAAAAAGTTCTGGTCTTTGTAATATCCAAGATTTTTGATAGTGGCTATTTTTCTTAGATATACTTGATTGTTTCCGATTTTATTTGTGAGAATATCCATATTTACAAATAGCTTTTCTTTGGCAATTTCCTCATAAAATTCCGTTGCTTTAGCCATCATTCCTTCTCTAAAATTAAGACCGCTTTCAAAAGCCTTTTTGGACAAGATAAAAAGTAAATTGTCATAAAACATAAAGTCAATAGAATTAGAAATGCTGAATACATTATCCTCTTCTAAATCAACAAACATATTTTCTTTGTAAAGCAAAGGAATGTAACCTCTGTCTTTTTTCATTTTCCAGTTCTCAGGTATCTTTTTAAAACCAATTACTTTAATTTCAGTATCATCTCTTAAAATTATGAGATAAGATTTTGCTTTCACCAATTCATCTACATCTTCAATTACATCATCTTCTGGGTTAATTGAATCGAGAATCTCTTTAATTTTAACAAAATCAGTTTCATCAGAATTTATGGCTGTTATTTGGTCTTCTTCGGGTTCTGGACAATCAAAAGAATACTCTTCAAGGCTGTTTGATTTCTCAATTTTTCGAAGAACAATATTGCGTAATCGTTTTTCTAATTTATCGTCAACAGGAACATATTTTACATCATAATGAGATTCTCTTTTACGCTTGTATTCTTTTACAATTGCTAACGAAACAAAGCTGTTTTTTAGGTCAAGCTCTTTTAGGCTTTTGAATTTATTCTTGATTGTCATTTTCTTCTATTTTTTCAGTTGTCATATAGAGAAACCTTGTAAGGTTTTTTATATAATATCGCTCTCCAACTTTTAAATCATCTTTACTCAACACTATTTTGGTATCATCTTTTTTATCAAATGTGTATTCTAAATCATACAAGTTATATCCTGCAAGTAGTAAAATAGGGTTTAGAAATACTGATTTACTCCTTACTGTTAAAAACAATAATAGAAGCAAGAAAATTGACAATGAAATCACATCTTCTATTTTTGATAAGTCAAAACCGAAAAAGGAAACAATGTACGGAATGGTGTAATTAATTAAATCTGATGAGCGATTTTTTACAGATTTTACCTTAACAGGCATATTGCCTCTTTTTATCGTAGCTGTTGTAGCAAAAAGAAGAATTATGCTCAATAAAGCTAAACCAAGCATAATGTAAATTGTTAACGGATGCTTTAGTGTGTAAGTGCATTTGAAATCGAAATCCTTAACCGCCAAAATGAGAAATAGTGGCGAATAGGCACTAATAAATAACAATATGGCTGTCAGTAACCTTGGCTTCATTTTTTCTCTTTTATTAATTGACCAAACCCTGTCGGGATAATATTATGTTTATTCATCCAAATCAAAGTTTGTTCAAATTCACTATAGGTAAAAACAATTCCTTTTCGACTGCTCCAGTCAAAGAAGTCTTGTTTTATTTTTCCCTTATCAAAAGGTTGATTTAGGATTATATGATTATTCCAAACTGCATATATGGTTGCTATTGCTTCACAAAATTTTTCGGAAGCATTTTTCAATAAATCAAATAGGTTGTTGAGTTTTTCTGTTTTTGACTCAAAATAGCCTTGGTAGTAACCATTTATTTTTTCTGATTTTTCTAAGGGGTGAAATACGTAATTCCGATTTTCAAACCATTTATTTTGTTTGAGTTTAGAAAACACAGAGTGCATAAATTTATTATCGTATGGACCTGCAGATTGCCTGTAATAGTTCCAGTTTAAATCTTCTTCGGCAATGTGTTCTGCTAAATATTGTATTTTTTGAAATTTAATATTTGTAAAATGCTGATCTTCTCTGAATAAAGAAACTATTTTACCTCCAAGAACCTGCTTTGCAAAACTCCTTTTGTTTTTAGGAATTATTGATGCTGTTTGTAATGGAATAACTTTTGTTGTTTCTGAAACATTAACAGATAATTCTCCTTTAAATGCTTTATCCAACAAACTTGGTATTAATACAGTTAGTTCTTTTTCTTGTGCTTCTTTCTCGGTTTTTAGTGTTTCAAATTGATGCAACAACTTTTCAAATTTCTCTTGTTGCTCAATTTTTGGAACAGGTACTTTTATAGCTTCCAACTTTTTTAAACCTAAAGTTTTGTTTCTGCCTGCTCCGCCTGGCGAACAATTATTAATGTCCAACAAGCCTTTGGGAGCAAGGAAATGAAAATTTAAAAAAGAAGGTTTTACTTGTTCTAAATCGCAATTGCACGAAATAAAACGGTGCGAACCATATCTATCGTTATCATTTTCTTTCGCTATTGCAATACCACCTTCCCAAGCAAATACATTGCTAAAAACCAAATCACCTGTTTTTATCTGAAAGAGTTTTTTTGTACCTACTTCAATTCCGTTTAATGCTGGTTTGTGAAATGTGCCATTCCCAAAACATCTAATTCCTAATTCAGGATAGTTTTCTTCTGCTGTAATCTGTACTGGTCGCCTTATTATTGAAGCAACTTCTACCATTGGCTTTTCTTCTACACCTTTAATAATATCAGTGTAAGTACTGTACAACAGGTTTTTAATGTCTCTTTCTTGTGCTTGGTTTAGTTTATTTACCTTTTGCTGTTTTTCTTCTACTGCTTGTATGATTTTTACAATTCGCTTTTGCTCGGGTAAAGGTGGTAGTTCAATATTCATTGATAAAAAAAATTGTTCTTTAAATCTATTTCTACTTGCTTTGGTAACACCAATACAATATTGCTCTACTTCATTCCAAACGGCCTTCTGATTGAAATAATAGAAAAGAAAATTTATGTTAACAATTTCTTTATCAATTTCAAATGTCGGAAATTCACCAGAAACAAATAATCCATCAAATTCTTTTCGCACGTAATCAAATGAGCCTTTCCAAGCAAAAAGACGGCTGTAAATAAAGTCTCCCTCTCTTATTTTATTCAATTTATCGGCACTAACTTCAATTCCTTTTTTTTCTTCTCGAACAAAAAGCCCTCTTCCTTCAAGTCTTAATCCCAATATCTTGTATTTGGTTTCTGACTCTAACAAAGTAGGGTTTTTAACTGATTTTAGAATTTCTCCAATTTTATATTTTTTCCAACCTTTTTTCATCAATCCTTTTTATTTTTAAGTTGTTTAATCGCCTTATCAAAATCGGAGATGAAATTTCGGTCTTGTTTTACTCTAAATGCTTCGTATTCTTTTATTGCTAATTCGGTTGCTACTGCTCTCGATATTTTTCCTTTATCGTTCAGTATTTCTTCTTCGTTAAATTGTAAGAAAGCATCCAGTTTTATTGCCCAATCTTTCATATACATTGGCTTGCCTTTGCTTGCCTGAAACTCGGCATAATCCAAATACATATCTACAATGTGGTTGAGCTTTTTAAGCTCGGGTTGTTGCAAGTAGTTTTTAGCAATGGTAACATCACTTTTGTAAATCTTGCCTTTGGGTGCTTTTCGCCAAGTGGTTAGCCCCATATTTTCTTTGTTGCTATCCGCTCTTTTTTCTAAGAGTTCAGCAGCTGTATTTCCAGTAATGGCAAAATGCAATTTGTTTTGTACAGTTGCAAAAAAGCGGTCAGTTTCTAAGGTGGCGGTTGAGTAATCTATAGAAGTAGCATAAATATCTGTGATTTTTTGATACACCATTCTTTCACTTGCTCGAATTTCCCTTATCTCTTCGAGTAATTCGTCAAAAAATCGTGTATCAAACCTACTTCCTTTAGTAAATCGGTCTTTATCTATGGCAAAACCTTTAAAAATATAGTTTTTGAGTTTGTCGGTAGCCCAAGTTCTAAACTGTGTACCTCTTGCCGTGTTTACTCGGTAACCAACAGCTATAATTGCTTCTAAAGCGTAGTGTTTAGTTTTGTATTTTTTACCATCAGAAGCAGTTATCGAGTAATCCTCGACAACTGAATTTTGGTCTAATTCTTTTTCTTTGAAAATGTTTTTCAAGTGTAAAGAAATATTGTCCACACTACATTCAAAAAGCTCTGCCAGCAGTTTTTGAGTAAGCCAAAGGTTATCCTCTTCAAACAGCACCCCAACTTTTACTTGTCCGTCTTCGGTTTCGTAAATGGCTATTTCGTTTGTATTACTCATATTTCCGATTTTATTTTTTCCATTAAACTTAAAATCTTTTTTTCTCGCTCTACAATACTTTTTACCAATTCTTTGGATTCGTGATATTCAAATTCACTTTTCTTATTCGGATTTTTAATGTCCAAATTTACGATGGGTGTACCTTTGTCACTTTCTTTTAAAATGTCTTTAATGTTTACTTTCCAAGCCCAGTCGGTTTCTTTTCTGTTTGTCCACCAGTTGGTAATATCATCAAACTCTTCAATCTGAATGGCTTTGGTTTTACTGTATTTTTTCTTGTCGCTTGGTACAGCTATTTCATAATACCAAATGTCTTTGGTTGGTTTTCCGTGTTCAAAAAACAAGATATTAGAAGGAATATCGGTGTAAGGAGCAAATACGCCATCACCTAAACGAACAATGGTATGTAGGTTAAAATCTTCTACCAATTGCTTTTTAATTCTCCCTGCTAAACCATCAGCAAACAAAGTTCCATTAGGAACAACAACAGCTGCTCGTCCACCTTTTTGTTCTGCTTTTTTACGTCTTAGTTTTCGCATTATCAATTGCAAAAACAAAAATGCTGTTTCCGTAGTTTGTTTGTCTTTCGGGAAGTTGTTTAAAATTCCTTTTTCTTCCTCTCCACCAAAAGGTGGATTGGTAATAATGGTATCTACTCGCTCGCTATCTCCAATTTCTTGCAGTTTAAAACGTAAGGAATTTAAAGGGTCAATTTGTGGATATTCTAAACCGTGCAACAACAAATTCATTTGACAAAGCAAATAGGGAAGCGGTTTTGCTTCACCACCAATTACAGATTGCTTTTGCAATACTTCAAATTGCTCTAATGTTTTGGCTTGTTTTTTTAGATGGTCAAACGATGCTACCAAAAAACCACCTGTTCCACTTGCTGGGTCAAGTACTGTTTCACCCAATTGTGGATTTATCATATTGACCATAAACTTAACTAATGGTCTTGGCGTGTAAAATTCTCCTGCATCTCCAGAAGCATCACGCATTTCTTTTAGAATACTTTCGTAAAGGTGTGATAAAGTGAAAATTTCTTCATTAGACGTAAAATGAATTTCATCAATTTTATTGACTACATCACGCAACAAATAACCGTTAATCATTCGGTTATTAATGCCTTTAAAAACAGTTGAAATTACATCTGGACGTTCTTTTCCTGTTTCACTTTGTAAGCTTCTTAAATAGTAGAATAATCCTGTAGCTTCTGTTCCATCGGGCAAAGTGATTTTTTCGTTATTGATGAATGCTAACAAATCATCTCCTGTTAGATTTTCATCCTTTGCCCAATCTCTCCAACGGTAAGGACTTTTCAAAGTAGGTTTAAAAGCTGTTCCTTTTAGCAATGCTTCTGATTCGTGAATATTTTCATTATCATCCAGAAATTTAAGAAACATTATCCAAGTCAAAATTGGTAAACGGTCAGCATCTCCATTCAAGCCTTTATCTTTCCTCATTATTTGTCGGCACGACTTTACTAAGCCTGACAACCTTTGTGCTGTTGTTTTAGGAGATTTTGGATTTTTAATTTTAAATTTTAAATTCATTTCTTATTGCTGTATTTTTCTTGTGATGTTTTAACAATTGCTGTTAAAATATTTATGATTTCATCTATTTCTTTGAGTAGCATAGAGTAATCATATTTAACTAATTCGCTCTTTTGAAGTAGAAGTAACCAATATTTTGTTTCTCTTGCTTCTTTTGATGAGATTGCCATTTTGGAAATAAAATCTGCCTTACTCTGTGCTGCTGTTGATTCATTTATGTTAGCACCAATACTTGTAGCAGACTTTAAAAATTGACGTGACAATACAAACTCATTATTCGCTTTCAGAACTTTGTAGAGTTCAATAGCTAATAATGAAAACTCGAAACTTTTATCTAAAATTAAATTCTTTTTCATTTTTCTAATTCAAAGTTCATAATCTAACATTCATAATTCAATTATGCTGCGTATAAATATTTTTGAATCTCTTCAATTACTATTTTGAGTTTGTCAATTCCTCCGAATTTTTCGCCTATTTCAATAATATTCCCTTTATTAGAAATAGGTTCAACTTGAATGATTTCAGGTTTTAGTTGGTCTAAACCAAATTTGATGTATTTGGAAATAATAATGTCAATAATTTCTTTTGCTCCTTCAGAGTATTCAGAAAACAAATCGGGTTTGTTTTTCTTTAATAAATCTGCTCGTTCTTTTCGAGTAAGTGGTTTTAAATCGAATGCCACATAACGTAGTAAATCAAAAGCATCAACATTTTCAAGTTTGCTTATTTTCTTTAAATCATCAATGATTATTCCCTGCTCTTTTAGTTGAGCTAAAATGCTATTTCTTGAAGTTAGGTTTAACCAAGCGTTTTTAAATTCATCTGCTGTTGGAAACAGATTTATGATTTTATCTTTCGTGTATTGAGAATATTGTACAGTTTGTAATTTTCCGTAGTTGTCCATAATCTGAACAGATTCAGCTACAATTGTAACAGTTCCTTCTTCAATGTAATATTTTCTTGGTCTGTCGTTTTCTCCATTTTCAGGAATATCCTCAAAGTCGTTTCCTTCCGTTTCTTCCCAATCTTCCATTATTTCGGGTTCAGAAAATTCTTCTTCAAAAGTTCCGTCAATGGTTCGTCCGTTATCATCAATTTCCTCATTGGTAATTAATGGGGGCTCTCCGTCAAAGTCAGGATCTGCAAAATTTCGGGTTGCACTTCCAGTATAATCTAAAATGGTAAAAAACAATTTGCCTTTATCTTCTCTTACTCTTGTTCCTCTACCTACAATTTGTTTAAACTCAGTCATTGAGTTTACATTTCTAAAAAGAACAATGTTCGCGCACGTAGGAATGTCAACACCTGTGCTTAGTAATTTTGAAGTGGTTACAACTACAGGAAACTCTTCGTCAATATCCATAAAATTGCTCAAATGCCCCTTACCAACATCTCCTTCTTCTGATACAATCCGAACAACATAATTAGGTTCTTCTTTTGTTATGTCTGTGTTTAAATTGTTTAATTCTCTACGCATATCATTTGCGTGTTCTTGGTCAACACAAAAGATGATGGTTTTACCATATCTTCCATTTTTAACCATAAAATCTGCAATGTGTTTTGCAACTGCTTTTGTCCTTGGAAGCAGGGATAATGTTCTTTCAAAATCACGCGTGGTGTACAATCCATCTTCAATTTCATTTCCTTGAGCATCAACTTGTCCTCTCTCTGGTCGCCAACCAGTTGCATCAGCTTCGGTAACAACTCTGTGAACAATGTATGGAGCTAAAAAACCATCATCAATTCCTTGTTTTAGGCTGTAAGTATATATTGGATTTCCAAAATATTGGTAAGTATCGCTGTTATCATCTCTCAATGGCGTTGCCGTCAATCCAAGATGTACGGATTCACTGAAATAATCTAAAATTCTTCTCCAATTACTTTCTTCCGATGCACTCCCTCTGTGGCACTCGTCAATTACGATTAAATCAAAAAAGTCTCTTGAAAATTTCCTGAAATTTCCCTCTCGGCTTTCATATTCTGCAAGTGATTGATAGGTTGAGAAATAGATTTCTCGGCTTGTTACAATTCCTTCTTCGGGCACTAAGCACCTTGCATCACCAAAAATGGCAAAATCCTTAGAGTGTGGGTCATTGACTAAAATACTTCTGTCCGCCAGAAATAATATTTTAGGTTTCCTATTGTCGTTTCTTTGATTCCAGCGGTTTGTCCAAAGCTTATGAATTATTTGAAAAGAAACAGTTGTTTTTCCTGTTCCTGTTGCCATAGTTAAAAGCAATCTTCTTTTTCCTTGAAGGATATTTTTAACTGCTCTGTTAATTGCAATTGTTTGGTAGTATCTTGGTTTTTTTTCTGGGAATGGGTGAAATGGATTCAGTAAAATTCCTGTAATTTCTTCACCAATGTTTTCTTTTTTTATTTCTCTGTTCCAAAGTTCGTTTGGAGTAGGGAAATTTGTAATTATTTGTTCTTTTCCTGTTGAAAAATCAAATTCGATTATTTCTTTTCCGTTTGTCGAGTATGCAAAATTTAACCCCAGAATTTCAGCATATTCTTTTGCTTGTTGTAATCCGTCTGCTGCTTTTCCGAAACTTTTTTTTGCTTCAATTACAGCAATAGGGTAGTCCGTTTTATATCGTAAAATGTAATCTGCTCTTTTTCCTTTTTTTCGCCTTGCTTTTCGTCCAAGCACAACAATTTTCCCATCGGTAAAAGTCCGTTGTTCAAGTATCTGTTCATCAGTCCATTTTGCTTCATAAAGCTTTGGTGTTACTTCCTTTCGGCAAGTGTCCGCTTCACTGTCTTGGTTTATTATTACAACTTTTTTCTTCACGCTATAAATGTACGGTTTTTTGTGTGATGGGCTTTCTTTCTATTTCCGCTGTTTTTTGTATGAATGCTGTCACCATTAAAAGGTTATTGCTAAGTTCGTAAAGTAGAATTAGGGTCTGCTTAAAAATAAAAATGCGTTTAAAAAGAACATACATACTGATTGGATTTGTAGGATTCGCAATACTGAGTTTGTTAGTCCCAATTCCCGATCCACTATTTGACACTTCATATGCTACGGTAATGGAGAGTAAGGAAGGGCAACTATTGGGCGCGCGAATTGCCGAAGACGAACAGTGGAGATTTCCACCAATCGATTCATTGCCTGATAATTATATAAAATGCTTACTCGAATTTGAGGACAGGTATTTTTATATCCATCTGGGAATTAACCCTATTTCCATTGTCAGAGCAATAAAACAAAATATCAAGGCAGGAAAAATTGTGAGTGGTGGCAGTACGATCACTATGCAAATCGCTCGCATGGCTCTGGGAAATAAACCGAGGACAATTTCTCAAAAAATAATTGAATTATACCTGGCCATAAGAATCGAGCTTAAATATTCTAAAGATGAAATCCTTGAACTGTATGCCAACAATGCACCGTTTGGTGGGAATGTGGTGGGGATATCTGCTGCTGCATGGCGATATTATGGCAGATCACCTTTTCATCTTTCCTGGGCAGAAGCCGCAAATCTTGCTATTTTACCCAATAGTCCCGGCATTGCATATCCCGGGAAAAAAGAAGCTAAACTATTGAAAAAAAGAAATCGAATATTGGCTGGCTTGAGACATGATTCAATAATTGATAGTTCTACCTTTTTACTCTCTAAAGCTGAGCCATTTCCACAAAGACCAAAGCAGTTGCCAAATATTGCATCGCATCTTTTAGATCGCTGCAAGAAAGAAGGTCTCGCACAAACTACTATAAAATCAAGTATTGATATTTCAGTTCAAAAAACTGTAAATGAATTAGTTAAAACACATTATATAAAGTATAAGTTTAAACAAATTCACAATGTAGCTGCCTTAGTTGCAGATATAAATACTGGTGAAGTGAAAGCATATGTTGGTAATGCCAATGTTGAAAAAAATTTGGATCATGGGCAGCAGGTAGATATAATTACCAGCAGACGCAGTCCCGGAAGCTTGCTCAAACCCATATTATATGCTCTGGCTATTGATGAGGGAATTATTACTCCAAATCAACTTTTGCCTGATATTCCGGTTTATTTCCAGGGATTTACGCCTCAAAATTTCGATAAGAAATTTAAAGGTGCGGTTCCAGCAAACCTGGCTTTACGTAGCTCATTAAATGTGCCGTTTGTAGGACTACTCAAAATGTATGGTTATGAAAAATTTCATTATAAATTGAATAAGCTGGGCCTGTCAAGTTTTGATAAACCGGCATCACATTATGGATTATCAATGATCCTTGGAGGTGGAGAAGTAACGCTTTGGGAGATTGCCGGCCTTTACGCATCAATGGCTCGCAATCTTAACAATTACAATTCCCGCAAGGGTAATCTCCGGTATCATTCAAATAATTTCAAATCTTTGACATATCTAAATAACAATGAAGGGGCAAGTAAATTAAAAACGAAAAATAGTAAGGTTAGTGCGTCAGCTACATGGCACATGTTACAAGCTATGCAGGAGCTACGACGACCTGATGCTAATTGGGAGCAATATAGTAGCAGTAAAACAATTTCCTGGAAAACAGGTACAAGTTATGGGCACAAAGACGCCTGGGCTATAGGCATAAATTCAGGGTATGTCGTGGCAGCGTGGGTCGGCAATGCAGACGGAGAGGGGAGACCCGACCTTGTGGGTGTATCTGCTGCAGCTCCCCTTATGTTTCGAATTTTTGAATCACTTCCGGAAAGTACGGCATTTCAAATTCCTTTTTCAGATATGAAAATGATGAAGATATGCCAACAAAGTGGAGCAAAGGCGAGTGCTATCTGCCCAGATACTGATAATTTACCTATTACCAAAAGTGTTGCATCTACAGGCGTATGTCGACATCATCAAATTTTGCATTTGGATGAGACCAATAAGTACATGGTCAATTCTGTATGTTATCCCATTCATAAAATGCATGAAGAACCCTGGTTTATATTACCACCGGCTCAGGCCTGGTACTACAAAAAATATAATATGAATTATGCAGAACCTCCAGACTACTTGGCAGGTTGTATTTCCAGAACAATTGAAACCATCGAAATGATCTATCCTAAAAAATTTACCAGGGTATTTGTCCCAACAGAAATTGACGGTAGGCAAGGAGAAGTTGTTTTTGAAGCGGCACATCGAAACCCCAAGGCTAAAGTATTCTGGTATCTCGATGATGAATATATTGGAGAGACCAGGCAGGTTCACCAGATAGGATTGCACCCTTCTGAGGGATCACATCAATTAAGCCTTGTCGATGATCAGGGAATGGAGTTGAATATAGCCTTTGAAGCTATTAATGATAGTAATTGAAAGGTCTCCAATGAAAAAAGCAACTTCACGTTGGCATTGTAATCGAGTACTGTATTCTAAAAGTAAGTATTATATATTTATCCAATTATGAGAAAATGCATCAAGGTTATCTGTTCATCATTATTTCTTTTTGTAAGTGTAAATACTTTTTCCCAGAGTATTCTTCTTCCTGTTGGTCACTCTCATAATGATTATATCAGGCAAAATCCATTGTTTGAGGCATTGTCTTATGGCTTTACAAGCATTGAGGTAGATGTTTTTTTGCATGACAATCGAATGGTTGTTACTCACGACAACAAGAATTTGAATGAAAAGCCTACTATTCAGGAATTGTATCTCGATCCGCTGAGGTTGATGATTAAAGAAAACAATGGGACTATATTTATAAACGACAGCACTCAGCTGGTGCTCATGGTGGATTTGAAATCCGAAAAGGTAGCTACTTACCAGGCACTGAAAAGCTTATTTGAAAAGTACAAGGACTTAATCGAATGGTATCAGGGAGAGAAGGTGATTTGGGGACCAATAAAAGTATTGCTCACTGGAGGCCCTCCGGTAGACTTAATCGAAAAAGAAGAGAATAGGTATTTTTACGTTGATGGGTCAATAGATCAATGGTCGGAGGATTATCCAGTAAATCTGATGCCTCGTGCTAGTACTAACTACAGGAATTATTTTAAGTGGTTTGGTAAAGGTGAGATATCGGTTCAGGAAGAGAAAAAACTTAGAGAATTGATTACCAAAGCGCATGCTGCTGGCAGAAATATTAGATTTTGGGGAAGCCCCAATAAACCCAAAGTTTGGGAGAAATTGCTGGATGAAGGAGCAGATTGGATAAATGTAGATGACCTGAAAGGATTTAGTGAATTTTATCGTTTGCGGATTGGAAAGTAAAATGCCCTATTTGCTATCCCGGCTTGCCTGGCATTGCCGGCCATATCAGTATTGCCGGATTTATTCCGGCATCTGTCTGCTATCTGTAAGAATCCCTTCAAGGGAAAAAATCTTAAATATCCAAGGATGAAGAACGAGGTTATCACTTTTTGTGGTTTGGTCTGGGTTATTTTGGTTTGCTGCCAGTAGCAGACAGACCCCGCAACAAGTGCGGGGATTATGGAGTGGGTTACATTAAGAAATCTTCATATAAATCCCTCCAATCAGGATTCATTTCATTTATTAAGTTTTCCTTCCATTGCCTTTTGTACTTCTTTAATTGTTTCTCCCGTAATTTCGCAGGTTCCATGTCTTTGAATTCTTCATAGAAAACAAGTTTGTTTACGTTATATCTCTTAGTAAATCCATCATACACTTTATTTTTATGCTCAAATATTCTACGTTCAACATCATCAGTATAACCTGTATAAAGCACAGTATGGTTTTTATTGGTGACCATGTAAACAAAATATTTCTTCATCTAAATAAAGCGATTGCCCGACAGTAAAAATAAAAAAATAAAAGACATTGCCAGCCATATCAGTATTGCCGGACCTGTTCCGGCATCTGTCTGCTATAAGAAGTGATATATTTTTTTTGAAAAAGCCAAATATCCAAGAGCGCGAAGAACTATACTATTGTTTTTCGCTGGATTGGTCTGGGTTATTTGGGGTTTCTTAAATTTGCAGACAGGCCTCGGAATAAATCCGAGGACTATGGAGTGCAAGTATTGCCAGACTT
>VAPM010025318.1_pt1 | contig 15935 bp, 16 predicted proteins | sample 3395091 | NCBI WGS metagenome assembly VAPM01 (sample SAMN08290445, study PRJNA428436) | hydrothermal vent metagenome | isolation source: Deep-sea hydrothermal vent chimney 3 | place: Pacific Ocean: Juan De Fuca Ridge | reverse complement strand
TCAGTTTTATCAACTCCAGATACTTTACCAAATTGAGTTTCGGTTGCTCCAGGCATTAAATTGGTGACTGTAATATTTGTGTCGCCTAATTCTTCTGCAATAGCATTACTAAAAAAAGTTACATAAGCTTTAGTGGCAAAATATACTGCTTGCAAAGGCCCAGGCATTAGGCTAGCGGTTGAAGATACATTAAGAATTTTCCCTTCGTTATTTTTTACAAAATCTTGCAAGAAATAATGAGTTAAAGCAGTTAATGCACTTATATTTAGATTTATCATCGCCAAATCTTGTTCTAATTCCCTTTCATTGAATTTCCCTAATCCACCAAAACCAGCATTGTTTATTAAATAATCTACTTTAAGTCCAGCCTCTTGAATTTGCTCATAGATTTCTTTGGCTGCATTTAGCTTTGTTAAATCTTTGTGAATTACAAAGACATTTACTTTGTAGGTTTCTTCAAGTGCTGCTTTTAGTTCATTCAATTTGTTTTCGCTTCTCGCTACTACAATTAAATCCCCGCCTTTTTCTGCGTGTATTTTTGCCAGTTCTTTTCCTATTCCGCTACTTGCTCCTGTAATTAATGCTGTTTTTTTCATTGTGTTGTTTTAAAATAGTGAGTACTTACTTTTGTATTTGATTATTTTTTTTAGACTGAATATTTTGTGATTAAAAATTGCTTGAATTGATTAGCGTTATTAAAATTTCCTTTAAGTATTTCGGAAGAAATCGCATCTAAAATTTGACTCATAAGTTGCGCTTCCAATGCGGGGTTTTCATAGTTTAGTTCAGAAAATGCCCAAGTTAGTTTATCGATTAATGGTTGCATTTTTTTGGGGTTATTATACTCTTGTTCCCATTTAAGTTTAAACTGTAGTTTCCAATAATCATATTCTGATTTTTTAATTGAGAAAGGTAATTCTATTGTTTTTTTAATGACTGATTTTGCAGCATTTTGTTGTAAAATATTGACAAACAAAGCAGCAGCTTTCTCTTCTGCATTTCCCATTATGGCATTTAATAGCGCCTTTTTGTTCTTAAAGTGTTTAAATATTAGCCCTTCTGAAACACCCGCTTTTTTGGCTATGCTATTGGTCGAAGTCGCATTAACACCTTCATTGGCAAATAGTTCCAATGCACTCTTCAATATTTTCTCTTTCTTTTCTGTCATCAATTAGTGAGTAATCACTTCCAAATGTACGAAAACTATTTGAAAGACAAGGTATTTTTTTTGAATGATGGGTGACAACGTCATGCTGCCCAACAGCAATTTATTTCCAATCTAAGCTTCAATTCCTTTTACGGATTGCACAAAATTTGATATGTCTTTTTCGAGGTCATTGGAGCCTTTTAGCACATCGATGAAAGCCGATCCGATGATGGCGCCCGAGGCGTGCTGGCAATCATTTATCTACTCGATTGCCTGTAGTGTTATTAAGCTACATTAAATTCATTTTGATTCATCTTAACACTAAATTTCACACTTGCTTTCAGGGCATTGAATACTTTTAAGATCGTCTCTATTGTTACGTTTTTTGTATTCTTTTCTAGTTTTGAAATTTGTGACTTTTGAACTCCAACTAATGCTCCTAGTTGCTCTTGGGTCAAGTGTCGTTCTTTTCTTACGGCTTTAATCATATCTCCTAGCACTTCCATTCTCAAGTCAAATTCATATATGTCACGATCAGGAGTTCCAACTTTCCCTATATCTCGGTCTTTAAGCTGGTCAAGAGTCATCATTTTCATTTTTTTCTTTTTAGTTTCCATGTCGTTAAGTTTTAAAGATCTAAATATTCTGTTCTAATTTTCATTGCCTTATCTATTTCAGCTTTTGGCATTTTATCAACTTTTTTGATGATTCCGTGTGTAGAAACCACTAATGTTTCTGTCTTTTCAGTCTTGTCCCAAAAAGCAAGTAGCCGATATTGAAGACCACTATATTTTGTTCTAAACTCCCAGATTTCAGGAGTTAGCTTCTTAAACAATTTTGGGTCGTTTGCCAACTTTGCTTTATCAATATTGTAGTAAACTTTCTTTTTGGTTTTTAAGTCCAACAAGTCGATAAAGTCAAGTGCCTGTTCAAGAAAAATGACTTCGAATTTTGGTTTCATTTTTTATTATTTTCAAATACGATAACAAAGGTAATGAAAAGTTGACATTTATGGAAACTTGTTTTGTAATACAGGCAACGTTAGGCTATATATACAATTTCATATAGCCTTACAGTATTTTCCCGCAATCTAATAAGTTTTTTTATCAGAAGAACTTGTTGATAAATGTATATCTCTGTTGTCTTTAGTGTACTGTGTGCTCACAATGCCCAACCTACCCTTCAATCCCTTTTACGGATTGCACAAAATTTGATATGTCTTTTTCGAGGTCATTGGAGCCTTTTAGCACATCGATGAAAGCTGATCCGATAATGGCACCCGAGGCGTGCTGGCAGGCCTGATCGAAAGTTGCTTTATTGGAAATTCCAAAACCGATTAGCGTTTCCATTTTTATGAATGTAGAGAATAGCACTTATTTATCTGTCGTTCAAGTATATTTTATGTAAAATATCCTCTATAGTAAACGTCTTTTCTAAATCCTATTGAAAAATTGGAACCTTCATTACGACTTCAATGCTTTTTCAGGAGGTGTTTCGGCTAAGTATTGGCATTTTCATCTTCGACCATCAAAAGGTCAAGTAATTTATAACTCGCTTTTTTGAAGTAAGGGTACTTTATCTGAAATGTTGTCATATTTTCATCTTCATCCACAAAAATAGTCATTTCAGGGTCTTTAAGTTTTTCATTTATTATATCAACAACAACATCAACCGTGTAAATTCTGTAGTCAGAATTAAACATGTAAAAAGTTGGCGTATTAATAATGAAAATCCCTTCAACCATATAATCCGATATTTCAGGACTTTCTTCACCATATTCACTTTTATAATGAAAGTTCAAGTTTTCAAGGTTTGAATTAACCCAATCTATTTTATTTTTAATTTGGAGATTATAAGGCTTTTTTCCCTTTGTGAATTTACTGAAATCATTCTTTTGGGTCATCATGTCATATCGACCTTGTAGATGTTTAGAATCAGCAACAAATATTGTTTTACGTTTATGATTGATAATTATAAAGTCAATTTCTCCAACATCTTTTATGAGCAAACTAATAGAACCAGCTTCAGATTTTATGTTGGTTAAGTTTTTAAAATAGTGTAAGTCCCCTTCCAAAAGCCTTTTCTCAACTTCATCATCCAGCCATTTATCATGTTCGTCTTCCTTGGAATGAACATATTTTTTTAAACTTGGCATTTGCCATCCACTCATCAGGAGCTTTCCCCCATGGAATAGCATTAGTGGTTAATTGTATTATGCTTTCCTTAAATCCATTTATACCCACAACAGCAAAATCTTCTCCTTCAATATTCCATATTAGAATTGGGCGATAGAGGTATCGAAACATGGTTTGAGGTTTACAAACTAAGTCTGAAAGTTTTAATTTATTTTCTTTTGATATTGTAAGTCCTTTGAATAGGATTGATGCTTGATCAGGGTCACCATTGAACATTGACTCAACACTTAATGGAAGACTTTTCCAACCAAATCCACAATATTGTCCCCCTTTTTCCTTATTCATTTTATGAATTTCCTGAATTGCAGTTGTTAAGTACGCATACTTAATTCCAAAGCTTGCCTCAATTCCTTCTTGTAAGTTTTCAATTGGGTTATCTTCAACTACGTGTTTGAAAGAGTGTACTCCATAAGATTTTTGTATTTCATTAATAACATAATCGTAATGATGTTTATGCTTCATTACATAAAGTCCATCCTCAAATATTATTTCTGCAACATCCTCAATCATGTCTTGTTCTGCATACATTGTTGCACACGTAAGCATCATGTCTCCAAGAAAAACAAGTTCATTCAAAACATTTAAAGACCTGTCTAAAAATAAGTCATCTGTTTTTTCTTGATTATGCAGCTTAATATCACAGGCTTGTTCTAAAATCCATTTAAGAATACGTCTGTAAACAGCAATGTATTTCCCATCTATTCCATCAGGAAAATGTCCTTCTTTAGCGAAAAAAGCTATTTCAATTGATTGTTCATGTTGTGATAAAATAAATTGATAGAAACGAACCGAATTTTCTTGATTACATAATTTCAAAAATTGTTCACAGAAATAGTTATAAGAATAACTGATAGCTTCTCTAGCTTTATTATGTTCAGAATAAGGTCCTTCACCAAATTCATTTAACAAATATTTAGATAATTCAACTCTATATTTACTCTCTGGTGTAGAATCGCCTTTGTAAATAGTCAAGTTATTTATGTTGAATTTCTTCATGGTTTTGGTATTAGATCTAACAACGGTCATGCTGCCCAACAGCAATTTATTCCCCAATCTACCCTTCAATCCCTTTTACGGATTGCACAAAATTCGATATGTCTTTTTCGAGGTCATTGGAGCCTTTCAGCACATCGATGAAAGCCGATCCGATGATGGCGCCCGAGGCGTGCTGGCAGGCCTGATCGAAAGTTGCTTTATTGGAAATTCCAAAACCGATCAGCGTTGGATTCTTTAGTTTCATCGCTTTTACGCTGCTGAAATATCGAACCTGAGCATCGGTGATACCACCTTTTGCTCCTGTCGTTCCGGCCAGTGCCACCATATAGATAAATCCATTGGAATGGGCATCAATCTCCCTGATTCTCGCTTCCGAGGTTTGTGTGTTGTAATCTGGCAGTTTTCACTCTTTATTAATATATCCCCAATATCTAAGTTCATTTTTATCCTTAATTTCTTTAGTGCCACCATCATAAATCAAAAAAGTTTTTGTAGCAATATCAAGTATGTTTCTATAATCATGGTCTGTAATTATAAATCCCTTATTCTTAGATTGTTCCTTAATCAAGTCTTTAATTTCCTGTTTATATACCGGAGCCACTCCATTAAATGGTTCATCAATCAGGGTAAATTTCGAATATGAAAATACAATTAACCAAATTTCTAAAAGTCGTTTCTCTCCACCCGAAAGCTGTTTGCTCTTTTTATGGAGCATTGGTTTTATCAAATCATGGTTTTTTATTAATTCAGCATTTTCCTTATCACAAAATAGGTTTATAATAGTTTTAACCTTTACATGATTTGGTAAAAAATTGTCCTGGGGTAAATAATTTAACAAATTACGATTATCAAATAATCCGTTTATAATTTTATCGCCAATTTTCACAAATTTCCTGTCAGCTTGTAATGAACCGAAAATTATCTTTAAAAGTGTCGATTTGCCAGTACCATTCCGACCAAGTAATCCAATTATTTCACCCTTTTTGCACGAGATATAAATATCAGTCAATACTTGTTTGGTTTCAAAGGTTTTAATAACACTATCAACATGCAGATAACTCATATCATAATTAAAATCAGTCCTATTATTAAGTTTATAATCAAAGTACAAATCCAAAGAAGGTTTTTACTAAGCCCAATATTGAAATAAAAATAATATTCATTAGGATTCCTTATCTCATAAATAATATAATGAAATAACAATCCAATAAAAATATATGATACTCCTATTGGCTTTAACGAAAAATCTCCCGTTACTCCAGCACCAATAAACCCAAGTAATATTGATACTGCCAAAGTGGGAGTAATCAGTTTTTTATAAAATAGCAATATGCTTGTCACTATTCTCATAGGTTCTTTTAGCTTGCTTACAACAGATACTTAGCATAAACTACTCTTTCAAAAAATGTTCAAAAAACAAATAGATATGCTCATTTGAGGTTGAATCCGGAGAATGTTGTGGACGGTTTGTCATGGCTACCCTGTTGTCAAACCCCAATAATTTATTTACCGAAATGGTATGGTTAAGCGCCTCCCATCTTTCGGGAGGATCCTCTGAGCCTCCGGAGACTAAGAATGGTCTGGGTGCCATGAGTGCATGCAATTCATGTAGATCATATCCTTCCCTTACAAGATTTGGATACAAACCCTGTGCTGGGTTTTCAGGGGTTATTTCATCTCGTGGACGCCATGGTTTCGGATGATACCCCAAATACCAGGGTTCCCAGTAATTTACATTAGGACGCGCCTCGTCAAAAATTATCCCGGGGTCTGACCATGCCGCACAGGCAAATTTATCAAACAAACATGATGCAAACATTGCCCATTTACCACCAAATGAATGGCCGACAATTCCAATTCTGGAAGCGTCAACATCAGGATGATTGGCCAAAATATACCAGGAATTTGCTGCCGCATATCCAAGCATCGAGAGAGGTTCAACCTTGGTAGAATCAATACTTGGATAATACAAAGAATAGGTCTTGGATTGGGTAGCCTCCGTTGTCCCAATAGAAAGTGTTACAAAACCTCTTTTTGCTAATTGTATTGCAAAATCACGGTATGGTTTTCCAAATCCAATGGCGGTCTCGGGTTCATAGAAAACCGTTATTACTGCAGGTTTTTTTTGCGAACCTTCGGGAACGAGAAGATATCCTGTTGTAGAATCTTTGGGTGTCCAGAGAAACCTAATTTTATATTGCATAATACCATCGGTTCTTAGAGATTCTTCAATTATTTCAGGAGCCTGGTTTTTAATAAGGTCTGGCCATTCCCCCATCATTTTATTCCATTTATTCAAAATCTCTAACCTGCGTTTCTCCCAGTCTTCTGCAGTTTTTACAGGAGTGCCATCATAAAATTTTAAAGGTGACCTGAAACTGCCGTACTGATTTTCAAATTCAGGAGTAGGGGTAAAGTTGCTTTTAATCTTATCCCAAATGGCATTTTCATTATCTCGTTTTTCTGTACAGCCAATAGAGGTAACTATAATCAGGAAAAATATGATTTTGTGATTGAATGTATTCATGATCTATTTCAATATTTGTGCAGTATGATCTTTGGTTTTTACTTTTTCTATGATTTCTTCAATCACACCCTTTTCATCAATCAAGAAGGTAACTCTGGCAGTTCCCATGTATTTCCTTCCATACATAGATTTTTCTATCCAGGTTCCGTATTTCTCATGGATAATTTTTTCTGTATCTGCCAATAGCGTAAATGGCAACTCATACTTTTCTATGAACTTCTTATGCGACTTTTCACTATCCTTGCTCACACCCAATATCTCATATCCGGCCTTTTTTAGCGCATGGTAATTATCTCGTAGGTTGCAAGATTCGGCAGTACAACCGGGCGTATTGTCTTTGGGATAGAAGTAAATGACTACCTTTTTTCCTTTGAAATCAGATAATTTTACTGGATTTCCATCTTGGTCATTGACCGAAAAATTTGGTGCGTTGTCTCCTACATTTAATTTCATGTGTCTATTTTTTTATAGTTTGCTAATTGCCATTGACCTACCGGTTCAAGGTACTATTTTATTGTTGTTGAATATATATTTTCGTTATCGACATTATCCCTGACTTTAAGCTCTAATTTCCCAGTGAAAGGTATGGAAGGGTCTGATTTTTCTGACCATAAATAATTTCTCTTTGGATCATAATTCATGAGTACCCATTGATCATCGATGTACAGATTATAGTCCTTTATCCCAGAGAGATCGTCTGTGATGTAACACCTGATAAAATTTTTATTTTGTTGGACTACTTTAATTTTAGGCGGTATCGTGTCTGCCATTAATGTATATTTCCCCAGGGTGCGTGTTGTAAATTCAAAATTGTCATCTACCCAATCACCTCCTTTAAAACTAAAATTCGTTAGATCAGTAGTATAATATGCGGAAATCTTTTCTCTATCAACATAATTTCGCTTGGGCTTTAAAATAATTTTCATGTTGCTTTTTAAAGGATAAATATCTTCACTTATTTCAAAGTACTCTTTATCACTTGCCAATTCATCCATGTAATCTGTTTTGAGGTAAAGCGTATCAAAAAGGGATTTTTTATAAAAATGCAGGTCAAACTCTGTTTTAAAATATTTAAAATCTGATGCTGATGGCACAATCATTTCTACTCCCGGATAAATCATTTTTCCGCAAAGTTCTATTGAATCTGGCGTGCCAACTCTTAGATCCCATAAATAGACCGAATAATCATTTACATAATAACTGGATGAAAGCTCATAACTCATTCGGTTTGTAAAAACATGTGCAAAAAAACCATTTTGCTCAGCCTTTTTATCCATAAATACGAGTGTGTTGTCAACAATTTTATGTCGGAAAGGCTTAAAGCTTTTAGATTCTCTTATGGCAGTGACCTGGGGTTTTGTTCCTTTTACTTTAAAGTTAAGTGTAGTAATATTTCCATGTGCATCTTCCAATGCCATGGATATTTCATGAACTAATGTATCTGTAATTGTGATGATACCTTTACGATCATCAGTATTATAAATATCCAATTCGTTACCATCATCAATAAATAGTTTTTGAAAGGTATTATTGGTTTTCCTTTTTAATTCATAATCCTGATAGCACAAGATTTGTCGTGTTTTGTTAAATGGCACTCTATTTATTTTTATATCCATGATTTCCTTGTCATCCAATTTTACATTGATATAAGGAATTCCATTTTTGTTTGAGGCCTTATTTAGCCGATCATAGCCCATAAATAAAATACCAATTTGCCCATGGACTGCAATGGTTTTATTTATCGTATACCCATCATCGTGCCGAACAGGAGTAAATTCTGAATAGCCAAATTGATTGTTAACCCTAGCATTTTTGTTCAAGGTTTTTAGTCCAATTTTTTGAATCGTTGGTTTTATATTATCTTTTATTTCCTTGAATTTAAAGTTGAGTGGATTCATGGGTTTTTGATCATTATCTCTTATTTCAAAATGAAGGTGTGGTCCACCGGAGCTTCCTGAATTTCCGGAATAGCCAATGACGTCTCCTTTTTTTACTTTAAACTTATCTTTCTCTGGATATAAATTAACTGAAAATTTCTTCCTGGAGTATTGTACATCAAGCAGATAATCAGTAATTTCTTTATTGAATAATTTGAGGTGCGCATAAACAGTTGTAGTCCCCAATTGTGGGTGAGCGATGTACAATGCGTTGCCATAACCTCCGCCATCGACTTTCACCCTCGACACGTAGCCATCTGCGGCAGCATATATTTTTAATCCAGTGGCTCCTTCAGTTTTAATATCTATTCCTGCATGAAAATGCGAACCTCTCAGTTCTCCCATTGTTCCGGATAGATAATTCTGACGATCTGGATTTACAGGAAACATATATGGGTTTTCCTGAGCGTAAAGGTTAGAAACCATCACGATGATATACAGGAATACAAAAATGCTGGCTCTATTTAATTTCAACTTCTAATAATTTTTCGTGCTCAATAAATGCTTCTAACTTATTTCCAATGGCTATTGGACCAACTCCGCTTGGTGTACCAGTAAAAATGATATCGCCTGATTTTAGCATTATAAATTTGGAGATATATGATATTATTTCTTCAAATTCAAAAAGCATCATAGCAGTGTTGCCTTCTTGTTTTTTCTCACCATCAAGATTCAAGCTAAAATTAAGGTCTTTGATATTTGGAAATGCTGTCTTATCAACAAATTTTGATATTGGTGCTGATCCGTTGAAACCCTTTGCTAAATCCCAGGGCAATCCTTTTGCTTTTGCTTTGTCCTGCAAGTCTCTTGCTGTAAAGTCTATTCCAACTCCAATAGCATCAAAATAATTTTGTGCAAATTTCTTGTCGATATATTTTCCTTGTTTGCATATCCGCAAGATTATTTCTACTTCAAAATGTATATTATTGGAAAAATCTGGATAGTAGAATGGGGCGTTTTTTTGGAGTAAAGCAGTTTCCGGTTTTAAGAAAATCAATGGCTCCTCCGGTTGATCGTTTCCTAACTCTTCAATATGCTCGGTGTAGTTTCTACCAATTGCCAGGATCTTCATAATTAATTACTTGTTTGCCGAAAATATAAAGCCTTGGTTTACAATTAAAGCGTAAGTGTGAAATTTTAAGAAAAAGTTATTTATTAATGATATTCACAATCGAATTTTGAGTGAACAAATGATATTTTTATAAAAAAAGAATAATTAAATGCTCATGAAATACTGTTTAATAATCTTATTCTGTATCGTATTTTCTTATGAAAGTCATGCCTGGGGACAGACTGGGCATAGAATTGTTGGGAAAATAGCGCAAAATCATTTACCAAACAAAGTAAAGAAAAAAATAGAATCAATATTGGAGGGCCAATCCATTGCCATGGCCGGTAATTACATGGATCAATTAAAATCTGATCATAAATATGATTCTCTAAAACCCTGGCATTATTGCACTATTCCTGATGAAAGTGAATACTCTGGATCGCCTCAAAATGGAGATATTATCAAGGCCATAAATTCCTACATTAAGCTATTAAAATCAGGCGAATTGACTAGTAATGAGGAAATGTTTTCACTCAAATGTCTGATACATCTTATTGGAGATATTCATCAGCCACTGCATGTGGGCAATGGAAAAGATAAAGGTGGCAATACAGTGAGATTAACTTATTTCTATAAATCGTCAAACCTGCACAGGGTTTGAGACTCGGGAATTATTGACAGCCAAAAGTTGAGCTACTCAGAATATGTACGGTGGATTGATAAACCTACAAATGCCCAAATTGTCCAGTGGAGAGATGATGATATAATGACCTGGGTCAATGAGTCCATTTCGTATCGACCACAAATATATGATTTGCCCAAAGGTCATATGATCAATTACAAGTACAATTTTGAAAATGTTGAAACTGTTAATTTGCGATTGTTGCAAGCTGGAATTAGGTTGGCCGGCATTTTAGAGGATATTTATCGATAATTAGATTATGGCTTACGATGAAAATTTAGCAGATCGAATAAGAATTACTTTACGCGAGAAACATGTGATATTCGATGAGAAAAAAATGATGGGTGGCCTCATATTTATGATACGCGAGAAGATGTGTATTGGCATCGTAAAAGATGAATTGATGGCACGAATAGGAAAAGACAAATACGAACAAGCACTTGAAAAAGCCGGATGTAAAGAAATGAACTTTACCGGAAAGCCCATGAAAGGATATGTTTTTATAGAACCTCATGCTTTAGATATGGATTCTGAATTAGATAGCTGGATTCAGATGTCCCTGGATTTTAGTGAAACATTGAAGTGAAAAAAGTCCTGATGGTATATCAGAACTTTGGGTTTGAAGAAAAAAGAATACTACTCCTTTACTTTCTTAAATTTTATATCTATATCAACTTGTAACAAAGGAGGGAACTGAGCTTTTAATGCCGCCAATTCCAGAGCTGTCATTGACCCTGTCAAAAGCGAGGGGACGAAGCTCATCATTAGATCAGGAGTTAGGGAAAATGACTTTATGGTCCCGCTAATAATTTCATTTTCCTCATCTATTACAACATCTTCAATTTTTAATGGTATAGCAAATGGTAGTGGTGGAGATGAGAGATTTAGATTTAATATCTTTTCTGTTTCCTTATATTCCCATGTTCCGGCTTTTAATTCATTACTCTCGCCAATACAAGTGAAAAACAATTCGTTGTTGCTTTTTAATTCAACTGCCGCATTTTCGGGGTTGTCGCAAGGTGCTTGGTCCAACAATCCACCAACCAATTCTTCAGTGATATCGGTGCCTACAGGTAAATCTATAGGAAGATTTCCAAATCCCAAATTCAGAATCAAAGAGACTTCTGTTTGCAATAAGGCCTCATCAAAAGTATAAACCCCTGGTATTTTGAATGTTTCCGGATCATTTTCTCCATTATCATTATTGCAACTCTCAATAAAAAAAGAGATGCCAATGAGAAAGCCTAATGACAAAACTCGAAAAATCCCATTTTTCAAATTATTTTTATTATTCATAATATTCCATTTTAAAAGATAATACCATTTTGATTTTCGCTAATGTAAATATTAGTTTATGGTTTTTTGGGGAAACAATCAAATAATTATAACTTATTTTAAGGTTGAAAAGTATAATAGGTAATATCAGAATAGTGTAAACGAAACTAAATAGAGTTTGTCCATATTGTCATGTAGGCAGGTCTACTGGAAATATCTTTTTTCATTTTCCTTGTTGATGCTTATCCAGATTAGGACTAAAGGGCACAATTAAAAAATTACCAAGTATCTTAATATTATTTCAAGGGAGAATCTGTTTTATCTATAAATTGCAACTTATTTAAAAGTCAAGAAATAATTTTATCATGTCGAAATGTTTGTTCCTTTATATCATATTATTTTTTTTATTCTTCTCCTGCGAAGATAAGGTGAGAGAGTTTGGAGGATATACGCAAAAGGAAATGGAATATCTTCTTGCTTCCGACTCGGTAAAAATTTGGGAGAGACTGTCAAAAGCCGAAGATGATATAATCATTGATCCTGATGATTGCGACATGGATAATTTGCTAATTTTTTTTCAAGGTGATCTGGGGCAGCCAAAGCCTTTGCTTTATGCCTATAATCCACTCATTTGCGATAGCTTGGATTTTTGTTTGCAACACCCTGATTTTTGCCAGTCGGACACCACACTTTGTAATGCAAACCCTGAATTTTGTGAATCGTTAGTTGAGAATATGCTATTTATTGGAAGTTGGTACGCCAAAGAACCATTTATAAAAAATTCAAGATCCGACACATTGGTATTTGAAATAAATAGCAAAAAGGAGTCAATTTTTGTCACAAGTATTTCATCTCAAAATGCTACCTTTCTTTACAAAAATCGACAGGGCAATGAGGGAGCCACAATTACTGAAATTTATAGTTTTACAACTCCTATTATCAAATAATGAGAGAAGCAATACAGATAATTAAAAACCTGAAAGCGGGCAAGTATGCTACCGTATATTTTTTATATGGTGATGAGCCCTATTATATAAATATTATATCAGACATCATTGAAAAAAATGCATTGGAAGAATCTGCCAAAGGGTTTAACCAAATTATTCTTTATGGAAAAGATGTGAAAATTAGTGATGTGCTCAACAATGCCAAGCGGTTTCCGATGATGTCAGACAGGCAGGTTGTCATTGTCAAGGAAGCGCAAAACATCGTTGATTTCGGAAAAGAACAAGGAGACAAGCTATTGAAATCTTATCTTGAAAACCCACTTCCTTCTACCATCCTGGTATTTTGCTACAAGCATAAAAAACTTGATAAAAGAAAGGCGATAGCAAAATCACTGGTGAAGCATGCCGTAACCCTTGAGTCAAAGAAGTTGTATGACAATCAAGTGCCAGACTGGATAAAAGATTACTTTGCGCAAAAGGAATTTAAAATTACAGACAAGGGCGTCTTTATGCTATCGGAGTTTATTGGTAACAACCTCGAGAGGCTGGCCAATGAAATAGATAAGATGTTAATTAATTTTAAAGAGAAAGTAGAAATTGATGACCATGTCATTCAAAAATATATTGGGATCAGTAAGGAATACAATGCATTTGAATTGCAAAAAGCTGTAGTATTTCGTCAAATAGTCAAAGCCAATAAAATAATTAATTACTTCGACTCCAATCCGAAAAACAACCCGGTGATCCCAATCATTTCTATTTTGTATGGCTTTTTTTCTAAGCTGCTCATTGTCCATGGATCAAATGACAAATCAGATAATCACCTGGCCACGATACTGAAAGTAAATAGATTTTTTGTTCGTGATTATATGTCAGCCGCAAGAAATTATCCTGTAAATAAGGTTGTTTCTGTTATTCACGATTTGCGCCATGCCGATCTTCAAAGCAAAGGTGTAAACGCTTCAAATATTCCGCAAGGTCAGATTTTAAAAGAATTGATTTTCAAAATTATGCATTGATCTTGGTAATTGGGCAAACCTCAATAATTCATGAATATCCTCCATTTTGGGATAAGGCATTGACAGTCAGTTTATTCAACAAAATTGTCAACAAAATTAAATTTTCAGAAGCAATTTTTGTATTCAATGTCAATGCCGTGATTTATAACTCTTTACAAATATCAATAATTAACTCCTGAATTTTTCAGGCTAAATTATTCTGCCATACTTTTTTCTTCCATCAATCTCATCTTGGTATAGTTTTTTTTGTCTATGACCTTACCCGATTTACTGAAGAACATCCAGAGACCTTCCAATACATCACTTTTATATTTCCCTTGAGATTCAATATTTCCATTGTTGTGATAATATTTCCATAGGCCTTCCTTTTTACTATTTATAAAATTCCCCTCTGCGGCAAGTTGCCCTTTTTCAAAGTACAATTTGGCAGAGCCATTTTTCTCTCCATTTTTGTAGGTGATCTCTTCTCGCAAAGCTTTATCATTGTAATATTTCTTATAGACCCCTTCGCCATTTTTTAGTGTCCCTGCTGACAGTGAATCTCCAAATGCTGTAAAAAAAGGTCCTGTACTCAATAGCTTTCCTTCACGCCAATTTTCTTCAATATTGAGCATTTGATTTTCATGGAAAACACCCCATAGTCCATCTTCATTTCCTTCTTTATAAGATCCAATTGATTTAATGCCGCCTTCATTATAATAATAATACCATTGACCGTGCTCAAGGTCGTTTTCAAATTGTCCTTCGGCGACCAAATTTCCTCGTTCATCAAAGTATTTCCAATTGCCGGATTTATAATCTTCCTTATATTTTCCAAAGGAATATATTTTACCATTTTCATGATAATTGTACCAAATGCCGGTTCTCAATCCCTCTTTATAATTTCCTCGCACGCTTTTTTGATTGTTTGGGAAGTTCTCAATATACTCTCCTTCAAGCAACCCATTTTCGAAGGTTATTTTCTTTTTTGTTCCCGCAAAGGGAAAATAATAAATCCAATTGCCGGTAGGCAGTCCGTCAGCATATTCTTCCTCTGCCTTAATACGACCATTTTCATAATACTCTTTCCAATCGCTAACTTCTTTATCATTTTGATATATCCCCACTCTTTTCATTTGCCCATTATCATAGTACGATTCATAAACTCCATACTTCATTCCCATTTTATAATCAACCTCTTTCTGAACAGTACCCAGCGCAATGACATAGCTAATAAATTTTCCATTGAGGGTATCATTACTGTAAAGAGCCTCACTTTGAAGCAAGCCAGAGTTATAAAATGATTTCCACTTTCCAACCTTCAAACCATGTCTATAGTTGCCATCAATTTTCACTACTCCATCAATATAATACTCCTTCCAAAAACCCACCCTTACGTTATTCTTTATCTCACCTTCCTCTTTTAACTTTCTTCCCGGATAAAACTTTTTTAAAACACCATCAGAAATTCCATTGATATAATTGGTTTCCATAACTAAATTTCCGGCAATATCGTAAGCGAGCCACTTGCCTACACGTTCGTTATTTTCAAACCTCCCGGCTTGAACCATTTTTCCTTCTTTATTGAAATAAGACCAACTTCCCTGTTTGAGACTGTCAGTATCCACCATTCCTTTGGTCAGCATGGTGCTGTCTGCATTATACTCAGAAACCAGTTGAAATTGACCATAACCCGTCGATGTCACAAGGATAAATATGGAGATGGTAAACAATAATCGATGTATCATATAACTTTTAAAAAATGCCGGAGTTTCGATTTATTCAAAGATAATAACTTTTAAAGTTATTTTATGAATAAGTGAATTCAGAACGGTTGAGTAAAAATTTTGTTATTATGGGATATAATAAATTATTCGCCAACCAAAATATTTTGTCAGACCAGCGGAGGGTAGCAGGGTATTATAGTAATTCGGAATCATAAACTATCACTTTTTCCCAGAGGTGTGAAAAATCTTCAATGAACTTATTGTGGGTCGCATGCCCTTGATAAATATTGTGATCATCTATGCTTTTGAACCATGTAAATAGTGAATAGGCAAATGAGAGATCGACAACATTACGATCGTCTGTCGCTGCCGGAATACCAATTTCTGCTTTATTAACTTCTTTTATACTTGAGACAAGATCTTTTAATCCTTGCTCAAAGCCTTTTTTCTCTT
>VAPM010053941.1_pt1 | contig 15936 bp, 15 predicted proteins | sample 3395091 | NCBI WGS metagenome assembly VAPM01 (sample SAMN08290445, study PRJNA428436) | hydrothermal vent metagenome | isolation source: Deep-sea hydrothermal vent chimney 3 | place: Pacific Ocean: Juan De Fuca Ridge | reverse complement strand
GTGTTATTGGATCAAGGCTCGCCAAATTAGTAACCTGTTTTTCGTTTACTGTTTCAAGCTCGAACATTTAAATAAAAAGGGCGACAGCACTGGTCGTAGAGAGGCTGGAATTGAACAAATGATATCGCGGGTGCGGAATGTTTCTCATGCATATGCAGCATTGCATTAATCGCCCCATCCACTTGGAAAAGTTGATTGTTCAAAAGGGTAATTCGAGTTTTTGCCAGACGTTTCAGGATTGACTGTGTTAGCCTTTTCTGACGAATGAGCGCACGGGCTCGATCTTTGACCAAAACCTGCCATGCAAAATGTAATTCTTTGAGACTGCGTTGTAAGTCTGATGTTTGAACCTATGCCTTCCGTGAGAATATCCACCACATAACGGTGAGCATTTGAACATCAACCTTGTCGATTTTGGCGTGATCGCGCGTGCCTTTGTAAAACGCTGAGATCGCAACGGATTAACTTTTACCAACGGGGAACAGGAGGCATGACAACTTCGAAGGCGCGATTGTATTGGCCGGTCGGCTCATAATTTAACCGTGCCACATTATGCGCTTTGGTCCAACTCAGCAAAGACGCAAAACCGGAAGTGTTATTGTCAGACTGGGCCAAAGTATTATTGCTCAGGTGGTGTACATCCAAAGTTTCTTTGAAATTACCTACGCCGATGGTATCGGCTGTCATTTTATCCGTATCCTTTGCTTGTCATGCGATGTCAGAGCTTCGGGTATCTGTTCAGACCCCATGAAAAAGGCAGCGGTGATCTGACTATTCATCCGTCCTGAATGACCAAACCCCAATCGATCCTGTCGCTGCCAGCCAGCCAATCAAAGTACCGGGCAGTGGCTCTCTTTTACTGAAAAGTTCTGTAAGCCACGCGACAACCCAAAATTTTACAGACACCTTCTTAATTCACATTCTACTGTCTGTTTTCAAAAATTCTGCTGGGATGGATGTCTTCGGATTGCAGTGATGGAGCATCGGCGTATTGATCAATCAGATCAGCCCAAATGAAGTGGCGACATTGGCCGAGAAACGGTTGAAAACGCTTTATCATTGCTGTCTCTTTTGCCACAGGTTCGCCTAAATGTAGGCCGGATTAGAGGTTTGGGCGCAACAGGCGCAAAAAACACGGAGGTCTACATGGCTTTGGGGGCGGTAAGTATCGCCAGGGTAGCAAAACCGGGCTACCCAACTGACAAGTGTCAACAATCTCCGGTTATTAAACAAAGAATATTTCCATGTCTCTGCCACCCCACATACGCGTCCTGCGCCCGCATCAATGGATGAAAAACGCCCTGATCTTCATCCCGGTCCTGGCTGCACATCAATTCGTCGGTGAAACACTGACAAAAGCGCTGCTGGCTTTTGTCTCTTTTAGCCTCGTGGCTTCTTCCGTCTATGTATTGAATGATCTGGTCGACGTTGAGGCTGACCGCGCGCATCCGCGCAAATGCAAGCGCCCATTTGCCAGCGGGGCCATTCCAGTAACCCATGGACCGATACTAACCGCCCTGCCGCTGATCCTAGGTGGCGTAGTTGCCTATTTTTTGGGATGGGGTTTCGTCGCCGTATTGTTGGGTTATTACGTCGTGACCCTTGCCTATTCCTTTTGGCTGAAGAAACGGCTGGTGATCGACATTTGTGTGTTGGCCGGCCTTTATACTTTCCGGATACTTGCCGGTAGCGCCGCCACCGATATTGCACTTTCGGTGTGGCTTCTTGCATTTTCGGTCTTCTTTTTCCTTTCACTGGCTGCGGTAAAACGTCAGGCGGAGCTTGTCGACGGTATCGCGCGGGGTAAGCTGCAGGCCTCAGGCCGTGGGTATACGACCGAGGATATGCCAATTGTAGCGATGATGGCTATTTCGGCGGCTTATGTATCGGTATTGGTTTTTGCGCTTTACCTGAGCTCATCCTCAGTGGCCGAGCTTTATGCCACTCCGGCAGCTCTTTGGGGGATATGCTTGGTTCTGCTTTACTGGCTTAGCCGTATGGTTATGGTGACCCACCGCGGGCTAATGCACGACGACCCAATTGTATTTGCGGTTAAAGATAAGACCAGCCTACTGTGTTTTCTAATCATCATGGGTATTGTCGCCTTTGGGTCGCGGACCTGGCCGTTACCCCTGTCATTCAATTAGAAGATCGGCCTGAAGGGCAGGATTAGGACGATTATTTCTTTGTAGAACATAGATTTTCTGATAATAGCGTGTGCGAAACTCGCAACAGTGGATTTGAGTTTATGATCGCCCGCCCCATTCAGAACATTATCGCGTGCAAAACGCATAAATCAGCACCCTTTTTGCTTAACGTGTGATCAAATAAACTTGGAATACTTCATGCAAGATGCCCCCAAGTCCAAATCAGTTTCTTCATTCTTTACTGGGGACAGTAAGGCAAGTCGCGGTATTATTATCTTTGCTGTTTTTGCGGCTATCGGTCTAACTATCTCGGGCTGGCGCGAAGCAGTTGCCAGTTTGTCCTCTATTGGGCCAACAAAAATACTGCTTTTATGTGTATTCGCTGGCGCGCATTATCTGATCCGCTCCTTTAGATGGCATCTGATTGTTCGTGCCGGTAATATATCTACAAGTTTGTCACGAAATATGCTGCACTTTTTCGGCGGGTTTTCGATGATAGCCACACCAGGTCGTCTAGGGGAGTTGGTGCGCTTGCGTTGGCTAAGTCGTGATAGTGGAAAATCATTCGGGCAGCTTCTGCCGATTGTCTTTGCGGATCGCGCGATCGAATTGGCAGCGATGGTATTTCTAATCGGTTTGGCTCTGATGCTCGTTAACTTAGAAACCAATGCTGCTTGGGGGCTACTTGCAGTGTCGCTTGGTCTTGTTTGGGTTGCATGCCGACCGCGTCTGTTGGAGCGCCTATTGGTTAATATTTGGCTTCTGACTGGGAAACGGTTTACGCGCCTATTCGTCAAACTAAGGCGCATGACGCGCAGACTTGTACCTTTTATGCGGCTGCCAGTTTTGGCCCCAACAATATTTGTTGGGGTTGTTGGTTGGATGTTGGAAGGGGTAGCCTTTTATTTGTTGCTGACTTGGTTGGGCGTTCAAATCTCGGTCTGGACCGCAACAGCAATTTTTTTAATCGCAATATTGTCTGGCGCACTCAGCGGGTTGCCTGGTGGGCTTGGGGGAACAGAAGCAACCGCTGTAGCTCTTCTTTTATTGCAAGGTCTGCCACTTGAAACCGCGCTTCTGGCTACCCTCGTCATTCGAATTACAACACTTTGGTTTGCTATACTCATCGGACTTTTTGTGTTTCCCTTCGCAGAGGCATCGTCTGGTAATCAGACTGTTGAAAACTGACCAATGATGACCAATAAGTCGCCAGCACTGGCAAACTTCGCACCACCAATATTAATAACCACAGTTGTTGCGCTGGCGCTTAGAATTGTCTGGATAGCGTTTATAGACGTTAATCCGGTTTCTGATTCTTTTGCCTATAATGTGTTTGCAATAAACATTGTCAAATATGGTGTTTTTGGTCTCCGACCGGATCAGCCCGGGGCTTATTGGGCAGTGGGTACACCTGCTATTTACGCCGGTGCGTATCTGATCTTTGGCATTAACAGCTTTGCGGTAATCTTTGTAAACATGATTTCCACGGTACTGACATTGTGGTTCATTTATGCGCTTGGTCGACTTTATTTTGATGACAAGACAGGGCGCCTTGCCGCCCTTATCTTTGCATTCTGGCCCGTCACAATTCAATTCACGACCGTCATTGCAAGCGAACTTCACTTCATGGCTGCTACGACAGCCGCGCTTTATTTCTGGGAGAAATCCAAATTTGGAACCAGGGCTTTCTGGGCCAATATAGTGCTGAGCGGGTTATGTTTTTCTGCCGCGACATTCATTCGGCCGATTGCACAGTTGATCCCCATCGTTCTGCTTATAGTGGCACTTTTGCGCGTGGAACGACCTTTTTGGCATCATGTAGTTAAAATGGGGCTGGTTATAATAGTGATCATGGCAGCAGTTTCTCCATGGTCCGCGCGGAATGAACGGGTTTTTGGCACATCTGTTTCTATTTCGACAAATTTCGGTGCGAATTTTTGGATGGGAAACCACCCAGGTACCAGTGGCGGGTATACGCCCTTGCCCGAGTGGACGCAGGAAATGGGGGAAGTCGAGCGTTCTGAGGCACTGAAAGAATTGGCATTCGAATACATAAAGAATGAGCCGGGAGAATTTATTAAAAGGACTTTTCTGAAAGCGTTCAAACTAAACAATCGCGAAACGATTGGCGTCGCTTGGAATTCTGAAGAAATTCAAAAGCTAATAGGTACGACAGGGGAAAATCTACTGAAGGTAATTTCTTCTGCTTATTGGCTTGCGGCGATTGCACTGGTCTTTTTATCCCTCATTTCACTTAGTCGCAAAGGGCATGCTCGCAAAGCGTTTTTGACACCGCCGTTTCTTATTATTGGCTATTTTGTCGCTGTTCATGCGGCCATTGTCGTTGAAGATCGCTATCATATGCCGCAGATTCCATTTATGGCGCTTTTGGCAGCCGCTTTTCTTGCCAATTTCAGCCTGAAGCGCTGAGGATAGCGCACATAAGCGGCTTCGTTACAGCAACATTTTCTTCGCTGGAAAACAATCTCTCGCAACGGTAGGTTCGCGGTAGTTTTAGTTTGTCAGATTTATTCGTTGCGATAGTGGAGTGAAAAGTGAATCTAGTTGAGAGAATATTGATTTCAATTTGCAAATTCTACCCATTGAAATCTGGCTGTGGCACCATTGCCAATTGCCGATTGTTTCGATCGATCGAGCAAAGGGGCCAAGGTGACGACTGGGTTAATGTAGTTGGAGGCCCGGTTTATGTGCCAACAAAGGACTACGTAGGACGCTCTATGAAGTACTTTGGTGACCTGGATCCAAAAGTTTCTGATATCGTTGATAAAGTGGTTCGTGCTGGTGACACCTGTATTGATGTCGGAGCAAATTTAGGTCTGGTTAGTTTGAGAATGGCCGAAAAGGTTGGACCCAACGGCCATGTGCACGCATTTGAGCCCCAACCCCAAATGATAGACTACCTTAAAAACACACTTTCCCGGAGAGTGATTTCGAACATAACGCTGCACGAGATTGCGCTAGGAAGCGCTACTGGAACACTCACGTTAAGTGTGCCGCCCGGGAATGCCGGCAGAGCCAGTTTGATGCCGAGTGAATGGCCAGATGACGACACTTTTGACGTAGAAGTTCGAACGTTGACCGAATGTATGAAAAACCTCGGGTGGGGTCCGGTATCATTAGTGAAGATCGACGTCGAAGGCTTCGAATCGGAGGTCATTACAGGTGGAATTGAATACATCAGGAGTTCCCCACCCTGGGTTTTCATAGTGGAAGAACACGCTCTTATAATAGGGAAAAAATTACCCTTGGTGTTGGAACTACTTGCAGTTTCAGGATACGAAATATTTTCACTACCCAAAACCCTATTTTTGACAAAACTTGTTCCCGTCGAAATCGGGGCTGAAGCCCACGACTACGTTGCGGTGCATAAGACTGCACCACAGCATATTCGTGAGGCGCTGAATGTTTAGTGGGATACCTCTGCGAGGCAGTTGTTGCTAAAGCCATAAATCGCCCTACCCCCAATTTAGGCTCATACATTATTAGACCATGAAACGTCCAAGTGCGGTTATATCGTTGAATATGATCACGATTTAGATTTGTTTCTAAAATTGGGATAGTATTGGATCAATTTTAGTATTGATTTAACTTAAGTTGTTTCCCCCGAAATTGCATGTTCAGCATCAAATAACTGAGGTAAGAAATACCAGACCTTGAAACCACTGCGCTCCTGCCCTCAAAAGGCCCTATTGACGGAACAAAAACCGAGCTAATCGGTGGCTTTGCTAACTAAATAAATTATCTGAATTGAGAATTGACGAGTATATCTATGAATAAAAAAATCCGCATCGCTGTCGTTGGACTGGGCAAAATGGGGCTGTCGCATTTTGCACTGGTAAATGCCCATCCTAATACCGATACGCTGGCCTGTGATGCCACCGGGATATTGGTGAATGTTCTGAGTAAGAACTTGCCCGATACGAAAATCTATACAAAGTTTGAAGATTTGCTGGAGCAGGGAAATCTGGACGGCGTGGTTATCGCCACGCCATCGCGCCTGCACGCGCCCATGGTGCGCGCTGCCCTTGAAAAGGGCATCCATGTGTTCTGTGAGAAGCCTTTTTGCCTAGACTGGCAGGATGCCAAGGAACTGGCCGCGCTGGCGGAAGAGAAGGGCCTCATAAACCAGGTCGGCTATCATTATCGTTATGTGGGTGCCTTCCAACGGATGAAGGAAATTTTGGACAGTGGCGCCCTTGGACGTGTCACCCATGTGTTGGCCGAGGCCTATGGTCCGGTGATCCTTAAGCCTAAGCGCCAAAGTTGGCGCAATCAGAAATCCGAAGGTGGGGGGTGTTTATATGATTACGCTGCGCACCCTTTGAACCTGTTGAACTGGGCGTTTGGAACGCCAACCCACGTGGCCGGGTCTGTGCTAAATCCAATTTTTTCGACTGAAACCGATGATGAAGTGTTTTCAACCCTTAGTTTCCAAGATGGGCCAACAGCGCATCTGACAGTAAACTGGTCGGATGAATCACATCGTAAAATGACAACCAAACTTTCGATGATTGGCACCAACGGGCGGATCAACGTGGATCGTCAGGAATGCCAGCTTTACCTGCGTGAACAGGTGGACGCCCTGCCGGATGCCCGCAAGGGTTGGAATGTTCAGTACACAACCGAATTGACTGAGGATCCGTGGTTCTATTTGCGCGGGGAAGAATATTCCGCACAGATTGATGACTTTGTCAAAGCGATACGCGATGGGAAAAAGGCTGCTATGGAAAATGATTTTCGGTCTGCAGCGATGACCGACAAATCGATTTCGATGATTATCAATGATGCCGCGCGCGCCGATGCGCCGGCAGCGCCAGCCCCGCAATCTGCCAATACAGCCCACAAACGCGGCTGGTTCAACCGAGCCAAAGGATAAAACGATGGATCAACTTTTGTTCGGCGACAATCAGTTCTTTGGCATCAACCATATGTCCGAAGAAAAAGCCCGCTCACAGGCGATGCGGTTTCAGGACATGTCCGCTATCATGCAGGTGCTGGACGCAGCATACGACGAAGGCATCCGCACATTTATGTGCACAACCCATGACCGGATCGCAGAGGTCTGTGATGTGGTGCGAGCAAATCCTGCGCGCTATGAAGGCTTTCAGTTTTATCCCTGTATGCCTTACGCCCATAAATACGCCAATGCGGTTACTGACCATGGAATGATGGGCGCGTTAACGCATTTCATGCCCGAAGGTGGCATGTTGAAAACCGTTTTGCGATCTGGGGCAGCGCTGGCCACAAAAGATGCCGATGGCATTGCCAAAGTTCTGATCGATGCCGAGATGAAAATGTTCAAGGGCCTAAAGACCCCGATCATTTTCATGCAGAATGTGTTTGTTGATCTGTTGCTTGGCATGGGGTTCACCAAAGCGTTTCGGACATTCCATGACCATGTGATAAAGACTTATGGTGCTGAACCGGGTTACATCACCATGAACCTGCCGATGCTGGCGGCTGCTTTGGAAAAAGAGGGGATCAAAAACCCAATTATCTGTTCCAATATCAACAAGCTTGGTTTTCGGATGTGCGGCGGGGCGGATGCATATCGTGAAGTCTTACAAAGTGGCAAGGTGCGCGCCATTGCCATGTCAGTCTATGCCTCTGGTGCGATACCTGCCGAAGAAGCCATTTCATGGATTGCGGAATTGGGTGGTGTTGAAGCGATTGTATTCGGGGCGTCAAGCCGTGGTAACATTAAAAATACCTGTGAGCTTGTGACAACCCATATGGGGCAGAAATAGACCATGCCTGATGGACGCCAATCAACACAGAGTGCTCAGCCTATGACACAAACAAAAGACTGGCCTGTAGTGCCGCTATTAAATGCCTTTGTGCATGACGTAAGTTTGGATGAAATCGTTGAAAATTTCAATGAAGGTCTGATGTTAACGCTGCATGTTGATATGATCATGAAGCTACAACAGGACCGTGAGTTTTATGATATTCTGGATCAATTCGATGTCATTACATGTGACAGTCAGATCATGTATTTTTCGACAAAATTTCTGGGCCGCCCGGTTCAAGAACGGGTATCCGGGTCGGACTATTTTCCAAAATTCTACATGCACCACAAGGACAATCCGGATGTGACGGTTTTCCTGTGTGGCGGAAAACCCGGCATCGCAGAAATGGCGGCCCGGAACGTCAACGAAAAAGTCGGCCGTGAAATGATCATCGGTACGGATGCCCCACCATTTGATTTTGAAACCCGCGAGGGGGAAATCGACCGCATGATTGATGCGATCAATGCTTCTGGGGCCACTGTCTGCCTTGTGGGTCTGGGTGGCGGGCGGCAGGAAAAATTTATTGTTAAATACCGTGACCGGATGCCCAATATCCGCCTGTGGTTGCCGCTTGGGGGCACAATAGACTATGAAAGTGGAACATTTGCGCGCCCGCCTGCCTGGATCACTGAGGGGGGGCTTGAATGGTTGTACCGTTTGATAAAAGAGCCCCGTGCCCGGTTCCATCGTTATGTTATTCATGAGCCTCCGTTTATCTGGGCAGTGTTAAAGCAGAAGCTGGGGATCTACAGAGACCCTTTTGAAACCAGCTGACAACCTTATTGTTATGGTCAGCATTGAATTTTGGTGTGAATAATTGAATGGATAAATTTAATGTTCCTTTCAACAAACCAACACTGGTTGGCAAAGAATTTGAGTACCTTAAAGATGCTATAGCGCGTGGCCAATTGTCTGGCGACGGATACTATACAAAGCAGTGCAACACTCTTCTGGAGAAGATGACAGGCGCTCAGACGGCATTGTTGACCCATTCCTGTACTGCAGCACTAGAGATGGCGGCGATCCTGTGTGATCTTGGTCCAGGGGATGAGGTTATCATGCCTTCTTTCACCTTTGTGTCGACGGCCAATGCCGTGGTGTTGCGCGGCGCCACGCCGGTCTTTGTCGACGTAGATCCGCTGACGCTGAACATCGATCCAGACAGCGTAGCGCAGGCCGTCACAGAGAAGACCCGTGCCATTTTTGCGGTCCACTATGCAGGATTTCCTGCAGATATGGATGCGCTTGCGATCATCGCGAAGACCCATGATCTTGTTCTTGTGGAAGATGCCGCACAGGCACTTGGATCTACTTACAAAGGGCGTCCGGTTGGCACGCTTGGGGATATGGCTACCTTCAGCTTCCACGAAACCAAGAATATCATCAGTGGTGAGGGTGGTGCTCTGACCCTCAATCGACCTGACCTGGTGGAAAGGGCAGAAATAATCCGTGAAAAAGGCACCGACCGGTCGTGTTTTTTACGGGGACAGGTGGATAAATACACCTGGGTCGATCTGGGGTCGTCATTTTTACCGGGGGAACTGGTGGCGGCGTTTCTCTTTGGCCAGCTGGAACAGGCAAAGGTTGTACGTGCGCGCCGCCGTGAGCTGTTTGATCGCTATATGAGTACATTTGCGACCATGGCAGAAACCGGGCGCATAGGAGTACCGCATAGTCGGCCTGAAACAGTTGGTAACGGGCATATGTTTTATCTGATGTTACGGGACCGCAAGGATAGGGACGCTTTCATCACACACATGCGCTTGGCCGGGATCAATGCAGTATTCCACTACATCCCCTTACATTCTGCCCCGGCTGGTCGTCGGTTTGGCAGAATAAGCGGTAAAATGACGGTCACAGATACAGTGTCAGATCGCCTTGTGCGCTTGCCGATGTTCTTTATGCTGGGGCCTGATATTAACGCTGTTCTAAAAGAGTCCCTAGCATATCTTGGACAGGGCCGTGCAGATTAGAGATCCCGGATCGGGCAGAGCTTTTTCAGAGGGGAAAACTATGTCCGGGGTGGCGTCAGGAGGATTGAGATATATCGTTAACGCCCCCAGCTTCAATCCTGACAGCGGTGGTACGATATTTATGCATGAATTGGTGCACACCCTCAATGAACAGGGAGAGGATGCTTATCTTTGGCCCATGGCACCGATTAGTAGGCAAGGAACCAGAGCTAAAATCAGAACTATGTTCCGGCCAGTGCCTTATACCTTAAACCCGGCGCTAAACACACCGATTGCCACAAGACAAAATCTTAAGGCAAAAAATACCGCCGTTATCTATCCAGAGATTGTTCCCGGTAATCCACTGAAGGTGAAAAATGTCATCCGATGGTTACTTTACAAACCCGGAGACCAGCACCCGTACAGGTTCACCAAAAATGAAATGTTCTTTCGAGTGTTCGAGAAAGCTGATCTGCCTAAGCTGACCGGGGGGGCGCCGGATCTGTTTCTTTACAAGATCAACCGCAGCTACCGCAATGAACATCACCCGGCCCGCCAGGGCGTTTGTTATACAGTGCGCAAAGGTCACCGAAAGCCGCGCATTGCGGAAACCGAGGACCCAGCAGCGATCAATATTGAAGGGTTGACCCACGAAGAAATAAACGATGTGTTTAATCGCTGTGACGTTTTTTATTCTTATGATGAGGCCACGATGTATTCGCAGTTTGCCGCCCTCTGTGGGTGCTTAAGTGTTGTAATTCCGGGCGAGCATTTGAATCGCAAGGAGTGGTCGCGGGAAAATGAACTGGGCCAATATGGGGTGGCTTACGGGCTGGAACCATCCGAACTGGCGCATGCGCGCAATACGCAAAGCCAGTTGCTTGAATTGTTGCGTACCAAAGAAAAAGCTGGTCTTGATACAGTCCAGCAATTTATAGAATTGACGCAACAACGGTTCTTGCCTGGTTGATCCGGTTAAATAAAGACCCGGAATATTTCTACAATTGAGGCCAGAGCGCCGACAGGTTTCCAGCCGATGCTGTGTTCCGGGGCGACCAGCAACGATATTCCGATCAGAAAAATAATTACTCGGGGGCGGGGTAAGGCGGAATAATTGATCCGTCCCGCCGCATGTGCCTGCACGATTAACAATATAGAGGCTGTATAAGAAATGCTGAGCCACCGCCCCCAGTCCGTCGCGGTTAAATAGAGCGGCAAAAGCGGGAGAAAGGATATGGCAATTATACCAAGGAGCAGCCGCTTTTCGAAAAATACATACAAGCCCAATAAGAGTGGGATGATGCTAAAAACAAACACGACAATGTATTCTGCAGAAGAGACGAGTGTTAAACGCTGCACAACTTGAGAAGAATGCGCGACTTCGCCGGTCACAAGCCATCTGATCGCATCATTGCAAACTTCAAAATTCAAATCACGGACAAGAAGCGGCCTGCAAATTGCATCAAGGTTAGTGACCTCATTGAACACGATGGCAAAGGTCATCCAAAATAAAGCCATCGCAGCAGATATAGCGGACAAAACTAAAAAAGCAGATTTTGACAGCCGCGATTGTGCGTACAAAAAATATAGCCCGGTCAACATGACCGGCAACATCAACGAATGTAATACATTCCCTATGCATCCGACTGTAAATGTAAAAACCGACAGTGCTGGCAACCATCCCGGTCGTATTTTAACGAGACTGTCCAATACAAGCAGAGACAGTGCTAAAATCCCAAAAACTTCTTTGCGCATGCTTCCCATGGGATTGGCGGCAAAAAAGATCAAAAAGAAGGCGGGTGAGGCTGCCAGAAACAGCAACAAGCCCGGATTGCGATGTCGCAGGGCGATTTGCCAGAAAACAAAGGCTGTGGCGAGAAACAGAAAAACCTGAAAAAGCTGTGTGGTAAGGAGCAACTGCAGGCCGCTGGTATCACTTATGAAAATCAGGAATTCCCCGATGAGGCCCCGTCGAATAGGGCCGTCTCCGAAATTAATAAGCCAGTCACCCTGACGCCATCCGTGCCCTCCATTGACATAATCAAACCGCGACCACGCGATAACAGGAGCAGTCAAAAGCAGAATACCAAAGGAAATCGATATGGTTCGAATATTCAACAATATGATCACTGTTCCTAAATAAAAATCCGTTGTTATGGTGGCAGGCGAGCCTTGGTTACCAGTGCTTCAATTGTAGCCCGTAACGTTGTTGAAGTCGCGCATTTGGTTCGGAAAACCCCGTGGCAAGTTGTTTACGCAGAGTATCCGAAAAATGCAAATGGCCAAGGCTGATATCCCGTGCAATCCTTTTACGTAAATACGCCTTTAGACGCTCAGGCAGGAGAGTGTTTGCAAGTACGTAGACTGTACTGCCGCGATATTTCAATAATCCCTGTTCTTCACGCAACGCATCGGTAAAATTGGCCGTCACATTCTGTCTGGTTTTAAAATCAATTTCTTCAGAAGTAGGAAGGCCCAGAAAAGCGAAAATCTCGTTCACTACGGTTTTCGTGTCGGTACTAAGTTGTTCGGACTCGACAATTTTGATCTGGTCTTTTTGAAAATATTTTTCGAAATGTTTGAGCTGATCGACATACATGGATGTTTCACGTGGGGCGCAATAAAACTCATGTGATGGGTCACTCAGAAGTTGGTAAAAATCATCGAGCGGCATGGATGTGTAATCTTTGCCGAGAACCCCACGAACATATTTCAAAACCTGCAGGCAGTCGCTTTCAGTTCTACTGACAGGTTCTCTGATACAATAGATGATTTTCATTGCTGGGTTAGCCTTGGCCATCTTCTTGGCTGTACCTGGGACAGCGGGATAACGGGTATATGATGTTGAAGCTTCGCCGCATAGTTGACCCTCAGTCGCATCAGCATAGAGCCCTCGATACCATTGTTCCCCCCGCTCAAAAATCACCGGTGTAGAAAAGTAGTTGGGCTCTTTTAAGGGGCACATAAAAACAGACCTGTGACTATCCAGATAAGCGTTCAGGGATGAGGTGCCCCCTTTTGCGGCCCCCACAATACAAAAGTCTGGCATCCTGCCGCCCGGTACAGTTGGAATGTCGGAAAATGCGATGCCGGTTTTGGTTTTTGACCAGATAGGAAGCTGTGCCATTAAGGATTCACCAAACAAAGCGCCCACAGAGGGAACCTACATATTTGACCGCTATATCAGATTTGCAAAACATACAAACTTCAAGCCTTTTCATAGGAATGATTTATCAGCGACGAGTTACTTGAATAGGTGAGTTTCGAAAACTGGTTTGGACAAAATAATTTTCTTTCCGGTGCTGGATAAACATAAAATAGCCGCTTAACTATCGCTATAGAGTCTGAAAGGGAATATTTCCGATGAAGCTACCGCATTCGCAATTGAAGGGGGGAATTGCCTGCGTCATTGATGTCGCTGTTTTCGCCTATAACGAGGCGGCTAACATCGAGCACCTGATCAAGGATGTAGTAAAGCAATCTGTTTTTAGACGGACCGACATAGATTTTCGTCTGCTGATCCTCGCGAATGGTTGCACAGATAACACTGTGTCAATGGCCACCGCCGTGCGCAATCAACTGGATCCTGATCTTGCGCACTGCATTGAGGTACTGGATTTTGAAGCTGGTGGAAAATCGCGCACGATGCATCACTTCATCCAAAACTGTTCCCGTAAAGAGGCGGACCTGCTTGGTTTTATGGACGCAGATATTCGGTTGCCGGAACCCGATACACTGGAAAACATGGTCGACCAACTTTTAGACCGGCCTTTATTGCAGACCTTCACGAGCCGCCCGATTAAGGACATTGATCAAAATAATGAAAGCAGTAATTTGATCGCACGGATTATAGCTGCCGGTGGTGGTGGGCTGAGTGACTATCGCAACTCTATCTGCGGCCAACTGTTCATGATGAGAACGGCTATGGCACGCCAGATTGGTTTACCTGCGGGCCTTCCGGTCGAGGACGGTTTTATACGCGCTATGATGCTTACCGATCTTCTGTCAGCACCGGAGGATTTTGAACGCATCGACGGAGATCCCGAAATTTACCATGTCTACGAATCCATTCGCGGGGTCGCAGAGCTGATCCGCCATCAAACTCGGATCGTCATCGGGAGTGCCGTAAATGAAGTTCTCTTCGCCAAAATTAGCCAGGACGCCCCAACTCAGGAAGAAGCTCATAAACTTTTGATGTCGGCAAGTGCCGATGCAAACTGGTTGGGACATGTTCTAAAAGAGGGCCTGCCAAAGCGGCCCTTTGGCTATGTTCCTTTCCCCTATCTTTTATGGCGGCTTAAAGCATATCCTGAAAGCGGGAAATCCGGTCCGAAAAGTCTTTTGATGTTGCTTTTGGGGGTTGGCTTTGACGTTGTGGTATATGTCCGTGCAAGCTTCCATATGATGACCCGGCCCAGTTCTGGGTATTGGTAGAAGTGGCTAAAGCCCCTCGTAGCTGCTTCCGGTCACGACGAAATACGATACCCCGAACAGGATGGCCGTCCAGAGGGCCAGAACCGCGTAGTCGCGTTTCAGGCATCCTATTTCATGTCGTTCTGCCACTTGGATTATATAAATGTTATAGACGACACCCCCAACCCCAATTCCGATGATCATGCCGAAGGCGCCGGCGAGATTAAAGCCCGCAATCAGAGGGATGATGCGCAGAACGGCGCCGGCGGCCACAAGCTGAAAATGCACCCGCGCGTTGCCTTTCGCGAGCATGACATTGCTGTAGGGCATGACCATAATGGTGAGGGCGCTGATAACGGCCATAATCGCCAGAAATTCACCAACTACGGCGTAGCGGTCATCATAGAGAAAATTGATCAGGGGCTGTGCAAAAGCGGCCAGAACGAGAAAAAGTGGCAACAGTCCCACGTAAACAATCGTCAAAACCTTATACACTTTCGCGCGAAGTTCATCGGGGCGTTCGCGGGCGATTTCCGCCATTGCGGGAAACAACACTTTTGCCAGAATAAGAGAGACAAGCTCACCCATGGCCCAGGCAAGGGTATTGGCAAGCGTGATGAACCCCAAAACGGTTATCGGAACCAGCGCACCTTGAATAAGTACAAGGCCCGGAGTGCCTACAAAAGAGGCGGCTGTGGCCAACAAAATCCATCCGCCGAATGTCAAAATCTCTATCGCATCTTTGCGGTTCCAGGTGAAACGATGTGAAAATGAAGGCAGGAACAGATATGTGGCGATCGTTCTCAGGCTGGCGCCGCCTAAGGTTCCAATGACTAAAGCCCAGACTGATTCTAACTGCCAAGCAAAAAATATCGTCAGTGCAGTCGCAAATGTAGAGGTCACAATTTCAATAATATTTAGTGCTTTAAGTTGTAGGCGGCGCTCACAGACAAGCTGTGTAATCGACATCAGACCATCAAGGACTGGAACCAGTGACAGGGCACTAATCAGCGCGAATAGCCTTGGCTCATCATATATCAAAGCAGCAGGCCAGGCGACTGCACACCCCATTAGACCAAGGAACAGGCCCCGCGCGACCTTGATCGTCCAGGCGGTTTGCAGGAAATCTATGTTTTCCCCGCGTTTGCTTTGGATCACGGAAGGTGCAATCCCAATATCACTGAAAAGAGCCAGCCCTGTCACGAAGATCATGGCCAGACTCATCAAACCATAAGCCTCTGGCATGAGCAGGCGGGTGACGATGACCGTGGACAACAACCGAAGAGCATATCTGTAGACGAAGCTACCGGTTGTCCATGCCGCACCGGTAATCACGCTACGGCCCAGGATACCCGAAGAAAGCTGATTATTTAGAAAACGGCCCAACATTTATTAGCTTTCTAAAAGATCAGTGGGTGTACAGGATAGCGGACTGGTATCTGGCGGCAACCCATTCTCTGACGTGGTGACCAAGTATTAAAAATTGCAGTTGGCCGTTTAGCCCTATAGGTTGGCCTTGTTGCATGGATGATGCCCAGATTACAGTACGCCCTTACCCGTAAATTTTGTCATGCTAATTGCTCGAACACGGGTCTGGCGAATTCGGTCATTTTG
>VAPM010204353.1_pt1 | contig 15943 bp, 13 predicted proteins | sample 3395091 | NCBI WGS metagenome assembly VAPM01 (sample SAMN08290445, study PRJNA428436) | hydrothermal vent metagenome | isolation source: Deep-sea hydrothermal vent chimney 3 | place: Pacific Ocean: Juan De Fuca Ridge | reverse complement strand
GCAAACATTACCACGCTAAAAATTAAGAAAAAAACACCCAGCTCTTCAGGGGACAAGATTCGAGCAACAATACCGGTAATACCAACCGTTAATAACCCAGAAATCAATTTGGTAGAAAAAGACCATGCTCCACCGGATAAAATACGTTGCTTTAAAGATTTTTTACTAAGTTGCATATTTTAATTTGATGAACCTTTATAAGAGAGCAGTATAAATTTTAGTTAACTCGGAGACTGTTCGAGGTACAAGAAATTTATCTCGACAACGTTCCAGAGCACCTTTCGTCAATTTTTCTCTTAATATTTTATCTTGAAGCAATCTCAAAATTGCACTTGCAATTTTTTCTGAATCTTTTGCCGGCACAAGCAACCCTGACTTATTGTCTTCAATAATTTCAGGAACACCCCCTACTGCAGTAGCTACAATGGCTAATTGTTGTGCCATAGCTTCTGCATGCGCCATTGGCAAGCCTTCAGACAATGAAGTGCTAACAAAAATATCCAGCAGTGATGTTAGTGGTAAAATATCGTTACAATGCCCTAAAAACTTAACATTCCCTTCTATGCCAAGTTTTACAACCATACTTTCTAATGAATCTCGTAAATCACCATCGCCTATTACTACAAACAGTACATCTTGTCGTTCTTTTAAAACTATTTTTGCTGCTTCAAAAAAGTATTTATGGCCCTTTACCTTATCTAACCTTCCAATTATTCCAATTAATATCTTATCCTTAGGAAGGTTATGTTTTTTTCGTGTTGCTTCTTTTTCTTCTGCTGACACTTCATCACAATATTTTTCAGGAATTGTATTATAAACAACCTGCATCTTCTTTTTATTAATACTACGGTAGTTAACCATAAAATCATTAACCGCGTTTGAAACAGCAATACCTCTAGAAGTAAGAGGTGATAAAATTTTATCAACCATTCTTTGATATAACGGTATGTTTATGTCGACCATGTGTTCTTGCACAATAACAGGAATTCCCGCCAGTACAGCGGCAATTCGCCCAAAGGTAGTTGCACCATAGCCATGGCAATGTAGTATATGTATATTGTCGCGTTTTATAATTTTAACCAGGTCGAAAATTGTTCCTGGATCCACTTTAGAGCGACCAAGATCTTCTGCGTTTACGCCTATATTTTTAAAAGCGTCACAGGTACCATGCCCACCTCTTAAAACAGCAAGTGACATATTTATATTAGTGCCAGCAAAGGCAGGCCACCAGGTTAGTAATAACCTTGAAACCCCATGAATAGGCGACCCTCGAATGGCACATTTGTCCATTACCTGGAGTACGTTTATGTCCTTTTTATCCAAGTTGTTTTTCTCGTTAGCGTCTTTTAAAGATTATTTTCGCGGGGTTACCCTGCACAATAACATTATCAGGAATTGTGCCTGAAACAACTGAGTTTGGTGCAACAATAACCCCGTCACCAATCGTTGATCCATCTAATATAGCAACCCCCGCACCTAACCACACACCATTACCTATGGTAATCCCTTTGGAGGTTTTTTCCTGTTGGCAAATAGGTATATCCAAACGATTATACTTATAATTATTTCCAATAATACTTACATTTGGACTGATTAAACAATAATTACCAATGTACACACCACCCTTTGATGATGAAATAAAACATCCTGGACTAATGTCTGTATTATGGCCAATCTCTAATGGCCCATCTGATGCTTTAATCTTTGCAAATGAAGCAATTTCCGAATGCTTACCAATTTTTAGTAACGAGCTTAATTCAACCTCAGCTTTAGGACTTACCTTACACCCATACTTTAATAAATAAATTACTGTCACGAGAGGTGCTGGCACTAAAAATCTACGTATTATTTTTCCTATTTTCATAATTCCCCATCTAAAATATTAGTGTAATTCAAAAATCAACCAGCAATGGATTATTTTGTATTTTATCAGTAAATAGTCTTAAGAATAATTCACTTGTAATATCTATTGCGGATAACTTTTTTTCAAAGTCAAAGTTCACATTTGTTTGATCTGTTAGTATTCGAGGCAATCTTGCAAGCACAAAGTTCATTGTTGGGTATTCACTTGCAAGTGCATGCGTCATTCCTTCAATGGCCCATTTTGCTGTTACATAATGAGTGAAATGCTTAGGTGGCTGCGCTGCATAAATTGAAGATATATTAATTATATATGCATTTTCACAAAGCGCAGGAAGCAACATGAAAATCGGATTATGAACAACTGCAACAGAGGCATTAACAAACTGGAGAAACTTTTCCGTGTTCTGCTCATCAAATGGTGCCGTTTGAATAGGAGGCGAAGCACTACAAATTAAGAAATCTACTTTTATACCCTTCTTTGTTAATTCATCTTTTAAATTTGCACAAACTGAATTATTAGCCATATCACCCTGGTAAAACCAGGTTTTATCTTTATAAAATGTTAATTCTTCCTGTAATGATTTTAATGCCTTATCACTTGTTCGGTAGTTAAAAATAACACTCGCGCCTTTCAATAAAAATGCCCGAGCTAATACTGAACCAAAACCTCGACTCGCACCAAGCACTAATACCGTTTTACCATTTAATGAATTATCTACCTTTATTTTACATTTAATAGCCTCAAGAGAATAACTAACCGGTTTTGGGCGAACAAAAGCGGATATTTTAATATCAACATCGTCAGCTTGACCTTTTATTGTGGTTAACTTAAATCTGTCATCTAGCTTATAAAATAATTTATCAAAGGTGACTTGTTCATTATTACAGTTTTTTTTATTATGATTAAATTTTATTTTAAAATCTAAATACAACGCTTGTTGTCCAGGCCAAACCATTCCAACATGATAGCTGGACCATAATAGTGTTGTGAGTTGCTGCAAAGGTAATTGTGAGATATTAAGCAAAAAATACTCTTTTAAGCCGTCGGCCTCATTTTCATTCATCTTGTAACATACATCGATTACATTGCCAGGTAACTCTGCACTAATATTCGCACATGTTTTTGGGTTAAACTTGAAAATACTCGAATTATTAATTATTGAATTATCAGCACTCCATTCTTCCCATTCAAAAGTAAAGTCCATTAGTTCAGACATGTTGTGTACAATCGCAACACGAACCTTATTACCTTTTTCCTTAAAAACGTATTCATAGTCTATGTTTTCATATAGTGTGCGGTTAAAATTTCCCTTAATTGTAATTATTGAAAAAGAGCGCCCTTTACTCCATAAGCCTAAACCATATAAAACCGCAGCAATACCATAAACAACAACACTGGCAAAGGGTGTTCGCCGTGCATATGCCTGATCCCAATGTATTGGGCTTTTATCATAAGATAAACTTTCAAAGGCTTTTAAGTGTTGATTTGTAAACTGCACGCTAAACCTGACTATTTATATTTTTCTATAATTTCAACGAGTTTCGCCACCGTAGAAATTTCTTCAATATCATCCATCGTTAAACTAATATCAAATTCTTCTTCTACCGCTGTTACAAGTTTAAGATGGTTCATTGAATCCCAGTTATTTAATGTTTGCTGACTTAACTCAAGCGTTACATCGTCTTCATCAATTCCAAATATTTCTGAAACCAGCTCTTTTATTTCATCGTTCATTCACATCTCCAACTTTATTTTAATTTTCGGACTATTGTTTAATTTAATGTTATCATTTCCCAAGGTGTAAAATTTTATACCATCTTTATTTTTTTTCAATAAAGAAAATCCTTGCGAGTCAAAAAAGTCTTGTACAGGTATATTTTTTTGTGTTGGAATATATGTAGAGAGAATATTTACAGCCTTATTTGGCCTGAATATTTTTTCTTTTAAAATGTTCATAACTGCCGTTTCAACACCCCTACCCATTGCGCGGCAACTTAATATAAAACTATCTATAATTATTTTTTCTTTTTCTTCTTGCAATAACACTAATCCGATAATACCAAGATCCCCGAAATTATCTTTAACGGAAAAGACAAATATTTTATAGTCGCTGCTATCTATAAAGTTTTCAATATCACTAACATCGTAACGTTTTGTGGTTACATTAAACTGATTAGTTTTGCTAAACAGTTGATGGATCCTTTGTGAATGACTTGAGTTGGCTTTAATAATTTCAAGTTCTGTCCCTAAATTATCAAGGTAAGCAGATATATCACCAACATCCTGTTTCAAGCTTTCTCGTTTAAAATTCTGCTTATATTGTTCAGCTTTATTTACATCATCTTGTGTAATGAACAGTTTTTCAAAACAATTGGAAGACCTGATTGTATCCAGATAACTTGTGGGGTCATTGTGTAATTCAGGGCATTTCACTTCTGGCAAAGCATCTTTCATTAAACTACGTTCTGCAGGGTTGTCATCAACGAACACCATGCTGTCTTTCCCTATGTTCAATGTTTGTGCAATGTCGCTCATATTGTGTGGCTTTGGTTCCCAGTTAATTTTGCTAATAGCAAAGTCTTCTAATTGTAATGGCATATCATCTTTAACTTTGAAAGCTTCTTCTACATCTTCTAAGTTATTCTTGCTCGCCAGAGCAAGAATAATACCTCGGTTCTTAAGTGTTTTAAAATATGACTGTAATGCATAAAACACTTCACCTTCCGGGTAGCCTTTACCCACTTTGATTCCATCTACTCCATCTTCACCAACAACACCTCCCCACAAAGTATTATCTAAGTCTAATACCAAACATTTTTTTGTCAGTCCTTTTATTGCAATTATATAACCTAGTATTTCTTGAGCGAGATACTGCAAACCTTTTTCATCAAATTCCATTTTGGCTAAATAATACATTTTCGCGCTGGATAAAGACTCGCTACCCACTTTTGACGTTAAACGGCTTTTATCCAGAATAAAAATTCGATTATCTTTTCGAAATAGTTCTATTAGCTTTAAGTTTAATTTTAAATACCATTCGGTCTCGCTGTAATCAAGCTTGTAATCTGCAATACCTGCTTGTGTATAAGGAGGCTGCACAAAATTTGAGAGTAGTATATAGCTATCTGTATTTTTTAACGCAAGTGCAGCAACATTTTCGATTGTTTCTACAACCTTGTTAAGTTCGGCTTCCTTTGTATCAGCATCTAACTCTAAAAACTTTTGATGTATTAATGGAGATAAATTTGAAATGGATAAATCAAGATAAATTAAATCCGGATTAAATTGTATCAAACCACTCGTATCTAAAAGCAGTTCCTGGAAATATTGGTTAAAGGGGCCCACGTAACTTGATAATTTCAGATTCTCTTGTGAACAAAGCACGCTCACGTATGTTGGCAAAAGATCCAGGGTATGGTTTGATAGCACGGCAAATTTTAAATCTTCGCCTTCGCGTGTTCTTTCTAAATTACGGTAAATGAGCTCGTATTCCCGCGAGTTGAAATTTTTATCGGGAATACCTTGCACGACTGCAGCAATGGTTTTCCAATCTTCAGCCTTTTTAATAATGTGCTTTGTTTCTTTTTCCATAACTTTAATTCACTGTATAGTACTGAATCTTCACTCGCAACAATGCAAATTAAATGCATATGCGGGTTATTCAATATTTCTTCTGATTTAACAAGAAGACACAAGATTAAAAAAACAATTTATAGATAGCCATTCTGACGATACCATGCCACAGTTTTAGCCATTCCGGTTTCCATATCTACATTTGCTTTAAATTGAAGTTTATCGTGCGCTTTCGATATATTAAAAGCACGGTTATTTTTATAAAAACGTACCCGTCGGCGATGCAATGGCGGTTCAATACGCAAAGGTACACAGATGGCCTCAATAACCACCGCAGCAGAGTAAAACAACCAATATGGGAACTTAAGCCAGGGCATGGGCGCACCTACCGCATTTGCCGCAAGACTAATGTACTCATGCAAAGGCACGTACTGGTCGCCTCCAACAATAAAGACTTCACCGTCAATATCCGGTGTTTCCATGGCCTTTATAAAGCCATTTACAATATCGTCAATGTAGACGGCATGAAAATTTTCTGCACAGGGACCAATCATTAAAAAAGTACGCTTAACCAGCATTTTAAACATTTTAAGCATACGCATATCACCCGGGCCATACATAGAACATGGACGAATAACGACCACTTCCATACCCGATTTACCGACTTGATCGCGAACATAGAGCTCAGCGTCTAATTTTGTTTGTTGATATAAATCGCCTGGGTTATAGGGCGTGTTTTCATCTGCAGGGCATTCTTTAATGTTTCCGAGCACACCAATGGTTGAACAATGAACAAAACGCTTCACACCCGCATTTTTTGCAGCATTAAAAACGTTCACCGTGCCATCATAATTAATTGATTTGTAGCTGGCCGGAGGACCAGAGGCCGTTCTGAAGTTTGATACTGTGTGAAGAACAATATCGGCATCTTTTACTAGTTCCTGGATTTTTGCATCATCGGTTATGTCGCAAATGGTTATTTTTGCTGCCTTTCCTTGAAACTGCTGTGTTTTTGCTTCGTCACGTCCATGCACAAAAACAGTATGCCCGGCTTCCATTAATTTATTTGCAAGATGGCTTCCTAGAAAACCTGTTGCCCCAGTTATTGCTATATTCATAGTTAGTTGACCCAAGAAGGATAATATTTATCCAATTCCTTATAATTATAATAAAGTACTTCCGAACTCCATTTAAAATGATTGGCCATTGCATTTGCGCAATAATTAACCATTTCTTGACGGGGTTTAGCTTGTGTACCGATGTCCGTTCGTCTTAGCAGCAAATCAGGCAAACAATAGACCTCTTCATTTGCTAGTACATATTCAATCTCTGCTTTGAGTACTATATTACTACTCGGCACATACTCTAGCAATGATATATCAGTATTCCCTAATCTAAGTATTTTCGCCGCCTCTTCCCCCCCATAAAGCTCAAATAAGCGTTCAAATACTTTTAACGGGATTTTATCGCTATGTTTGTTATAAAGGCTGTCAGCGGTGTTAATAGCGGTCTTAACGGCATATTCTTTCGACTGACTATGATGTTTCACGTTACAGCTGGTTTCCAAATATTTATTCACTTGCAATAGTGTCTTTTCAGCAACATCCATTGCCGTTGTATATTTAACACCTTGAACGATATAAATACCGGGAGACTGACCGTTTATTATTTTATATTGGTTTTGAATATCAGTATAAGGATTTTTTATTAAACTTTTATTCGAAGGCAATTTCCCATGATGAATAAAGCTTATGTCTTCTTTTTTAATTGATGTATGTTGTATGTATTGATTTATATCTTCGAGGCATTCATCCAGAATGCTTTTATTTACTTCTTTCAATTCTTTGAAATACCAGGTTCCAATCAAGGTTGAATTATTCCAGGGAGATAAAAATAATGTTCGACTCACATTATCTTTTATAAAAGGTATTCCAATTGTATCGTCACATAGACGCTTATTGACAATAATGTTAACTGCGCTCACATAGGGAATAAGCTCTTTATGATTCGGCTTATTAATTTGCCATGAACTTGTCGCATCAATAATTACATTAACTGATGTTTCCAGTTTTTTTCCTGTAATTTCATCAAACAACTCGACTATGTGCGTATTGCTCTCATTTTTTGAGCCCACATAACTTACATAGTTGCAGGTATCCGCACCAGCTTCCTTCGCAAGCGTAATAAATTTATACACCATTCTTTCAGTACTTACTACCTGTGAGTCCTGCCAGCATAAACCGATATTTTCTTTTATATCGGTAATACTGTTATATATTTTTTTTAAATTATTTTTCTTTACAATTTTAGACTTGTCGTATTTGTATACGTTATATCTTTTATTAATGACCTTGCGAATAAGATCAAACAGAACCAATGCAGGAAAAATAAAGTACTTATTTTTGGTGAAACCCGTTTTAACCGGTAACAGACAGGTAATGGGGCGCACAAGATTTGGCATTAAGTTTGTTAATCTTGCTCTTTCTTTGGCTGATTCGATTACACGGATAAAATCAAATGACTGTAAATAGCGTATACCACCGTGCAATATCTTTAGGCTGTTGCTTGATGTACCACTTGCATAGTCATTTTTTTCTACAAGTAAAACCTTATAGCCATTTTTTGATGCAACATAACTTAAAGTAGCACCGTAAATACCACCACCCACTATTAAAATATCATAATTGTCTTGTAGCTGAATTTCGCGAGAAGATTTATTAAATAATAAACCTATTCCCTCTTGTTTCATTTCGAGACCACTTCTGATTCCAGTTCGCTGTATAACTCTGAGAGTATCTTGTCGAACTGTTTATAGCTATGTTCGCTTCTTACATATTTCCTGGCATTTTCCGCTAACTCATTCCTTACAGCATCATTACTTAATAAATCTACCATGTTTTTTGAAAAGGATTCTTCATCGGCTTCTGAAAGTCTGGAAATCTTATTAGTTAATACCTGATTATGCGTTAGACGATCCGTGGCTAAGACAGCAACACCAGAATCAATATAACTATATATTTTCATCGGCGTATTAACCCCATGGATACGAGGTGAAACAAGTAAATCAGCCTGCTTCATATAGGCACCGATCATTGCGACTGGGCGTTTACCCAAAAACAATACACTATCGTTAATAGCCAACTCTTCTGTGACACGCTTATAATGTTTAATATCATTATCTTCGCCACCAATAATAACCAGCTTTGTATCTGGTAATTCCTTAAGCACAATAACAAAGCTATTTAGCAAGAAATCCAGACCCTGGTAACTTTCCAGGTTACCAATATACATACTTATTTTCCCTTCAATACTAAATTGTTCACGTATATCTTCATCACATTCTACGCCTTCTTGTATTAAGGATACATCTTTAAGTACAACAATTCGTTTTGCTCCTGCTTTTTTTGCATCCGTCGCAAATAGTTCACACATCGGTACTACTGCAGTTGCGAAACGCATGGGGAGCATTTCAAGCTTATGCAACAATTTATAGAAGCGTTTAAGAAATGAAAATTTATCGACTAACTGAGTTGTCATACACGAGTCAATGTCATCAATATAAGGCACTCGAAATATTGGTCGTAAAATAAATGCCATGAAAACCGATTCTTCAACAGCATGTATTACGTCATATTTTTTTGTGAATAGTAATCGTAATAATTTAAAAAAAAGAAAAATGTCATAATAAATCTTTTGAGGTGAAAACCCCGGATTCACGACTTTTATCTTAGGTACTGTACTTACCCGGTGAATGGTTACATTTTCATAATACCGGTCTTCTCCAATATCAAATGTTAATAAGTCCACTTTGTGGTTATGCTTGCTTAGTGTTTTCACCAAAAGGTCTACAGCTATAGGGGTACCTCTTTCCTGATAAAAAGGTTGTGGCGCAATAACAAGTACTCTCATAACTATCCTTTGCTTCCCTGGCTCAAACGTAATTTAATCTGATTGATAAAAAATCGGTAGGCTGATTCCATTTTCCCATAATTACGGGATGTTTGATTGCTGAGTAACTCAAATAAATTCAAATCTTCCTTATTGTCTTGCTGGCATAAAACTCCCGATGCGCCAACTATACGTTCCTCATTAATAACAGGTAAGGGATCACTGCCATTCAAAATTTTAACATTTAAACTCTTTGCTAGTTTAAATTGCGGCACAACCTGCCAAAACCATGGCCTTGCTGAATTATCTCCTAGAAATATTCTCGTTCCAAACTTTTGTACAACCTGGTTAATTATCTTGCCCCTATTCCCTAACCATTTACCAACACCCCATGGCAATATAACCAGTGATTTCTGGTTTAATGCTGATTCAATAATAACTTCCATATCTTTTCCATAAAGTTCTTTAGCACTATCAGCAAGAATTAGTATTTCTATACCTTCACGACTTATAACCTGGTATCCAGTTTTAATTAATAATTTTTTTTGTACTATCGATGCTTCAATTGTAATATCGTCTATTTGCTTAAATATCCAGGAACCCGAAGCTCCTTCACCAGAAAAAATTGACTTAACGTTATCATTTTCTTTTAGGGCATATACAAACAGGACTCCGATAAAATCATTATTTGAGACCTTACTGGCTTGAGATAAAAAATTCGAATACGCCGAATCTAAAAGATTTGCGATTTCATGCACTTTATGCGCATGTACATGCGTATCTATAATAATATGTGTTCCCATTTTATCCTACATTCCTTACTAAATATGTGTTAAACCCTGATTGTAAAAAGAAAAACTGTACTACATTGACTGTACAAAAATTATTCACCCCAAAACCACCAGATATAAGTTTTCAAGCTGTTTATGCATCGAAATAATTCAGTTTATATTTTTTCTAATGTGCTATTAAAAATAGAAAAAGTAGGTTTAAAAAAATTATCCATCTTAATTACAATACTTGCCGTCAGCTACATAACTCCTACACTACGCATTTATTTTTAGTCTAATTCCTGTTACCCTGAATCATTCACAATATGTTTAAAAATCAGTGTATATCATAACTTCCTGAACAATATATTACCAATGCGAACAGGAGAAATTTCCTATCCGCTATTGCTTAAGATAGTATATAAAAATTAACTTAAAGCTATCAGCAGCACCATCGTTCTGGTTTCATTTTTTACTACAATTGCTAATACACTTTACTATTTTGTTTTTATTGTGCTATTTCTATTGTCAATTTTTGCGCTATTAGTGTAATTTAGATTCTACAACTCAAAATATATCGAATCATTTAATATGAAAAATATCACAGGATATGTGAATCGATGATTAATAAGCTACTATATTTCAAAATTTTTACTGTATTTGCTATATTATTATTTATTATAATCCCTCGCACCCTCCATATTAGCGCAGATACACCAAGCGGACTTTCGTGGAGCGCAGGCCTGTATGTTGATGAAGGATACAAAACTCTTTCGCCCCGCAATCTTGTTTTATTTGGCTCAACCAAATGGCATCCGGCTGACAGCTACCCTGGCTGGATGACCGCCAGTCCATTGACACAATGGCCTGTCTATGCAGCTTTTAGCCAGTTAGGTGTTAATATAAGCAGTGCTCGAGTTGTACCCATAGTCTATTTTTCTTTTCTAATATTGCTTTATGTTCTTTTTTTAAAACGACGGTACCCTGCAAAAATATTTTACCTGGGTCTTATATTACTTGGTACAGACGCCACTCTATTCACTTATTCAAGAGTGGCACTATTCGAAATACCCTTATCATTTTTTCTTTATGGTCTAGTACTACCACTTTCAATTATTAATGATAATAAACAATCTTCAATGCTCCCACTTATCTGGTTAATTATTGGCGGTGTCGCAATGTCTTATTCAATCAAAATGACATCTTTGATGTATCTTGCACCAGTAATAGTACCAATATCATTACTTTTTTTACTCAGTAAAAGCCACTTAACAAAACGTAATCTAGGATTACTTTTTGCTGCAATATTAATAGCTCTGCTTGCACTATTAGTTGTCACTTACAATGTATGGAGCGCACGAATAGATAAATCGCCACTTGCATATCTTTACTCTGTTATTGAAAATCCCCTTTTAATAACATCTCCATTCCTTATTATTGCCGGTATGCTTTGTGCTGCTCATGCAATTGTGTACCAACCGAATAGTTACCTAAAAAGCTGGTACCGAGTTAGCCTGATATGTATGGTCGTGACAGCTCCTTTTATTTTGTCACTATTTGCTTATAATCCATTAAGATATTTTGTCCCCTTTCTACCAGCCTATATATTATTGGTTATTGAATGGTTAAGTACCACTCAGAAGGATACGACCACAAAGGTCATTGGCTATATTAAACCTGCAATAGGCTTGGTACTCCTTGGTCTTGCGATGATGTATATTCTCACAGCATTTAAATTCAACGAATATATACAAATGCGTTTTCTTATAATTGTCGGTGCAGGTCTTGTATTGTCTCTTTGGTACTTTCGGCGTTTCTTCTTTTCCAGAAATATAGCCATGCTCACAATATCAAGCCTGGTTGCTTTCTCTGTTTTTCATGGCATTTATTTTATTGGTTCATTTATCATAAACCCCACCTACCATAGTAATGAAATGCGTGAACAATTGAGTCATATTGTAAAAGAAGATGAAGTAGTTGCAGGTGGTTGGGCACCATTTCTTACACTCGGCACTCCGATCAAAACTCTCTATTCAAATCTTATATTTAATCCCGTCCGTTCCCTGAAAATTATAAAACCCAATTATTACTTATATAGTGAGACACCCAATGTTATGGAAGCGTTTGAAATTATAAAAGCAGACCCTGAAATTTCTATTGGAAAACCAATCGATTTAGGAAAATACAACCAAACTAAGGTGGTACTCTACCGCCTATCCTATAACAATAAATAATTATACGTATTTTTCTACCACTTAAGTCCCTTTTACAAACTAATACAGGGATACCACCAAGCCAATTACTGAAAGCGGCTTAACCTCTACTTTTAACTTCGGTTATTAATGGGGGAATTATACACATTTAATTTTAACTGAAGATTTCTTTAATATATTTCCGCAACTCGAATAAAAATGGATTTATGTCATTAAGCCTGTTTATTTCATATTTAGTATTATGGCTATAAATTTTCATAAATCGCAATATCTCTACCAGCTTTTCCTTTATTGTGTATCTTTGAGCTTTATCTTTTAAGAATATATACAAACGATCTAAATCCCCAAGCAACCAGCGAGATCTTATATTAATTTTATACGCGACTTGGCTATCAACATTATCGTTCGTTGACAATTTGTATAACATATACGGGAAATCTACACCTGCATCAATAGCTAATTGCAATGACCCCCAAAAGCGTCCATTAATTTCAATAAGGAAAGGTTTACCATCTGGTGTGACTTTAAACTCTATCATGGCAACACCATGCCATTTTATTGGTGTAAGCAGGTTTTCTGCTATTTTTTGCATGTCTTGATTTAAGGCAACACTCTCACTTAAAACACTTAACCCGCCCGATGGAGGTTTTTCTCTAATCCTCTTATGGGCAAAAAAAGTAACTGGTTTGCCTTTGTTATACAGCGCAAAAACACCTTGCCCATGACCTTCTATATATTCTTGTATAAGATAAGTATGGCCATTAAACCAGGGATATTTAGCAATATTACTTTCTAAGTCACGTTCTGAGAATGCATATTTAACTGATGTACTATGCCATTTCTCGTTTATGTGTATTTTAGAATAACAAGGCTTCATCACGATTGGGAAACCGAGAATAGATTCTTTTATCTCACTTAGTGAAGTTGTGCTTGTAACAAATAAGGTTTTTGGTATAGGAATTCCACAATTCTCAGCAAATTTAAACAAATTACATTTATTTGTAACTGAATCATATGTGTTCAACGATGCTGTTGGAATTGTTATATCAGAAAACTTGTCGAGATTCCTAAGTACAACACTTGTTGCCAAATCCGTCATAGGGAAAAGTATTCGAATATTGTTATCATCAAGTGTTTGGCGTAGAGCCTCAACAAACTTATCTGGAACTGTTGCAGGATCAGGAAGAACAAAATTTGCGCAACAATATTTAGATGCTCCAGCTAAAGTAAACGCTGTAGTATCTGCAACAAAAACCCTTACCCCCTTTACACCCAGGGAACGTGTTACAGCAAGTGCACTACGTTGGTTAGCATCAAGTATTAATACAGGCGACATCTTTAATTATTTACATATGATTATTAAGATTAATAATGATTTTAACAAAAATTATGGTAAAGTTGTAATATATTTTCTGTTGTAAATACATAATGCTCATTCGTATAAAACATATCATCAAATCAAGTTTTGTTTGGGGATTCTCTAGACCTCTTATCTGTAACTTATTCACAGGTTCTACAAAGGATCAGATAACTATTTTCATGTTACATAGAATAGCTGATCCTCAACGTAACATTAAAGGACATTCACCCGATTTTATCAGGAAAACTTTTAAGCAATTAAAGCAAGACAATTATCAAATTGTATCGCTTCAAGACGTGCTAAAAAGGTTAAATGGTATTGGTCCACCATTGCGACGTGCAGTAGTATTCACAATGGATGACGGCTACTTAGATCAAGCAGAAATTGGCGCCAAATTATTTTTAGAATTTTCACATCCTCTAACAATATTCCTTATAACTGGTTTTATTGACGGGGAATTCTGGCCCTGGACTGATCATATAGCTTACATTATCAACAATACCAAGAAAAAAAATCTAGTGGTAAATATCAACACAAAAAACTTTAATTATCACCTTGGAAACGATAAAGAACGATACACCATTAGACACAACATCCTCAATTTATTCCAGAATTTATCCGAAAAAGACAGGAAAATTGCCTTGTATTCGTTGAGTAAAGATGCCGAAGTTGATATCCCATTCAAAGTGCCTCAGAAATATCAATCACTGCAGTGGTCTCAAGCAAGATCGTTAGAACAAGCCGGAATATCATTTGCTCCACATACAGTTAATCACGAAATTTTATCCCATTTAACAAGCAAGCAATCACGCTATGAAATATTTAATTCATGGCACCGTATAAAAGAAGAGTTGAAAGAACCGCTACCAATTTTAGCTTATCCCATAGGCACAAGGAAGACCTTTACAGAAAGAGAAGAAAAATATGTTGATGAATGCGGAATGAAAGCAGCGCTATCAGCCATACAAGGATGTGTAGAAATAAACGACAACTTAGAAATTAATAAGCAAAATATGTTTTCTATTAAAAGATTTCCCTTTCCTGATAATATGGTTGATGTTTTACAATATTGCTCAGGGATTGAAAAAACAAAAGAAAAAACAAAAGAAAAACTAAAAAAATTCCTACCGAGTGAATATATAAAACAAAAATATGGGGGTAAGCGTGGCCTATTCAATTATAACTATAATTTATATAAATACTACCTTGGTGACTTTCAACAATACCAAAATATTAACTGGGAATGCGTAGAAAGAATTTTGTTTGTTTGCAAAGGAAACATATGCCGCAGCCCGTATGCAGAAATAAAAATCAGACAACTAGGAATTCAGGCTGAGTCATTTGGCTTGGATGCTCGCGCGGGCTCTAGAGCAAATCCCGATGCAATACGTATAGCAAAACAACTAAACGTTGATTTAAATGTTCATAAATCAAAACGATTAAGCAGTTTTCAAGTGAATAACACTGATTTAATTATTGCAATGGAGCCTTGGCAGTGTGATGAATTAAAAACAAAAGAACTCCCTCTTGGTGCTCAAATAACTTTATTGGGTATATGGGCTAAAAAACCTAAACCTTATATCCATGATCCATACGGAAACAGCGATGAGTATTTCATTCAATGTTTTAATGTTATTGATGATGCCTTAGAAGGTATAGCTAATAACGTCAAAGCTAAGGAGACTTGTAGTCCCCCCGAAAAATAACAGGCGTTTTCTATGAAAAAATCACGTTACGCCGACAGTCAGATCTTATCGATACTAAAACAAAACGAATCAGGTACACCGGTACTCGACCTTTACTTTTAACTTCGGTTATTAATGGGGTGATTACAGTACGTAATTCTGTTCGTTATGTACCCTGGAAAGATTGCAAAGCGGTCACGACAGACTTAAAGAAAATTTATCAGTCTGTTACTGAAGATGAAGCACTCATTGAGTTAGAAAATTTTGAGAAAAAATGGGATGAACTTTATCCCCAAATCAGTCGCAGTTGGCGGTCACACTGGCATAACTTAAACACGTTATTTAATTACCCTGCGGATATTCGAAAAGCGATTTACACGACCAATGCGATTGAATCACTCAACAGTGTGATCCGTAAAGTCATTAAAAAGCGTAAACTTTTTCCAACGGATGACTCAGCAAAGAAGGTAGTGTATCTTGCGATACAGCAAGCCTCCAGGAAATGGACGATGCCAATCCGAAATTGGAAATCAGCCCTCAATCGTTTTATGATTGAGTTTGAAGATCGTTTAAGCGATTATGCTTAAACG
>VAPM010380714.1_pt1 | contig 15989 bp, 16 predicted proteins | sample 3395091 | NCBI WGS metagenome assembly VAPM01 (sample SAMN08290445, study PRJNA428436) | hydrothermal vent metagenome | isolation source: Deep-sea hydrothermal vent chimney 3 | place: Pacific Ocean: Juan De Fuca Ridge | reverse complement strand
TACTTAATGTAAGCTCCGCTTTTTCAGAATTTTTTGCCTTGTACTCCCGGCTCTCACGCTCCGTGATACGTACCCTGTTGTCACTGCGAACGACAGCGCGTGTCATTACGAGCGATAGCGCGGCAATCTTGATCGGAAGAAGTAAAAAATGAGAGGGATTACGGCGTTATAAAATACTTTTGTCATTGCGAAGGAGCTACGTAACGGTGTCAATCTGGTTTATAGTGTAAACGTCATTCCCGCGCAGGCGGGAATCCATAAACTAAAATTAAGTTATCCATTCTTAAAAATAGACAATATGAAATACAAAGACCTAAGAGACTTTATCAACCTGCTTGAATACCGGGGTGAGTTAAAACGTATCACTCAGGAAGTCGACCCTTATTTAGAAATGACCGAAATATGTGACCGCACTTTACGTGCCGCAGGCCCGGCATTGATATTCGAAAATGTAAAAGGCTCTAACGTACCGGTGTTGGCTAATTTATTTGGTACCGCCGAACGGGTTGCACTGGGCATGGGCGAGGAGTCGGTTGAAGCTTTGCGTGAAGTAGGCAAAGTACTGGCAATGTTAAAAGAACCTGACCCACCTAAAGGCATGAAGGACGCCTGGGAAAAATTGCCGGTGTTTAAGCAGGTACTAAACATGGCGCCAAAAGTTATCAAAAAAGCGCCCTGCCAGAAACATATTATAGAGGGCGACAATGTTGACCTTAGTCAAATTCCTATTCAAACCTGTTGGCCGGGTGATGCGGCACCCTTAATTACCTGGGCGCTGGTGGTAACCAAGGGGCCGCATAAAGACCGGCAAAACCTTGGCATTTATCGGCAGCAGGTGATTGCAAAAAACAAGGTGATAATGCGCTGGTTGTCTCATCGCGGTGGCGCGCTCGACTTTAAGGATTGGCAGGAAAAACATCCGGGCGAACCTTTCCCCGTTGCCGTTGCACTCGGTGCTGACCCGGCGACCATTTTAGGCGCGGTTACACCGGTGCCGGACAGTTTATCGGAATATGCTTTTGCCGGTTTATTGCGCGGCAGTAAAACCGAAGTGACAAAATGCATTGGCAGTGACCTACAGGTGCCCGCCTCGGCCGAGTATGTACTTGAAGGTTTTATTTATCCCGACGAAATGGCTGACGAAGGCCCGTTTGGTGATCATACTGGTTACTACAATGAAGTCGACCAGTTCCCGGTTTTTACTATTGAGCGAATCACCCACCGTGATAATCCTATTTACCACAGCACATATACTGGTCGGCCACCCGACGAGCCAGCTATTTTAGGGGTTGCATTGAATGAAGTGTTTGTGCCGATTTTGCAAAAACAATTTCCAGAGATAGTCGATTTTTATTTACCACCCGAAGGTTGTTCATATCGCGTAGCCATTGTGAGCATGAAAAAACAATACGCCGGACATGCCAAGCGCGTGATGATGGGGGTTTGGTCTTTTCTGCGGCAGTTTATGTACACCAAGTTTGTGATTGTAACGGACGACGATATCAATGTACGAGACTGGAACGATGTTATCTGGGCCATGACCACCAGAATGGATCCAGCGCGTGATACCACCCTAATCGAAAATACACCGATTGATTATTTAGACTTTGCCTCACCGGTTTCCGGCCTTGGAAGTAAGATGGGTATGGATGCAACCAACAAATGGCCAGGCGAAACCACACGTGAATGGGGAACCCCGATTGTAATGGACGAAGCAGTTAAACAGCGAGTTGATTCAATTTGGGATGAGTTGGATATATTAAAAAAAACGGATTAACGCAAAGTTATTTCTGTAAAAATATTACAGTTACCAGTGTTAACTGGAAGCTAATTTTTTTCTACGTTTATGAGAATACTACGGTCCGTTAGTCAGCCTCCCCAGCCCCATATCCTACTTTGTCTGCTCGTTTTAAACGTTAACGGGACGCAGATAAAAAGAACCATTTCTTTTACGTCTAGTCGACAGTCTTTAAGGTAGTGTAAATTGGTTTTAAATTAAAAATAGACTAATCTTTCTTTGTGTTCTCCGTGCCTTCGTGGTTAAAATTTTTTAGGAAATAAAAATGAAACAAAACCTATTTTTTACTACTGTAGTGTCCACTTTTTTTATAGTTGGTGCAGCCCTTGCCAGTGGCGGAGCACATTGGTCTTATGGCGGGCATGACGGCCCGGAGCATTGGGGTGATTTAAGTCATGACTATGCTGCGTGTAAGGAAGGCAAAAAGCAATCACCGATTAATATTAGCTCGACCGAAAATACAAAACTCAGCCGGATTAATTTTAGCTATAGCGCCGAGCCGAAAGAAATATTAAATAACGGCCATACCGTACAGGTGAATATGAAAAAAGGCAGCTATATAAGTGTTGCAGGAAAAAAATATAATCTATTACAATTTCATTTTCATGCGCCGTCTGAGCATACGATTGATGGCCAGCCAGCCGATATGGTTGCGCACTTTGTGCATCAGGCCAAAGATGGCCAGCTTGGTGTTGTTGGCGTGTTATTTAAAAAAGCCGTTAAAAATACAAAGGGCATTAATACTCAGGCAAGTGTGACGTTTGCTAAGCTTTGGAAATATATGCCAAAAAATGCGGGAGATAAAAATGCCATTGCTGCAGGTGTAACGGCGGCAAAATTGTTACCGATTAAAACCCCTTACTATCACTACTCTGGTTCGCTCACCACGCCACCCTGTAGCGAAAATGTAAACTGGATGGTGTTGCAAAATAGCGTATCCGTTACGGCAGAAGTTATAGACGCTTTTAGTGCCGTTATTCATAAAAATGTACGTCCTGTACAGGCGCAGCATGGTCGAATTATTGAAAGTAATTAATTAACCCGCTCGTGATGATAGCCATTTTATGCAGTATGACGCCAACGTGTTCCACAATCCGATTTCTTAATGTGTGGCAGTTTATGTAGTAGCGAGCATGAGAATGGTACAAATTTTGTTATCCCGAGTTCAGGGGTATTTATCATGATAGTTTTATCTTAAAACCGGCTTAATTTAAGCCGGTTTTAATTTGTGCCCGCTGTAAATAGTATTAACGCTACAGACGACAAAAACCTTTACTGCAGTGAAATCCCTAAAAGTTCTATTAAATGTTTCTATGACTCAATTAATACTATTTGCCTGTATTTTAGTCGGTTAAGACAAAAGGTAAAAATTTCAGTCAAATTATACCCTTGCAAGCTCTAAGTGCGGTCGCGTCAAAATTATAACGCATTGATTGTAATGGTGTTTTTTTGTGACGCAGGCCTCAAAAACTTGATTGGTTAATAATTAACCACTATGATGGCGGAACTCGTTGTTAGACGTTAGTTCGCTAGAGGTACGGTCTATGTGCAGAATAAAAGGCTTTTCATTAATTGAGGTAATTCTTACGCTTGCCGTGGTTGCGGTTGTCGGCAGTATGACTTTAAATTTTTCGGCTGCCTTTATACAGGATAACCGACTTTCTGTGGCGAATAACGATTTGGTGAGTTCGATTAATTTAGCGCGTAGCACAGCGGTGTCTCGTAGTTCAAAAGCAAGTATTTGTGCCAGTAGTGATGGCGCGACCTGCACCGGCACGGCCTGGGAGTTGGGCTGGATTGTCTTTACCGATGGTGACGCGGCGGGTGTCGTTGATGGTAGCGACGAAATTATCCAGGCGAGTACCAATGCGGGTATTGATGTTTCTATTACCAGCCCAAGCAGTTATATACAGTTTAAACCGCAAGGTGCCGTCGCGAGCATTTGTGTGAATTGCTTTGATAAAATAATTAATCAGTCGTTAGGCAATATTTTTATTGCAGCCATTAAGAATCTATCTCCTATTTCTAATGCCGTTGCCAGTGGCAGTTCTGGCGACAGTGGTGGATCGGGCGAAACGGTTAAGAACTGTAATGCACCCGAATCAGAAGTAACAAGTGACAGCGGCAGTTCGGGTAAGAGCGGCACTTCCGATAGTTCTTCTGCCAGCTTAAATATCCAGCATTTTGCTCGTTCAGCTGTAAAAGTGTTAAAGCAAATTTCACCAATAAGCACGGCGCATGCGAGCGGCACATCAGGGGCTTCAACGTCAGCGGCGATTGTAACGGCCACCTGTGATGACGGTGACGGTACACCGCAAGCCGACTTAGACGATTCATCTTTTTTAATTTGTGACAGCTCCAGGAGCTCAGAAAAAGGCAATTTAATTTCAGTGACAGCGGTTGGTCGCGTGTCACGCAATATTGTGGCATGTAACTAAAATATTATTTTTTTGGTATTTGGCAGTATTTTTAAAAGTGCCGCTTTAGGCGGTAAAAGATTTAAGCCAGTAGAGCTTTTTCGAGGTTTACCTCCTCTGTGAGGGCTCCACGGCTAAAAAAGGTAAGTATATTAAAGCATTAGGACACTTAAATTAGACTGCGTCAAAATTATAACGCATTGATTTAACGTGCTTTTATTGTGATATATTTCAGAAAACTGCTTGATGGTTAATAATTAACCACTATACTTAAGAGTAGCTAGTATTCCCTGTCGTTAGTAGTAGAGGTTAGCAATATGCAAAGTCAAAAAGGTTTTTCATTAATAGAGCTGGTTATCACGCTCGCCGTTGTCGCCGTTGTAAGCAGTATGGTGATGAGTTTCTCAGGTGCATTCTTACAGGATAATCGTATTTCAACCGCGAATAATGATTTGATAGGTTCTATCAATCTGGCGCGCAGTACTGCCGTGTCGAACGGTGCTCGGGCAAGCATTTGTGCGAGTAATGATGGTGCAACCTGTACCAGCACGGCATGGGAATTAGGTTGGCTGGTTTTTACCGACAGCGGTACAGCCGGTGTGGTCGATGGAACCGATAAAATTATTAAAGTAAGTACAAACGCGGCGATTGATATTTCAATTACCAACCCGGGTGCCTATATACAGTTCAAGTCTCAAGGTCGGGTGGCGAGCGTCTGCACAAATTGCCTGGATAAAACAATTGCTCAACGGATGGAGTCTGTTTTTGTTACGGCATTAAATTATTTAAATCCTATTTCTAGTGCCTATGCCAGTGGAAGTTCAGGTTCAAGTAGTAGTTCTGGCTCAAGCGGCAACTCAGGTTCAAGTGGCGGTTCAGGTGGCGTAACGCAAAATTGTGTTGCTCCTGATTCACAGGTAACGGCGAGTAGTGGTAGCTCTGGTAGCTCTGGTAGCTCTGGTAGCTCATCGGGCAGTTCAGGTGGTTCATCTGCTAGCCTTGAGGTTGATAAATTATTTGCTGTTTTAAGTCAGTTGTCACCTATTGCATCAGCGTATGCGAGTGGTAGCTCAGGCTCTAGCGGTAACTCAGGCTCTAGCGGTAACTCAGGCTCTAGTGGTAACTCAGGTTCAAGTGGTGGTTCAGGCAGTTCAGGCAGCAGCGGTACATCGGCGACCTGTGATGATGGTGGTGGTACGAGTACTAGCGCGGGTGGCGGTGTTTCGACACAGGTTGCAATCTTAGATTCTGAGTTCTTAATTTGCGATAGCTCACGTAGCGCAGAAAATGGTCGATTAATTGCTATCTCACCTGTTGGCAGGGTAACCAGAGATAAAGTATCGTGTAATTAGGTTTAATTAAGCTTAAACGAAAAAGGGAGCGGTATAAGCTCCCTTTTTTTATAACTGAAAAAAGTTTTGTTGGTGCTAACTGTCTTGTTTAGATAACGCAGACAATAAATGTTCCCGGTGCAATAACAAAGCGGTGAGTATAAAGCCAAGCCCAATCATTTCTGTCATTTCTTCAACCGCACGGGAGAAATGTTCAAGCGACTGAAAGTTAACCCCGGTTCTTTGAATAACATAGTCGTAGTAACTATCAATGCCGTCTATATAGTCTAGCGCCACAGCAAAAACAAAGCTGCTTAAGCCAGCAATAAAATACCATTGTGCCTGTTTTACTTTAAATTCTGTTTTAATCACATAGAGCATAGCAAAAGCAATGGTAGCAAAAATGGGTAAAAACAAAAGTTGCCAGTAATAGCTTTCGAAATTATTAATAATACTTAAGGCGGTTGCATTGTCGGTTGTTTTAGCATGAATGGCCCAAACGGTTGCAACGCGTTCATGAAATTGCGAGGTATCGTCGATACTCATATAGACAAAAAATAACGAAATAAGCAGCCATATAGCCATTTTAGAACGTTGCTTTATTGCATGATAGTGTTCAACAATTAACAGCCCAGCAAGTCCAACAGCCATTGCCACTAGGCTTGAATACCAGGTAGGAATATTGGCTTCTAAAGTAATATCAAAAAGAACGGCAAGTTTGCGATGAATATCCAGGTGGTATGAATAGATAAAGGAATCGATAAAGAATAAAAAAACAGGAATGCTGATAACGGCCGTGAGTAAGTTTTTTGTTGGAATATTGTAGTCTAGTGTCAGGCGCATACGATCCTCTTAATAATAAATTTAATAACTGATAAGCAGTAAATAAAAAACAAAGCCGGATAAAAAAATAACAATCGTTTTGGAGCGTAAGGCTGGCGAAGTTAAGCCAAGCCATAAACCGGTTAGCAAAACAAAAAATAAACCATAGACAAAAATTTGCTGGTATAGCTGATATAAAGCAGGACCATTGCCTTTGTGCAACGCCATTAATTTAAATTGGGTGCTAGGTGTGTATTCATAAACTCTTAAATATCCACCTTGTTTTTTAAAAACATAGTGGATTTTGTAGTTGGGTAGCGTGTAAAGTTTGCCTTTGCGTATTCTAAAGTGCTCAAAATCATAGTCCACTTCAATTGAAGCTAACATATCACGAATATCTTGTTTAATGGTTCTGGACTTAAAATCAAGAGCGTCTTTATCTGTGCTGTAAATTAAGTCTTTGTACATTTCACCTTTAACATCGAGTAATTCCAGAATACCCGATAGCGACATAATAAAAAGCATTGGAACCAGAAAAGCGGAAACATAAAGATGTAAGGTAATTAATTGTCGACGTTGCAAAGGGTCTCTCTATTAGATAACCAAAGATAATTGAAATTATAGATTAAAAAAATCAGATAGCGATGGGTATTTCAATGCGATTTCGAGCTCACTATTATCAATTGCAGGTGCTTCTTTTAAATAAGACAGCACTGCTGTCCCGTTAACTTTAAGCCCCTGCTTTGAATATAAAAAGCCTGGTCATTGCCGCGCTATCGCTCGCAACGACAAATTCACACCCATTTCATGTCTAGGAAGTTACTATTTTCTTTTACTGCTTAAATAGGCCTTATAAAAACATCTTATTCATAAGTTAACGGGACAGCAGTGATAAGACAGTATCTCTTTAGTTAAAACCGTTTCGGATTGTTGTCAGTTAATCGTTGGTGGTGAGGCTAAATTTAAATACCTCGCAACGTTGATAAAATAGTCATACATGATTAGTTTATCGTTGTCGCAAACGTTATAAATTTCACCGTTAGCTGAATGCAGCGCTGCTGCGACACAAATTTGTGCCAGATCATCTTCGTGAATAGGGTTTGTTATTGGCGCAAGGTTGGGTTCTAAGATAGGCGTTTTATTTTCGATGCGTTTACCTGGTAAGCGGATACTGGCAGTGCGTAGAATGATTGCTAAACTGGTTGTTGGTACGGTTATCGGCATTAGAAGGCTTGCTTCGCTGAAACCGTTTTCTAACAGTAGCTTTTTGGCAAAACTCGGCAGCCGATGTCGCCACAGCCATTAATAGCCATAGAATTTAAAGGTTTTTCTGACTCGATCATCAGGTATAATACCGCACCAATTTACTAAAGAAGTTTTAACAAAGAAGACTAGTTTATGACAAATAGCGTCAAAATCGAACCAACTGGACATGCTTTTAGCGTAGAAGACGGCGAAAGCGTGCTTGATGCTGCCATTCGTCAGGGCGTCCACCTGCCCTACGGTTGCCGCAATGGTAAATGCGGCAAATGCCTGGGTAAGATTGTGCAAGGCGAGGTGCAATACGACGAGGAGCCGAGCGCCCTGTCGCAAGCCGATAAAAAAGTGGGCATGGCGTTATTTTGTCAGGCGCAGGCAAAAACCGATTTAGTGATTGAGTCACGCGAAGCGCAAACCGCCAAAGACATTGCCGTGGTTAAATTACCCTGCCGTTTAGAAGCCTTAGAAAAACTCAATCACGACGTGATGTATTTAAAATTAAAGCTGCCCGAAGCCGAACGGATGCAATTTTTAGCCGGCCAATATATCGACTTCCTGTTACCAGACGGCAAACACCGCAGCTTTTCCATAGCCAATGCACCACATAACGATGAATGCATCGAACTGCATATTCGTCATATTACCGACGGCAAATTTACCACCGAAGTCTTTGCCAAAATGAAAATAAAAGAAATGTTTCGCATCGAAGGCCCGCATGGCAATTTTTATATTCGCGAAAAAACAAAAATGCCAATGATCTTTATGGCCGGCGGTACCGGCTTTGCGCCCATAAAAGGCATGGTAGAGCATGCGCTTAAAGCCGGCTTTGAGCGCCCCATTCATATTTACTGGGGCACTCAGGCGCTGGAAGATTTATATATGGACGATATTGCAAAACAATTCACCAAACAAAACCCGCTTATTCGTTACACACCGGTTTTATCAGCGGCAAAAGATTCCGACCATTGGCAAGGCCGAACCGGTTGGGTACACCAAGCAATCTTAGAAGACTACCCTGACTTAAGCGGCTATGAAGTCTACGCCGCAGGCCCTCCCGCCATGGTCTATGCAGCAGAAGACGCCTTTGAAGCGGCCGGCCTGGCAAAAGAAAATTATATTTCTGATGCGTTTGAGTTTAATAAAGATTAAAGCTATTTCAGAGTACCCCCTAAATTGGCCCTAAAAAAAGCTTTTTTGATTTCTTCGTGTCCGCCGTGTTCGTCGTGATTAAATAATATATAATAGTATCTCGTTACTTAAGAGATAGGCGCTATGTCTTCTACACCTCATTCAGGCAACACCCCCCATTCAGACAAAACCCACTTCGGCTACGAAACTGTCGATGCGGCCGCTAAACAAGGCAAAGTTGCCGAGGTTTTTCATTCGGTCGCCAATAAATATGATGTGATGAACGACCTGATGTCGATGGGCGTACACCGTTTATGGAAGCGCTATACCATCGAAATAAGTGGGGTGCGCCCCGGTCAGAAAGTGCTCGATTTAGCCGGTGGCACCGGCGACCTTGCCGCAAAATTTGCACGTATTGTCGGCCAAACCGGCCATGTTACCTTGTCGGACATTAACAACTCCATGCTCAGTGTTGGTCGTGACCGCCTCACCGACAAAGGCATACTAGGCAATGTCGACTACGTGCAAGCCAACGCCGAATGCCTACCCTTTCCCGATAACCATTTCGATTTAATCACGATAGCTTTTGGCCTGCGTAATGTAACCGATAAAGATGCCGCCCTGCGCTCCATGAATCGGGTTTTAAAACCCGGTGGCAAACTGCTGGTTTTAGAATTTTCAAAGCCCACCATTAAAGCCCTTAACCCAATTTACGATACTTATTCGTTTAAGGTGCTGCCCTTTATAGGCAAACTTATTACCAATGACGCCGACAGTTATCGTTACCTGGCCGAATCGATTCGCATGCACCCGGATCAGGACACCCTAAAAGACATGATGGCCAATGCCGGTTTTATCAACTGCGATTATTTTAATTTAAGTGCGGGAATTGTAGCGCTGCATCGAGGGTATAAGGCTTAAGAACCCGTCATTGCGAGCGAACAAAGCGAGCGCGGCAATCTGCCTGGCTATTAACTCTTACCTTCTTGATTGCCGCGTCAACACTGAAAAACAAAAGTTTTTTAAGCGTTTCCTCGCAATGACCGAGGATATGGAAATGGAAAAGTAATGGCTCAAGATAAAACACCCCAATTAGACTCACAACCCAATCCCGGCGAAATAAAAGCCGCGTTAATCGGCATTATTGAAACGGCATTAAACGAATACATCAAAATGGACGTGCAAGCATCCGCTAAGCTTGCCAGATTAAGTGGCAAAGTCATCGCCATTGAACTGCAAGGCTGGGAGATAACCTTATTCCTCTTGCCCGATGCGCAAGGTATTCAAGTGATGACCGAATACACAGGCGAAGCTGATACTATTATAAAGGGTTCACCTATGGCGCTGTTTAACATGAGCCAGGGCGATGCATCGGCCGCGACTATGCGCGAACAAAATATAACAATCGATGGCAATTTAGAACTCGGCCAGCAGTTCAATCAATTTTTTAAGCAGCTCGATATCGACTGGCAGGAAAAATTGGCACAAAGCTTTGCCAAAATCACCACCGATTCCAACGCCGATGTGCTGGCACATAAAATAAGCCGTTTTGTTCAAGGCTTTCAACAGTGGCAGCCCCAGGCAAGGAAAACCCTGGAACAAAACATCGTTGAATATTTTCAGCAAGAATCCGGCATCTTGCCGTTTGCCGAAGAAATGGAGCCGTTTAACAAGGCCGTTGATACCTTGCGCAATGACGTCGACAGATTAGAAGCGCGTATTCAGCGGTTACAGAGTAAAAACGCTGACAATCCAGTTTGAATTAGCGTGTTTTATGCTTTACTGGTAAATGCGTCACGGGCTATCGCCCATGCCGCATAAGTGTCCGTAAGATAAGGAAACGGACACTAAAAACTTGCATTCATCGCCTAAATATGGACAATACACCCTCCACAGTTTTAGCGATAAAAATCAATGAGCAAAATCCCCGATTACACCCCCGAAGAATTAAAAGCCATTGGCGACTGCCTACAAGAAAGATACGGCGAAGCCGTTCCCTTCGAGCAAGCCGATATCGAATTACGCCTTAGTGAAAACGACTCTCAAGTAACAGAATGCCCTGCGGTGTACTGGGAAAAAGGCGAGTGCCACTTTATAATTGCAAAAACAGACGAAGTACAATATTTCAGTCAGTTTTTTTATAGCAACCGCGAGCAATTTGGTACTGGCAAACCTTTTTATAATGATTTACTTGATTGTGTGTTAACCACGCTGCGTGTTCAGGCCGATCATGAACTGCAAAAAAATAACGCTAAAGATTAAGCAACCTTACCCGTTAAAATATTACAAATTCATATTCAACAAAATTTAAAATTAAACATAACCGAGGTCTATCATGGCAGCTAAGAAAAAAGTCACCAAGAAGAAAGCAAAAAAGAAAGTAGCGAAGAAGAAAGCCGTTACTAAAAAGAAAGTAGCCAAGAAAAAAATTACCAAGAAAAAAGATACCAAGAAAAAAGCGAAAAAGAAAGTAGCCAAAAAGAAAACAAAAGCCAAAGCCAAAAAGAAAGCAGCACCTAAAGTACCACCAATGAATGCATTTTACGCACAGTCTGGCGGTGTAACAGCAGTTATCAATGCATCAGCAGCAGGCGTAATTGAAGAAGCTAAAAAATCAAACAAAATTGGCAAAGTCTATGCAGGCCGTAACGGTATTATCGGTGCTTTATTAGAAGACCTAATCGATACAAGCAAAGAATCTGCATCAACCATTAAAGGTTTACGTCATACACCTTCTGGTGCATTCGGTTCTTGCCGTTTTAAATTAAAATCTTTAGAAGCAAACCGTCGCGAATACGAACGTTTAATTGAAGTATTTAAAGCGCACAACATTGGTTTCTTCTTCTATAACGGTGGCGGCGATTCAGCCGATACATGTTATAAAATTTCACAACTATCTAAAGAAATGGGTTACCCGCTTCAAGCGATTCACGTACCTAAAACAGTCGATAACGACTTGCCTATTACCGATAACTGCCCAGGCTTTGGTTCAGTTGCAAAATACGTTGCCGTATCAACACGTGAAGCATCGTTCGACGTTGCGTCTATGTGTGCAACATCAACAAAAGTATTTATCGTAGAAGTTATGGGCCGTCATGCTGGTTGGATTGCAGCAGCAGGTGGTTTGGCGTCAACAGAAGATACTTTTATTCCTACAGTAATCTTATTCCCTGAAGTTGAATTCGACCAAGCCAAGTTCCTTGCCGAAGTTCAAAAGAATGTTGATAAACATGGTTACTGTTCTGTTGTTGTTTCAGAAGGTGTGCATTGGCCAGACGGTCGTTTCCTTGCAGAAGCAGGCCTTAAAGATGCATTCGGTCATGCACAACTCGGTGGTGCAGCAACAGTAATAAGTGGCATGATTCAATCAGAGCTACAATTGAAAAACCATTGGGCAGTTGCAGATTACCTACAACGTGCAGCACGTCATATTGCTTCTAAAACAGACGTTGATATGGCTTATGCAATGGGTAAAGCCGCTGTTCAATTTGCTATTAAAGGCCATAACTCAGTTATGCCAACAATCGACCGTGTATCAAACAAACCATTCAAATGGAAAGTAGGCATGGCCGATTTGAGCAAAGTTGCAAACGTAGAAAAAATGATGCCAGACAACTTTATCACTAAAAATGGTTTTGGTATTACAAAGGCATGCCGTACTTATATGGAACCTTTAATTAAAGGCGAAGACTACCCTCCATACAAAGACGGTTTACCAAAATACGTGCGCATTAAAGGCGTAGCCGTACCTAAAAAATTAAAAGGTAAATTTGAACTTTAATTTTAAGCGGTCATTGTAAGGATGAATTAATCATTCATTCCGGCCAGGTATAAAAAAACCGACCTTCAGCTGAAAAGCGGGTCGGTTTTTTTATGTTAATTAGTATTTAGTTATTGTTGTTGCGTACCAATAGAACCGCCTTAAAGTTGCGTCTCGGATAGGTGACAAATCCTCCCAGGCTTGTAGCGCCTGCCGTTGGGTTTCTGGTGGCGAACTGGAGCGCCGTTGCCTCATATTGAGTCCCACCTATAGCGCCATCATTCGTCCAAATGAATCGCATTTTTGGGTACGGAAAAAATTTAGGATTAGAAAAATTCAAAGCACCGACACGTTGACCAGCAGTGTCTATTGTCCATGTAATTATTGTCGACAACTCCTCTGCTGTTGGCATGCGCCAGTTTTTGTAACCGCATAATCCTACGCCTTTATTAGCGTCAATAACATACTGTTTGGTATGGCATGTAGGGTCTCTTACCAAGTCTGCATTATCAGGTGCGAGCACACAGCGCCCCCGCCGTGTTATCTGAGCCGTTGTATTACTTGTATTGGGATACCGAGTATTCCACCAGCTTGGTCCAGAAGTCGGGTGTTTTCTTTCCCACACTAAACCAGTTTGGTTGTCTAATACACAACTCCATTTTTTAGCTCGTGCTGGCCTGGGTAATCCGCCAGTTACAAGTTTTACAAATCTGCTAGAGTTATTAGGTTGCATATATGGTAATAATCGAGGTGGGTTACGTGTTGTAACAATTCCATTTAATTTTTTAGTGGCGGTTGTACCGCTAACATCAATACGTTTTATTTTTTGGTTATTTAAATTAAGGCTATTAACTTGATTTGCAGCTTGAGATGAAGTGTTAATGGTAAAAAATATTAAAGGCAGCGTGTATAATATTATTTTTTTCATAAGATTCTCCTGTATACACCAGAATACCAATGAACATAATTTGGCTTGGTGTTGTTTTATTATAATTCCATGTTGAGCAAACCTTAAAGCCAATCTAGTTTCTTTATAAAGATTGTTAAAAGAATATATGCAGATAGCAGCATCCAAAGCAAGCTCTATTTTTAAAAGATATATATTTAATTGATGCATGTTGGTTATAAGTTAAGTATTTTACTTAGTTTAATAAGTCCAGTGGACTAATGATTGTTCTATTAAGCTCCATCGTGGCGCTTTGGTAAATCATTGTGGAGCTAATATCGGCATGCCCAAGTAAATTTTGTACCGTGCGAATATCGTAATTATTTTCAAGAAGATGTGCAGCAAAAGAATGCCTTAAAATATGGCAGTTAATATTTTTATTAACTTTAGAGCGTTGAGCTGCGATTTTTATAGCCTTTTGTAAGCCACGTATATGAATATGTAGGCGTTGAAAATTATTTGTAACCGTGTTTTTGGTGAGGATGCTTGAAGGGAAAAGATAAAGTTTTGTTGTGGCGGGTTTATTGTGCCTTAAAGATTCAATATCAGATTGATACAACAATTTTGAACGTTGAATTTGTGAAATGACTAAATCAGTTAATGCTATAGGTAAAATAACAATACGGCATCGATTGCTATTGGAAATAGTTATTTCATTTTTGTTGATATTAATATCCGTTATTTCAAGGCTGACACATTCGGTAAGCCTTAAACCCGCACCATAAATTAACTTAGCCATTAAATTAAAGATCGGATTTGTGATGTGGGATAATAATAAAGACACCTCTTTTTTTGATAGTATGACAGGCAGAGGGCGAGATGATTTGGGACGAACATTTTGTAATTCAGGGGCATAATCTTTGAAAAATATTTCCCTGTAAAAAATTAACAACGCAGTTAAAGCCTGAGATTGTGTAGAAGAAGATAATCGTTTGTTAATGACAAGATGCGTTATAAATGCCTTTATTGAATTACCGTTTAAGTATTTTGGATTCGCAAAATTATTAAATTTTAAATAGCAAACCAACCAGGCCAGGTAAATAGACTGTGTTCGTGAAGCATATGTATTTAATTTTAGAAATCGAATATAAGAGTCGATATACAAAGGGAAGCGTTCAAAGGCATCAATAAAATTTGCAGACCGGCAAGAAGAAAATGAATGTAAAAACAGAACAGGCGAAGCAGGTGTGTTATCTGAATGTTCTAAAGAGATATTATTTGTGCGCTGAGCAAATGAGAGAAACTCATCCCACAAAAATTTAATAGCCCATTCAAGCCGACCCACCTCAAGAAAAAGAATTTTAAGAGCAATAAGTAAAAGCTTATACTGGGTTAAGGTGAAGCACTCATCGCCGCCTTTTACCGAAACATATCTGAACACATTTTGTGCAGTATGCTGTGTAAGCGGTAAATAATTACAGTGCTTTAGATAAGAATCAGCGACCGCAGCTAAGCGTGTACAAATTTTCTTATTGTACCCGTAACTCGCTGCTTTAATTGAATAAGAATCCCAGAATGTATTTGTATAAAAAGAAAGCATATCGCTACTCCTTTAGCGTTATTAGTCGCGTAATATCCATATTGTTGATAAGATTATCGGTAATATTAAAAAATTAATCAAATGGAATAGACGGCGCTTCGCCTATTTCTAGAAAGGCGGGTTTCTGTCTAAATAACTGTTAGCACAAAATAAGGAAATCATATGGAACCAGAATCAGCAGAATTAAAATTAACCATTGCAAAACTAATTGAAATTGCATACTCAACCAATAAGGAAGTCACGCTCCAAATTGTTAGAAGCAAAGGGAATTTTACAATTAAGGTAAACCAAAATGGTCAGGCTACTTTAACAAGTAAAACAGGTAGCCTTATTTTTAATGGTAAGCCTGTACTAGAAGCGATTGGAGTTAAAATAAGAAGAGTTAGAATCCTATTTTATAAAGATAAAAAATTCAAAGTAAAGTATAAAGCTACTTTCAGTCTAGAATTAATTAGTTTGTCAGTCAGGGGTAGCTTTGATATAGAGAAGCTCTTAACATCATGTTCTGGTATTTTGTGTCAGGCGATTAGAGCTATTAAAAACCGAAATGCTAAGCATGAAAGAAAATATAAACAAATAATGGGTGGAAATTGAAATGAAATATTTATATGTTTTTATTGTCCTTTTTTTCACAGCTTGCTCAACCTTACACAAAGATGTTGAACTTTATAAAGAATTTGAAAAATACAAGCAGTTCTCTTCAAAAAATAGTAGCTATACTAAATTTTTCACAAATCCTATAACAGAAAAAATAAATGAAAATAATAAATCACAGCTCTTATTTTCACAATATATGAGTAAGGAGCTGAATCATTTTTCTATAACAAGAGAAAATATAGGCTGTCTCACCATTAATGGATTAAGTGCTGAAAATGAGGCTATTGCCTTTTTTCTTGAATATAAAAATGAAAATGATAAATGGTTAATATCCGATATTGATATTTCATTTTGAGAAAGCGAGAAGGATTTTTATTCTAAAGCACTATG
>VAPM010061086.1_pt1 | contig 15990 bp, 13 predicted proteins | sample 3395091 | NCBI WGS metagenome assembly VAPM01 (sample SAMN08290445, study PRJNA428436) | hydrothermal vent metagenome | isolation source: Deep-sea hydrothermal vent chimney 3 | place: Pacific Ocean: Juan De Fuca Ridge | reverse complement strand
TCCACAAGTTCCACACGGCCACTATAGCCTTGTTAATTTTGAAATTATCTATTGAAAAATCTGTAAGGTGCTAAAAATTTTTAATAACAAACAAGGCAAGAAATAAAATGGCTGAAAGGTTTTTACTTTGCCAATTATCTCTTACAAACTGAATGGCTGAGGCAAGTTGATTTTCAACAGTTTTGGGGCTAATATTCATTTGTTTGGCAATTTCTTTTACAGATAAATCTTCAATTCTGCTTTTTATAAAAACCTCTCTTCTTCTTTTGGGCAATTGAATGACAATGGTATTCAGGTAATCAGCAAGAGATTGGTATTCAATCTGGTTTATTGTGTCAATATCAATATCATCACTACCTTTGCCTGATTGCAGGTATTCTCTAAGCTGAGATTTTTTTATGAAAACTTTCCTGATGAAATTAAAGGCAATAGTAAAAATATAAGACTTGAAAGATAATTCTTCTTTTAAAGATGATCGCTTTTCCCAGACTTTTGCAAAAACATTTTGTACAAGTCCTTCTGCCTCAATATCTGACTTGAGGTACTTCATCCCGAAATGGTACAGCCTTAAACTGTAATTCTCATATAGACGTTCAAAGGCATCTACATTTCCTTTTTGCAGCCTAATAACCAGTTCTTTATCGCTATATAAATTTCGTTCCTTCAAGAATTATTACCCTTTGTGATATCTTCAATAAACAAATGATCTCCGAAGAGAAAAAATGTATTTGTTAAACCTACGATTATAATAAATTATACTCAACAATTAAACTTTTAATTTCAATTCAATTGCAAACAGAGCAAGAAACCGTGAAATAAATTCAATTCACAATATTTCGATTATGTCCTCGTGGGGTCTTCCTTTTGGAGACCCCATGGCTTGCGCAAAAGAGACCCCTCAAAGACGTTTTGTAAAAAAATGATTTTGATGAGCAATATCTTTGAGACTGACATAAGCTTGATGCATAAGAGTGTCACCCTTTCAGGGTTGAATTGATACGAATTATATGACTCAGGGCTTTGTTTCTCTTCGCCCTGAGCTATTACTTGGCAGGGCGTTGCCCCTTAAAACGCCTCAAAATGAGATTAGCCAAGGATGATCATGAGTCTCTGAATGACTCTATTTTCAGAGGAAACTACGGATGGAATCCTCGAATTCATTTTTTCACTCAATTTAAAACGAATCATTAAATCTGCATTTTGTCGTACACCCACTTAGCTCTAAGTGTCAATAGTTCAGTGTTTTTTTGTATCTGTCTGATTGATAGTTAGTAATTTTATTGATGTTAAAGGCTAATATACAGTCGCTTAACTTATAATTAATAATTTACAATTTCGCGAAGTGTTATTATTATAGTAAGCAATAAATCCTTATTTTTATTTGCAATTTCCAAAAGGCAAAAGGATTTTTTGGAATTTAAAGGGATAGAACCTTAACCAATTAGAATACCATTATTATTGAAATGGAAAGAATTACAGAACACTCAATGGATGAGGTCTTCCTAAAAGAATTAAATGATATAGTGTTTATTAATCTCAATAACGAACAATTTGGTGCCGAAGAGCTAGCAAAAGAAATTGGCGTAAGCAGATCTCAAATCTACCGTAAACTTCATAAAATCAATGGCAAGACCATTTCTCAATTTATACGGGAGATCAGGTTGGAGGAGGCTCTGAAACTTTTACAAAGCGAAACAGGAACCGCTTCTGAAATTTCTTATCAAGTGGGATTCAGTAGCCCAACTTATTTTAACAAATGTTTCCATGACCACTATGGCTACACACTCGGGCAAGTAAAAAATAGAAAAGAGGAAATATCCATAAAGGAAGAAAGTGCCAAGATTTTACTGATGCATGATGCAGCTTCGAATTCAACTGAAGAACATGATCAACTATTGAACAATGATGCTAATACCCAGTTGCCACCTTCTTCGATGCCGGAGGCAAGTGGTCAGAGATTGAAATTCATACAGCATATACTTTCTTATTATATAATTGCAGTATTTGTTGTAATCATAGTTGGAGTTTTAATATCGTACAGGGGTGAAAAAGGACCATTGGACGAGTTAGAAAAATCTTTCGCTGTGATGCCATTTAAATCTATTGCTGTGCTGCCATTTAAAACCATCACGAAAGATTCTACAAGCCAATACATCGCAGATGGAGTTAGAGAAGCTATATTGAATAATTTGCTTATCATCAAAAATATGAATGTTGTATCCGGTAACTCTTTGGAAACTTACCGTAATTCCAATAAGAAAATATCGGAAATTGCCGGGGAATTGGATATAGCTACCATAATGACGGGCAGCGCACAGAAATTTGGAAACCAGATAAGGATATCCGTACAGTTGATCAATGGATAAACCGACTATCAAATATGGACCGAAGATTACGACAGGACATGGGGAGATGTTTTTAAAGTATATACTGAGATTGCTGAAGATGTAGCAACGGCATTACAGGTAGTAATCACTTCGGAGGAAAAACAAAAAATAGCATCTACTCCTACTATGGATGTGATTGCCTATGATTATTATTTACAAGCCATGGAGGAACAGTGGAGGTATTGGTTATCAAATATGGAGGATACAATAGCATTGAAGAGGGCAGAAGTGCTATATGATAAAGTAATGAAACTCGATTCTGGATATGCACCGGTCTGGGTTTATAAGGGTTCAATCTATATGGACCGTCATGAAAGCACGAAAGAATATTATGAAAAAAAATATTTAGACAGCGTACTATGGTATGCTGATAATGCCTTATCTATTGATCCGGAAAACGACTTAGCTCATTTTCAGAAAGGTAAGGTTTTTCATATAAAGGGTGATTTCAATCTGGCTATAAAAAATTATAAAAAAGCAATAGTTTTAAATCAGGATAATACTACAGCATCATTGTGGAGATTAGGTTTCATATATATATTCAAAAAGGACTATATAAAGGGAATATCATTATTCAGGGATGCGGTTCGGAAAGCAAGGGGTTCGCCAAAAGATTATCTTCATATGCTTTACAGATTAGGCCAGGCTTACATGTATATTGATGCCTATGAGGAATCAAAGTATTATTTTGATAAATTAATAAATCTGAGTGGTTGGTGTTGGTTCCAATGGTTTGCTGATTTTTATCAAGGAAATTTCCAGACGTCATTAGATTATTTATCGACCTGTAATCATGCAGAATCCTTTAATAGAAATTTATACAGAAACGCCAATACTTACCTTCAACTCAGGGAATTTGAAAATGCCTTGAATTATTTCAAAAAATACAGGGAAAGGAGGGAGGAATTTGGTTTGATTCAGAAGGATAACCTGTATAGAGAAGGATTTGTATTAATACAATTGGGTTATCAGAAAGAGGGTATGGAGCTCATTGAAAAACAACTGAGCCTGTTAGATAAAAAAAGAAACCTGAGAAGACCGGATGGCTATGATTATCATTATGCTGCCATATATGCTTTTCTGGGTGATCAGTATAAAGCAATGCAACACTTACGAGATTATAAAAATAAAGTACTTTATCCGCCAGGTATCACCTCTATAATTCAAATTGGTTTTATCCAATACGACGTCATGTTTGAAAATCTTTGGGACAATGTCGAATTTCAGGCTTTTGTTAAACTTATCAATAGCGAAAATGTAGCTGCAATAGAACTGATCAGAAAGGCAGAAGAAATTGGAGACCTGGATATTTGATTAAAATATAATTTTTAGAAAACTGCCTAAAAAGAACTTGGCGCAATGTGTAATACAACGGATCATTGTCATTGCCACCAGTTCTCAGATTATAATAGCCCCCAGAACCCAATCCCCACCTCCATGCAACATAATTGTAAGAATAGACAAAACTTACAATTTTTTTTTTAATAAACTGCAACATACTTGTTACGTGTGGCATGAATTTTTTATCCAAATTTGTTATAAGTAAATTAAGTTTCAGGCGATTAAATAAGCCGCCTAATATTGATTCTGGTGGGCCCATCTGATTAATATATTTCTGTATAAAATTAGGAATAAATAAATCACACATCAAAATATCAATAAAATGAAAAAGTTCTTCCTAACTGTTTTGGCAATAGTGCTGATTCATGCCCTTGTTGTGGCTGAAATAAAAAATGGTTATGCCGCCAATATCAATGAAACAAAATTATTAGTCAGCCATCTCAAAGAAACATTAGCAGAAAACCGTAACCTGAACAGCAAATCAGTAGAAAAATTAAAAAACCGTCAAATAAAAAAAATGAAATTGAAAATTGACAGTTTGGAATATTTCATTTTTTATTATGAATTGACAAAAGAGTTGCTAACTCAATTCAAAGTCATTGCTCCTGATTTGTATAATGAAATTGATGGCATTGAGAATGATAACGACAAGCAAACAGATGTATATGTGAAATTTGTACACGCAGAACATATGAATATGGGTCAAAATGCTTATACAGTAATGTATCAGTAGTGATATGTGCTGGGATAAAAGCGCTTTGGTTGTTGGCACATGAATTCGGACATGTAAAATACCAAGTTCCTCATTTGGCCAGTTATGTAGATTTTTATAAAAGTACATACCTACGAAAATCATTTAATTCGAACTTCATAGGACATTTTGATGATGACTCAAGTGGTAAAGTTGCCAAAAGTTATGGGCGAAGATATCAACAGAATTATAAAATTTACAGGAAACATATTAAGAGCCTCGTAAAAGAACAAATTGCGCTAAACAAAAAAGTAACGCAATAGGCGGCATCTTGAATTACAGCATCTATAAATCCAACAATAACTTTGTCAAAGTTGATATTCCCAAGTGCGGGGATTATGTCCTCGTGGGGTCTTCCTTTTGGAGACCCCACGACTCTCTCGGGGTCCAAAAGAGACCCCGAGAGGACGTTTGTTAGGATTTTACGTCATTGGTAGCCTGCCTGTCCTCCTGCCTACGGTACATTGTCACCAAAAAGTATTTCCCGGATATTATCTTTACATATAAATTTGCTTTTCTTTTTTGTTGGTCAATGGACCAAAAGGCATCTTTCATTCTGCTATTACATCGGTTGGCGAAGTATGCGGAAAAGGCAGGCATCGTTTCTCACTTTTGCGTGGGTTTGACTAAACGACATTGGATAATATACCGTAAACTGTATCTTGCGTTAGACAATATTTGATTTTCTATATTCTTTTTTCAATACTCCAATAAAAATGAGGCTCATTTACATATCATTTATATCAGTATTAATTTTTAATTCCGCATTCAGCCAATCTACAGAATCTCCAGATGATTTTCTGGATTCTGATTTTCATAAAAATCGCAGAGCAGTACTTAGGGAGATGATGCCATCAAATTCAGTAGCGATCTTCTTCTCCAACCCAATAAGAAATCGAGCGAATGACGTAGAATATATGTATCATCAAGACCCCAATTTTTATTACCTCACCGGACACAAAGAGCCTCATTCAGTGTTGCTTATTTTCAAATCTCCACAGGATATCCAAGGATTAGAAATTGATGAAATAATATTTGTACATCAAAAAAATGCACTAAAGGAAATTTATGAGGGCACAAGCCTTGGCAAAGAAAGAGCTATGGAAATACTTGATATTCAATTGGCTTTTGAAGGATCTGATTTTGAAAACTTTAATCTCGAACTCTCTCAATTTGACCAGGTTTTATTTTATGATTTCAAAAACGATGTAAGAGATTCCAATGTGTCTGGAGGTTTATATGAACTTATTGAGATTTTTAAGGAAAAAGTAAATTATTCTGTGGAGCCATTGAGTTTAAATACCGAACCGGAAAATTCTAATCTCAATACTAAATCACTGGATTCTATTATGGTTTTGATGCGTGGCGTGAAGCTGGAAGAGGAATTGGTTTTGATAAAAAAGGCAGTTGATATATCTACCTTGGGGCAGGTGGAAGTGATGAAAGCAATTCATCCCGGCATGTCAGAGATAGAAGTGCAGGGGATGCATGAATTTATTTATAAAAAATACAAGGCCGAATATGAAGGTTATCCCAGCATAGTTGGGGCAGGACACAATGGCTGTGTGCTACATTATATCGAAAATTATAAACCGGAAATCGAAGATGGCGAATTGATATTGATGGATCTTGGTGCCGAATATCATGGATATACTGCCGATGTTACCCGCACAATTCCTGTCAATGGAAAGTTTACCGTGGAGCAAAAACTAATCTACGATCTTGTTTATAAAGCTCAGGAAGCCGCCATGGATATTTGTAAAGAAGGGACAACATTCAGCGAATTAAATATAGCTACATCCGAAGTAGTGGATGATGGCCTGCTCCAACTGGGTATTTTCGAGAGTCTGGATAGTGCCGATGTGATCAACCCGGCGACTGGGCGAAACAGGTATTATCCCCATGGCTGTTGCCATCACATCGGGCTCGATGTGCACGACAAGGGAAGTTATTCTTTTCTCCAGAAAAATATGGTAATAACCATAGAGCCAGGGATATACATACCAAATGGAAGTCCGTGTGATGAAAAATGGTGGGACATACCCGTGCGAATAGAAGATGATTTTTTGGTCACCGAAGAGGGGTGTACTTTGCTCTCGGACCTTGCGCCACGAACAAGTGATGAAATTGAAGAACTCATGAAAGAGACCAGTGTATTTAATAGTTTTGAATTACCTGCTCTTGGAAAATAAATCGAATTTCCAGTATTTAAAAATTGAGAAAGAAGTAAACGAACAGCTGTTAAACCTACTGAAAGAAAATACAATTGGTATGCCTGGGGAAAGCATGGTGTATAAGCATCATGATGTATCCGCTAAAGTAAAAATGCTTAGTGAACCCTATTTTGCCAATTTATCCATTAGAGACAAACTGTATGGCACGGTGTGTTTTAGTAAAAGAAATGTCTTTATTTCCGGAAAGAAATTTGAGGCTTTTTATTTGAGGTACTTTACTTTCCAGGAAAAATTAAGATCAACCAAAGCAAAAAATAGCACCAGCAAATCCACAAGCAAAATCAGAGAAGAAATTGCCCGATTAATGAATGGGCAGGGGCTGGATTATAGAGATAGTTTGATCATGTATGCCTATGTCGATGCCGACAACATACGCTCCCTGCGATTGATAGATGAATTTGGCTTTAGGAAAATATCCAGTTATCGTGTGATTCCCTTTAGCAGGATATTCCCAAAGAAAAGCAAGTTCGTAAATGTGGCAAATAGTTCTTTGCACATGGAGATAGAAGCAAATTTGCTTGAGATGTATAGAAAAGAGCAATTGGTATCCTTTGAGCATCTTTTTACACAAGGAGATTATTTTGTTTATAAAATGGAAGGTAAGGTAATTTGTGGTGTACAAGCTATTCCCGACCAATGGGATATTCTTGATATGCCCGGATTTGCAGGAAAAATGATGATGAATATCATTCCAAATATTCCGATTATAAATCGGCTATTTCACCCAAATTTTAAGTTTGTTTTCTTTGAATCAATTTTTTGTCATGAGGGATACGAGCATCACTTAGGGACACTATTTCAATCTGTTCTTGCGCATTACAAAGTCTATTCCGGTATTATGTGTCTTGATCAAAAATCGAGGGTTTATGGTATGGTAAAAAAGAATGGACTGGGATTGTCTCATAAAATCCAGGGAGAAAAGGAAATTGACGTTGTGGTAAAAACTTCTGATGATAATATACTAAATGCCGGTTTGCCAATAAATGTTTCGGGGTTTGATGTTTTGTGATTTCTAATCTGTCTGTGGCAGGTTTAATGGGTGATGGATTAATGAGAGAATGATAGAATGTTTGTCAGCCGAAGCTTTAGCGTAGGTAGGACAGAATGACAAAAAGCGAAAATCCATTCTACAAAATCAATAACTTACGTTTCGTCATTTAAGCATTTTCTCTAAAATAGCAGTAGAACCATAATTAACTCCTGAATTTTTCAGGCTAAAGTTTAGAAATACGCAGGTTATCCCACCACAATTCAGTATTCCATGTTCTGAACCCAAACAATCCGCGCTCATGGATAGGATTTTGTTCATCGTCATGCTTGTCAAGCATCAAATTCCCATCAACATAAAAGAGAATCCGTGTATCTATTTTTTCGATTTTGATGCGATAAGTTTTTCCTATTTTACTCTCAAAAGCATTATTTTCCTCGATCAGATGAAACCCGGGACAATCTCTTAACCTGAATCGTCCTTCAGAGGAATCATTGGGGTTTAGGACATAGGTAATGATATATCCGTTGTAGCCATGGTACAATTTATACTTCCCACTTTCCCTAAGTTCTCTGGTTTCCCGAAGTGGAGTTCCTGTAGTATCGGAATATAGAAAGAAGCAATTTATATTGTTAGCATTTTTATTTGTTGATTCGATGTGTGCATCAAATTCTACCCTGATGTTTCCATTAAGTTCCTTGTCAAGCCAGATTGTTGAAGACGTGGAATTGGCGTTCACATACATTCTGCCTCCTTTTATTTTGGTCTTTGCACCCTCACTCCACCAATGACTGGGCAACTCACCATCGGGGTAGTCAAAGTTTTCCTCCACGAGGATATGATCTGAAGTGTCGTGCAGCATAGGCGCTGGTCTTTGAGCAAAAGACTTAATTGAAAACGAAATAAAAAAATAAAAGTCGGTAGTAAATATTTCATAGGTAAACTAAAAATTTGTTTTGTCTGTCAATAACATTAATAATCCCGAAATGGTCCGCGGGGTTCAGCTTGTGCCATACGCTGTTTCCAATGGGCAAAATGTTGTTTCATTTCATGGAGTTTTTCAGGGTATTGCAGCGAAAGATCGTGCGCCTCACCAATATCTTCGTCCAGGTTAAACAATCCATTTCCAGTTTTTGATTCCACCCATTTCCAATTGCCAACACGAGCTGCTCTGTCATTTCTACATTCCCAAAACATCTCATTTCTGGCAGAAGGTGTTTTCCCAGTCAACACGGGCATCATATCAAAACCATCATAAATTATGTTTTTGGGAAGAGAAATATTTGCCTCTTGCAAAATGGTAGGTACCAATTCCAGTGCGGTCAGGAACTCATCAGTAACGCCTCCTTTTGCAATTTTCTTGGGATAGCGAATGATGCAAGGCACGCGAATTCCACCTTCAAACATATCAGCTTTATATCCTCTTAGCGGTGCATTTACCGAACTAACATGACTGCCGCCATTGTCAGAAAAGAAAATTACAATGGTATTGTCAGCGATATTGTATGTGTCCAATAAATTTAATATTGCACCAATCGCATCATCCATGCAGGTGATCGAAGCCAAATATTCCAAACGCCTTTTTGATCTGGAAGGAAAACGGTTTTCTACTGGTGAATCCTCATTTTCGCGGTATGCATATCGAAGATCTGCTTTGACAATATAATCGTCCTTCAAATGAGGATACATTTTTTTGTATTTATCCGGGGCTTGGGCAGCGCTGCGAATCTTTGGATCAAGATTGGAGGCGTTATGAGGGGCATTGAAGGGGAGGTATAAAAAAAAAGGCTTTCCGTGATTTTCCTTCATAAAACGAACAGCTTCCCGTTGAAAAAGATAGGTGCTGTAAGTGCCCTTATCTTCTTCGGTAGGCATATTATCTCGAAACATTGAAGGAACTCCATACCTTTCGTGGGTATAATAATCTATACCGGTATTGGAAAATCCATAGAAATCATCAAATCCTTTTGCCAGAGGCAAGAACCGCTTGTGAACTCCCAAATCCCATTTGCCAAAGATGCCGGAAACGTAACCTGCTTTTTTTAGCAATTCGGGGAGCACGACTTCTTTTTCATCCATTCCTCCAATGCGTTCAAATGTGGCATCATATTCCCCAGGTTTATATTTATAACCATAATCAGGCGCCTCGTTACGTATCATATCGTAGATGCCATTTCGTTGAGGATATCGCCCACTTAAAAAACCTCCCCGGCTGGGTGTACATGCAGGCCAGGTGACATAAAAGTTGGTTAGCCGAATTCCTTCTTCCGCCAAACGGTCTAAATGAGGAGTAATAACTTCTGTGCTTCCAAAGCATCCAACATCATTATATCCCTGATCGTCACTAACTATCAAGATAACATTTGGTGGAGTTTCTGCAGATTGATTTACGTTTGATTGGTTGCATGCAGAAAATATTATTAGAATAAAAAGAGGTGTCAAATGTTTTTGATACTGGAGAAAGTTATGCATTTGCTATTGGGTTTAGTTCTACTTTACGAAGTTAACTTTAATCTTTTAATTGGCTTAAAGGATTGGTCGCAAAAAGTAAATTATACAATTGGTGATCTATCTTCGTAAAGTAGAATTAGTCATCTCCTTAAATATTCAGTTTGGATAGGTGATTTTTAACCAAACCAGATATAACTATTGTCTGTGCGCAGAACAAGGTCTGCCAGAATAAACATAAAACAGTTGAATCCAGCTTTATGTAGATTTTAGTAGATTATATTTTATAAAATAAATGCGAAATAATATTCAAAACCTTTTACCTGAAAATCACAAACTTTTTTACCATTCCTTAATTATTAATGGCAAGATTAACTGCCTCAAAATCAAAAAATTTATTTATCCTCAATGCTAAAACTGATAAAAATGATTACGAACAAAAAATTGCTTTGGTGTTTCATGCTTCTTGCGTGGCCACTATTTTATTCATGTACGCCGGAAAAGACTGGGATTAACTTTGAACAGGAAAATGGCAATTATCTTTTAGAAAGTGAAAAAATAAAACTTGAGATCAGCAATTCCACAGGAATAGTTGTATTTCAAAAAAAGAACGGTGCATGGTTATCAATGGTTTCTGCAGGAGGTGTCCCACATTATGTTATTGTCAATGGCATGGCGATAAAACAATTCGTAGTTGATGATGAGAAAATGGAGTTTACAGATTTACAAAACAACTACGGGCCTGGCAAGCGATTAATGATCGTTGCACATGCAGATGGCCCGAAAAATTCAGTAATCGAAAAAAACATGCACATCGACATTTATGAGGCCTTTCCCGAATCTGCTATCATCAATATTACCTACCGGAATATCCATGCCACAGCCAGTCTTTTTATTGAAAAAGAAGTGAATAATCATTTTGTCTTAGATGCCTCACTGACCAATGCTTCAAACGAAAAGCATGATTTTTGGATTCTGCAAGGTGGTTCATATAAGGAAAGACCGGACTGGATTCTGCCAGTTACGGCCGACTTCTCTTTTGAGAATTATCAGGGGCAGCAATTTGATCAAGGCGAAGCTGGTGGTGGACTGCCTGCCCTTGATGTTTGGAATAAATCCACCGGAATTTTGATTGGCAGCTTGAGGGACAAACCCACACTTATTTCCCTACCTGCACGAGTGAATGCAGATAATTACTTAGAAATAGGTATCGAATATGACAGGGATAAAATTGAATTTTTGCAGCCCTACGAAACCATCCCTGTATTAATTGCAGTCCATGAAGGCGACTATTATAATGGCTTAAGAACCTACGCAGAAATCATGGCACGCAATGGCTTTAAGATGCTAACTCCTATTGCAGATGCCTACGAACCAATTTGGTGTGGCTGGGGTTTTGGACCTGATTTTACCCAGGAGCAGATGATTGAGATGATTCCTATCATCAAAGATTTTGGTTTCAAAGTGGCTACAGTTGACGCCGGATGGTTCTATTTCAATGGCGATTATAAACCTCGAGATGATACCTTTCCCCTCGGTGAAGCAGGCATGAAAAATTTTGTGAAAATATTCCATGATAATGGCTTGAAAATAAAGATCTGGATTACCACCCATGTTGCTGGCGAAGAGCTTGCCGCTGAGCATCCTGAGTGGTTGTTGCTTAACAAAGATGGCGAGACGGAAGGATTCAAATTTATGGGTGAGCAATACACCCCGTTTTTGTGTCCAGCAGTCGAAGAGGTGCAGGACTATTATAGAAAAATGGCCAAGAAATTTATCGGAGAATGGGGATTTGATGGATTCAAGGTAGATCAGGAATTGATCAATGGGATCGGGAGGTGTTATGCAAAAGCGCATAAGCATAAGTACCCAGAGGAATCGGTCGAAGCACTTCCTGAGATTTATAAAATATTGTATGAAGAAACCGTAAAGCTAAAACCTGATGCAATTTTTGAGGTATGTCCGTGCGGCATGTTCCCGTCATTTTACAAAATGCCCTTTTACAATCAGCCCGTTTCTTCAGATTTCAATACAACATGGCAAATCCGCCATAGAGGGAAAACGATAAAAGCCCTGATGGGCCCTTCTGCGGCTTTTTACGGAGATCATATTGAGCGGCGATATACGCCCGAAAACTTCCCTTCGATGATTGGCTTAGGAGGCATTCCGGGGACCATGTTTGTGAGCAAAGAAGAAGATAATGTCGATTTTCTCAGGGTAAAATACCCAGGCTATCTCTCTCCCGAAAGAAAGGGGCTTTTTACTAAATGGCTCAAAATTTATAATGACAACAAGCTCAGCAATGGCGAGTACCTTAACTTGTACGATATTGCTTATGACCTGCCAGAAACCCATGCCATCTTGAAAGATAGCGTATTGCATTATGCATTTTATGCGGATGATTGGGATGGAGACATCACTTTTCGAGGGTTGAAGGAAAAGACTTATACCATAATTGACTATGAGAAGAATACGGAATTGGGAAAAATTACTGGCAACGGCAAGTTGAACCTTAGCTTTAAAAACCACCTTTTAGTGAAAGCTGTTCCTCAAAATAATTAATATGATAAAAATGAAAAAGTTATTCCAAACGTGTAGGTAGACTAGGTGTTAATTACCCTTCTCAGTGTCTCTTTTTTTATGGACTCTGAGGCATGAGAAGAAATAAGCCTGACTGCGGAGACGGGGAATAAAGAATAAGAAATATGAAAAGATCTAATACATGGAAATCCTTGATGTTGCTTTTAGGATTGATATCGTGCAAACAAGGGCAAGATGAAAAATCGCTGTCTTCGGAAATGCTTAAGACACTGACCGGTATGGAATATGTTAATGCTATGGAGAAAATAGACATACATACACATATCGATGATGATACACCCTATTTCAGGAATGTACTCGACAGTCTGAAAATGAAAGTTACCACCATTTGCTACGAGGGATCGAACAAAGAGAAAATTGACAGAGAAATCAAAGTAGCTGCGCAAATCACGCGTGACAATCCGAGATACTATGCATGGATCACCACTTTTGACCTAACAGATCGGGAAAGCCCCAATTGGACAGAAAACGTGATTAATCAGTTACGCAAAGATTTTAGCAATGGCGCAATTGGCGTAAAAGTATGGAAAGACATTGGCATGGAAATAAAAAATAAGGATGGGGAATATATCCAGATAGATGACCCTATGTTTGAATCGATATTTCAGTTTATTGCCGAGCAGGGAAAGACTTTGATCGCACATATCGGAGAACCCCTTGATGCATGGACGCCGGCCAATATGGAAGGCAAGCCACAACACTATTGGTCCCGACATCCTGAATTTCATTTTTGGGATAAACCGGAGAACCCTTCGTATATGGATCTCATTGCTGCTCGTGATCATGTATTGGCAAAATATCCCGATCTTAGAATTGTAGGCGCACACCTTGGCAGCATGTCGCATAATGTCAATGAGATAATAAAAAGGCTGGACAGATACCCGAATTTTGCGGTGGAAATTGGCGGCAGAACCCGCTATCTGATGTGGCAGGTACGAGGAAAAGTCCAACAATTTTTTATCGACTATCAGGACAGGATCATGTACGGGACAGACCGTGGAGCTTGGTTATGGGATGCCGAAGGGAAGGTCATATCTGATGGTCAGAAAAATAATATCAAACAATCGTACTATGATAGGCATAATCTGTTTCTTCAATATTTTGCTACAGATGCGCATATTCCATGGGCAAATAATGCTAAAGGCGGCAAACCTGTTCCAAAGCCAGAATATACTGTTCAGGGATTATTGTTGCCCTCAGAAGTGTTGGCAAAATTATACTATAAAAATGCAGTTATTTGGTTTCCAGGAGTTGACAAAAATTTTAACTAATATGAAAAAAAAGGTATGTCAGTTATGATATTTTTTCTAATCATCTCAATGATTGGGTGCTCCGAAAAAGCAGAAAACGAATTCTACATATCTCCAGATGGGAGATTCGAAAATGCAGGCACTGAAGATGCTCCATGGTCACTTGCCAAAGCCAATAGTGCTTTGCTGCCTGGGCAAACCGCCATATTGATGGATGGAGCATATATTAAGACACCAATTGCTCCGGCACATTCAGGAGAGCCAAAGGCTTATATTATTTACAGGGCAAAAAATAAACATCGGGCTGTATTTCAGCATATAAATGACCTGCCTGAAGCACACGGTCCAGTAGCGGTTTTTGTTAATGACAGATCCTATATCTCAGTTGATGGCATCAAAGTTACCGGAGTTAAGCGATGGGTTGTCGGTTCAAAAAGTCATCATATTTCCATTGACAATAGTTACTTTATGAATGGCTCAGGTTGGATCAATTGCCGCTTTGATGAGATTGGCGATGGCATGAGAATTACCAATAACTATTTTCAAGGCGGGACAGATTTACTGAGTTTGGATGGAGGTTCAGGTCATCTCGTAGAAGGTAATTTCTTTGGCGATGCATCGCATACCGGACTCGTTTTATTGGGCGTCCAAAATTCGGTGATAAGAAACAACACGCTTACCAATAGACAATGGAGATGCATGGAGGTGGAAAGCCAACGGCATGAGCCATTCCGGCTTTCGAAATATAACTTAATTGAAAATAATTACTTTGATTTTTCTGCTGCCAGTGGCATTCAATATGCAGGGAATTATTCCATCATTCGTCACAATATATTCAGACGCAGCCTGTCCGGGATGGTTTGGTCTAACTACTTAGGGAGGGCAAAAACACCCGAGGCCTGGCACAATGCGCATAACCGGTTTTATAATAATGTGATTACGGAGTGTGGTTCAAATGAAATCGTTCTGGGCCTAATCGAAGAAAATAAAGCCAGGGGTATTAATGTAGCGGAAAGAGTCAGTAGCAGCGGGTTTGGCATGGCTTATTTAACCAATCTATTCAACCCTCCGGTTGAAGGATATGCTGATGTATCTTATGGTGATAATGTGGTAGTTAACAATATTTTTTACTTAAATTCTAATACCAGGCATGAGAAGGCTTCACCAACCGCACAGATTGTTTTCGACTGGAATGCCACTCCTGAGTTTGGAGAAGTTTTTAATAATAACATCTATGATGGTGAGGTAGAATCAGAAGTGTTTCATTTTACGGATGCCGGACTTCAGAATCCACCCCATGAATCGAATACAACTATTCAACAATTTGAGCAACACTACCCTAAATCGGCGGGTAATAATATAGAGGTTGATCCGCTGTTTGTGAACCCCGAGCAAGGGAGTTACCAGCTTAAAGCTGAAAGCAAATGCATTGATAAAGCCAAGCCTTTAACTGAGACAAGCGCTAATGGAACAGGAAAAGTAATTCCTGTTGGCGACGCCCTGTTTTTTACTAATGGTCATGGTTTGGTTGAGGCAGATGTGATAAGAATAAACGACCAACACCTAACTATTGTCAGCATAGATTATGACTCAAATGAGATCACCATAGACCGGGAGTTTGCCTGGAAAAAAGGAGATGAAGTATTTTATAATTATGTAGGTGAAGCGCCTGATTTGGGCGCTTTTGAATCCGGGATTACAACAACTGTCGGAGCAGATACAATGCGCATAAAAAGTCATGAATTTCTAAAAAATTGAATGATAAGCTGAATACAATGATGAAAACAATTATACCGAAACCACCAAGCAGCATCACGCTTTTGATATGCTTTTTCATGGTGATTGCCATAACAAATTGCCAAACTCCTGAGAAAAAGAAAAACAGCCAGCCAAACATCATCTACATTCTGGCAGATGATTTGGGCTATGGAGATTTGGGTATTTATGATCAGCAAAAAATCCTTACGCCGCATATTGACAACATGGCCTC
>VAPM010031387.1_pt1 | contig 15992 bp, 17 predicted proteins | sample 3395091 | NCBI WGS metagenome assembly VAPM01 (sample SAMN08290445, study PRJNA428436) | hydrothermal vent metagenome | isolation source: Deep-sea hydrothermal vent chimney 3 | place: Pacific Ocean: Juan De Fuca Ridge | reverse complement strand
TAAGAAGCCGAACCCTGACAGAACACCCAATACAAGACCTACCCTTAAAACAGAATAAGTAGTTTTAAGTAGAGCACCCTCGTCTGGACTGATTTCCCCATCCTTAAGAGCTTTAAGGTAAAAAAACTCCGCAAAAGTAGCTGCGCCGACACCTAAAACAGTTCCGAGTAAATGAATCAAAATTAGAATTGTGTATATGTCCATCCAGTACGAAATAGGACCCAGACTTAAACAGTCTTGGTCGCTATATTATAAGTTCTATTAATTATCAACCTGTTTATCATATATTGTGTTTATGTCCGCGATTTCGTACGGGATCCATATTAATTTATTTCTTCATTAGTTCCTGCATCTCGCTCTGATGAGCTTGCATAACTTCCATTGTTGCTGTCATTTGATCCATACCTCCTTTCATCTTTGTTTGAATCTCTACTGCTATCTTTTGGAAAAACTCTGGATTTTTCTCAACAGCGGATAAAATCATTTCTTGTTGTTCTTCTGGAACATTCTTCATTTTAGACTTCAAGAGTCTTTTCATTAACATATTTTTAAACATAGTGATGATAGTATAACAAAAAAGTTGGCGCGAAATATTTGTCAGTTGTGGGTAATACTACTTTTTTTGTTTAAGGTTGGTCATATTCTGCACCGTTTTTCTTACCTATTTGATGCATAATCATAGCGCGTAATGTTCTACCGCTGTAGTATAAAGCAAATAGAAATACTATCGCGATGACTTGTCTAGTTACAGATAAAAAGAAATTATCGTGCCCAAACCCAACAACTGCAGCATACTCAAACAGTATCACAGCAACAGCGGATATTACTAAATCAATAGTAACAACCCAACGTTGAAACGGATTTACTATAGCACCACCCAGTACCAGTAATACAACAAAAACAGGAAGAAAACCTGTTCCAATTTGGAGTAAATTTTTAAAAAAAGGAAGAGTGGCTAGTATAATTATTCCACCAATAAGAAAGAGTATTTGTATAGTATCACCATGGTAATGTGGCACGTGCGGGTGACTTGGTGGCTTAACAAATTCAAGTGGGTCTAGCATTATTATCACTATGTCATAAGTGAGTTGTTTTGGCTAGCTTTTTGTAGTATTAACTATTTAACACCTGTTCTGGGTCAAAATTGTCTCTATCTTTGAGTTTATTCTTCTTTTCAAAGCTACATTCAACACAACGGTGGAGTATTCTATATTCACCACTATCTTCTTCAAATAAGATAGGGCGCATAAGGCCTTTACAGTCAGATTTGCGGTCTCCAGGCTCTATATCGACATGTTTACTCCATAAACACTGTGGACAATGGTTAGTATATCCATCTCCCTTGACATGTTCACCACAATATTCACATTCAAAGTTTTCTTTTGTTCTTTTGAACATTCTTTAACTGTATCATTTTTAACAGTGGTGGACCCGACAGGACTTGAACCTGCCACCTCCTCAGTGCAAGTGAGGCGCTCTAGCCAGATGAGCTACGGGCCCTTTATGTAAGTACCGAAATATTATACCTTACTTTCTATTCACAGCAAGGTTAATAATATGATCTAAAAATTCAGATAAACTGCAACCTGCTTCAGATAGAGCGCGTGGCACTAGAGAATCTTCAGTTAATCCTGGTAATGTATTAGCCTCTAGGAAATATATACCACGTGGTGTCAGAATAAAATCAGAACGTGAATAGTGTCGCAGTCCCAAAGCATCATGCGCTATGTGTGTGGCATCCCTTATTTGTTGTCTTTCTTCATCAGTTAAATTACCTGGACACCGTAATTCCACCATACTCTCTCTCTTATACTTGGCGTAGTAATCAAAACAATTTTTACCTTTCGGTAAAACTACTTCTATTGGTAAAAGAGTGTATTTCTCCTCTCCACGAAAATCATTAACGACCCCACATGTTACTTCTTTGCCTTTTATAAATTCCTCGATAAGCACCGATGAAGAGCCTTCAAGTGCTGATGTTACACTATCAAATAATTCTTGATAAGAACCCGCGAACACTACACCTAGGGACGAACCTTTATCTAACGGCTTTATAATCACTGGTTGTGGGAAAGAACGAAATATTTTAGTTATCTTTGCTTCAGTATTTGGTGACTGTTCTATAACCACATGTAGAGGTACGCGAACCCCTGCTCTAGATACTATTTCTTTAGCTCGAACTTTATTAATAGCTATTTTTGATGCTAGTACTCCCGAGCCAGTATATGGTATTTTAAATTTATCCAATACCTTCTGAACTTCACCATCTTCACCATATTTTCCATGGAGAGCGTTAAACACTACGTCAACATTCTTGAGCACTTTACTAGGATGTGTTTCCAGTCCACGTATATGCCACACACCCGTTTTAGAAATTAAAATATCATGCTTCGTATATTTATCATCTGATAGGTTCTGTAATACATGCCCCCCTGTTTTAAGAGAAATATCATATTCACTAGACGGACCGCCTCGTAGTACACCTATTCGAAGTTTTGACATACTTAAAGTATAACAAAAAATCAGGCCAGCGTGAGCGAGCATATCAAACCACCATTCACTGTTCTAATGTTCTTAAGAACATTAGAACAGTGGTTTATAATATAAAATAACAAGTAGAAAAAACAAAAACCTACTATACTATCTTACCTCGTAATTTCCTGTGATATGAGATTGCAAAGCGGTGTGCTTCACTATTTGCTAAAAGTATTTCTCTTTCACGTTTTTGTGCGAACCTATTCTCCCCTACAAACCCTTTTGGTCTATGGTTCTCGTCTTTAGTAACTCCAATGACTGGAATCATATATCCAAGCTCTTTAAGAACTTTGTTTGCTGTATTTAACTGCGCCTTTCCTCCATCAACCACTATAAGTCGTGGGTATTGCCATTCACTGTGAGTGAGTCTACGCAAGAGTATTTCTCGGAGCCCCGCAGTATCATTGTTTGTATCATTTTTAATCTTAAACTTTCTATATTCGTTTTTGTTGACCTCTCCGTCCTCGACGACCGTCATAACCCCTGTAACATGCTTCCCTGATGTGTGAGCAACATCATATGCTTCAATACGAAACACTCGACCGCTCTGCGGGGTTTTGTATTCTTCTTTAATAAGCGATACGTCACGTATGTGTGTAAGAGCGAATATCTTTCTCTTTACTTCTTCGGCTTTTTCAAACTTCTCTGCTTTGGCTAACCTTTTCATATCTCTCTCAAGAGATGATAAAAGTGTCTTCTTCTTAGCTTCTAAAAATAACTTTAAATGTCGTATTGTTTTTTTATATTCTTTTTCGTCTAGTTTTTCAGCTGGCTTACCTGGAAACACTCCGATAGACTGATTAAATTTAATTTGTTTCTCTTGAGATTTTGTATTTGTTCCTATCTCTTTAATTGGATACTTAGTATCAAAATACGGAAAGATTTTCCGGATTATCTTCATCGCCTCTTTAAACTGAGCCCCTTGGGGAAAGGGGCCAAAGAGATATTTGGCTTTCGTTTTTTGTAATTGGCTTTTTAGATCTTTACCACGAACAGTGAGCACTCGAGGGAATCTCTCATCAGTAATCACCACGTAATTAAAACTTTTGTCGTCTTTCTCACGAGAGTTATAAATTGGTTGATGTTTTTTAATAAGATTCGCCTCAAGGATAAGTGCTTCAAGAACTGAATCTGTTTCGATTACCTCAATCTTCTTTGCTTCCTCTATCATCTTCTCTATAAGTGGACTTCTCACTTCACGTATGTCAGATACGGAATAGCTTCGCACTCGAGAGCGTAGCGACGTTGCTTTACCTATATATAAAATCTTTCGCCCTGCACCTCGAAAGAGATATACTCCCGGCGTGTCTGGTAACTTCTTTTTTTGTAAGTCTTTTATATCCATTTCAATTACTGTATCAAAAACATCTATAATCAGAAATCGCCGTCAAGATCGAAATGACGGCGATTTGAGAATTTACTATGAAGTGGTTTTTTGCTTCAAGTATATTTCTTCATACCACAAAGCTATAATGCATCCAGGCAGTTCACACCACCACAAAGCTAATTGAGAAATCCCTTTGGCGCAATATAGATGCATCTTATTTTGTCCATAAGCCAACCCTATAAGAGGCTCCAATGTGTCCATGTCTATCTTGACGTAGTCAATCTTAATTAAATCACACAAGTCCTTAATGATTTCTTCTTGCTCATAATAAACCTCTTCGCCACTACTTAAGGTAATACAGTTCTTGCTTTGGTCTATAACAATACCCTGACACATATGAGTGCTAACACTACTGTGGATAGACACGTCAACCTTTTCAAGAGGTGTTTTAAGTAGTTTTTTATATACAACCCGTAAATAAAAAGGGACTACTCCACCAGCTTTATAGTTACGGATATAAGGACCCACACCCTCTTCGAGACTTCCACTCTTACCTTTCTCTTCAAACCTAGAAATATTTTCTATGTACTTACGCCCCGCTTTAAGAAATATAGTCCTAATATCTGAAGTACCGAAACAGGTTCCAAGAAAAACGACTATCTCACTATCGTTGGTTTTATTACTACTTTGTTGCAACATGTTGCCACCTAACTTTCAAACTTACTATGGAGAACTCTTCTAAAATACAAGTATAGCATAAGATGTGGTAAATTAAGCCATAAAGAATGCCTCAGGTACCTGGGGCATTTAATATGGCTTAAGACAGGTCTATTTTCTGAGTACTTTCTTAAGATACTTTCCTGTAAATGATTCTTTTGATTCAGCTATTTCTTCTGGTGTACCTTTAGCGACTATATTACCACCACCAACTCCACCAAAAGGCCCTATATCAATCACATAATCTGCACTCTTAACTATATCCATATTGTGTTCTATTAATATCACTGTATTACCTCTATCTACAAGTCCTTGTAATATCTCAATAAGTTTCTTTACATCTTCATAGTGAAGCCCTATCGTAGGTTCATCAAGGAGATATATAGTTTTTTGCATATGTGGTCTATACATCTCTGCAGAAATTTTTACACGTTGTGCTTCGCCACCAGAAAGTGTTGTCGCAGACTGTCCTAACTCTAAGTATCCAAGACCAACATCGTTAAGTGTTTTGAGTCTGTCATAAATAGCTGGTATATCATTAAAGAACTCGACTGCTTCTTCTACGGTCATACTTAGGATTTCATAAATATTCTTTTTTTTGTACTTCACTTCAAGTGTCTCTTTTGTGAATCGTTTACCGTCACATAAATCACACAATACGTACACTGTGGGCAAGAAATGCATTTCTACTGCAATTAGGCCGTTCCCTTGGCACGCTTCACACCTACCTCCTTTAACATTAAATGAGAACCTTCCAGCTTTCCATCCACGAGCTCGTGCTTCTGATGTCGCTGCGAAAAGATCACGTATATGAGTAAAGGCACCTGTGTACGTAGCGGGGTTTGAACGTGGAGTTCTCCCAATTGGTGCTTGGTTTATTAAGATAGCACGTCCGAGGTATTCAGAGCCATCAAACTTTGCGCAGTTGAAAGTTTTGTTCGAACGATACTTTCTATCAAACCTTGCTTGTAGGTTCTTATATATAATTTCGTACAATAAACTTGATTTACCTGACCCAGACACACCTGTGATAACTGTCATACGTCCAAGTGGTATATCTACGCTCATATTTTTAATATTGAATATTTTTCCGCCTCGAATTTTAAGAGCTCCTTTTTGTGAAGTGCGTCGCTTCTTAGGAATCCCTAATACCTTATCACCTCTTAAATAATCAAGAGTAATAGACTTTGAAGAATTTTTCTTTGCAGTTAAAAGTTTCTCTAGCCAATCAGAAACAATTATCTCCCCACCGTGTATTCCAGCACCCAGGCCGATGTCCACGATATAGTCAGCTGAATAAATAGTATCTTCGTCATGCTCAACCACAATGATGGTGTTACCAAGGTCGCGAAGGTCAAGAAGTGTCTTAATAAGGCGGTCGTTATCTTTTTGGTGTAGTCCGATAGTTGGCTCATCAAGGACATAGAGAGCCCCAACAAGGCCTGAGCCAAGCTGTGAAGCCAGCCTTATACGTTGTGCCTCTCCACCAGAAAGAGTGTTTGCTCGCCTATCTAAAGAGAGGTAGTCAATACCAACATTAATCATAAACTGTAATCGATTTTGTATTTCTTTTATAACTACATTTGATATCTCTTGTTCTTTTTTAGTTAGTTTAAGAGAGGTTATAAAGTCATGTGCATCTGTTATAGACATTGAAGTAAGGTCAACAATACTTTTCCCTAAATCCTTGCTAGATTTCTTATCAGAACCTCCTAGATACACCCGTAGCGCCTCTGGGCGAAGCCGAGCACCAAGACATGTGTCACATACCTCGCTACCAAAAAAATGTTTTGTACCAAGTCCATTACATGCTTCACATGCTCCATATGGTGAGTTAAAGGAAAACAGTCGTGGCTCGACTTCAGGAAAAGAGGTGCCGTCTAGTGGACATATAAACTTAGCTGAGAGTATGCGTTCACTCCCATCTGGACTTTCAATTTTAATAAGTCCATCACTTTCCTCTAGTGCATGTTCTATTGCTTCTGAAAGTCGCTCGGTTGCACTTATTTTATCTTCTTTAAATTCACTTATATAAATTTCATCAACAAGTACATCTATGTCGTGCTTCTTAGTCTTCTGAAGCTCTATCTTTTCCCTTAATTGCTTCATTTTTCCATCTATACGTACTCTCTCATAACCTTTACCGAGTAAGTCATAGAGAAGTTGGTAATATTCTCCTTTCCGTCCAACTACGACTGGTGCAAGAATTCGCAACTTAAGATCACTGTATTCTGTTCCTATCACTTTTTTACTTCCTTTTTTAATATCAGTTTTTTGGATAGAAGTAAGCACAACTTTCATAAGTTCTTCATGCGAAAGTTTTTTTATTTCTTGGTCATGATGTAAACAGTATGGCTTCCCTATTCGAGCATATAAAATACGCATATAGTCATATATTTCTGTGATAGTTGCTACTGTCGAGCGAGGGTTATTTGAACGTGATTTTTGATCGATAGATATAGCAGGAGAAAGGCCAGAGATTTCTTCAACATCTGGTTTTTGCATTTGTCGTAAAAACTGCCGGGCATATGCTGAAAGAGACTCAACATACTTACGTTGACCTTCTGCAAAAATAGTATCGAATGCGAGTGATGATTTTCCAGAGCCAGATAAACCAGTAAAAACTACCATCTTGTTTCGTGGTATTTCTAAGTCGACATTCTTTAGATTATGCGTCTTTGCGCCTTTTATTATGATTTTATCCTCCATCTTAGGTCTTGTTATATCAATTCAAACCACCCCTTGTTTTGACATAGGGGTTGTATAGAAAGAAAGTGTACCATACTTAATTAAAAGAAAAAGGAGTTTAATTAAGCTCTCATACTCTTGTTTACAGTACTAGCTAATTTTTACCTTCTAACGCCTGTATTTCATCACGTATAATAGCTGCCGTCTCGAAGTCGAGAATCTTTACAGCTTCTTCCATTTGACGGCGCTTTTCTTTAATAAGTTTCTTAGGATTCTTCTTATATAGTTCCCTATCTACATCAAGCAACGTCACTACTGCTTTCTGATGTTCTGTGCGTAGCTGGTCTGTGATGTCTTTAATATTTTTCTTAATTGTCTTTGGTGTTATGTTGTACTTTTTATTGTGTGCAATCTGAATCTCACGCCTGCGATTAGTCTCAGAGATTGCTTTTTGCATTGAGCCAGTTATGTTGTCTGCATAAAGCACAGCGCGGCCCTCTACGTTTCTCGCAGCTCGTCCTATTGTTTGAATAAGTGAAGTCTCTGAACGAAGGAAACCTTCTTTATCTGCATCAAGAATCCCGACAAGCGTTACTTCAGGTAGGTCAAGCCCTTCTCGTAAAAGATTCACTCCAACAAGCACATCGAACTTACCTTTTCTAAAATCAGTTAAGATAATGATACGATCTAGTGTCTTTATATCACTATGTAAATACTCTGCTTTTATATCTTTATCTTTTAGATACTCACTAAAGTCTTCTGCCATTTTCTTTGTAAGTGTTGTAACTAGTACACGCCCGCCTTTCTTAACTGTCTTGCCTGTTTCTGCTATAAAGTCTGCAACCTGTCCTTTGTATTTTCCGTCATTACTTTCAACAACTGGCCTTATCTCAATCTGAGGATCAATAAGTCCTGTTGGGCGAATAATTTGCTCTATTGGTTTATCGGTATGTTCAAACTCATACACGCCTGGAGTCGCTGAAGTGTATATAGACTCTCCTACTCGTTGCTCAAATTCCTTGAAATTAAGTGGGCGGTTATCTAGTGCTGATGGGAGTCGAAATCCATAATCTATTAACGTACGTTTACGTGACTGGTCTCCAGCATACATACCACCTATCTGAGGAATAGTAACGTGAGACTCATCTATAATTGTCAAAAAATCAGGTGTTCCATCTTTTTTATGTGGAAAATAAGAAAGAAGAGTATATGGTGGTTCTCCAACCTTTCTTCTATCAAAATGTAGTGAATAGTTTTCTATACCGTTGCAATAACCTATCTCACGCATAAGAGCCATGTCTTGAGTGGTCCTGCGTCGTAAACGCTCTAACTCTAGTATATTCCCTTCTTTATCAAACTTCTTTAACTGTTCTTTAAGCTCGTCTTTTATATCTTCTATCGCTTCTTTGCGTTCATGTTCTGGAGTTACATAATGTTTTGCTGGAAACAAGAACATATCAATTTTCTTTTCAATAATTTGTCTGGAAATATAATCGAGTGTAATTACTTCTGTTACTGTGCCTGAAGAAAGTCCAATACGATAAATAATCCTTTCGCTTGTTGGCATTATTTCAATAAAGTTACCTAGTGCACGAAACATACCTGGCTTCAAATCAGCATTTGTTCTTTCAAAATATATATCAATAAGTTTTCGTATAAAACCAGAGCGTGAAAGATTGTCCCCGACAGCAACTTTGAGATGCACTCCCTCATATCTCTCTGGGCTTCCTAAACCATAAATACATGAAACGGATGCGACTATTATCACATCACTTCGTGTTAAGAGTGCTTGTGTTGAGGCGTGCCTTAGCCTATCTATTTCTTCATTGATTTGTGCCTCTTTCTCAATATAAGTATCCGAAGTTGGCATGTATGCTTCTGGCTGGTAGTAGTCATAGTATGAGACAAAATAATGCACAGCATTGTTTGGAAAAAATTCTCTATATTCTTGTGCAAGTTGAGCTGCGAGTGTTTTATTGTGTGCAATCACAAGTGTTGGTTTCTGAATCTTTTCTATTACATTTGCTACGGTAAACGTTTTTCCTGACCCAGTCACACCTAAAAGAGTCTGGTGTCGCTTACCTGATTCAACTCCTTTTATAAGAGCTTTTATTGCTTTTGGTTGGTCTCCATCTGGCTTGAATCCAGATGAGATTTTAAATTTATTCATTGTTTGTAAACTACATACTATTGCATCAATGGGGCATAGGCAAGAAAAAAAGCCGATTCCCGAAGGAACCGGCAAGTTTAACAGGGAGGCGATGACCTCAAAAAAGTGGAGGAAAGATCATCTACAGCCAAGAATACCATTTAATTATAAAAAAGCAATCATTTTACACTAAGTACTTATCAAGAAACTCGGCCTTAAACTCATAAAATTTATCGTCAAGAATTGACTGTCTTAAGTCTTTAACTAAATTTACAATAAAATAAAGATTATGGATCGACGCGAGTGTTGCACCAAGCATTTCTTTAGAGCGAAATAAATGTGCTAGATACGCCTTTTTATAATTCTTTGAGGTGTAACTAGGTGTATCATCGTCAATCGTTGAGAAGTCATTCCTATATTTACTATTTAAAATGTTTATAAGACCACTTTTTGTGTATAGCATCCCATTCCTTGCTATACGCGTTGGAGTAACACAATCAAATGTATCAATCCCCTTCTCTATACCGTCAAAAATATTAAGTGGGTCTCCAATACCAAGAAGATGTCTAGGTTTTTCTTTAGGTAAGATACTATTCACTAACTTTAATGTGGCATCTAGATCTTTTTTAGTAAACGAACCACCAATGCCGTACCCGTCAAAACTCATTTTCGCTAACGTCTCAGCACTCTCTCTACGCAAGTCTTCATGGCGACCACCTTGTATGACTCCATACAACCCTTGCTTCCCGCTTGCTTCTATATTTCCCAAGTGAGCTTTTAAACTTCTGTCTGCCCAACGATGTGTTCTGTCCATAGCTTCTTTTTGATACTCATAAGGAGCAGTCGGTGACGTACATTCATCAAATGCAAACATAATATCTGCACCTATATTGTGTTGTATCTCAATAGAACATTCTGCACTAAATCTGTGTGTACTTCCATCTAAATGTGACGTAAACGTCACACCCTCTTCGTCAATACGTGCAAGTCGAGCTTACTCTAGACTAAAGTTCTTGTCGTATATTACTGGCGATGTACTATCCTGAATATCATGAGCAAATTTACTTACATTACTATCATATGCATCTCCAAGTGAAAATACCTGAAACCCACCAGAGTCAGTTAGTGTTGGACCTCCCCAATTCATAAACTTATTCAACCCACCAGACTCTTTAACTATATTTTCACCAGGTTCAAGATACAGATGATATGTATTTGCAAGCACTGCTTGAACCCCAACGTAATCTCTCAACTGTTCTGGGGTAACAGACTTCACTGTGGCTTTAGTGCCAACCACAGTAAAAGCTGGAGTTTCTATCTTTCCATGAGGAGTATCTATTACGCCAGCACGTCCAAGCTGTCCTTTGATTTGTTTTTCAATTTTAAATGAAATAGTCGACATACTAAAAGTATCCTAGAAACGTGTCAGACTATCGAACTACACTACATGTAGCATATACAGCAAGCAGTAGAGCTAGTGTAAAAAATACAGCTCCTACGAAACATTTTGAGTGGAATGGACTTTGATGCAGCCCAGTAGAACATGTATCGCAATTATTCAACACTACTTGAGCAAATTGATACCATGCGTAAGCAGTGCCAAGTGCAAGAACTCCAGTAAGGAAATATAGTATTTGTGTTAATTCCATAATTATTAAGGGTTTAAAACTTGTATTAATTCTACTTCGAAGTGCAGTGTGGAGTTAGCTGGAATTACTCCAATAGCACGGTTTCCATATGCGAGATTAGCTGGGATAGTTAACTTTCGCTTTCCACCAACTTTCATACCAACTATTCCTAAATCCCACCCTTTTATTACTTGACCAATTCCAAGTGTGAAAGAAAATGGTACACCTCTATCGACAGAGCTATCAAACACAGTACCATCGTCGAGTGTACCTACATAATGAGCTGTTACCCTAAGACCATCAACAGCCTCTTCTCCTTGACCTAGAATTATATCTTCAATAATAAGTCCTGATCCTAATATTTGCTCTGTATTTCCCTCAATTACAACACTCTCCCTTTGGGTTGAGTTACTGAATAAAGTATTTAAAATGCCAATTAATAAAATGACCCCAACGACAGTAATAGCTACAGCCACCGCTATGTTTTCATTTCGATTCAATTCTTTCATAGAAAATAAAATTACCTTAATAAATATATTTACTTAAGCGTAACATCATTTCTTCTTCAAAGAAACTTATGTATGTTGGTTATTGAGCACGAGACAAAGACTTGACAATGGCTATATTTTCGTGTTAAACTTGTGTTAGAAATATCGAATTACAAATTTGGTATAAAACAGTTTTTTAAAGGAGACGACCCTATGCGAACTTTTAAAAAAGTGGCGCTGGTCGCCACACTTCTTGTTCTCGGTGCATGTACTAGCATTGAGGTAATAGATAAAGACAACGGACACGTGTCTGTTGTATACGAGAAACCAAGCCTTATCATAGGTATGATTCCAACGTTTACAAAACGTAGGATCACGTTTGACTTCGTATGCACACCAGTGTGCATACAAGAAAAAGCGAAGGAGTAGGAAAAATGAAAATCTTTTTTATCACCCTTCTCTCCCTTTTTCTTTATACCGCTGGTACTCTGAAAGCTGCAGCAGGATCTATAGACGTAACCATGTCTCCGACAGGAGATGTTGTGACACTTCCCGACGGAAGTACACTCCAACCTTACGTTATTGATGATACACGATGGTTCGAGTTTTTCAAACTCGATTCTATTGTCGGTCAGCAATGTTGGAGCGATGATAACTGTGTCTTACTGTCACCAAACGGTGTCGAAATTAAGATCGACTGGCAACAAGTTGCTGTAGTTGCAACAATTGTGATTATCCGAGTTGCGCAACCTAAGTGGCTTCCAAAATGGGCGACTGGGCGAAGTGCAAACTCTTCAAATCCCGTTGCTACTGCCGTAGGTGGTGGTGGTACTTGTCCCCCCGCTTGCGGAGCACCTGGAGCAGGAACCTGAACTTATACCCCATGAAATGTAGGAACATTTCATGGGGTAAACTTTTTTATATAATTATTGTTTCTTTTTATACTGATCAGATAATACCATCGCTCCATATAACCCACCAAGCGAGCCTAGCTGTGCTAACTTTATTTCGGGCAATTCTGGGAATATTTTTAATATTCCTTTCAAACATTCTATTGTATGATCAAGTGGAATTCTAGGGTCACCAACCATCATTGAACCCCCAAGCACAACTACGTTCGGTGACCAGTGAACTATTGTGTTATTTAATCCATATGCAAGATATCTTGCATATGTATCCCAAAATTCTTCGTCTTTAATTTCATATGGTTTCTTTCCTGTTCGTCTTTCAGTTGCTCTACCTGATATGTAATTTCCAAGAGTTATTCCATCACAATCTGAACAAAGCGCTTTACCAGCATCAATTATCTGCTGTCCTGGTTCAAAACCAACAACTTTACTATCAATAAACCCGTCAATAAATCGCGCACCCCCAACTCCTGTACTCACCGTAATGTATACCCCAATCCCCTCCTTTGCTCCTGCGCCATAGTGCATTTCTCCAAGCCCTACTACGGCAGAATCATTCTCTATATGAACAGGTACGTTAAACTCTTTTGTTAATTCATCACATAGAGAGCGCCCTATCCAATTTTTAAGATTAGGACTTCCAAGAAGGCTACAGACTCCTTTACCAAAAGGTCCAGCGATACCTCCGCATATCATTTCAATATTTTCTCCTGTAGAAATAACCTTTATCTTTTCTTTAAGTACACTCATTCCTTCATTGAAATCGACAGGCGTATTTACAACAATAGGCTCACCAACAAATTTTACAAGGTCGTGACTTCCCACAATACGCATCTTTGTTCCTCCTATGTCAAAAAGAATATACATACTTTACTCAACTATTGGATTAATTGTTTGATTAAAAATCTCAGATGCGTCTTTAGTGTATTCTACAATATTTTCTTTAAAGTATGCAGGGTGTGCTTCTTGTATCTTACCTATAACAAAGTACCCCACAGATAACATCTCTCCATACATAGCTCTCTTTTTTAGGGGAATGTTTAAATAGTCTCCTTTATATTCTTTCAGTACATCTTCTTTTTTGGGAGATTGGGTGGTGAATTGAATTATTAATTCTTTATCTGACTTAATAATGGTCTTTGCATGCTTGACTTCTTCACTTGTAAACACTCTACCAACTACATTTCCTCCAAACAATTCATCGAATTTTGTTCTTAACATACTGCGCACTTCATCAAACTCAACAGGAACAACCAAAACAAAAGAAGAATACTTACCAAAGTCATGTGGTATATTTTTTTTTATAGTATCAATATGCTCATAAATATCCTCTGCACGCTCTCTTGTGTGAGAAAGAATCATGGAGAGATATGTTGATGTATTGTATGTATATGGTTCACGATTCTTAGGAAAAACAACTACATTACTATCATCTATATACTTTTTAGCTTCTGCATCTTTATTGTTGGTTAAAAGCCATGTTGACATGTTTAGCTTTCTTTCTGCCATCTTTTTTGCAATATCTACAGAATGCTTTCCTCCAGAAGCAGATATAATTACTACACAGTCTATATCTGTAAACTTATTAAGATTTTCTTCAAAGTCTCCTGCTTCAGAATACCGAGCCTGTGTATTTTTAAAGAGTATCTTCCCAACAGCGTAAGAATTTGCACTTCCAACAACGAGAGGTTTCGAGCAGATATTATCCACCTTTAATGTATAAGGTTTTTCTTTTGAAAAACGCTCTAGGGCACCCAAAACTACAACATCCAAGTTTGGGAGAGAATGTATATTAAAGGTCTCTAATGTTTTTAAATTCTCGTACTCCATATATTTACACAATTAAAAGTATGAAAGTTATAGAAATTGCTATAAGTATAATAATAGTCTGTGTATCTTTTTTCATCCCGTTAGAGGCAAGTCGCGATCTTTGCGACTTGTAGAATTATGTTTTTATAAATTTTAGTTCGGCTTTTATTCATACCATTGATTATACCTCATGTGACCACGGCCTCTAAAGGTATTCATATAATAATTATAATACTAATCCAATTCAATTACTCAGTGTCAAAAAGTTTCTCTGCCTCAACCCAGAAAGATTCATCTCCTTGTTTTTTAAGCCAATACCACCACTCTGCTCCCCATAAGTACTGAGTGCTAAACCTTGTGTCTTTAGCGAATTCTATAATTTCTTTAAATTTTTCAATATCCATACGCTCTAACTGCGTCTCTATTGGTGTATCTATTATTGGTTGCATAAGCCATGGTTCAGCAGAAAGTTCTATTAAAAATGTTTGTTTATTCCCGTACAAAATACGCATTAGATTATTTTTAGCTCGATAAAAAGAAGGTGGGAGTATAGATTTAAACTGACCAACCTCAGGATTCCAAAAATATATGTAGACGCTCGTGCCAAACACGTCTCCAGATCTATACGCTCCAAACCAAGAACCAAGATTTCCACTATCAGTAATTAATATTGGTCTGGAATGGTCTAATTCTTTTACAAGTGCTATTTCTTCAGCAAGAAACTCTTTATCAAGTTCCCCACACTCTTCTTTAGCAAAAATCTCTAAAAATGGCTCGTTTTCGACTTGCCAATGCGTAATTGCCCTGCTGTCTTTATATCGTAAAACTATTTCTGTTATAAGTTCTTTTATTTCTTTTTTTTGTTCTTCCCATGTAAGCTTCTGTGCCCAATCTGGGACATGACATTCAGGCCACCGCGGAAGCCTCCTCCCTACTCCAAGTATTACATCTACACCACGACTCTCTGCCTCTTTAAGCTGGAAATCAAGTTCTTTAAAATTAAATCTATCCTTTGTGGGCTCTACCATTGTCCAATGAGCTGAAAGGCGGAGTCTTTTCACGCCTAAATCGTCAAGGACTGCTATATAGACTTCTCTAGGATCTAACTCAAGCTCTTCTGCATATAAAGTATTAAATGAAGTCCCGTATTTAATTTCTTTAGGCTTATCGCTTATAGTCAAAAGCAACATAACCACAAGTATTAATATAAGACCTACAAATAAATATGTGATTAGTTTTCGTATTACTTTCATGTTTTTATATAATGGGATGTTTATAGGAATAGAAACAAAAATCCTGTCACGATGATACTGATGGCTATGGTTTTTTGTATTTTATTTCGTCCAATTAAATTCTCACCACATGTTCTAGGAAGGAATTTCCCAATAGTCAAACTGATAACAAGTAAGAAGACGAACTGTAACCCACCAAGCGCTTGTACAAGAGCAACACTACTTAAGTCCACAGCTTTAAGTAGTAAAAAGCCAGCAATACCCGCTAGAATTTTATTACCCACAATAAGTGTATTGCTTTTGTTTGAAGTTCTTTTGTAACAATCTCTGCAATCATTCCATTTTGGGATAAATAATATAAACGCCACAATCACAATCCCTACTCGGGACCAAAAAAAAGCATTGTCAAACGTAGTTATATTAAATAAAAGTTTCATTAAAACAAAATGAAGAGCAAAAAATAGGCCTGAAGTAACTGTTATAAGCAATACCCCCCTTTTGAATCTATAAT
>VAPM010176911.1_pt1 | contig 16004 bp, 21 predicted proteins | sample 3395091 | NCBI WGS metagenome assembly VAPM01 (sample SAMN08290445, study PRJNA428436) | hydrothermal vent metagenome | isolation source: Deep-sea hydrothermal vent chimney 3 | place: Pacific Ocean: Juan De Fuca Ridge | reverse complement strand
TAGCGTAGTGCGAGGCGCGTCAATTCAACGTCGTTGCCGATGCCGAGTTTTCCGTAGAGCCGATAGCGGTAGGTGTTGATGGTCTTGGGGCTGAGTCCGAGCATCTCGGCGATGCGCTGCACGTTGTGCCCGTGCGTGAGCAGGCCCATCACTTCCAACTCGCGATGGGATAGGGTATCGAAGGGTGAGCGCACGCCGCCGGGCAGCAGCGAGTGGGCCAGTTGCTGGGCGATGTCGCTACCCACGTAGCGTTCGCCCCGGTGCACGGCGCGAATCGCCGCGAGGAACTCCTCCACGGAACAGGCCTTGCTGAGAAAGCCCGCCGCGCCGCTCTCCAGGAGCATCCCCGGATAAGGTTCGGCACCTTGCGCCGTGAGGACGATGACCTTCAGCCCCGGCGCACGCGCGAGCAATGCCTGCACCGTCACAGCCGCCGTGACGCCGGGCGAACACACGTCCATCAACAGCACGTCCGGCGTATCGGCCTGCACCCGGGCGAGGACCTGTTCGGCGTCGTCGGCCTCCCCTACCACCTGGACCCCGGGCGCCTCCTCGAGCAACCGGCGCAACCCGGCACGCACCAGACGATGACTGTCCACCAGGACGATCCGGATCACGGCACCCTCCCCGACCGGCGTCCGCAGCCCGAAATGGGCGCGAGGCTTACGTCATTGTGCAACAGACGACTAACCGATTGTAGGGATTTTTGCCCCTGCGTCGGCCCGCGTGAGTACGACGGCGAGAAAACCGCCCACGAGACAACGCGCCGGCGCCGACACCTCGAATGCGCGCGCCGCCCGCCCACCCGACGGAAGGAACACGGCGCTGCGGGCGGTCAAGCGGACCTGCGGCTGCAGATCCCGTGCCCACCGCCGAACGTCGGAGAAGCGGTCCCAACGCGCCCCCGCGTAGCCGCCGCGGCCGCGCTTGCGACGATGCAGGAGACTTGCCCGGTTGAGCAGACCGAGGACCACCCCGACGCGTGCGACCCGCCACGCCTCGCGCAACGCACGGGCGGGATCGGCGATGAAGCACAGGCTGGTGACGGCCACCACCCAGTCGAAGGCGCCGGAGGGAAACGGCAGTGCCCCGGCGTCGGCGCGCACGTAACGCACACCGGCGTCGAGCGCCGCGGCGTATCCGAGCATGGCCGGGTCCGGGTCGACCCCGGTCACCCCGAAACCCGCCTGCGCGAAACGGCGGCTGAACCGCCCGGTGCCGCACCCCACGTCGAGCAACGTCGCGCCCGCTGCGGGGGCCATCAGGCGGCGCAGAAGCGCGAACTCGCGCGCCGCGATCCATGCCCCGCGCGGCGTGTCATACCAAGCGTCGTAGTCCTGGGGCCGCAAACGATCAGCCATCGAGCGTGCGCTTCATCTCCTCGTACTCGGCCTTGGAGATTTCGCCGCGCGCGAATCGCCGGTCGAGGATCTCGTGCGCAGTCTCTCGCGGCGGCGGCGTGCCGTGAGCGTCCCCGCGCGCCCCGCGCAGCAGCGCCACCACAAGCAGCACCAGAACCAGCAAGAAGATCGATGGAAATATCCACATCCAGCCGAAACCGTGGCCCATCCACCATGTGCCTTGTCCCATCCCGCCCTCCTTCACACTTATACCAAAGCCACGGGACTTGCGGGCAATCTATTGTTAGATAACAGAAAAAGACCAGAGAGCCCGCCACGCGTAGTTGGCGGAGAGGGAGGGATTCGAACCCCCGGACCCTTGCGGGTCAACGGTTTTCAAGACCGCCGCCTTCGACCGCTCGGCCACCTCTCCGACCGGGGAAGCATAGCCGAACGACCCGGGGTTGGACCACCGGAGTTGGTTTCGCAGGCATTCAGCCCCATGTTAAAGTGGAACTCGGCTCGCTGGACATGCTCTAATATTTTGCCGGGCAGACCATGACGCCCTGAACTGTGGAGGCCATTGACGCCATGAGACCGTATTCGGAAACGATTCCGCGCACCGCAGCCGGCGGCATCGCCGTCAACAAGGTGATTCGCAACACCTATATGCTGCTGTCGATGACGCTGTTGTTCAGCGCCGCGACGGCGGGCTGGGCGGTGGTCAACCATGCCCGGCCGATGAGTTGGATCGTCGTGATGGTGGGGTATTTCGGTCTGCTGTTCCTCACGAGCGCACTACGCAACAGCACCTGGGGGCTGGCGTCGGTCTTCGCTCTGACCGGCTTCATGGGCTACACGCTGGGTCCGGTGATCAGCATGTATCTGGCGCTGCCGAACGGCAGCCAGATCGTGATGAGCGCCCTCGGCGGCACCGGGGTGATCTTCCTCGGGCTCTCGGCTTACGCCCTGATCAGCCGCAAGGATTTCAGCTTCATCGCCGGCTTCGTGATGATGGGGATCCTGGTGGCGTTCCTGGCGGGCATCGGGGCGATGGTGTTCAATATGCCGGGCCTACAGCTTGCGGTGTCGGCGATGTTCGTGCTGCTGATGAGCGGCTACATCCTCTATCAGACGAGTGAGCTGATCCACGGCGGTGAGACCAACTACATCATGGCGACCGTCTCGCTCTATGTCGCCATCTACAATCTGTTCCTGAGTCTGCTGCAGTTGCTGGCGGCGTTCAGCGGCAACAACCGCTGATCCCCACCGGACGACCCCCGGCCCCGGCCCGCACGCGGACCGGGGCCGTTGTTTTTTGGGGATCGAAGGGAGCGCCGGTCGATATGCCCGGCGATTGGGACTCGGGTGCCGACGCTCAGGAGACGCCGGCAAGGCCTTCGAGCAGCGGGTCCAGACCCCCATCCATGTCGAGTTCGACCAAGTCGTCGAAGCCGCCGACGTGGCGCTCGCCGATGAAGATCTGCGGCACGGTGTGGCGCCGGGTGAGGCGGGTCATCTCCTCGTAGCGCTCCGGGGCGAGATCGACGCGGATCTTGTCGATGACCACGCCCTTGCCGCGCAGCAGGCGCTCGGCCTGTGCACAGTACGGGCAGGTATCGGTGCAGTACATTCGAATGGTCATGGCGGATTCTTTTGCGGAACGATCCGGCCGGGCATTGTATCCGGATTTTACCGGCTGTGCGAACCGGCCCCGACCGGGCCGCCGTAGCGCCGGGCGCTCGGACGAGCCGCGCGCCGCCGCGGACTATCTCTCAAATCCGGCCATCCGGTACCACTTGCTGGCTTCTTCGGGGTCCTTCTCCACGCCGTTGCCCTCGGCGTACATCATCCCGAGCGTGGTCTGGGAACCGGCCAGACCCTGCTCCGCCGCGCGCCGGAACCACTTGACGGCCTCCTGCCCGTTGCGTTCCACGCACTCGCCTTGCAGATACATGAAACCTATCCCGTGGCAAGCCAGGGCGTGGCCCTGGTCGGCGGCCGCCCGCATCCACCGCAACGCCTCGGCCTCGTTGCGCACAACGCCGAGTCCGTTTTGACGCATGATCGCCACCCGGTGCTGGGCATCGGCGTTTCCGCACTCGGCCAGCGGCGAGAGCAACTGGATGGCGCGGGAGAACTGCTTGGTCTCGAACGCGGCGATGCCACTGGCCAGTTCGATCTCCTCCCGCTCTTCCTGTTCGTCGTTGGACATATCCCGTCTTCCCTTCTCGTCCTGTGTCGGGGCGCACGGCGCGCCGTGCGGACAACACCCTATAGCCGATTAGGCTATCATACTCCTTCCCCGGCGTCGGCAGGCCGCGCCGGGGAGCGCAGCGCAAACGGAGCGACCCATATCCGCACCATGCATAAAGGTAGGCGCGCCCCCCCTATCGGGATATATAGGGTGGGGGGTTGCATTGCCTATACTGACGCGGGCCACGGACACCGTCGACCCCGGTCGAGAAATTCATTGATGTGGCCGACCTCTACGGCGGCTATACGCGCACCCTGGCGCCGACCGTACGGGCGGTGCAGGAGAATCCGGATTCGGGAGCGGCGCGCGCACGGTTCATGGAATGAGTGCGCGCCGGATTGGTTGTACAACGTGCAAAGTGGCATACGAAGCGAGGTGCAAGCGATGAACAATGCATACTATGAAACGGTGACCAAGATGGAGAAGGCGGGGGTCGACTCCGAGTACGTCCGGGGTTGGGAATGCGGATATCTGCACAGCCCCAAGCGCGAAGAACAACGGATCACCGACACTTACACCGCCGGTTACGAGGACGGCCTGGCGCAGAAGACCGACGGTTATTCCGCCTGGGTCAAGAAATAAGTCCCGACTGCACCCGTTGGGCCGGGCTTGCCCGGCCCAACGGGCCGCGGTTCAGGTAAACAGGCTGCGCATCGTCTTGGCGAGGGTCTCGATCGCCTCCGGCGCCGCAACCTCCATCACCCGCTCGAGAATCCAGCGCTCGTCGCGCGGGCCCATGGCCGCGGTTACGTGCCGGCCGAATCCACGCAGGAAACCGATGTCCGGACCGGACGCCTCGCTGAATCCGAACTCCGCATACTCGGACATCCGCTCGTTCAGGGTATCGATAAACAACGCCCGATAGTCACCGGGACCTTGCAGATCCGCGAGGTTGCCCGCCATCAACTCGGCCGCCCGAACACCGAGGGCGTTGATGAAACGCCCGCGCTCGTCCACGTCCATACGAGTCGCCGCGAGACGGTCGGCGATATGCACCAGAAACGCCATGAACTCCGCGATGACCGTCAGACGCTGCAATTGCGTATCGGCCTGAAGCCCCGCCTTTTCCATTTCGAGCACGCTGTGGGTGGCGCTATTCCAGGCCGCAGCGTTGAGCACGCTCGCGATCGCCTCCGGGGTATGGGCTTTATCGGGCTTGTTCCAGCGATTTTTGGCGCGCACCTACGACTCCTCCAGCAACGGCGGGCGGGATCCCGCGCGGCACGGCGAGTATACGCCCGTCCCCGGTGCAACTGGCAGACGTGCAAATCTCATGCTACGATCAAACGCGAAGTTTTACTTTTGCAAATCATTCTGATAGCTGGTTGACAGGTGAGTTCCGGAGGTGCGGAACCGGGGCCGTGCAAAGGTCGGCCCACGCCGCGGCGACGGCCCCGAAAGCGGGCGGAAGGCGCCATGTCCCTAAAACTCGAGGCGCTGCGCGCCACTGTACAGCACAATTGCCATGTTGCCGACGCGCGCCACGCCGGCGAGAACGGCCTGTGCGTCTACCTGCTCAAGATGCGCGAGTACTATCGCTGGGAGCAGGGTCATTCCTTTCGCGCCGCACTGTCCAAGAGCGCCGTAGCCGATTGGATCACCGAGCGCGAACGGCTCTGGGATCAACTGGAGGACGCCTCCTTCGAGCCCGTCCGGTTCGACGGTCAAGCCTTCGAGCCCTTCGACACCGCGCGCATCAACGAAGCGGTCGGCGCGGACGGACTGGTCTACAGCGGCGGCATCGGCCGGCAGGCGAAACCGCATTTCTTCCTGGGGTGCCTCGAACGCCGCGAGGAGCATGACGGCTTCACCGTGCTCGTGTCCGCACGCGAGTACGCCCGCGACCTGACGGCCCCGCCGGCCATGAGCCTGGACGGTATGATCTTCGTGCGCCGTGAGTCGCTGCGCCGGATGATCTGGGAGAAGGTCGAGGAGTGGCGCTGGAACCGGCGCGAGACCCCGATGGGACGTGCGATCGCCTACTACGACTTCGATCGCGACCCCGATCGTGCGCTCGACAAGATGACGGAAAACGAACTCGAGACGCTGATCCTGCACGAGATCGGCGAGGTGCGCCTCGGGCGGGAACTCGGCGGTGACTGGGAATCGCTGCTTGCGGCCCTGCCCCGCTCCCGGGCGGAATTGATGGCACGAGCCGTGCGCGATCACTTGGTCGACTGCGCCTCGGCCCTGCCGGCGCTGATCAAGGTGCTGGACCCCTCCTCCCTGCATTTCTATTTCGCGAACCTCGGAGGGATGCGCAAGGAACTGTTTCCGGCGCTGCGCGATGCCTACGAGCGCTGGCTGGCGGAGGGCAATCTCTCCGCACTGGACGAAACCGCGCGGCGCGGAGCCGAGCACTGGCACTCGATCGCCGAGCGGATGCTTGACCTCCACCGACGGGAGGGACCTGGGTGCGTGCAGGCGATCGAGGACTTGATCGCTGCCAACCGCTTGTAACGCAGTCGAAGAATTCGTGCGCTTCCTCGAAGATCGTACTGCGGAACCTCGATGGGGTGGAATCGACCGTCAAGCCAAACCGTCCGTTGCATTCCGATCGCCCTCCATGCCGGGGAATCCCAACGTGCGCCGCGGCGGGCACCGCGGCGCACGTGCCGGAAATGTCCTCTGCATGTAGGCGAGACCCGAACCGCCGCACGGCGACCCGGATGAGGGTCAGTAGCCGCCCTTGCGTCGACTCTCCGGCAATCCCGCGATCCGCCCCCCCTGCTTGCTCGGGTCGTGCGGGAACAGGGCGTAGAGAGTTTTGGCGTCCACTTTCTCCCCTTCCCACACCGCCTGCATCCCCTTGACCAGGGTTCGCGTGTTGGGCTGCGCGCCGCTGTTGTTGAAGTATTGATCCCGGAGGTGGTCGATCACCGCCCAGTGCCGGTCGGTCAACTCAATGCCTTCCTCCGCGGCAATGGCGTGCGCGATCTCCTTGTTCCAGTCGTCCTGGTTCTCCAGAAATCCCATAGCCGTCGTTGCGATTACCTTCCCGCCGATCTCCAGCGTCATTTGCTCTCCCCTTTCAGTTTACTATCGGACCGCTCGTGTTCTTCGCCCCGGCCGGGGCGCAGGCACGCCGGTCCACAGTGGATGAAATCGTGCTCCGGCCTCAGCCGCTCTCGTCGGGCCGCACCGGCGCGATGCCTTTGTGCGGGAGGAATAACCCGCAGCCCATCATACGCCGGCGACCGAGGCCGCGCTGTTGCAGACGTACCGATTGCTCCGCGTCCAGGTCGGCCACCATCAGGCTGCGGGTGAAGATCGCGCCATCCGGTGTACGTAGCGGGTGGGATCTTCCGCACAACAGCTTGCGCACGGGGATCCCGATCTCGCGCAACTGCGCGGCGGAGTCTTCCAGAAAATCCTCTTCACTCTGCGCCGCATCCGCGACCACATACCGGGCGAACAGGGTCGGCAGGGTGCTGAGCGGGCGTACCGCGGCCTCTCCGATACGCAGCGCATGCCCGGCGACGTCCAGTTCGCTCCCGCCGAGGGCGCGAGCATCGTCGACGCGCGCCTTGGGCAGACGCAATGTCATGCGCGTGCGGCGCGAGAGGTAGAGTAGGTCGCGGTCCGGATCCTCGGGCCGATACCAGCCGTTGCCCGATTCCGCCCCGTGAATGAGGTGCACCCCGGCGCCGGGCTCGTGCACCAACCACGGCAGCGCCTCGCACAGCGCGCTCGAGAGCGCGTGGGCGTGATCCAGCGCCAGGCAGCGGCAGGAGACGGCGAATGCCAGGTCCACGATATCGTCGGGAACCACGTAGGCCTGCGCCCGCTTGTCGTCTTCGTCCCAATACATCCGTGCAACCTCCGCTTATTCCCGTAGCACGGTGGAAAACGCCGCCTCGAGCCGGTCTTCCCAATCCTCGGGAGTGTCTTGAAACGGCGGTTTGACGTCCATGCTGAAAAACATCTCGCCTTCCCGCGCCCGTTCCTGCACCGTGCGAACCAGCTCGTCGAAGGAGCCGAGGTCGTGACGCCGCAGCAGAATCTCACTCAACCAGAGCACATCATCTCCTCTCGCCGACCGGATGCCGATCCCATACCGGCAATCCGATTATGATAGCGCCCGGCGGAGTGATCGCGGTAAGAACGGCCCATCATTCACCAAACAACTCTCGAAATCGATCACAATCCACTGATTTCGCAAAGATCCATTGCGAACACCCTGCCGGGAAAGCGCCCGACGGGCTCACGGGATGTTATCCTGCGATCCGAGATCGGGGACAAAGAGCCGTTCGACGCAGGCGCCGATCCATGGCCCTACGCCGGGCGCAGTACGGCACCCGGCCGATCCGGCGACCGTACCCGCTGCGGTTACTAAGAAAAAACAACGAATGAATCGACTGCGCCATATCCCATTGGGGGTACATCCGGTCCGGGCGATTCCCCAATTGGTAGGATGTTCGCCTCTATGCCGCGCACCGTAGACTTGCCGGGTCGAGATGTTTGCACACTGCGGCCCCCACCGCGTCCGGGAGGCTCGCATAGCGGATATCCATCGCGATGGTTGCAGGCATGAAGGGAAATCGCCATGGCTGAAGGCCTCCACGAAACTCCGACGCTCGATGATCCGGGGAGCCGGCTCGTGGCCCGGCTTCGCATTCCGGGATCGAGCGCCCGCGGGACGGCCGATGACCGGTTTGGTCGGTACCCGGCGCAACGCGCGCAACCGTTCCGAATGCGTCGACCCATATCCGTTTCTGATCCAGATCAAGGACGGCGGGGGCGTCCAGGCCAATAATTCATCAGATTAGATTGGCGGGTGCCCGCCTCTACCCCGGTCCAGGGATACCGGGCTCACGGGAATCGACAAGGGCTGAACTTATGAAGCTAGGCATACTGGTCAACGAGGGGCCGTATCAGCATCAGGCCTCCGACACCGCCTATCAATTCACCAAGGCGGCGATCGAGAAGGGCCACGAGATCTTCCGCATATTCTTCTACAACGACGGGGTCAACAACGGAACGCGCCTCGGTGTGCCGCCGCAGGACGATCGCAATGTCACGAAGTTATGGTCCGAACTCGCCGCGGAGCACGATCTGGATCTGGTCGTGTGCATCGCAGCCGCGCAGCGCCGCGGCATCCTGGACGAGAGCGAGGCCAAGCGCCACGGAAAAGACAGTTCGAACTTGGCGCCCGGATTCCGGATCTCGGGTCTGGGGCAGTTGATCGAGGCCGGCATCCAGGCCGACCGGCTGGTGGTGTTCGGTGATTGACCGCCGACTGCCGCGATAACCGAATGCGTAACGGGGAGTGACGCCCAATATGTCCACACCGATGCCGAGTGAACCCGGGGAGCAACAGGAGAATGCCCCCGCCATAAAGAAATTCATGTATGTTAACCGCCGGGCACCTTACGGAACGATCTACGCCCTCGAATCCCTGGAGGTCGTCCTGATCACGGCCGCCTTCGAGCAGGATGTGAGCTTGGTGTTCATCGACGACGGCATCTACCAGATCAAGAAAGGGCAGGACACCGGGGGGATCGGGATGAAGAACTTCTCGCCCACCTTCCGCGCCCTGGAAGGCTACGACGTCGAGAAACTCTATGTCGAAAAGGAGTCCCTGCAGGCCCGGGGCTTGTCGGAGGACGATCTGATCGTCCCGGTACAGGTGCTGTCCCGCGAGGAGTTGCGGGAATACATGGACCAGCAGGAAGTCATCCTTTCGTTCTGAGGCGTAAAAACCCATGACCATGCTACATACCGTCAACAAGTCACCTTTCGAGCGGTATACGCTCGATTCCTGCCTGAGCCACGCCCTCGAGGGCAGTGCTATCCTTCTGCTGGAGGACGGCATCTACGCGGCGCTGGAAGGAACGGCGATGACCGATAAGATCAAGGATGCCGCCCGGAAACATTCCATCTACGTCCTCGGTCCCGATGTGCGCGCCCGGGGGATGAGTGAGGATCAGGTGATCGAGGGCGTGTCCATCGTGGGTTACGACGGGTTCGTCGATCTCGTCACCGCCCATGACAACATACAGTCGTGGTTATAAACCGAGCGTTCGCAACGCAACGATCCCGACCATGGTGAAGGAGTAATCGAGATGACGATCGAGGTGAATGGAAAGTCTCTGGAGACCGACGAGGAAGGTTATCTTACCAACCTGAGCGAGTGGACCCCCGAGGTCGGCAAGAAGATGGCGAGCGACGAGGGCTGCGAGCTCACCAACAATCACTGGGAGGTGATCAACTTCCTGCGTGAGTACTACGACGAGTACCAGATCGCCCCCGCCGTCCGGGTACTCACCAAGGCCATCGGCAAGAAGCTCGGCGCCGACAAGGGCAACAGCAAGTACCTCTATGAGCTGTTCCCCTACGGCCCGGCGAAGCAGGCCTGCAAATACGCCGGCCTTCCGAAGCCCACGGGCTGCGTCTGATGCACGGGACGGGGGGGGAGATTCTCCCCCTTGCCCCGTCGTTCCCCAACTTGGTGCCGGAGCCGGAGAGATCGCAAACATGGACTTTCTGAGCGTAGCGTATGCCCTGCTCTTTTACTTTGCCACCTTCGTGCTGGTGGTCGGCGTGGGCCGCAAGATCATTCAATACGCACGCACGCCCGCACCCCTGAAGATCCCCACCACGCCCGCGCCGACCACCGGCACGGGCGTTGCGTTGCGGCTCGGGCGCGAGGTCGCATTCTTCTCGAGCCTGTTCAAGTCCAGCAAGTGGACTTGGCTGTTCGGGTGGATGTTCCATTTTTGTCTGCTCCTCGAGGTCCTCCGGCATCTGCGTTACTTCACACAGCCGGTGTGGTGGTGGGTCGTGTTGGTGCAGCCGTTCGGGAAATACGCGGCCTTCGGCATAGTGCTCGGCCTGCTCGGGCTCTGGGGCCGGCGCTTTTTCGTCGATCGCGTCCGCTACATCAGCGCCCCGTCCGATCACCTCATGTTGATCCTGCTGCTGAGCATCGCGACGAGCGGCATACTCATGACCTTTGTCGATCATACCGACATCGTCAGCCTCAAGGCCTTCGCCCTTGGTCTGCTGTATGCGGACTGGCAGCCGATCCCGCACGATCCGTTGCTGCTGATTCACTTGGCGCTCGTGGCGACCCTCATGATCGTGTTCCCGTTCAGCAAGCTGTTGCATGGACCCGGGTTGTTCTTCAGCCCGACCCGCAATCAGATCGACAACGCCCGGGAAAAGCGCCATATCACGCCCTGGGCCGCCGATACGGGTACGGACGCCGCGGGCTGACCCCCGTTGGCCCATTTTATTGCCGCTGCATGGTGAGGTAACGGAACGTGGCGAAATTCCAGACCCCGGAGATTACGGAATACCCGGTCATCCCCCGGATTCGCGAAGGGGCAATGGCGGGTACCAAACCTCTTACCGCGAAGCCGGAGCATCAGCGGGCGCTCGGGTTCCCCGGCGAGCTGATGGACAACTGGAAGGAGGTCGCCATCAACAAGATGGCCGATCTCCTCGGGAAATATCGCTCGCTTCCGGTGTTCCTCGACTCCTGCGTCAAATGCGGGGCCTGCACCGACAAGTGCCACTATTTCGTCGGAACGGCCGATCCCAAGAATATGCCGGTCGCCCGACAGGATCTGCTGCGCAAGGTCTACCGGCGTCATTTCACCTTCGCCGGGAAATATTTCCCGAAACTGGTCGGAGCGGTCGATCTGACCGAAGATCTGCTCAACGACTGGTACAGCTACTATCATCAGTGCGCGGAGTGCCGCCGGTGTTCGGTCTACTGCCCCTACGGGATCGATACCGCGGAGATCACCATGGCCGGTCGCGAAATTCTCGACAGCGTCGGGATCGGGGCCAAGTACAGCAATGAGATCATCGGAAAAGTCTACATTATCGGCAACAACCTGGGGTTGCCGGCTCCGGCCCTGAAGAACACCCTCGAGGGTCTCGAAGAGGATGTGAAGGAAGACACCGGCGTCGACGTGCGTTACCCCGTCGATGAAAAGGGGGCCGAGGTCCTGGTCATCGCCCCTTCGGCCGACTTCTTCGCGGAACCGCACGTCGACGGACTGATCGGCTACGGCAAGGTGTTCCACCAGGCGGGTATCAGTTGGACGCTCAGTTCCTACGCTTCCGAGGCCGCCAATTTCGGGATCTTCATCGGTTCCTACGAGAACATGAAGCGGGTCGCGATGCGTATCCGTGAAGCGGCCCTCGATCTCGGCGTCAAGCGCATCATCGTCGGCGAGTGCGGGCATGCTTGGCGCGTGGCCTACAGCTTCTGGAACACGCTCATCGGCCCGTTCGACTTCCTGGATCCGCGTTACCCGGCGCCGCAGCACATCTGCGAATTCACCTATGACCTGATCCAGCGTGGTGCACTGACCCTGGACAAGTCCGCCAACGACCATCGTGTCGTGACCTTCCACGACTCGTGCAACGTGGCGCGCGCCACCCGTATGGGCAACGTGCCGGGCGGGCAGCTCACCATCCCCCGCGGGGTGATCAAGGCGGTCTGCAATAACTTCTATGACATGGACGAGGGAACCATCGGCGAGGCCACCGTCTGCTGCGGAGGCGGAGGCGGTCTGCTGACCGACGACCTGATGGAGCTGCGCGTGAAGGGTGCACTCCCCCGCATGCAGGCATTGCGTCACGTCGTCGAAGAACACGGAGTAACGCACATGGCCGCCATCTGCGCCATCTGCAAAACCCAATTCGCCAAGGTACTTCCGTACTACAATTTCTCCATGGACCAGATCATTTCCGTGCATCACTTGGTAGGTGACGCGGTGGTCCTCGGCGCCAAACAATAGGCAGAGCCGGCCACGTGGCGGCTTCGCGAAATCGAAGATTGACCTTACAGGAGAACGCACATGTCGACGTCGCGTGATGAAATGCAGGAGCCGAAGCTGACTTTTCGCAAGTTCCGCAACGGCGATCATGATTGGCGTAACTGGCGGCAGCAGATCTTCGAGGCCGACCACTCCTACAAGTGTCCCACCTACGTGCTGCGCACGCCGCCGTGCCAGGGCGGTTGCCCGGCCGGCGAAGAGATCCGCGGCTATCTGCAGATCGTACGCGGTATCGAGCGTCCGCCGGCGGATGTGGGCCGTCAGGAATACGCGTTCCGCCGCCTGACCGACGCCAATCCTTTCCCGTCCGTGATGGGCCGCGTTTGCCCCGCGCCCTGCCAGGATGCGTGCAACCGCAACGACGTGGACGACTTCGTCGGAATCAACGCGGTGGAGCAGTTCATCGGCGATACCGCAATCAGCGAGAAGTTCGCCTACCAGGCGGCACCGCCCGTGGGCGACAAGAAGGTTGCGATCATCGGCGGGGGACCGGCCGGGCTTTCGGCCGCCTATCATCTGCGTCGTCGCGGCCACGCATCCACGATCTTCGACGAACACGACGAACTCGGCGGCATGATGCGCTACGGACTCCCCCGCTATCGTATGCCGCGGGATGTCCTCGACCGCGAGATCCAGCGTATTATCGAACTCGGTGAGATCGAGGTACGGACCGGGACCCGTGTGGGCCGCGACGTTTCGAGCGCCGAAGTCGAGAAGAAGTTCGACGCGGTCGTCTGGGCCCTCGGCTGCCAGGCCGGATACCCGCTGCCGGTACCCGGCGCCGACGCGCCGAACTGCGTCACCGGCATCAAGTTCCTGGAGGCGTTCAACACCGGCCGGCTGAAGGTCGTCCCGCCCAAGATCGTCTGCGTCGGCGGCGGCGACACCTCCATCGACGTGGTCTCCGTGGCCCGGCGTCTCGGGTGCCTGAAGAACGGCCCCGCCGGAGACCTGCCCGAGCGCGTGATCGATGGATCCGCCGAGCACGGTGCAATCCCCGATGACGCGCGTGCAAGTGCCGACGTCACCCTCACCTCGCTGTTCCCCAAGAGTCAGATGACCGCCGCCGAACACGAGGTTCGCGACGCCATCAAGGAGGGTGTGAAAATCCTGGACGAGGTGATGCCCCTGGAGGTTCTGCTCGACGAAAACGGTCGTGCGCGTGCCCTGAAGATGGCCCGGTGCGACATGGTCGACAATCGGCCGGTGCCCAAGGCGGGCACGGAGTTCGAACTGGAGTGCGACCTGATCGTCTCGGCCATCGGCCAGAGCGGCGACCTCGCCGGGGTCGACGACATGAACAACGGCCGCGGCTTGATCGATGCCGACAAATTCTACCAAGTGCCGAATCATCCGGGTCATTTCGTCGCGGGCGACATCATCCGACCGCACCTGCTGACCACCGCCATCGGCCAAGCTTCCATCGCCGCCGAAACCATCGACCAGTATCTGCGCCACGAGGAGATACAGAAGCGCCCCAAGGTGGACAAGCACCGGTTCAATCTGCTGAACAAGCTCAAAGAGGCGGGCCTGGAGCCCGAGGAGTACGATCATCAGCAAAAATGGGGCACCTCCTCGAGTAATTTCGCAATTCACAACTTCGAGGACCGTTCCGCCCACGAGATCATCCCGTCCTCGAAGCTGTTCCTCGGACACTTCTCCTACGTGCCCCGCATCAAGCGATTGGAAATCGGTCCGAGCGCCGACGAGATCATCGGGCATTTCATGGAACGTACCGTCACGTTGAACGATGAGCAGGCGCAGGAAGAGGCCAATCGCTGCATGAGCTGCGGCCTGTGCTTCGAGTGCGACAACTGCGTGATCTACTGCCCGCAGAACGCGGTGTTCCGGGTCAAGAAGAACCAGTCCACCACCGGTCGATATGTCGATACCGACTATACCCGTTGCATCGGGTGTCACATCTGCTCGGACGTGTGCCCGACCGGATATATCAACATGGCGCTGGGCGAGTAGCCGACGGTGGCAATGACAGGCACATCCGGACACCGGCGCGGGTTCGCGCCGCTGCTGGCCGCCGCCCTCGCCGTGTTGTCCTTCGCCTGGGCGCCTGCACAAGCTTCAGGGCGTGTACCGCTTCCGGTGCTGCCCAAGGCTACGGGCAAGCAGTGCGTGAAGCCCACCGAGTGGATGCGGCACAACCACATGAAGCTGCTGTTCCACGAGCGAGACCTTACGGTTCACGAAGGCGTGTTTATCAAGGGTCGAAGCATGGAGGACTGTATTGCGTGCCATGTGCATCGGGAACCCGATGGGCAGTGGCCGAAACCGACCAGCAAGAAATTCTTCTGCGAGACCTGTCACGCCTACGCGGCGGTGAAGATCGACTGCTTCGAGTGCCACGCATCGCACCCGGTCAAGGCCCCGCCCGGAGTCGGTCCGAACGGCGGTAATCCGCTGCAGGCGGACACCAAGCCGGTACCCGCCGGTGACCTGGGCGCAGGCGCACATGAACTGACGCCTATGCCCGTCTCTCCAGGCGCCGGAGGTGGATCCCAGTGAGCAAACAACCCGAAGAAAACACCCTCGCCGCCCCCGAGCGGGCGCGGCGTCGTTTCCTTACCCAAGTCGCCGCCGTCACCGGCGCCGCCCTCGCCCCCGGAATGGCCCTGTTCGAGGTGTCCCAGGCGCGGGCACTGGATCAGCCGGTTTCCAGCAAGGTGCGCTGGGGGATGCTGGTCGATACCACCAAGTGCACGCGCGGCTGCGACCTTTGCGTAAAGGCCTGCGACAAAGAGAACGGGATCCACAGTCACGGCCGGCCCGAGACCGATGCGCAGTGGATCCGCAAGGTCCGGCTCCGCGACCTGCACACCGGATACGTCCAATGGCTGCCGATGTTGTGCCAACACTGCGAGTACGCGCCTTGCGTGGACGTATGCCCCGTCGGCGCCTCGTTCCGGCGCGCAGACGGTATCGTGCTCGTGAACCGGCACATCTGCATCGGCTGCCGTTACTGCATGATGGCCTGCCCCTACAAGGCGCGCTCGTTCGTGGCCGAACCGCTTCACGACCAAGTCCCATGGTCGCCGCGCGGCATCGGCACCGTTGAGGCTTGCACGTTCTGCGTGAGTCGCGTGGACCGCGGCCACAAACCCGCCTGTGTCGATGCCTGCGCGGCGGATGGTCCGGGGGCGCTTGTGTTCGGCAACATGAAGGACCCCAAGAGCGAGATCGCCAAGTTGCTGGCCAAGGAACAGAGTAGCGAAGTGCGTGCCGATCTCAAGCTGAACACCGGCGTGCGTTACCACGGAATCTGAGCGGCCCCGGCCGGCGCGCATCGGCGGGCCAAGCGGGAACGGGGTGGTTCGGCCGGCGGCACGAGGGCCGGGAGCAACTCCACAGCGGATCTTCTGGATACACGGAAACCATGAAACAGCGGATACACTATCGGGAACTCGAGGGAGGCATCGGCTTCTGGGTCCTGCTCGCGGGATTCGGTGTGCTGATTGCCCTTGGATTGGCGTCTGTACATTACATGGAGACCTACGGCCACTGGGTCACCGGTATGACCAACCAGGTGGTCTGGGGAATACCGCATGTGTTCGCAGTATTCCTGATCGTGGCCGCCTCCGGGGTGTTGAACACCGCCTC
>VAPM010531490.1_pt1 | contig 16010 bp, 14 predicted proteins | sample 3395091 | NCBI WGS metagenome assembly VAPM01 (sample SAMN08290445, study PRJNA428436) | hydrothermal vent metagenome | isolation source: Deep-sea hydrothermal vent chimney 3 | place: Pacific Ocean: Juan De Fuca Ridge | reverse complement strand
TGTTCGTTCCGCGATCCACGGTGAGGTCGAGGAAGTGTGTCGAGCACGAGATGCACGGGTCGTAGTTGCGGATCGCCTGCTCGAGCTGCCAGGTGAGCGTCTCATCGTCGAGGTGCGTCCGCCCGGTGACGAAGGAACGAAGGTCTGCTTCGATCGACGCCTGATTCTGAGATGTCGGAGGCACGATCTGGGCATCGGCGATGAGCCCCGCCTCGTCGATCTCGTAGCGGTGATAGAGAAGACCTCTCGGTGCCTCACTGGCGCCGTGCCCCACGGCCGAACGTGGCTCGACCTCGACGAAGGACAGGTCAGGTTTGTGGTACTCGTTGATGATGCGGAGCGATTCTTCGCAGGCGAAGACCACCTCGACGGCACGCACGATGATGCTCTTGAACGGGTTCGACTCGCCGGGGACGAGACCGACCGATTCGGCAGCAGCGCGGGCCCGCGGGGTCAACCTATCTGCGTTGAGGGCGAATCTGGCCATCGGGCCGACGTAGTAGCGGCCGCGCTCCTTGATCCTGGCGTGCAGAGCGTTGGACCACTCGACGTGGGACTCCTCGAAGTGATCCCTCCACTCCGATGGGTCGATGTCCATCCCTTCGCTCGAGACGATCCGTCCGTCGGTGACGGCGTACTCGTCGGGATGTGAGAGGGCGACGAACTCGTACTCCATGGCGAAGTCAGGGAAGTCGAATCCGGCCACGACAGAGACCATCTCGACGGCAGTCTCAAGAGCCCACTCGAGTTCAGCGACGAGTGTGTCGAGCTCCCGTCGACTCGGTGCCCGGTAGAACCCGCCGACGCGCATGTTGATCGGATGGATCTCCCTGCCACCGACGACGGTCATGATCTGGTTCCCGAGCTTCTTGAGACGCAACGCGTCACCGACGAGATCGGGGAAGTCCGCCGCCATCTCGATGGCACTCGGGTACCCCAGGAAATCGGGAGCATGGAGCATGTAGATGTGCAGTGTGTGGCTCTCGATCCACTCCCCGACGTAGAGCAGCCGCCGTAGGGCACGTGTCTGGCCGTCGACCACGACAGATGCTGCATGCTCCATCGCGTTGACGGCGCTCGTCTGATATGCAACGGGGCAGATACCGCAGATGCGTGACGTGATGTCGGGTGCCTCGTCGAACCGCCGCCCCCGAAGCAGCGCCTCGTAGAACCGGGGTGGCTCGAAAATGTTGAACTGAACTTCCTCGACACGATCACCATCGAGTTTGAGGTACATGGCTCCTTCGCCCTCGACGCGGGCGAGGTAGTCCACGGCGATCTCTCTGGATCCACCGGGCGTCCTGGATTCATCCGGCATAGCGGTCACTCGCTTCCTTGAACTCTGGTGCGTAGGCGTTGAACGTGCGCAGTGCCCGAACGAGCTGGTCGTCCCCGATGCCGAGCGCCTGCCACGTGTCTCGCAGAGATTCAATGTTGGGGCTGTCGGACGGCCCGAAACACCCGTAGCAGCCGCGGTTGTACGCAGGGCACAGCGCGCCGCAACCCGACTGGGTGATCGGACCCATACACGGTGTCCCGTGTGAAACCATGATGCACGGCGTCCCGCGAAGCTTGCACTCGACACACACGGAGTGGGTCGGTGTGTCGGGTTTCCTGCCGTGGAGGAACGCGTCGATCACCTCGAGGAGCTGCTGCTTCGAGATCGGGCACCCCCGTAGCTCGAAATCGACCTCGACATGATCCGCGATCGGTGTCGACGTTGCGAGCGTGTCGATGAAGGCAGGCTCGGCGTAGACGATCGAGATGAAGTCGTCGACGTTCGCCCAGTTCTTCAGGGACTGGATCCCTCCGGCCGTGGCGCACGCACCGATGGTGATCAGCGAGCCAGACATCGCCCTGATCTCCTGGATCCGTTCGGCGTCGTGGGGTGTGGTCACGGACCCCTCGACGATCGACAGGTCGTACGGGCCGGGAGTCTCTGCTCTCGTGGCCTCAGGAAAGTATGCGATGTTGATGGCACCGGCGATCGTCAGTAACTCGTCCTCACAATCGAGGAGGGTCAACTGGCACCCGTCACACGATGCGAACTTCCACACGGCGAGCGTTGGCCTCGGATCGGGTGTGTGGCTCACTGTGCGCCGATCCCGAGGCGGTACGAGACCTCGAAGTAGGGGAACACCGGGCCGTCCGTGCACACGAAGTCGGAGCCGAACTGGCAGTGGCCACACAGGCCGATGCCGCACTTCATGTTCCGTTCCAAAGAGACGTAGATGTTGTCCGGGGTCATCCCCCGATCCTCCAGCGTTCGCGCGACCACCCGCATCATCATCTCGGGGCCACAGATCACGGCGATCGTCTCGTCCGTGACGTACCGGATGCGTTGCACGAGCGGTGTCACGACGCCGACGTCACCACGCCATGTGGGGTCGCCACGGTCGACGGTGATCTGGACGTCGATGGCGTCGCCGTTGCTCCAGGCGTCGAGCTCATCGCGGTACAGCAACTCGGCGGGGGAGCGAGACCCGTAGGCAAGGCCGACACTGAAGTAGTCCTGACGATGCGCGATCACCTGGTCGATGAGTGGTCGAACGGGGGCGAGTCCGATACCGCCTGCGATGATGAGGAGGTCTCTGTTGCGTGCGTCGGGCCACCCGGTGCCGTACGGTCCACGCACACCAACGGTGTCGCCCGGCTCGAGGGCACAGATCGCGTTCGTGACGGCACCAACTGCCCGCACGGTGTGGATGAGGGTTTCGGGGCGGTCCGGGCTACCCGAGATCGAGAGTGGAACCTCCCCAACGCCGAACACGTAGACCATCGTGAACTGGCCGGGCGCAAAGACGATCGGCGGGCCGTCGTCGGCTGCGGCGAGCTCCAGCGTGACCGTGTCGGATGTCTCGACGTTCTTGCCTGCGACCCGGAAGGTTCGAGGGAGCATCGGGTCCTGTGGCGCAGATATTCGGGGGGCAAATGCGGTCGAGATCTCGTCAACCCTTCCCGTACAGGTCGAGAAGTTGGACGCGCGCCTGATGGAGTCGTTTGGATGCTTGGGTCGCGATGATCTCCCACATCAGCCGATCGAGTTCAGGATCATTCGCACAGGTATCGCGCATCTCAGCAGCATCGAATGCCGCGAGGTGTACCGGTGTCATCGCTCTCGCCGTCCACATCCATCGGTGCGGCTGGATGCGCCAGCTCAGCCCGAGGAGCTCACCTGCACCGAGCGTCTGGACCGTTGCGGGGGGGAGAGCCGGTCTCGTCATCTCGAGAGCCATGATGCCGTTCGTGACGATGAAGAACTCGTCCGCCTCGTCGTTCTCACGGAACAGGCGATCATCGTACGCGAGATCCCGCTCGGTCGAGAGTTCCTGGAACAGCTCGAAATGTTCATCGTCGAGTCTGGCGAGAAGGTCGCTCGTTGCTCGGAGGTCTTCGAGGTTCATATCACCACCGCCTTACGGTCGTCGTTGAGTTGTCGAATCTCTTGTGTGATGTCGATGCCTGCAGGGCACCATGTGATGCATCGCCCGCAACCTACACATCCTGACGAATCGAACTGGTCATGCCAGTACGCCAGTTTGTGTGTGATCCACTGACGGTATCGCGAACCGGGGCTCGAGCGGACGGGGTGCCCGTGGAGGTTGGTGAAGTCCAGGCTGAAGCATGAGTCCCAGGTTCTCTGCCTCGATGCGGTGCCATCGAGATCGGTGATGTCTGACACGGTGGAGCAGAAACAGGTCGGGCACACCAGTGTGCAGTTCGTGCAACTCAAGCAGCGTTGAGCGATCGTGTCCCAGATCGGGTGCTCGAGATTGTCCATGAGGAGCCGGTACGTGTCGACGTCGGGCATCGCGTGCTCGATCGAACGGATGGTTCCTGCGAGGATCGACGCGACCTCTTCGCTGTCTGACGGCGTGGCGTCTCTGCCCTCGAGACGGTCGAGTACGGCGGCACCGGCCTCCGTGCCGGACTCCACCAGGAACTCGTGGCGGTCACCGTCGATGATCTCGGTGAGGACGAGATCGTACCCGGTGCGACACTCGGGACCCGTGTCCATCGACGTGCAGAAACATGTCGAACCTGAAACCGTGCAGTTGACGGCGACGGTGAACGACCGTGATCTGAGTGAGCCGTACCGGGGGTCGGAGAAGGAGGACTCGAGGAGGACACGATCCTGGATCGCCTGAGCTGCAAGCTCACATGAGCGCACTCCGATGAACGCGTAAGCGGTTTCGTCGGGAGGCTCCGGGCGGAACGCGAGGCCGGTCTCGGCGTGGGTGATCGTCAGCAAGGTCTGCTGGGGGGGTGTGAGGAACGCCCGCAACGTGCGGGGACCCACGACGTAACCGAAGTACGCGTTGTCGTCGCGACGTCGCGTTCGGTACGTTCCCGGTCCGTGCTCGTCGGTCCAGCCGATGGGAAGCTCGGACGCGTCGCTGATCGTGTCGTACACGATGACGCCTTCATGCATGGTCGGAGCTACGACCATGTACCCCAGAGAGGCCAGGAGGGGTATCAGAGAATCGAACCGCTCGGTATCGATAACTCTTCCTGACATCACTGCTCCGTTTCTGTGGCAGAACCGGGCCGGCTCGACCGGTTCTCATCGTGATCGAGCGTCCGGTTCGCCGAGTTCTGTGCTCGGTGGTTCTCCACCTTCGGCGGCAGTCTAAGCGGTGGGTCACCCCGATATGGGTAACGTGGCGTGCTTTGGTGGCAGCGGGACTCCCTCCGGCTGGAACGGGCAGCGGCGCCCTATCGTTGCGCCATGGCAGACAGGCAGAGAGACCCCGACTGGTGGCTTGCGTCGGATGGAAAGTGGTACCCACCGGACCTTCGTGCTGGTGCCGTGATCCAAGATGAAGAGGCCTTCGCCCCCGATACGTGGGAACCACACGTCGATCCGGTGCGGCTTGCATCTGACGAGACGTCGATCCCGCAGGGACTCACACGGCTCGTGATCTGGGGCCTCGTCGTTGCGTCGCTGCTCCTCCTCGTCGCTGCAGCGGTCACCTTCCAGTATGGGTCGCTTCTCCGAGCGTCGTCCGGTACGCCAGTCATCGAAGATGCGAAACTCGTCGCCGATGGGTGGTCGGGGATGGGCTTCCTTGCGATGTTCGTCGTTGGATCGCTCGTTCTGGCATGGACCTTTCGAACATCGCGGATCATGGATGTACGCGGTGCCACCGGGCGCAGGTGGCGGGGTGGCTGGACGATCGGTTCGTGGTTCGTCCCCATAGCGAGCCTCGTTCTCCCACGGTTCGTGTTCGCAGAGCTCGAGAAGATTGCTCAGGTCCCGTTCGATTCCGACGAGGTTGCCGATCGCTGGAAGTCGATGCAACGCAGCACCCTCGGTGATCTCTGGTGGCTGCTGTGGACGGGGTCGCTCGTCGTGCTGCAGGTGTCCCAGATGCTCACACTCGACGGAGCCGACGATCCGGACACGCTGGCGTTGGTGGCGACGCTTGCAGCGGTCGGATACGTGGCACTGGCAGGTGCAGGCATCACCCTGGCCCTGGTCATCCGCAGCATCGAGCGCGATTCTCGGCAGTGACGGCTGCCGGTATCTCGTTGTTGCACATACCGTTGTGGTGTCACGAGTGAACCGGCGTCGAGTCGAAGGGAACCCTCCCGAAATCGGGAACCCAGGGCGGCCCTTGAGCGTCTAACTTGTGAAATGATTCACAACTTGGTTTCTGATAGTCGGGCCACTCTCTCTCCCCCTTCCTCCCTACGGCTCGACTGGCAGAAATGACGATCGGTCCAACGGTCCCACCCGTGCCGATCGTCTGCAGATCGCCCCGTGCCGACCCCCCTCGGCACGGGGCGATCGCGTTTCAGATGACAGATGACAGATGACGGACGTCGGGTCTTGTCGACCTACGACATGCCATACTTTCGGGCAGGAAGCGACGCCGATGCTGTAGCCCGGCTCTTGGAGGTTCGATGAGATCGCTCGAAGTCAACGGAGTCATGCTCGCGGTCGATGACCGCGGCGACGGGGACCCGGTCGTATTGCTCCACGGATTCCCCGAACTCGCCTACTCGTGGCGTCACCAGATACCGGCGCTCGTCGACGCCGGTTTCCGCGTGATCTCGTTCGATCAACGTGGGTACGGATCGAGCGGGAAGCCCGACTCGGTGGCGGACTACAGCCTCGAGCATCTCGCCGGTGACGTCATCGGCGTGCTCGATCGACTGGGGATCGAAGAGGCTGCCGTCGTCGGTCACGACTGGGGGAGCATCGTTGCATGGACGGCTGCCGTCACACACCCCGATCGGGTCACGAGGGTCGTGAGCCTCAACGTTCCCTACCGGGGCGCCTGTTTCGGCTTCCCGACGACACAGGTCATCTCGGACCAACTCGCCGACCGATTCGGCTACGTGCTGATGTTTCAGGAGGAAGGCGCTGCAGAGGCCGGCTTCGCAGCTGATCCCGAAGGATGGCTCATGGCGTTCTACTCGGGTGGCGCCCGTGGGCGGACGTACATGACCGACGAGGAGTTCACCACCTACGCCGATGCGTTCAAGGCCGGTGGGATCACAGGGCCGGTGAACTGGTATCGCAACATCGACGCAAACGCCGCTGCTCTCGAGTCGACACTCGATGCATCGATCGTTCAGCCGACGCTGATGATCGCTGCCGACAACGATCCTGTTCTTCCCCTCTCACTCACCGAAGGGATGCAGCGTTGGATCCCTGATCTCGATGTCGTCGTCATCGAAGACTCGGGACACTGGACCCAGCAGGAGCAGCCCGACGCGGTGAACAAGGCTTTGATCGAATGGCTGACGAGGACGACGTGATGCGCACGATCCGGGACTGGTTCTTCTCGCTCCTGACGGTTACCGCCTTCGGTACCACGCTCGTCGTATTCGACATCGCGGGGCGAGTGGCGCTGTGGTTCGGGTTGCGGCCATTCGAATGGGTGATGGCAGGCCTGCAAAGCTCCCTGCTCGTCGTGTTCAAGATCTCCCATGTTCGGTTCGACGTCGAAGGCCTCGACGGATTCGACTCGACGGGCGGCTACCTATTCATCTCGAACCATCAGTCGATGTACGACATCCCGATCTTTGGAGGGATCCTCACGAAGAACTTCCCCAAGTACGTCGCAAAGAAGTCCCTTGCCAAGGGGATCCCGTCTATCAGCCTCAACCTGAGACGAGGTGCGAACGCCCTGATCGACCGGGGTGACAAGGCCCAGGCGATCGATGCGATCAGGGACATGGCACGCGAGTGCCAGCGCAGAGACGTGGCTGCCGTGATCTTCCCCGAAGGAACGAGATCACGCGACGGCTCCCTCGGAACGTACCGGGTGACCGGCGTTGCAGCCCTGATGGAGGGGGCCCCGGATCTGGCGATCATCCCGACGGTCATCGACGGTTCCTGGAAGGTGTTCGCCAACAACATGTTCCCGATCCCGTATGGGACGCACGTCAGGGTGAAGTTCGGTGAGCCGATCCCTCGGACGAGCGACGAGGATCCCGACGAGGTCGTGGAGCGTTGCAGACGATGGGCCACCGAGCAACTCGCATCGTGGCATCAGAGCGATGAGACGCCAGCCTGATAACCTGTGGACATGGAAGAAGTACGAATTGGATTGTTCATTGACTACGAAAACCTCGCGATCGGCGCACGTGAAGACCTGAAGATGGTCTTCGATTTCGGCCCCATTGCAGACGCCCTCGCCTCGCGCGGGAGAGTCGTTGTCCGGAGGGCGTACGCCGACTGGGCACACTTCGAGGTCGACAGGCAGATGCTCACCGAGAACCACGTCGAGCTGATCGAGATACCCCAGCGACGCGGTGCCGTGCGCAAGAACGCCGCCGACATCAAGATGGCGGTCGACGCTGTCGAACTCGCGTTCGAACGGGACTACGTCACGACGTTCGTGATCTGCACCGGCGACTCGGACTTCTCTCCGCTCGTGCACAAGCTGCGGGAACTCAACAAGCAGGTGATCGGTGTCGGGCTCAAGGCCTCGACGTCCAAACTCCTCCCGCCTGCGTGCGACGAGTTCCTCTTCTACGAGAACCTCGATGGGGTCGACATCCCGCACGCTCAGGCCAGGGTGATCAAGCGGGGTGTGACGGCTGAGGACAAGCCACAGGTCAAGGACCTCGACGCACTCGATGGGATGATCTCGCGGACGCTGTCGGGGCTGCTGCGCTCGGGCGACAACGAGGTCCGATCATCCCAGGTCAAGCGTGCGCTCCTGCGCAAGGACTCGACGTTCTCCGAGAGCGACTACGGGTTCCGGTCGTTCGGTGAGCTGATGCGAAACCTCGCCGAACGTGGCGTCGTGCGCCTCGACGGGTCCGAACGTCAAGGGGACCCGGTGGTGTCGTTCCCTGAAGAAGGTAGGGGAGAGGTCAAGGCCTTCGAACTCCTGCGCTCGATCGCGGCCGAGGCGCCTGAGGGCGAGTCCGTTCCGCTGTCGGGGCTCAAGGACGACCTCCGCAAGAAGGACCCGACGTTCTCTGAGAAGAAGTTCGGCTACAGCGGTTTCCTGCAGTTCGTCAAGGCAGCCAACGCCAAGGGCGTCGTCGATCTGTCGTTCGATGAGGAGTCGGGCGTATACAGCGTTTCGCTCGAATCCTGATTTCGGTCGCACTCACCCGCCGAATGAATTACAATGATGTCATTCACTGCGGAGGCGGAGATGGCGGTAGCAGTACAGGAACCCACGACCAGCGTTGATTTTGTCGCGGAGGCGGTCCTCGACGTGTACCGATCTCACGTCGAGGAAGCAACCCAGATGTCCCTTGCAGAGTTCATCGACTCTCCGCGATCGGTCGGCGCCATCCGCGCCATCGTTGCATCCGATACCCACACCGTTGAGATCGTCCTCGATGACGACTCGCCCGTCCACTCGCTGTGCGACGTTGCGTGGACCGTTGCCGAGCGGGGGTGGCGTCTCAACGTCCTCGTTGGCCTCGAGAGGCTAGGAGACGCACATACCGAGTTGAGATCCACACCGTGCACGTTGCAGGGGTGGTGGCTCGACGACGACACCGTACGGTTCGCCAGGCACGAGAGGCCGTAGTGCCTCACTTGCATGTGGACCGGGGACCGAAGAAGCCCTAGGTTTCAGGCATGCCCGCCCCGCTGTACACCCAAACGGTGATCGCCTTCATTTGGGATTTCGACAAGACGCTGATCCCGTCCAACATGCAGGACCCGATCTTCGAGGACTACGGCGTCGACGCCGCAGTCTTTTGGTCCGAGGTCGATGGTCTCGTCGACTACTACGCCCGCAACGACGTGATCATCCAGAGAGACACGGCGTACCTCGGACATCTCCTGACGTACGTGCGGGAGGGCATCTTCGGCGATCTCTCGAATCGAAAGCTCAAGGAACTCGGCAAGAAGCTGGTCCCCGTGCCGGGGATGCCAGAGTTCATGACCGCCGTGCGGGACCACGTATCGGAGATCCCCGAGTTCGTTGCCGAGGGCATCACCGTCGAGCACTACATCATCTCGACGGGTTTGCGGCCGATGATCGAGGGAAGCGTCTTTGGAGACAAGATCGACGGCGTGTGGGCGAACACGTTCATCGAGGACGTTGCCGAGCCCGGGTACATCGATCGTCTCCCCGTCCCCCCGGGTCCCGGGCCGATCTCCCAGCTCGGCTACACCATCGACAACACGTCGAAAACTCGGGCCATCTTCGAGATCAACAAGGGTGTCAACCGTGTCCCTGGGCTCGACGTCAACGCCAGGATGTCGGAAGATCAGCGTCGCGTGCCGATCAAGAACATGGTCTACGTTGCCGACGGTCCCTCGGATGTGCCGGTCTTCTCGATCCTGAACCACGCCGGTGGTCGGACGTTGGGTGTCTACACGCTCGAGCCGACCAACAACCACAAGAACGTCAAGACACTCCAGGAACAGGGCAGGATCCAGGGCATGGCCGAGGCCGACTTCCGACCGGGCAAACCCGCGTACCTGTGGCTCATGGACACCCTCGAGCAGATCGGTTTCGAGATCGTCGAGGCGCGGCGCCAGGCGCTCTCAACGATCAAGAATCCACCGGGACACGTCTAGGAGACATCGACGGCGGTGCAGCGGGTCGCTATCGCTCGGTCATGCTTCCGATTCGCTGTGGGGCGTGAGCCGCTCGATCAGACGCCTGCGTGCCGCTTCGTCGCAGAACACCGTGAGTGCGTCCCCGGCATGAAGTTCCACGTCACCGGAAGCGACGAGCAGCTCATTGCCGCGGTGGACCGACACCACGATGCAGCCCTCGGGCCATTGGACCTCACGGATGGACCTCCCGTCGGCGACCGAACCTGGTGGGATCTCGAAATCGAGGTACCGCGTGGACTTGGTCGTTCGCGTTGCGACGCGCTGAGGGAGGTGATCGGTTCGTGCTGCCGATCCAAGCGCGAAGTGGTAGGCGGCGATGGCGTCCTCTCTTCGGAACATCGCCTCGATCCGTGTCGGGTCGGTACGGTCGGTCACCGGAAGGCGGCCGACACCGAGCACCGCCATGCGTTCGAGTGCCTGGGAAACGGGAAGATCCCCGGTCACCGTGACCGGGTCGGGCGTCATCGCATCCGCGGCAGTGAGTTGATCCGATGGACCACCGAGCAGGTTGATGTCCGAGTCTGAGACGACGCCGATGAGCTTGTCATCGTCGTCGACGACGGCCACTCCGTTGAGCCGGTTGCGTCGCAACACGCCGACGACCTCGGTGAGTGAGTCGGACATGTGGACGACGACAGGGGGTTGGAGTCCGAGTTGATCGATGGTGATTGTCGACAGAAGGTCGATTTGGTCGCTCGGAACGATGTGGATGCCGATGCGTGCCAGTGGCGCCGTGTACGCACTCTCGGGGTGGAAGCGGTTGGTGAGGACCGTCACCACCGCCACGGCCAGCATCAACGGAAGCACGAGGCCGTAGTCGCCCGTGATCTCGAACACGATGAGGATCGATGTGAATGATGCCCGCGACACGCCGGCGAACACCGCTGCCATGCCCACGAGTGCAAAGGCGCCAGGATCGAGCTGGGAGGTCGTCCAGATCGGGTCGACGATCTTCGCGAACGCCGCACCCGCTGTTGCACCGATGAACAGGCTCGGCATGAAGATGCCCCCAGCACCTTTCCCTCCAAGTGTCGCCGAGGTTGCAACGAGTTTTGCGATAGCCAGCAAACCAAGGACCCACCACGTCATCGACACCTCGTCCCGCAGCACGGTTCCGATGAACACCTGGCCGGTACCGAGAATCGATGGTGCGACGAACCCGATGGCGGCAACGCTCAGCCCCATGGCCAACGGTCTCGTCCACGCCCCGAATCGGTCCGGTACGAACATGAACCAGTCGAGTGCCTCGATGAACATGATGGCGAGACCGACGGCGATCAGCCCGAGGAAGAGGTACAGGATGAGCTGGAATGGATCGTCGAGGGAGTACTGCGACACCTGGAACGTCAGTTCGTCACCGATCAGGGAGTGGGATACCACGGCACCTGCGACAGAGGCAACGACCACGGTGTGCAGGTGGCGCATCGACAGGTCGCGGAGGATCACCTCCATTGCAAAGAACATGCCTGCGATTGGCGCATTGAACGTCGCGGCGATACCGGCTCCTGCACCGGCGGCGACGAGGGCGCGGGTTTCAGACTCGTTGAGGTTCTTGAGACGGGCGAGGAACGAACCGATGCCGGCCCCGATCTGAGCGATCGAGCCCTCTCTCCCTGCCGACCCGCCCACGCCGATGGTGAGAGCCGTTGCGATCGTCTTGAAAAACGGGATCTTCGGCGGGATGCGACCCCCGCGCAGGGTCAGCGCTTTGAGGATCTGGGGAACACCGTGCCCTGCAGCCTCCGGTGCCCACTTCGCAGTGACTAGCCATGCAAGCCAGATCCCACCGGGGAGGACGATGAACAGGAGCGATCGATCGAGCGAGGTGAACTCGGCGAACCGAAGGACGGCGGTCGATACGATGCGCAGTGAGTAGATCAAAGCCGCGGCGCCAGCTCCTGCGCCGATCCCGACGATGAGTGCGAGCACCATGAGCCACGCCCCGCGTGTCGGGCGAAGAAACCAGAAGCGTTGCGATCCGTTCACGGCAACAGGCTACAACTCGTACGTTCGCAGGTCGTGACAGTGGAGGCAGGCGGCAGGCCGGCGCTCCCAGGGTCCCGTGGTGACCCCGATGGTGCGGTGAACGGCTACTTCGGCCGGTCCATCACGAGAACCAACTCGACTTCGCGTTCGAGTCGGAGCATCTCTGCGTACGCATCCGAGAAGCTGCCGATCTCATCGTTGTCCGGCGGGCACTCGAAGAACGCGTCCTCAGCGATCGTGACCCAGTCCTTGACGGTGTCGTCGATAGCGATGTCCGGTGTCGGGAAGAGATCTGCCTGACCTGTCCGTACGGTTGCCAGTACCCGGTCGCAGACCGGGCGGGGAGGGTTCTCTCCGACCGTCGATAACGGCGGGATTGCTCCGGTGATGGCCTCCCATGCCGGCTGCCACTCAGCTACGGTCGGGCGAACGGTCGCACAAGCAGAGATGACGAGGGCGATGGTGACGAGCAAGCCGAGAACGCTCGCGTACTTCGCTACCAGTGTGCGTCGATAGGGCATCTCGAGGAAGGCTAGTTGTCCGTGCTGTGAAACCCGTGTTGGTCACGCCGACATGGATGCGAGGAGCGGGTGCATCAGGGGGACGCGGTGCCTGAGATGTGGATGCGCCCCATATCGATCCCTCGGCCTGGACCATCACCCGAAGCAGATGCCATTCGAGAGCCGTCGAGGCCCATTGAAGGGTTACGGCAACTCGATGCCGATCCCGACACGGGCCTTCTTCGTGAGGCTTCCAACAACGAGGAGGTAGGACTCGCCGATGAGTTCGTGGACTTCGTCCATGGGTACCTCGGGGACGAGATCGATGGTGATCCAGTGCCGCTTGTTCATGTAGTACCCCTCCCGGATGAAGTCGTGCTGGCTCCTCAGTGCGACACCGTCGTCGGGGTCGACCTTGAGGGTGATGTATCCGGGATCATCGTTCACCGTTGCGAGGGCGAACATCTTCCCCCCGACTTTGTACACGGCTGCGTCGTCACCGAAGGGGAACTCCATGACGGAGGCGGGCATCGCAGCACACCATGAGCGCACTTTCTCGATCCTGGTTTCTGGAGGCATCGTGCCAGCGTAGAGCGTCCCACACCGTGTCGGCCCGTCGATTCGGCCCGCGACAGAGTGCTCACTACTCTGACGGTGAGTCAACGAGAGGTACAGAATGAGCATCAGCAAGGTTGGAATCGTCGGTGGCGGCCAGATGGGTGGCGGTATCGCTGAGGTGTGTGCAAAAGCAGGCGTCGATGTCGTCGTCGTCGAAGTCAGTGGCGAACTCGCCGATCGATCCCAGGCCGCGATCACGAAGTCACTCGCCCGTCTCGTCGAACGCGGCAAGCTCGATGAGGCGGCACGCGACGCAGCGCTGGGGAACCTGACATTCACGACGGACCTCGACCTGTTTGCCGACAGGGAGCTGATCGTCGAGGCGATCATCGAGAACGCCGACATTAAGCGGGATCTCTTCGGGAAGATCGACGAGATCGTGGAAGCCCCCGATGCGATCCTTGCGTCGAACACGTCGTCGATTCCGATCACCCAGATCGCCACCGCAACGTCGCGGCCCGGGTCGGTCGTTGGTATGCACTTCTTCAACCCCGCTCAGATCATGCCGCTCGTTGAGGTGATCTCGTCGGTGCTCGTCGACGAGGCCCAGGCCGACCGGGCCGCAGCGTTCGCGTCAGACACCCTTGGCAAGACCGTCGTGCGGGCAAAGGACCGGGCAGGGTTCATCGTCAACAAGCTGCTGTGCCCCTACATCTTCGAGGCGGTCCGCATGTACGAAGAGGGCTTTGCCACTCGTGAGGACATCGACGCTGCAATGGTCAACGGTGCCGGCTATCCGATGGGCCCGCTGACGCTGTCCGACCTCATCGGCAATGACACGATGCTCGCCGTTGCAGACGCCTTCATGACCGAGTACGAGGATCCAAGGTACGCAGCACCGCCGCTTCTCAAGCGGATGGTCGAAGCCGGCCTCCTCGGCCGCAAATCCGGCAAAGGCTTCTACGACTACTCCTAGGCGTCTGGCGCTGGAACGGCTCGGATACGAGCTGAATCGGCGCCAGAGTCCTTGAGATCAGGGGCCGACGCGGAACGCGACGAAGCCGAGGTCGACGTTGCCTGAGAACGTGATCGGGAACGACGCTTCGAGCATCGGGAAGACGCTGTTGACGATCGTCCCTTCGACCTTGTCGGCACCGGCCTCCGTGAACACCCAGTCGGCCGGCGTCGGTTCGTCGGTGGGGGTGCTGTCGAACGCCAAGGGGGCCGTGATCCCCGAGATGGTCATCGTGCCGACCGACGACGACGATCTCGCCGCGAACGATGGGTTGCACGGCGAGTCGGCGAGGATGCCCTCGGTCACGGTTCGTAACCGGCCGGTTCCCCCGGGTAGACCCGACCCATCGGGTGGAACGGTCACGTCCATCTCGCTGACCGTAGAGAACGTTCCCGTCACGACACCGTCTCGGACAGACAGCGTGAAGGGTGATTCGCCACCCTCTCGCACCGCCGTCGCTGAATCGAAGGCAACCCCGACGTCCGACTCGAAGAAAGTTCCCTCCCACTCCCCGTCGCTGAAACCGAGCTGATCGTCAGGCGTCACATCCCTCGTCGTGATGCGAAGAGAGGTCGTTGCAGGGTCGACGATCGCGAGGCCGATAGCGAGTGTGTCGGTGCCCTTGGGAAGCGGTTCTGCTGCTTGACACGTGCAGCCGGCCCCGTCTTCATTGAGGCAGAACTCCTGATCGTACGATCCACTCCATGTCACGGTCGGGTCGCCGCTCTCGAAGGCGAGCGAACCCAGGCCTCCATTGGCAGTGACCTCGACGATGTCTCCCTCGAGTGTCGCCACGAGGGTTCCTGACCTGCTGAAGGCCGTATGTGGCTTCGATCGCTCGAATGGCGATGACGGCGACACGTTGGCGTCTATCCGCATCCCCATCCAAGGGACGTCATCTGGAGTGAAGTCCCACTCTGGAGGTAGATCGAGATCGGGCGCCACACTTCTTCGAGGCATCGAGGTCAGTGCCAGGCGCCACATCTGCATCGGGTCACCTCCCGTTGCTTCGACCGCGGATGGTCCTCGTTGATCGAGCATTGCAGGCATCGCCTGCCATGGGTCGACACCCGCCGTTTCGAGGACCCAGTAGAAGCCGACCGCCGCGTAGTCCAGCGAGAAAAGGCTTGTTGCGGGCGATGCAATCCAGTCGTGGAACCAACCCTCTGTGGTATCTCCAACACCACCGAGACGAGCCCCAACCCATTGCGCCTGTCCCTCGATGATCCAGTCCTGGCCACCGAGCACCTTCGAGACGTCCGGCACCATCGTGAACTGGAAGCAGTGGTAGACCTCGTGAGTCACGGTCGTCTCGAGCGATGTGCCCTCGCCGAGGGGGAAGATTCGGATCGAGCAGCTATCGGGTGTACCCGAAGTAGCGAACACGCCCGAACGCATCGGAGAAGCGTCGGCGAGAACGGTGTCCCCACCGATCGGCGCATCGAGGACCGAGATGGTCATCGGGATACCGAGCGGTCGACCGAGCTGTTCCTCGATGAGAATTCTTGCGACATCTACAGCCATGGTCGCCTCGGCGAGCGCTGCGTCGGACTGGGCACGGATCGCGGTGACCTCACCGGCGAGTGCGATCGTCTCTGCTCGTTGGCCCGGTGCCAACGCCGCAGAGACCGCGTCTTGCGTATCGGGATCGAGCTCGTCCCAGTTGGCCAACACGGAGCGGATCGCAAGAGATCCGTCACCAGGGCGCGGTTCGATGATCGTCGAGGTGACGCCGGGCAGAGTCCCGTAGATCGATGCGAACAGGTCGAGGCTCGTCTGGAGTGAGAGGGATCCGTCGTTGCCCTCCCTGTCCTGTTGGAGGAGAGCTTCAGTATCCGAGGGCTCGACAGGCTCGGCGTCGGTGATGATGAGTCCGGCGATGGTCGTCGTGGTGGTGGTC